>Ga0209023_10007408_pt1 | contig 11254 bp, 5 predicted proteins | sample LakOneMetagenome_FD_187468 | JGI IMG/M metagenome (GOLD analysis project Ga0209023, IMG submission 187468) | Freshwater and sediment microbial communities from Lake Erie, Canada (SPAdes) (version 2) | ecosystem: Environmental > Aquatic > Freshwater > Lentic | place: Lake Erie, Canada | collected...
ACAGGCCCTGCAAACCGTCCAGTCCGTGCTTGGCCAGCCAGGGGCGCAGCTTGCCGTCGGTCTTGACCTTCTCCTGCAGCGCCTTCAGGGCCTCCATGCGGGCCGACAGGTCGGCCTGGCGGGCGCTTTCGGTGTTGACGGCCTGCTGGCGCGTGCGGCGGTCGTCGTCCAGCTGGGGCACGGACTCCTGCAGCTCGTGCAGGCGGGCCTCGGTGGTTTCCGCGATCTCCTGGGCTTCTTCGAGTTGCTCGCGCAGGTTGGTCAGGCGCGCTTCGTCCGGGGCGGCCAGCGCGTTGCGGTCGGTACGCAGGCGCTCGAAACGGCCATCGAGCTGGCGGCTTTGTTCGTCGATGCTGCGCTGCTCGGCGGCCAGTACGCCGATCTGCTGCTGCACCTGCACCACGCTGCCGCGCTGTTCGCTGGCACGGCTCTGGGCCTGGCGCAGGGCGTCTTCCAGGTCGGGCATCTGCATGGCCTGCTCTTCGACCTGCGCGGCCAGCATCTCGGCGCGCTCTTCGGCATCCACACCGGCACCGGCCAGGTTTTCGAGCTCGATGTCGGCCTCTTCCTTGCGCGACTGCCACTGTGCGATCTGCTCGGCCAGCGTGACCAGGCGCTGCTCAACCCGCTGGCGGCCTTCGACCACGTAGCGGATCTCGGCTTCGAGCTTGCCGACTTCGGCCGTGGCCTCGTACAGCCGGCCCTGGGCCTGGTTGACCTGGTCGCCGGCGGCGTAGTGCGCCTGGCGGATGGTTTCGAGGTCGGACTCGACGGCGCGCAGGTCGGCCATGCGCGACTCGAGGTCGTTCACGGCCTGCAGGCCATCCAGGCGCACCTTGGTCTGGTCGGCTTCGGCGTCGGCGCGCTTCAGGAACCACAGCTGATGCTGCTTGAGCGTGGCGTCGGAGTTGAGCGCGTTGTACTTGGCGGCCACTTCGGCCTGCTTTTCCAGCTTTTCGAGGTTGGCGTTCAGCTCGCGCAGGATGTCTTCGACCCGCGTGAGGTTCTCGCGCGTGTCCGACAGACGGTTTTCGGTCTCGCGGCGGCGCTCTTTGTACTTGGAGACGCCTGCGGCTTCTTCGAGGAACAGGCGCAGTTCTTCGGGGCGCGATTCAATGATGCGGCTGATGGTGCCCTGGCCGATGATGGCGTAGGCGCGGGGCCCCAGGCCCGTGCCGAGGAACACGTCCTGCACGTCGCGGCGGCGCACGGGCTGGTTGTTCAGGTAGTAGCTGCTGGTGCCGTCGCGCGTGAGCACGCGGCGCACGGCCACTTCGCCATACTGGCCCCACTGGCCGCCGGCGCGGTGGTCGGAGTTGTCGAACACCAACTCCACACTGGCGCGGCTGGCCTGCTTGCGGGTGGTGGTGCCGCTGAAGATCACGTCCTGCATGGACTCGCCACGCAGCTCGCTCGCCTTGCTCTCGCCCAGCACCCAGCGCACCGCGTCCATGATGTTGGACTTGCCGCAGCCGTTCGGACCCACCACGCCCACCAGTTGGCCGGGCAGCATGAAGTTGGTGGGTTCAGCGAACGACTTGAAACCGGAAAGCTTGATGGAGGTAAGACGCACGGGTCAAGGGGCAGGCAATGGGGGGCGGGACTTCAATGGCAAAAAGTGGTGCCGCAGGGGCTTTCCAGGCAAGGAGCGCACAGGCTGCGGCAAGGCCGGAATGATACCGCGCCGCCTGGGGGCGTCTCCCATGGTCGCCCTCTGGCAAGGCAGCAGAGGTGCCCGGCCGGCCAATATTTGGCAAAAACAGCCTCTACCGCTTGATGGGCAAGCGCCAGCAGCTATCAATTTTGAATACCACAGCGCCGAATGGCTGCCCGGAATGCTGGCTGGCGCCAGCGGGGCATCAGGGCAGCACGCACACCTGGTTGCGCCCGTCGGCTTTGGCCTGCAGCAGCGCCTGGTCGGCGCGTGCCACGGCCTCGGACAGGTGCTGCAGGCACGGGATCTCGCACACGCCGATGGACACCGACAGCGGCACCGGGTCGGTGATGGCGCCCACGCTTTTGCGCAGCTTCTCGGCCACGATCAAAGCGTCCTGCAGGGACGTTTGCGGCAGGCACACCATGAACTCCTCGCCGCCCCAGCGCACCACCTCGTCGCCCCTGCGCAGGGCGACCTGCAGCGTGCGGGCCACGGCCTGCAGGGCCTTGTCGCCCACCGAGTGGCCGTGCTGGTCGTTGATGTTCTTGAAGCGGTCCAGGTCCAGCATCAGCAGCGACGACGCCGGCTCGAACAGCGACGTGCGGTACACGCGCCGGTCGATCAGGTCGAGCGCATGGCGGTTGAGCAGGCCCGTGAGCGCGTCGTGGTAGGCCGCACGCTGCAATTCGCTGCGCTCGGCGGCCACCGTCATCAGCGAGCCGAACAGCTCGGCCAGCGTGGCGAACAGGCTGACTCCCACCTCGTCGAAGTACCCGTCCCGGTCGGCGTACAGCACGAAGATGCCGCTGTGGCCATTGAAGGTGGAGGTGATCGGCAACGCCACCACGTGGTGGATGCCGTGCTCGCGCGCCGCATCGCGCCAGGGGCCGAACAGCGAGAACCGCGATACGGTGAAAGGCTCGGCTGCCGCACCCGAATCCAGCGCGGAGAATGCGGGCCCGATGCGGGTGAGCAGGTTGCGCTCGATGCTCAGCGACTCGGCATACGCCCGGGCCGGGCCGGCGTGCACCTGGGGGCGGATGGTCTGGGTGTCCGACGGGCCGAACCAGGTCCAGGCCAGGCGGATGTGGGGCGTGATCTCGACGATGGCCTGGCAGATGCCGCGGATGATCTCCAGCTCGCCGCGGCCCAGGATGAGCTGCGCAGAGCGCTTGAGCAGCATCTCGGCGATGGCGGACTTTTCGCGCTGGGCGTCGAACGCATCGGCAGGCGCGGCGGTCGTGGCAACAGGCTTTTTCTTCAGCAGGAACATGGTCTGCAGATTTTTTCTTGGCAGGTGGATCGACGACGCACTGCTGTCGGGCGGGTGGCCCGGTCATGCATGCTGCAATCCGGCGGCATTGGTACTGCGCACAAGCGCTTCGAACTCGGCCGCCGGCACCGGCGGGCTGAACAGGTAGCCCTGCCAGGCGTGGCATTGGTGGCGCTCCAGAAACTCTCGCTGGGCTTCGGTCTCGACCCCCTCGGCAATCACGCGCAGGCCCAGGCTGGTGCCCAGGGCGACCACGGTGCGCGCAATGGCGGCATCGTTGGGGTCGGTGAGCACATCGCGCACAAAACTCTGGTCGATCTTGAGCTGGTCCAGCGGCAACCGCTTGAGGTAGGCGAGCGAAGAATACCCGGTGCCGAAGTCATCCAGCGAGAACCCCAGCCCATAACCCTTGAGCTGCCCCATCTTCTCGATGGTGTCTTCCACGTCCTGCAGCAGCAGGCCTTCGGTCAGCTCCAGCTTGAGCTGGTGCCCCGGCGCGCCCGAGCTGGCCAGCGCCGCGAGCACCTGCGCCACGAAGTCGCCCTGGTGGAACTGGCGCGGGCTCACGTTCACGGCCAGGCTCAGCGCAGCCAGCTCGGGGTGCCCGGCCCAGGCGGCCAGGCGGTGGCAGGCGGTCTTGAGCACCCACTCGCCCAGCGGCAGGATGAGGCCCGTCTCTTCGGCCAGCGGGATGAAGTGCGCGGGCGACACGAAACCGTCGCGCGGGTGGCGCCAGCGCAGCAGGGCCTCGGCGCCGGTGATGCGGCCCCGGTCGATCTGCGGCTGGTAGTACAGCTCGAACTGGCCCAGCGCCAGGCCGATGCGCATGTCGCGCTCCAGCGTGGCGCGGGCGCTGACGGCGGCCTGCATCTGCGGGTCGTAGTAGCGCAGCGTGTCGCGGCCCGCGCTCTTGGCCTGGTACAGCGCCAGATCAGCGCGCTTGAGGAGTTCGTCCACCGTCTCGCGCGTGCCGCTGAACACGGTGACGCCCATGCTCAGCGAGCTGTGGTGCGCCGCGCCGTGCAGCATGTAGGGCGCGCGCAGCGCGGCCAGGATGCGCTGACCCACCTCTTCGCTGCGCGCGGCGGCCTCCTCGGGGTTGTCGCCCAGGTCCTCGAGCACCACCACGAACTCGTCGCCACCCTGGCGGGCCACGGTGTCGTCCTCGTGCACGCATTCGCGCAGGCGCTGCGCAACCTGCAGCAGCAGGTGGTCCCCGCTGTCGTGGCCGCGGGTTTCGTTCAGGGTCTTGAAGTTGTCCAGGTCCAGCAGCAGCAACGCCCCGCTGCGGTTGTGCCGTGTGCTGGCGGCCAGCGCTTGCTGCAGCCGGTCCATGAGCAGGCGGCGGTTGGGCAGGCTGGTGAGCGGGTCGTAGTAGGCCAGGTTGTTGATCTCTTCTTCGGCCGCCTTGCGCTGGCTCAGGTCCTGCATGGTGACCAGGTGCCCGCCTTCCACCTGCACGCCCGAGACCTCGACCGGGCGCTTGGTGCCGTCGCGGCAGGTGATGAGGTATTCGGCACCCGGAATGACGCCATCCACCCCGGCCGCGCGCTTGACGGCGGCGCGCCAGCTGTCGCGCACGGCCTCGCGCTCGGCCACGTTGGGGAAGGCGCGCTGCCACCAGATGTCAACATCGGGCACCTCGGCCTCGGTGTAGCCGCAGATCTCCACATACCGCTGGTTGCGAAAGCCGATGCGCCCGTCGGGGTGCACGAGGCACAGGCCCATCGGCAGCCGCTCCAGAATGCCGCGCAGCCGGTGCTCGTTGGTGCGCAGCGTGTCTTCCATGTGCTTGCGCGAGGTGATGTCCTGCACCACGGCGATGTGGTTGTCGGGGGTGGCACCGGGCGACACGGTGAGGTCTGTCCACACCACACGGCCCTCTTTGTGCAGGTAGCGCTTTTCCAGCCGGTACTCCGGTATCTCCCCGGCCTTGAGCCGTTCGAGCTGCTGCACATCTGCCGCCAGGTCGCCCGGGTGGGTGATGGACTGGAAGCTCATGGTGAGCATCTCCCCGGCCGTATAGCCCACGATGTCCGCGTAGCGCTGGTTCACACGCAGGAACCGCCCGGTGGTGCTGTCCAGCATCGCCACGCCCACGCTGGCCTGGTTGAACAGTGCACGAAACCGCTCCTCGCTCTCACGCCGCGCGTCGTCGGACGCCTGTGCGCGCACCAGCGCCAGGGTGCGCTGGCGCACCAGCAGCCCCACCGTGGAAGCCAGCAGCAGCGACACCAGCACCCCGCCCGCCCCCGCCAGAATGGGCAGCCTGGCCTCGGACGCGGACAAGAACGAGCGCGCAGGCCGGAAGGTAAGCCGCCAGCACCGGTCGTGCACCATCAGCTCCCGCACGAACGGCTGCGAATCTGGCAGGGCCGCAGACGACTGCGCGAGCAGCGTGCGCACCGTGGCGTCGGTGGAGCCCGCACGCACCGATCCGTGGTCGGCCATCTCGACCGAAATGCCGTTGAGCAGGCCCTGGCTGCCCAGCGCCTGCACCAGGTCGTACACACGGATGGTGGAGGCCACCGCGCCCAGAAAGCGCGGCTCGGGCGTGCCGGCGGTGTAGTCGAACACCGGCACCCGGATCACGAAGCCGGGGCGATGGGTTTCTTCCTGCAGCAGATCGAACGGCGCGGACGCTACCGTGTGCCCGCTGTCACGGCTGTACTGCATGGCCGCCAGGTTGGTGGGCTGCGCGCTGATATCAAGGCCCAGCACGCTTTCGTTGCCAGCCATGGGCCAGAGGTACTCGGCCACGAAGTATTCGGCGCGCTCGCCGGGCGGGCGGATGGCGAAGTCGGGGTAGCCGTTGGCAGAGATCGACTTGTCGGCGCGCACCTTCGCCTCATACGCGGCGCGCTCGGCGCCCGGCACCCAGCGGGTGAACGACAGGTTGCGCACGCCGGGGTAGCGCTGGCCCACCTCCAGGTCGCTGGCGGCGCGTTCGAACTCGGCGCGGGTGAGGTGCGGGTTCGCGGTAAAGAGCCCGCGCAGGCCGTTGACCACCTCGGTATGCCCCTCGATGCGCTGCCCCAGCGCGTCGGCGAAGGACCGGGCTTCTTGCATGAACCGCGCCTGCCCGACCTGCTCCACCGACTGGGCCTGCTGCCAGGCCAGCCACAGGCTAAGCGCGATGCCGAGCGTGGCCACACCTATCCCGGACAACCAATGCCGGTAACTACCTTGATAGGTGAAGGAGGACATGGTGTGCAGGCTGGGCAGGCGTGTTCGACGAGGGCTTCGCGGTGGCCGGATCGGAGGGCTGGGACCTGTTTGGCAGTGCAGGATAGCTGCAATCTCACGGGCTTTGGCGCCCCGCACGGGATAACAACTGGTTACCGCCCATTATTGAGACAAAAGCGCTTCCACCGCAATACGGTCATGCGCAAGCCGCTATGAATTCATGAGCAAACTGCATAGGCCACGCCTCAGTGCAGCGTCGGCCCGCGGGTCTACCCTGCATCGCCGGTGGCCGCCATTGGAGCCGCCACCGGATACGGCGCGAAGCGGCTGCGGTTCTCGTTCACATCCAGCGCCCGGCCGATGGGCGGAAACGCGCGGTGCGGGCAGGCAGCCCGCTCGCACACCTTGCAGCCCATGCCGATGGGCACCGCTCCGTCGGGGTTGGCGAGGTCAAGACCTTGCGAATACACCAGCTGCGGCGCGATGCGCCCGGGCTGCGCAAAGGCCTCGTACACGTTTAACAGCGGGCAGGTGCTGCCGATCTTTCTGATGGCCTGTGCGCCGCCACTCTGCCGCACCGCGTGAATGCCCGGCCAGCCGCGGGTCTCAACCAAGCCGCGAGCAATCCAGCTCCCGCGCAGGTCTCGATCCCGGTCCCGGTCCCGGTCCCGGTCCCGGTCCCGGTCCCGGTCCCGGTCCCGGCCCAGCCACGCATGAACCGGGTTCCATTACCGCTCCCCCATCGACTGCGACAGTGTTTTTGTCAGCGGCTTGGTCAGGTAGCTCAGCACCGTGCGCTCCATCGCCTTGATGTCCACGGAGGCCGTCATACCCGGCCTGATCTTGACGTCGCCGCCCTTGCTGAATTCCTTGCCACGGATGCGGATCTGCACGCGGTAGTAAGGCTCCATCTTCCCCTGGCGGTTTTCTTCCAGGGTGTCGGGGCTGACATAGAAGACCTCGCCTTTCATGGTGCCGAAGATCGAATAGTCGTAGGCGTCGAGCTTGACGCTGGCCACCTGCCCGATCTCCACGAAGGCGATGTCGGCCGTGCTGATCTTAGCCTCCAGAATCAGGTCCCCGCCCGTCGGCACGATTTCCATGATCACGTCGCCCGGCTTGACCACAGCGCCCGCGGTCGTCAACTGGATGCTCTTGACCTGGCCGCTCAGTGGAGCGAACAGTTCGGTGTGCTCCATCACCTGTTTGCGGTCCCGCACCTGCTCGACCTGTGTGTTCAACTCCTCCTGGGCCTTGGTCATCTCGGCCTGCGAGTCCTGGAAGTACTTGTTCCGCTTGTTGGCGATCTGCGCCTGGATCTCGGCGACCATGCGCTTGAGCCGCAGCACGTCGGCCAGGCTCACGTCCCCGGTGGCCACCAGTTTCTGGTTCATGTCCAGCTCCTGCTTGGCCAGGTCCATGGCGCCGCGCAGCGATGCCACGTCTTCGTCGATCGCCTGCTTGCGCCGCTCGTACAGCGCACGCTGGTTGCGCACGAATTCGGGGTACGCCAGCAGCTCTGCATCGAACTTCAAGGGCTCGCCATAGACCTCGGCGCGCAGGCGCACCAGGGCGGACCGAAGGGCGGCCACCTTGGACTGCGCATCGTCGACCGCGGCTTCTGCCCGGGCCTTTTCCAGGGTCACCAGCAGCTGGCCCGCCTTCACGTCCTCTCCCTCGCGCACGTGCAGGCGGGTCACCACGCCTGCGTCCACGGCCTGGATGACCTGCGTGCGGGCGCTGGCGATCACCTGGGCCTGTGCGCGCGTCACCTGGTCGATCTTGGAGACTGCGGCCCAGGTCACCAGGGCCACGATGCCCACCATCGCCACGCGCAGCGTCCAGCGGGACCGGCGCTGCGGCGCCAGCAGGTCATCGAAGTCTGTGCCCTCGTTGGCGTTGGCGTTTGCAATAACGTTGGCATCCGAGGCACGGTGCTGTTGCACCGCCATGCCACGGGCAGGTACCTGGGAGTCCATCATGGGTTCGATCTTCATGCGGCAGTCGCCTCCACACCTTGCGCAGCCGCGTCAGGCGGCTGTACGGGCACGGTTTCTGATGCCTTCGTCAAGCGCGCCAACACGGCATCACGGGGTCCGTCCATCACGACCTTGTGGCCGGACACCACAACGATCCGCTCCACGAACGGAAGCACGCTCGGCTTGTGGGTCACCACGATCAGCGTCTTGTCCCGGCCCACTTCCTCTCCCAGTACCGACAGGCAGCGCCTTTCCTGCGCCGAATCCATGTTTGCCGTCGGCTCATCGAGCAGCAGCACGGTGGGCTGCGTCAACAGCAGGCGGGTAAAAGCCACCAACTGCCGCTGGCCGCCCGACAGCCCTTTGCCGCCTTCGTGGATGGGCAGGTCCAGCCCGCGCGGATGGGCTGCGACCAGGTAGATCAACCCCGAGCGCTTCAGGGCGGTCTGCATCGCGTCATCACCCGGGTCGGGCATGCCGATGAGCAGGTTTTCGCGCAAGGTTCCCTGGAAAAGCCGGTGCTCCTGCTGCAGGTAGCCGATGTGCTGGCTGATGACCTGCTGGTTCACCTGGGCCATGTCCAGGCTGTCGATCAGCACCCGCCCCGACGTGGGCTGGTACAGCCCGGCCAGCAGCTTGAGCAGCGAGGACTTGCCGGAGCCGATGGGCCCGATCACTGCGACCTTTTCTCCGGGCTGGATGACAAGGCCCGCCACCGACACCGCCGGGGCCGCGTTCTTGCCATAGGCAAAACCCACATCTTTCAGCACATAGTGGCCGTGCAGCTTTTGGGGCAGCAAGGGGCGCGGCACCCCGTGGTTGTCGGCCTCCAGCGCATAGAGCTTTTCGAGCGAGCGGGTGGCCGCCTGGGCATGGGCGTGCTGGACGATCAGGCCCGGCAGGCCGACCAGCGGCGCCATGATGCGCCCGCCAATGATCGAGCAGGCGATCAGCGCCCCCATGGTCATGCCGCCGTTGATGATGACCCACGAGCCGACCATGACGATGCCCACGTAGCTGAACTGCTGCAGCATCGCCGCGAAGTACCCGCCGCCCTCGCTCACGTGGCGCATATCGAGGTCTTGCCGGATGGTGTCGCTGTTGACCGCTATCCACCGCGACAGGAACTTCCAGCCGCCGACGCCCGCCTTGATGGTCTCGGCGCCCTCCACCACCTCGACCAGGAGGCCGGTCTTGCGGCTCGCGGCCGACAACCCTTGGTGGGCCAGCGCATTCACGCGGCGGTGCCGGCTCACGCCGACCAGCAAGGCCAGCAGACCGCACACCAGCGGTACCAAGGCCACCAGAGGGTGCCCGATCACCATCAGCACCGCCAGAAAGATGAGCGCCATGGGGAAGTCGACCAGGGCGAACAGCGTGCTGCCCGTGTAGAACCCGCGCACCTGCTCGTACCCGCGGATCTGCCCCGCCAGGCTACCGACCGAGCTGGGCAGCTGGTCGACCCGCACGCTGAGCAGGCGCTGAAAAATGTCCCGGGACAGCCGGCTGTCCAGGCCCACCGTGAGCGAATCCATGACCCGGGAGCGGGCGAATTTCATGGCCGTCTCCAGCACGATGGCCAGCAGCACGCCCAGGCCCAGGATGATCAGGGTGTACTCGCTGCGGGTGGGGATCACCCGGTCGTAGACCTGCATCGAGAACATCGATATCGCCAGCGCCAGCAGGCCCATGAACACCGATGCCAGTCCGGCCTCTATCAGCACGCCCCGGTACTGCCGCAAGGCATGCTGGAGCACCGCCTCGAACGTGTCGGATTGCGCTGCGCCCCGCTGGCGCATGGCCACCAGCGCGGTCTGGCTCAGCGCCGACTCCTCCACAGGGCGGGTGCCATCGACGAACTCCACCACCCACCGCTGCTGCGGGTCGCGGTCCACCACCACGCCCCATCCATCGCTCTTCGTCTTGCACAGCAGGGGCAGCTTCACGCGGTCGGGGTGGCTCATGACCACAGGTGCGGACAGGTCCAGGCTGGCGCAGACGGCGGCCGCCCCCGACAGCGCACCCCGGCGCGCATGCCGCTGCACGGCAGAGCGCAGGCGCATCACGTTGATGCTCACGCCCTGCAACTGGGCCAGGCGTTCAAAAGCCCATGCCAGGGAATGCTCGACAGAGTTGTTATTCATTGCACATGCATCCGCACCACGTTGTACGCAGCATCACTCTCACCACGACGCTCACCACGAGCACCTCAAACATCGAACGCATCCAATGCGTCCAATGCATCCAACCCATCGAATACATCGAACGCATCCCACAGGAGTCGACAAGGCCGACGGGTCGAGAACAGAACGGCAGCGGCACCGCGCGCGGTGCCGCTTGCCCTGCATGGCAGACCGCACGGTCACGGCGCACTCTGCTGCCAATCCAGATCGCCACGCACCACCTGCAGCCGGTAGTACGCCGCCAACAAGGCTGCACGCGCATCGACCAATGCCAAGCGGTTGTCGCCGCCCTCGCGCACGGTGTTGAGCACTTCCTGCCAACTGCGCTTGCCCGCAATGAACAGCCGCTCATTCGACACCAGCACGTCCGTGGACGACCCGACCGCCGTGGCCAGGGCATCGGCGCGCATCAGCGCGCTGTTCATGTTCTCCAGATCGGTGCGCACCTGCTCGTTGAGCTCGCGCTGCGCCGTCTCGGCTGCGAATGCCTGCCCCTGCGCACGCTCCGATGCTGCCCGGCTGTTGGCCAACGAGGACAAGCCCGCGCCCGGCTGGTAGCGCACCCCGACGAAGATGGCGCGCTCGCCCGGCACGGCGGCGCCACCGGCCTTGTACTGCGCCCTCAAATACACCTCGGGGCCCAGTGCGGCCCGCTGCACATCCGCCTGGAACTGCGCCACCCGTGCCCGCTCCTGGGCCTTGCGCACCGAAGGGTGCCGGTCGATGGCCTCTTCGATTTGCTGGACCAGCGCCTGCCGGGTGTCGGCGGCGGCCCGCGCCAGCGCGGCCATTGGCTGCTCTGCATCCCACTCGGTGTCGCTCTCGGGCTCGCGCCCCACCAGTTGCCGCAACCGGTTGCGGGACAGCGTGCGCGCCGTGCGCGTCTGCTGCAAATCGACCCGCGCCTGGAATGTGCGCCATTCGAGCAAGGTGAATTCGATCTGGGCGACACCTGGGCTTCGACACGGCGGCGTAT
>Ga0209023_10007409_pt1 | contig 11252 bp, 7 predicted proteins | sample LakOneMetagenome_FD_187468 | JGI IMG/M metagenome (GOLD analysis project Ga0209023, IMG submission 187468) | Freshwater and sediment microbial communities from Lake Erie, Canada (SPAdes) (version 2) | ecosystem: Environmental > Aquatic > Freshwater > Lentic | place: Lake Erie, Canada | collected...
GATCGGCTATCCCTTGGGCACGTCGCTGGGGCTGGTTCCCGCGGCGCATCGCGGCATCGTGGCGGCGGTCACGGCCATCGCGCTGCCGCCGCCCACGGCCGGGCAGCTCGATGCGCACACCTTGAGCCGGCTGCGCCAGGGGGCCTTCGAGATATTGCAACTCGATGCAACGGCTTATCCGGGCAACAGCGGGAGCCCCTTGCTGGATGCCGACACGGGTCGGGTGGTGGGCGTCGTCAACATGGTCTTCATCAAGTCGACCAAGGAATCGGCAGTGGGTCAACCCACCGGGATCACTTATGCCATTCCCGTGCGACATGTGCAGGAGTTGCTGGTTCGGCACTGATTCCGGAGACGTGCCGCCAGAGGCGCTCACGCATTTGACGCCATTGATGTGACTTCAGTCGCGGCACCCCCCCGAGCTTGGGGTTGCGGAGGTCATTTTGCGGTGCCTACAGTCGATGTAAATAGAGTGCGCAGGTGCATGCGCTGCCCTGCGCTCGGCGGATCGAGAAAGCCAAGGCTTTCGAGGTCTTGAATCTGGAAACAGGGTGGTTGCGACTGCAACGTCCGGTTACTGGATTTGGGCCAATGTCCGCGGGCGGGGAGTGGCGCACGAAGAATCGCGCGGGAGCTGTGAATGATCAGAGTGTTCAACCACTATCTGCATGCCTGGACGCTGAAGCGAATCGCCTTCGATTTCGCGTTCGCGCTGCTGCTTTTGGCTGGCGTCGTGATGGTGCAGACGGCCAACATGAACCTGGTGTTCCCGATGGCGGGGCCCCAGGTGGTGTCCCTGGCCGCCGGCATGTTCGTGATCAACACGGCGTCCGGGCTGTATCAGCTGTCCGGAAGCAGAAGCCTGGCCGAATCCTGCCTGCGTGCGGTGCTGGCGCTGGTGCTGGCCCTGTTCTTCACCTACCAGATCTTCCGCCTGATCCCGATCGACCTCGCCGACCGCGAAGCCTTGCGCACCTCGGCTATGCTGGTGGTGGCCGTCGTGATCGTGCGTCGCGTGTTCGTGGGCCACTGGATGGGCCGTGCAAAGGCAGGTGCCCGGGTGCTGATCTTCGGTGCCGGGCCGGCCGCGCAGTCGGTCGGAGCCACCTTGAAGACGGTGGACCCCCATGCCCGCATCGTGGGTTACCTGCCCGGACCCAACGAGAAGCACTCCGACATCCCCGACTCGGAGCGCCTTTCAGGCTACTCGTCGTTGACCGACACGGCCCGCAAGCTCGATGTCGACGAGATCGTCGTGGCGCTCACCGAGCGCCGCTCGGGCAGCATGCCCATGCGCGAACTGCTGGACTGCAAGCTGGCGGGCGTGCGCGTCTTCGACGTCACCACCTACTTCGAGCGCATGCTCGGCCAGATTCGCATCGACTATGTCAATGCGGGCTGGCTGATCTTCGGCGACGGGTTCAACCAGGGCTTCTATCGCACCCTGGTCAAGCGCATCTTCGATGTCATCTGCTCCACCATCCTCATCGTGCTGGCCGCACCGGTCATGCTGGTCACGGCACTGGCGATCAAGCTAGAGAGCAAGGGCCCGGTGTTCTACCGCCAGGAGCGCGTCGGCTCCAACAGCCGGACCTTCCAAGTTGCCAAGTTTCGCAGCATGCGCACCGACGCCGAGAAGGATGGCAAGCCGGTGTGGGCGATGGCGCAGGACAGCCGCGTCACGCGGGTCGGCAATTTCATCCGGCGCGTTCGCATCGACGAGTTGCCCCAGCTGTTCAATGTGCTGAAGGGCGAGATGAGCCTGGTCGGGCCGCGGCCGGAGCGTCCCTACTTCGTCGAGCAATTGACGCAGGAGATCCCTTATTACGCCGTGCGGCACAGCATCAAGCCCGGCGTCACGGGATGGGCGCAGGTAAAGTACAGCTATGGCTCCACCATCGAGGACTCACAGGAAAAGCTGCAGTACGACCTGTACTACGTGAAGAACCACAGCCTGTTCCTCGACTTCGTGATCCTGTTCGAGACCGTGGGCGTGGTGCTCACCGGCAAGGGAGCTCGCTGAAGGGTTCTCACCGCTTGCCGCAGGCGCCCGACGCCCTTTGGGGGGGTCTCGGTCCAGGCGCGTCAGTTCAACGCGCGGAAGACCAGGACAACGTTGCTGCCGCCAAAGGCAAACGAGTTCGAAATCGCCAGATCGACGCGTCCCGCGTCGCGGCCCGAACCCATGACATGGTCCACCCCAATGCATGCGGGGTCCAGGTCGACCAGATTGGCCGTCGGAGGGATCTTGCCCGTTTGAACCGCGAGGGTGGTGATCAGGGCCTCGATGGCGCCCGATGCACCCATCAGGTGGCCGTGCATCGACTTGGTGGCGCTCACCGGCAAGCGGCTGGCGAGGTCGCCGAAACATTGACGCAAGGCCTGGATCTCGACCGGGTCACCCTCGGGCGTGGCCGTGCCATGCGCGTTGACGTACTGCACGTCTCCAGGCACGCAACGCGCGTCGCGCATGGCGGCATTCAAGGCACGAACCTGTCCGGCAGCCGATGGCGCCGTGATGTGGCCGTGATCGCAAGAGCTGCCGCTTCCCGCCAGTTCGGCGTAGATGCGTGCTCCGCGAGCCAGCGCATGATCCAGTTCCTCGAGCACCAGCATGGCCGAGCCTTCGCCCAGCACCAGACCGCCGCGGTCGGCCGAGAATGGCCTGCAGACGCGCTCTGCATTGGATTCGTCTGCCACGGCCAGAACCTGCATCGATTGCCAGGCGCGGACTGTGCCATAGGGAAGAGCGGCCTCGCTGCCGCCGCCGAGCGCCACATCGCATTCGCCTGATCGAACCCGGCGAGATGCCTCGGCGATGGCTGCGGCGGATGACGCGCAGGCGACCGCATAGGTGTAGCAAGCGCCGCCGAGACCCAGCAGCTGCGCGACATGCGCGCCGGCGGCGTTGCTCATGCACTGGACGACCGTCAGTGGGGACAAGCGCGACCGCAATCGGACGAACAGGTCGCGATGAGCGCGTTCAACTGACTGACCACCCCCTGCGGCGCTGCCCAGCATCACGCAGACCTGGTCGCGTTCCTGCTCGCCCATGCCCGACAGTCCGGCATCGTTCCAGGCCGAGGTGGCGGCCAGTGCGGCCAAATGGCTGGACCGGTCCATGGTGGCCGAACGCGACTTGCCCAGCAGGGGCGTGGCATCGACATCGCTGCAGACGGCGCTGGCAATGTTGGTCGTGTGCGGCGCCTCTCCGACGGCGTTCATTCGAAACGCGGTTTTGCCTTGAAGCATGGCTTCAAAGGCGAGCTTGGCATCCAGGCCATAGGGCGACACCAGCCCCATGCCGGTGATCACCACTCGGCGAGCATGCATGGTTGGATGCGCCCTCAGGCCGTGGCTGTCTTGGAGCGAATCAGGTCCGCGTAGGGTTCGATCAGCTTGACCAGATCGGCCACGAAGCGCGGGCGCTCGGTAGGTTCTGGCATGCTGACACCCAGGCGGTCCTCAAGCGCGAAAAGCATCTCGGCCAAGGTCAAGGAGTCGACATTCAAGGCCTCGAGCGATGCTTCCGGGACGACGGCGTCAGGCGCGGTGTCGGAATACTCTCCGATCACCTGGCGGATGAGGGACAGGGGAGAGAACTCGGCGTTGCTCATTTCAGGATCCTTCGAGGGTTTGGAGCCACCAACCGATCCAGCATGGTGCTGTATTGGACATCGGCGTTTCTAGGGGCAGTTTTAGCCCTGTTCCGTTCGCCAAGCGCCAATTTGAACGCTCCCGAGTGATCCTGGTCAAATGACAGCCAGCCGGCGCGCGGGACTTTCCGATGAAACCGCGACTTCGGGCTGGTCGACCGATTGTCCGATGCCTTTGGTGCACTCTGCCATGAAGTTCTTCATCGCATCGAGCACCTTGGCCTTTTCCTGGTCGATGCTGATCATGTGATAGCTGTCGTCCAGCATCACGCATTGCACGCGAGATGACCGCACGCCGGTGGCGACGTCGTAGGCGCTGCGCGGCGTGGCCACGTCATCTTCGCGGGCATGCACCACCAGCGTGGGCGCACTGATGCTCGACAGGTTGCGACGGGTGTTGCGCATGAGTCGCTGTGCTTCGACCAGGTCACGCACCCGCAACGTGGCGGCGCCGGCGTCGGAACCGCCGGCTATGCGCATCTGGGCGGCGATGAACTTGCGCAGCCGCTCATCCTTCAGGCCGAAGGGCTCGGCCTCCTTGATACCGATCCGTCCTGCAAATGGCAGGTACGGCGCCAACGGAAGCAAGCGACGCGACCAGGGGTTGGCCCATCCGTCGAAGTGGAGCGTCGTGGACAAGGACATCACGCCTGCGATCGCCGGCGATCGACGCGCTGCCACGGACAAGGCGAGGCCCGCCCCCATGCACAAGCCTCCGACCGACAGGCTGTCGAACTTGTCCTTCATTGTGTCGAATTCGGCCAAGGCGTCGTTGACCCAATCGGCGTGCGTGCGGCGCGTGGCGGCAGGGCGGCCATGGCTGTAACCATCGATCACCGGCAGGCGGACGGTGTACCCTGCCCGGTTCAGGCCGCGAGCCAGATACTGCAACTCGAGCGGGGTGCTGGACAGGCCATGAAACAACAGGATGCCGTGACGGCCAGCAGACAGTTGGAGCGGGAGGGTGGTCGTCATGGACGATTTGCCTTACTTCTTGTTTCAAAACCGACTGGAGCTTGCGGAACCAATCGGTTGCTGGTGTGACTGTGAAAAGGGGCTGCAGCTGTCCGTGACTGTTGCCGTCATTGCCCTGGCCTGACCGTGATCCATCATGGCGCGTTGGCCACAAACCATCTCCCTGCCACCCTGGCATCGGAGCCTGTCCTTCAAGAGGGCCGGTGAGCCCGCTCGATCTGGAACCACGATATCACCTGACATCGGTCTCGAGGCCCGTGGCCTGTACCATTCAAGTGATTCGATTCGCGTGATGTGAAAGTATTCGAAACAGGCCTGTTTTTGAGCCCCCGGAGTCGGGGGTGGTGTGCTTGAAATCACCCGTCTAGAGTGGTATCGGTGGCCCGACCTCGTCTGGCGTAGAGATCCTCATTGACAATTCCGGCGCACATCGATCGCCTTGCCACTGGGGAATGCATTTGAGTTCGGGGTACTTGGGAATCCAGACATTCGGCTACGCGTTGGTCTTGACGGCCAACATCCTCTTGCTGGTCCAGTTGCTCCGCAAGGGCTTCATCTCGGGCGACGCGGGGCGTGCCGAATGGCTGTTCATTTCGGCCATCGTGCTGTCCGCAGCCTGGGGCTTGGCGGCCATGGTCGGCGACGAATGGCGGTCCCTGGCCTGGGACCGTATCGCTGCTGCCGCCGATATCCTGCGCTACGGCACGTGGATGGCGTTTCTGCTCGCCGTGCTTTATCCCGAGCCCATCAGGTCGTGGCCACGCCGACCCATGGCACTGGCCGCCTTGGCCGTCTTGGCCTTCAGTCTTGGTGGCCTGGCCCTGGCGTCGTTGGGTTCGCTGGGGTTGCGCGGGCTGGGCCAGGCCCTGGCTGGCGGCTCATTGGCCTTGGCGGTGACTGGGCTGGTGCTTCTCGAGCAGGTCTGGCGCAACCAGCCCGCCGAATCCACCTGGAACATCAAGCCGATCTGCATCGGACTGGCCTTTGGCTTTGCATACGACATCTATGTATTTTCGGAGGCCGTGATGCTTGGTCGACTGGACCAGGACGCCGTGGACGTGCGCGCGATCGTTCATTCGCTGGCCACGCCTCTCTTGTTCGTGGCCTCGCAGCGGCATCGATCGTGGTCGCAACGCATACAACTGTCGCGCAACGCGGTCTTCTACTCGGCCACCTTGCTGCTGATCGGCGTCTACCTGCTCTTCATCGCAGGGGTTGGCTACTACGTCCGGTATTTCGGCGGTACCTGGGGGCGCGCACTTCAGGTGGCGATCCTTGCGGCGGCCCTTCTTGCCCTGACCGTGGTGCTGCTGTCCGCCTCCCTGCGGGCCCGGCTGCGGGTGTTCCTGGGCAAGCACCTGTTCAGCTACCGATTCGACTATCGCGAGGAGTGGCTGAGGTTCACCGCCATGCTGTCGACGCCCACCGCCCCCACGGAAGTGGGCGGCCTGGTCATCCGTGGCCTGGCCGACATGGTCGAGTGCCCGGCCGGCGGCCTCTGGACCCAGCAACTCGGCGGTGCCGACTATGTGCCCGCGGCTCGATGGAACATGAACATCGGCGAAGCCAAGGAGGCTCCGGATTCCTCTCTGTGCCGCCTGCTCCGGGACAGGGAATGGATCGTCGACATCGAGGAGTTCCGCTCACAGCCGCGCTTGTACGGCGACCTCGTGCTGCCGCTGTGGCTGGCGACGCATCCCAACGCGTGGCTGGTGATCCCTTTGCTGGTCGGCGGCAAGATGATCGGGTTCGTGGTGCTGGCCAAGCCGCGTACCTCGGTCGACCTGAACTGGGAGGTGCGGGACCTGCTGAAGACCGCCGCCCGGCAGGCCGCGGTATTTCTAGCACAGATGCATGCCACCGAGGCCCTGCTCGAGGCGCGCAAGTTCGACGCCTTCAACCGCATGTCGGCGTTCGTCGTTCACGACCTCAAGAACATCATCACCCAGTTGTCGCTGATGCTGAAGAACGCCCAGCGGCACGCCGCCAACCCGGAGTTCCAGCAAGACATGCTGCTCACGGTCGAAAGCTCACTGGAGAAGATGCGCCAGATGATGGCGCAGCTGCGGGAGGGGCAGAAGCCGGTTGGAAGCGTTTCCGGCGTCGACCTGGCAGCGCTGCTCGATCGACTGCGATCAACCGCCGAAGCCCGAGGCCGCAAGGTGGACCTGGAGATCGTGGATGAGCTGTCCACCCGCGGGCATCCCGAGCGCCTGGAGCGCGTGCTCGGACATGTTGTGCAGAATGCCCTGGATGCCACCACCGCGGCCGGACGCGTGTGGATACGATTGGAGCGTGACGCAGGCCGGGCGAGGATCGTCGTTGCCGACAACGGTGTTGGGATGACCAAGGAGTTCATCCATTCGCAGCTGTTCCGCCCGTTCAACACGACCAAGGAAAGCGGAATGGGTATCGGGTCCTACGAGAGCTATCAGTACATCTCCGAACTGGGCGGCAGCATGAAGGTGGAGAGCGAAGTGGGGCAGGGTACCGAGATCACCATCTTGCTGCCCCTGCTGGACACCCGCACCCGATCCGACCTGACCGCCCCCGGATCGTTGGCGGCATGAGCATGCCGGGCCGCCCCCAAGTGCGAATCCCGCAGCGCGCCGCGCGGAGGTTGCGCCAATGAGCGCCTCGGCCCAACCGCCGCTGTTGATCGTCGAAGACGACCTGGCGCTGCAGAAGCAGATCAAATGGTCGCTTGACCGCTTCGAGTCGGTCACGGCCAGCGACCGGCCGAGCGCCTTGACGCAATTCCGCACCCACGAGCCCATGGTCGTCACCATGGACCTCGGCCTGCCGCCCGACCCGGATTCGGTCTCCGAGGGATTCAAGCTCCTGGAGCAGATGCTCGAGATCGACCCCAATGTCAAGGTCATCGTGCTCACGGGTCAGAACGGCCAGGCCAACGCCTTGCGGGCCGTGTCGATGGGCGCCTATGACTTCCTGGCCAAGCCCTTCGAGCCCGAGGTGCTGGCGTTGACCATCGAACGGGCCTACCGACTGGCCGAATTGCAGGCCGAGAACCGGCGCCTGCAGCAACTGCACCAGCCCGATGCCCTGACGGGCCTCATGACCCGCGATGCCGAGATGCTGCGGGTGTGCCGCACCATCGAAAAGGTTGCGCGTGCCGACGCCACCGTGATGTTGCTTGGCGAAAGCGGAACCGGCAAGGAAGTTCTGGCCCAGGGCCTGCACCAGGCGTCCAAGCGCTCAGGCAAGTTCGTGGCCATCAACTGTGCCGCCATTCCCGAGGCCCTGCTGGAGAGCGAACTGTTCGGCTACGAGCGCGGCGCCTTCACGGGTGCCGCCAAGACCACCGTGGGCAAGATCGAGACGGCGAACGGCGGAACGCTGATGCTCGACGAGATTGGCGACCTGCCGCACCCGCTGCAGGCCAAGCTCCTGCGCTTCCTGCAGGAGCGCAAGATCGAGCGCATCGGAGGTCGCCAGGAGATCCCGGTCGATGTTCGGGTGGTCTGTGCCACCCACCAGGACCTTCAGTCGCTGATCAAGCAGCAATTGTTTCGCGAGGACCTGTATTACCGCCTGGCAGAAATCGTCGTCAATATCCCACCTTTGCGGCAGCGGCAGGGCGACGCCCTGTTGCTGGCTCATGCCTTCTTGCGCCGCTTTGCGCAGGATCAGCGGCGCACCTTGTCGTTCTCGGAAGATGCCATGGTGGCCATCGATCGCCACGCGTGGCCGGGCAACGTTCGGCAGTTGCTCAATGCCATCAAACGGGCGGCGATCATGGCTGAGGGTGGACGTGTTACAGCCGAAGACATTGGCCTTTCGGGTGAAGATTCGGTCGAAGGAGAGCCTGAAGCGACCCCAGTGCTCGATCTGCGCAAGGCCCGTGAAGCGGCGGAACGGCAGGTTGTGTTGGCGGCGCTGGCCAGGTCCGCGGGCGGGGTGGCCAAGGCTGCAGAAATGCTGGGCGTCAGTCGGCCGACCTTGTACGACCTGATGCACCGCCTGGCGATACGGCAGCAGGTTGGGGACTGAGGCCCAGTCGCGTATCGCAGTATCAGTCCGGCCCAAGAAGTTGTCGGAGGTGGGCCAGAGGCACGATCCATTCGGGGAGCACACCATGAAAAGAATGTCCAGGTCAGCCGCAGCGGCGACCGTGTTGATTGCCGCGTTGGCGAGCGGGTGCGGCGGCGGCAATGAAGCCGAACTCATCGCATCGGCCAAAGCGAGCATATCGAAGCAAGACTACAAGGCAGCCATCGTCCAACTCAAGTCTGTGCTGCAGAAGAATGCCAATTCGGGTGAAGCGCGCCTACTATTGGGGCAATCCATGCTTGAGGAAGGCGACGCGGCTTCGGCGCTGGTCGAATTGTCGCGTGCGCGCGACTTGAAGGTGGATGAAAACCTGGTGGCGCCCAAGCTGGCTCGGGCGATGCTTGGTACCGACAAGTCGAAGCCCCTGATCGAGCAGTACGCCCAGCGCACGCTCCCTTCGCCGGAGTCGCAGGCCGAGTTGCACACAGCCGTGGCCCTGGCCTACGCAAGACTGCGCAACATGGCGTCGGCGGACGCCGAACTGGACAAGGCGTTGACCGCCGTGCCGAAGTTCGGCCCCGGCCTGAAGGCGCGTGCACGCATCGCCGCGTCCAAAGGCGACATTGATCGTGCGTTGAGCCTGATTGATCAAGCCATCTCTGCGCAGTCACTCGACGGTGACGCCTGGCTCCTGAAGGGCGATTTGCTCTTTCGGGTCAAGCGTGATGAGGCAAGCGCCCTTCTTGCCTATCAGAAGGCGATGCGGGATCCGAAATTTGCTTTGGCGGCTCACCGCGCGTTGGTTGAACTTCATGTGCTTCAGCGCCAATCGAAGGAGGCGCATGCGCAGTATGACCTCATGCACAAGGCATATCCCAACGACGTCCAGACGGTGTTCGCCGCAGCGCAGTTGGCCTACCTCGACAAGAATTTCGACAAGGCCAAGGAGATTCTTCAAGCCCTGATTCGATTGGCGCCAGACAACGCGGCGCTTCTCACCTTTGCCGGGGGTGTGGATTTCCAGCGCGGTGCGGTGTTGCAGGCCGAGGCGGAACTTGGCAAGGCCGTGCAACTGGCACCAGAAATGAATACGGCGCGCAGGCTGCTGGCCGAGACCTACCTTCGACTTGGCCAGCCTGCGAAGGCCCATGCCGTGCTGCGACCGATCATCGAGGGTGACCGCGTGGATGGCGACTCGTTGGCACTGATGGCCAACGCCTATCTGCACGAGGGCGACATTGCGAAGGCGGAGGCGCTTTATGCCCAGGCTGCCAAGCTCAAGCCGCAGGACACCCACATCCGTACCGCCCTGGCTCTGACCGACTTGGCTCGGGGACGGTCCGAGTCGGCGTTCGACGCGCTACGATCAATCTCGGCATCCGACGGCGGTTCGGGGGCCGACATGGCGCTGATCAGCGCACTGCTTAGGCGCCAGGACGTAGATGGCGCGCTCAAGGCGATCGAGTTGTTGCGAAAGAAAGAACCAGGCAAACCCACCGCCAGTTACCTGCAGGGAGTGGCGCTACTCAAGCGCCGGGACTTTGCAGGAGCGCGCTTGGCCTTCGAGGCAGCGCTCAAGATCGAGCCAGCGCACTTCCTGTCCACCGCCAATCTTGCCTCGCTTGACTTGGCTGAGCAAAAGGTCGATGGCGCACGGGCGCGCATGGAGGCCGCGATCAAGCTCGTACCGAGCAACGCCGCAGCTCGAATGGCGCTGGTTGAGATTCTGGAGCGGCAGCAAGCCAAGCCCGAAGACGTCATCAAGGCACTGACTGAAGCGGTTGCCGCAAGCCCGAACGAGCCAGCGCCTCGGCTTGGCCTTATTACGCGCCTCATCCGTGCCAAGGACAACAAGGGCGCACTCGTGGCGGCGCAGGCTGCCTTGGCAGCATTGCCAGACAATGTCGAGATATTGGATGCCTTGGGCCTCGCACAAGCGATCGCCGGCGAAGATCAGCAGGCAATCAGCACTTTCAGCAAGCTTGCAAGCCTGATGCCTCGGTCTCCACTGCCATACCTGCGTCTGGCGGAACTGTATGGCCGGCGCAACGACGAGGCTGCAATCGCGCTCAGCATCAAGCGAGCGCTTGACGTGGCGCCGCAGTCTCCTGAGGTGCAGCAACGCGTGTTGGCCTGGACGGCAAAGACCAAGGATCCCAAGTTGGCCCTGGAGGGCGCACGAGGGCTGCAGAAGAGTCAACCCGGCAATGCTGTGGGCTTTCTTCTCGAAGGCGATGCGTATGCCACATTGAAGAACTGGGCTGGTGCTCAGGCGGCTTATCGACAGGCGCTTGAGAAGGTGGACCCCTCCAGTCGAGCGCCGACCAGTATGTACACCGCTTTGGCGGCGAGCGGACAACCAGCAGGAGCCGAGAAATTTGCTGCAGACTGGCTCAAGCGGCACCCCAAGGACGCTGCCTTCATGGTTCATCTTGGCGGCCTGGCCATGCTGCGAAGGGACCATGCTGCCGCCGAGCGCCAATTCTCGAATGTGTTGGCCGTCGAACCGGGCAACGTCATGGCCCTGAACAATGTGGCTTGGCTCATCACCGAGAGACGGGGGAAGGGCGCGGTAAACTATGCAGAGAAAGCGGCCGCACTAGCATAGTT
>Ga0209023_10007410_pt1 | contig 11251 bp, 11 predicted proteins | sample LakOneMetagenome_FD_187468 | JGI IMG/M metagenome (GOLD analysis project Ga0209023, IMG submission 187468) | Freshwater and sediment microbial communities from Lake Erie, Canada (SPAdes) (version 2) | ecosystem: Environmental > Aquatic > Freshwater > Lentic | place: Lake Erie, Canada...
CACGACCGTGGCGGCCACGCCGACCGAGGCCGACGCGGCCACGTTGCCGATCGGGTCGACGGTCGGTCCCGCCGGTCTGCCCGTGATGCCCTACAACCTCAAGTTCAACGGGAGCTTCTTCGACATGGCGGACTTCTTCGCCGACCTCGACAAGGGCGTCGAGGTGACCGACACCAAGCAGGACCCGAAGGTCAACGGTCGCCTCATGACGGTCAACGGGTTCGCGATGATCGGCGACCCGGTCCACGGATTCCCCGACGTTCAGGCGAACGTCGCGCTCAACACGTACATCGTCCCCGCCGACCAGGGACTGTCGGCCGGCGCCACTCCCGCCGGGCCGACGGCCGTGGCCGACCCGAGCACGACCGTGAGCGCCTCCTCGACCAGCGGAACTGCAGCGCCGACGGCGGCGGTGACCCCGTGAGCCGCGGACGCGTCAACGAGTGGGGCAAGCAGCTCTACCGGGATCTGGACGACAAGCACATGTTGATCCCTGCCATCGCCCTGCTGGTGGCGATCATCGCCGTGCCGCTGTTGCTCGGCGGCGGGTCGGCGACGCCGACCGCGACTCCGGTCGCCGCGGCCGTCGAATCTGCGCCGGCCGCGATGACCGGCTCCGAGCAGATCGATCCGGTCGTGCTCGCCGATGTACCCGGGATCCGCGACTATCACCAGCGCCTCGATCAGTTCGACGCCCGAAACCCCTTCGAGCAGCAGATGACCGGAGGGACCGGCAAGTCCGCCTCGGGCACCGGAGGCACCGGCACCGGCGGCGGCACCGGCGGCGGCTCCTCATCCTCCACTTCGAGTTCCTCCTCGTCGACCTCCAGCTCGACCTCGACCGACGGCAGCTCGAGCGTCACGCCTCCGTCCACGACCCCTGACACGGGCAACAATGGCGGCGGCACCGAGATCAAGTTCTTCCAGATCCAGCTCGACGTCAAGGTCGGGCCTCCCGGCAAGGCGAAGGTCCTCGAGGGCGTCGCTCCGCTCACCTACCTGCCCGGCAAGGAGACGCCCGTCGTCCAGTACGTCCAGGGCGACCTCTCCGCCAGCAAGGCCGCCTTCATCGTCTCGCCGGCAGTCGTCACCACGGACGGCGACGGCAACTGCAAGCCGGGACGCAACGACTGCCAGTTCCTGCTGATGAAGAAGGGCGACGAGCAGACCTTCGAGTACGGCGACAACCTGAGGCCCTACAAGCTCAAGATCCTCGACATCAGCCGCGTCGAGGTCACCCCGAAGGACGCCAAGGAACTCGGCAAGGACGCCCGCCAGACGTCCGACGCGGCCGCGCACTTCGTGGCCTCCATGGACAACTAGAACCCCCCGACCCGCCGGGGGTTATCTCAACTAGCCTTGTCCGCGCATGTCGCGCTTTGATTTCGTCACCGCAGGGGAGTCCCACGGCCCCGGCCTGACCACGATCGTGGAGGGCATGCCCGCGGGCCTGGAGCTCGACCGGGAGGCCCTCGATCGGGACATGGCGCGCCGCCAACTGGGGCACGGCCGAGGCGGCCGGATGAAGATCGAGACCGACACCGCCGAGGTGCGATCGGGGATTCGTCACGGCCGCACGATGGGCAGTCCGATCACGCTGCTGGTCGCCAACCGCGACTACGAGAACTGGGTCGAGCGCATGGGTCCCTGGGAGAGCGGGGAGGGGGTCAAGCAGGTCCACCTGCCGCGACCCGGTCACGCCGACCTGCCGGGACTTCAGAAGTACGGATTTGAGGACGCGCGCAACGTGCTCGAGCGCGCCAGCGCCCGCGAGACCGCCGCACGGGTCGCCGCCGGCGGCCTGGCGCGTCAGTTCCTCGAGGCGCTCGGCGTGACGATCCGCAGCCACGTGACGCGGATCGCCGGCGTGGAAGCGCCCGCGCCCGACACGCTGGAGGCATCCGATTTCGAGGGCGTCGACGACGATCCGGTCCGCTGCCTGGACGCCGACGCGTCGGCGGCGATGGTCGAGGAGATCAACCGGCTTCGCAAGGAGAACGAGAGCCTCGGCGGGACGTTCGAGGTCCGCGCCTGGGGCCTGGTACCCGGCCTCGGCTCGCACGTCTCCTGGGACGAGAAGCTCGATGGCCGGATCGCCCAGGCGATGGTCTCGATCCAGTCGGTCAAGGGCGTCAGCATCGGTCCCGCATGGGAGGTCGCCTCGAGCCCGGGGTCGGCGGCCCACGACGAGATCTTCCATTCGCCCGACCGGGGCTTCTACCGCGAGACGAACCGCGCCGGCGGCATCGAGGGCGGCATGACCAACGGCGAGCCGCTGATCGTCCAGGTGGCGATCAAGCCGATCTCGACGCTGACCAAACCGCTGCGGTCCGTCGACGTGCACACGAAGGAGCCGCAGGCGGCCCATAAGGAGCGCACCGACTCGACGGTCGTCCCCGCCGCCGGGGTCGTCGGCGAGGCGATGCTCGCCCTGACGCTCGCTCGCGCCTACCGCGAGAAGTTCGGCGGCGACCACATCGACGACGTGCGCGCCGCCATCGACGCGTACCGTCAGCGAATTGCCGGATAAGCACTCATCGATCGTCTTCACCGGCTTCATGGGGGCCGGCAAGTCGTCGGCCGCACGGGCCGCCGCGCAGGCCCTCGGCGCCGATTGCGTCGACACCGACCACCTGATCGCGGAGGGGATCCCCGGGGGATCCATCGCGGGCTTCTTCCGCGAGCAGGGCGAGGCCAGGTTCCGCGAAGTCGAGGAGCAGGTCGTGCTCGAGGCCCTCGATCGGCCGAACGCCGTCGTGGCGCTCGGCGGCGGGGCGGTCGAGAGCCCGCGCGTCCGCGCCGCGCTGGCCGATCACGTCACCGCCTGGTGCCGGGTAGACGAGCCGGTCGCCTGGGACCGCTGCGCCGGCACCGACCGGCCGCTCGCCCGTGACCGCGACGGCTTCCGTCGCCGCTACGCCGCCAGGCAACATCTCTACGAGGAATCCGGCCGGGTCGTCCTGCCGACCGGCGGCGAGCGCACCGGCGCCGCCGCGGCGCCGTGGCTCGACCTCCTCCGCGACGCCGACGGCGTCCGGATGTACTGGGCTCGTACGTCGGCGGGCGATCACCCCGCGCTGATCGGCCCGGGGGCGGCGGCGCTCTTCGACCGCGCCGACCCAGGTCTGAGGCCGGGAGCTCGGCTGTTCGGGCTGGCCGACCGCGATGCCTACGCCGCCGTCGGCGAGCTCATGCCTTCCGTCGAGGGCGGGCAGCCGTTTCCCGTCCAGGGCGGGGAGGACGCCAAGAACCTCGACGCCGCCGAGGCGCTGCTGGCCGAACTCGCCAGGGCCGGCGTCCGTCGTGAGGACGCCCTGCTGGCGTTCGGAGGTGGCGTCACGGGAGATATCGCCGGCTTCTGCGCCGCCGTCTACCAGCGCGGCATCCCGGTCGTCCAGGTGCCGACCTCCCTCGTCGCCCAGGTCGATTCGGCCTACGGCGGAAAGACCGGCGTCGACCTGCCCGAGGGCAAGAACTACGTCGGCGCATTCCATCAGCCGGCCGCCGTGCTCACCGACCCCGCGGCGCTCCGGACCCTGGCTCCAGAAGAGCTCGCGTCGGGGTTCGCCGAGGTCGTCAAGACGGCCCTGATCGCCGGCGGCCCGCTCTGGGAGTCGGTGCGCTCGCTCGAACGGCTCGACGCCGAGTCGGCGGGCTCGTTCGTCTTCGAGTGCGCGCGCACGAAGCTCGATGTCGTCGCAGCCGACGAGCGCGAATCCGGTCTCCGGGCGGTCCTCAACCTCGGCCACACGGTCGGCCACGGGATCGAGGCCGCCAGCGGCTATACCCGCTACCGCCACGGTGAGGCGATCTCGATCGGCCTCGTCGCCGCCCTGCGGCTGTCGGAGGCGGGCGCGCTCACCGACGAGGTCAGCGACCTGCTCGTCCGCGCCGGCCTGCCGGTGCGGATGGACCCCGCGATCGACGCCGACGCCGTCCTCGATGCCGTCGGGCGCGACAAGAAGCGGACCGCCGACGGCATCGGCTTCGTACTGATCGAGGAGCCCGGCAAGGTCGAGTTCGGCCGGACAGTCGATGCGGATAGCCTCCGGCGCACGGTGGAGGAGCTTCGAGAACCATGAGTGGCGCGCACAACTCGCATAACAGGGTCGCCGTGATGCACGGCGTCAACCTCGACACGCTCGGCCGCCGCGACCCGGAGATCTACGGCACCGAGACCCTCTCCGAGCTCGAGTACCGGATCCATGAGTTCGGCCGGGAGCTCGGGCTCGAGGTCTCCTTCTTCCAGACCAATCACGAGGGCGAGTTCTGCGAGTACCTGCACCGCCTTCCCGAGACGGCCGACGCCGTGCTCGTCAACGCGGGCGCCTGGTCCCATTACTCATGGGCGATCCGCGATGCGCTCGAAGTGGCAGGCAAGCCTGCTGTCGAGGTCCACATCAGCGACGTCGAGGGCCGTGAGGACTGGCGGGCCACCTCGGTCTTCGACGGTCTCGTCGCGGCGAAGATCTCCGGCAAGGGCCTCGACGGCTACCGCGAGGGGCTCGAGGTGCTCGCGAAGGAGCTGGAACTGTGATCGTGCCCGACTCGCGCGCCGACCGGCTCGCCGAGGCGGTCGGGGAGGCCGGCCTCGACGCGATGATCATCGGCGACCTCGTCCGGCCCGGCGACACCGTTCGCGATTTCATGGCGGACGTCACCTGGCTGACCGGCTTCGGCGGCTCCAGCGGTCTCGTGATCGTCGGCCCGGACGTCCGCAGCTTCGTCACCGACTTCCGCTACACGACCACCGCGACCGAGACCGTTCCGTCGTCCTTCGAGGTCGTCGAGTCGTCGGGCGAGATGCTGGCCTTCATCGCCGGCCTGCTCGCCGGCCGGGTCGGCCTCGACGAGGCGAAGACGAGTGTCAAGTCGCGAGGGAAGCTGCTCGAGGAGATCGGCGAGGGCGTCGAGATCGTCGCCGAGAAGGACCTCGTCGCCGACCTCCGCCGGGTCAAGGACGAGGCCGAGATCGAGGCGATCGCCGAGGCCGCTCGAATCACCGACGAGGCGTACGCGTTCATCGAGGAGCAGGGGCTGGCCGGTCGCACCGAGCGTGAGGTCGCCCTCTCCGCCGAGAACAGGATGCGCGAGCTCGGCGCATCGGACCCGTCTTTCCCAGCCATCGTCGCCGCCGGTTCGAACGGCGCCATCCCGCACGCCATGCCCGGCGACCGGGTCATCGAGGAGAACGAGTACGTGGTCGTCGACATGGGCGCGATCTACGACGGCTACTCCTCCGACTGCACCCGGACGCTGATCGAGGGCGAGCCCGACCCCGCCCATCAGGAGGTCTACGACCTCGTATTGACCGCGCAGCTCGCCGGTCTCGCCGCGATCGAGGCGGGTGCCGACGGCAGGGGGATCGACGCGATCGCGCGCCAGGTGATCACCGACGGCGGCCACGGCGAGCACTTCGGACATGGTCTCGGTCACGGCGTCGGGCTCGAGGTCCACGAGGGCCCTTCGATGTCGAAGCGCTCCACCGACACCCTGCAGGCCGGCGAGACCGTCACGGTCGAGCCCGGGATCTATCTGCCGGGCGAGTTCGGGGTCCGGATCGAGGACCTCGTCGTGGTCACCGACGACGGCTACCGGAACCTCAGCACCCGGCCCAAGTAGGGCCCTGGGGGCCGCAGCTCAGGCCAGCCGGGCCCTGACCTGGTAGATCGACGTAAAGCCGCTCTCGAAGCCGTTGCGGGCCGCTCGCAGGTAGAGGCGCCAGACGCGAACCCGCTCCGGCCCGGCCAGGCGCGTCGCCTCGTCGATGTTCTCGTCGAGCCGGCGGGCCCAGTGGCGGAGCGTCTCGGCGTAGTCGGGAGCGAATCCCTCGACGTGCTCGGTGACGAACCCCGCCCGCTCGAGCGCCAGCTCGACCCTCGAGAGGTGGATCGGGTCGGCGTCGGGGAAGACGTAACGCTCCGAGAACGGCCCGGCCTCGGGGTCGGTGTGGCGGAGCCGGGCGATGCCGTGGTTGAGCAGTCGTCCGCCGGAGGGCAGCAGGGTCGAGAGCCGCGAGGCGTACAGGTCGATGTTCTCGGCCCCGACGTGCTCGACCATTCCGATGCTCGCGATGGCGTCGTAGGTCTCGCCGGCGATGTCGCGGTAGTCCATCACCCGGATCTCGACGCGGTCGCCGACGCCGGCGTCCTCGGCGCGCTTACGGGCGACCCTCGCCTGCGGCTCCGACAGGGTGATGCCGGTCACCTCGACCCCGTGGCGGACGGCGGCGTGCGTGGCGAAGCTGCCCCATCCGCAACCGATGTCCAGGAGGCGTTCGCCGGGCTGGAGCGCCAGCTTCGTGCAGACCATCTCCAGCTTCTGCTCCTGCGCCTCCTCGAGGGTCTGCGCGCCCCGGGAGAAGATGGCGCAGCTGTACGTCATCGACTCGTCGAGGAACAGCGCGAAGAATTCGGGCGGCAGGTCGTAGTGGTGGCGGACCGAGCGGGCGTCTCGCTCCTTCGTGCGCCGGGTTCCCTGCGGTCGCAGCTCGGCCTGCGGAGGGGCGGGTGGCAGGGTCAGCCCGTTGGCGGCGAGGGCGGCGAGCATGAGCCGCGCCTTCGTCCCACCGTCGATCGGCGGCGGCTTCCAGTCCTCGAGCAGGGCCATGACCTCGTCGATGTCGTCGACCTCGAGATCGCCGGCGACGTAGGCCCGGCCGATCCCGAGCTGGCCGGGAGCGCGCAGGGCCTGGGCGACCGCGCGCGGGGAACGGACGGTGAACTTCGGACCGGTGCCGTCGGTCGAGTCGACCCGGGTTCCGTCCCAGAACTCGACCGTGAACGGCCGCTCGGGGAGGGCCGATCTGAGCTGCTTGCGGATCGGTCCGGTGTAGGCGATCTGCATGGGCCCGATCCTACGCCCCGGTACGCTTCCGGGCCGCCATGGTCGCCGCAAACATCTTCGGGCCGCTCAACAGCGTCGAGGAATGGGTCCTCGAGAGCCTCCACGGCGTCGGGTTTACCTGGGGCCTCGCGATCGTGGGGCTGACGCTGCTGACCCGGATGCTGACGCTGCCGCTCGTGGTCCGCCAGTTCCGTTCCCAGCGCGAGATGAAGCTTCACCAGCCCGAGCTGAAGGCGCTCCAGCAGAAGTACAAGGGCGACCGCAAGCGCCTCCAGCAGGAGATGAGCGTCTATTACAAGACGCACGGCATCAACCCGCTCGCGGCCGTCGGGCCGCTGCTGCTGCAGGTGCCGATCTTCATCTCCCTCTACATGCTGCTCCGCACCGATGCCACGAACGGCCTGTTCGGCGGCGGAGGGTTCCTCTTCATCCCCGACCTCACCGCCAAGCCGGAGGGGTCGGTCCTCGTCGCGATGCTCGTCATCTATGTCTGCTCCCAACTGGCGACGAGCGCGATCTCCACGCGCAACCTGCAGACCACCCATCGCGGCCTCGCCATGGGACTGCCGGTCCTGTTCGCGAGCGTCATCGTCCGCTTCCCGGCAGGCCTCGCGATCTACTCGATCACGACCAGCCTCTGGAGCCTCGGCCAGCAGATCGTCTTCTGGCGGCTGTCGCCCGCCGTGCCGTCGGGGACGGTGGCGGTCCTCACCGAGGCCGAGGACGTCTACGAGGCCGGGGAGAACTCCAAGTTCGAGGCGGCCATCGACGAGGAGATCGCCGAGGAGAAGGCGGAGCCGAGTAAGCCGACGCACTCCCGTTCGAAGAAGAAGAAGCGCAGCCGCAGTCGCCGCCGGGCTCCCACCGGATAGCGTCCCCGGCATGACTGAAACCCGCAGCCTGCAAGGCAAGACCATGCTGATCAGCGGCGGCAGCCGCGGCATCGGCCTGGCGATCGCACTCCGAGCCGCCCGCGACGGCGCCAACGTCGCGCTGATGGCCAAGACCGACCAGCCCCATCCCAAGCTCGAGGGCACGATCCACACGGCTGCGGCGGAGATCGAGGAGGCCGGCGGCTCGGCCCTCGCCATCCTCGGCGACGTACGCGACGAGAGCCGGGTCGCGGAGGCGGTCGCCGAGACCGTCGAGCGGTTCGGCGGGATCGACATCTGCGTCAACAACGCCAGCGCGATCAACCTCGTCGGCACCGAGGCGCTCGACATGAAGCGCTACGACCTGATGCAGGACATCAACACGCGGGGGACGTTCGTCATGTCCAAGCACTGCGTGCCGCACCTGAAGGCCGCGGACAACCCACACGTTCTTACCCTCTCGCCGCCGCTCAGCCTCGATCCGAAGTGGGCGAAGAACCACGTCGCCTACACGATCGCCAAGTACGGGATGAGCCTCTGCACGCTCGGCATGGCCGAGGAGTTCCGCGACGACGGCGTCGCGTTCAACTCGCTGTGGCCCCGAACCCTGGTGGCCACCGCGGCGGTCCAGAACCTGCTCGGAGGCGATGCGGCCATGGCCCGGTCGCGGACGCCGGAGATCATGGCCGACTCCGCGCACGCCGTCCTGACCCGGCCCAGTCGCGAGTGCACCGGCAATTTCTTCCTCGCCGAGGACGTCCTCGTCGAGGAGGGCGCGACCGATTTCGACGCCTACGCCGCCGCGCCCGGCGCCGACCCCGCGGTCGACCTCTACGTGGAGGAGATCAACCCACCCGGGATCGGCTGACGCGGGAGACCGGGATGCCGCTCGACGATCGCCCCTTCTCGTACCGGGAGACGAAGGACGGGCGCGTGATGATCACCTGGAAGGGAACCGATGCCGGCGTCCTGACCGGAAACCGCGCGCGTCGCTTCCTTGCCGCCACGGAGGGGGCCGACGATGAAAGACTGCAGATCGAGATGGCACGCGTAACCGGAAACTTCAAGCACGGAAACGAGCGACGATGAAGAGCAGCAGCCCCCCGCACGCAAAGGCCGTGCTCGGCACGCTGATCCTGGTCGCCGCCGTGGCGAACCTGAATCTCTCGGTCGCCAACGTCGCGCTGCCCGACATCGGCAAGGCGTTCGACGCCAGCCAGACGGAGCTCAACCTCGTCGCCGTCGGCTATTCGCTCGGCTTGGCGACGTCCGTGCTCTACCTCGGGGCCCTCGGCGACCGTCACGGCCGCAAGCTGATGGTCGTCCTCGGCATGGGACTGACGATCCCGGCGTCGTTGCTCGCGGGCTTCGCCCCCTCGGTCGAGGTTCTGTTCGTGGCCCGCCTGCTCGGCGGTCTGGCGGCGGGCATGGCCTTCCCGACGACCCTCGCCCTGATCACCGCCCTCTGGGCCGGTGCCGATCGCACCAAGGCGATCGCGCTCTGGTCGGCCATCGGAGGCGCGATCTCCGCCCTCGGCCCGATGGTCGCCGGCGCCCTGCTCGAGAGTCACGACTGGGGCTCGGTATTCCTCATCACCCTGCCGCTCGCGGTGATCGCTCTCTTCGCCGCGATGAAGCTGATCCCGTCGCACGTCAACGAGACGACGGACCCCGTGGACAACCTCGGCGGCATCCTCTCGATCCTGATGATCGCCGCGCTCGTGCTCGGCATCAACTTCGCCGCCGTCCCCGGCGAGGGGGCGCTGGTGATCGGGCTGTTCGTGATCGCGGCCGCCGCCGTCGCCGGGTTCGTGATCCGCCAGCGTCGCGTCAAGGTGCCGCTCTACGACCTCGACGTCGCGGCCAGGCCGACGTTCTGGGTGGCGGCCGTCGCCGGCGTGATCGTCTTCGGCTCGCTGATGGCTGCGGCGTTCATCGGCCAGCAGTTCCTCCAGAACGTGCTCGACTACTCGACCTTCGACGCCGGAGTCTCGATTCTCCCCGCGGCCGTCTTCATGATCCTCGTCGCTCCGCGCTCGGCGGGCCTCGTCGAGAGCCGTGGCGCCCGCTTCACGCTGCTGCTGGGCTACGTGTTCATCCTGCTCGGCTTCCTGACCATGCTCCTGCTCTGGGACCAGTCGTCGCCGTACTGGCACATCGGCCTGGCCTATTCATTCGTGGGCATCGGCATCGGCTTCGCCGGCACTCCCGCCTCGCATTCGCTCACCGGTTCGGTGCCGGTCAGCCGCGCCGGCATGGCGTCGGCGACCGCAGACCTCCAGCGCGACCTGGGCGGCGCGATCATGCAGTCGATCCTCGGCGCCGTGCTGACGGCCGGTTACGCCTCGGCCGTCTCCAGCGAGATCGCCTCCTCGCCCAATGCCGACAAGGTCAACGACTCCGTCCAGAGCGAGCTCCAGAAGTCGTTCTCGAGCGCCGCCGACATCGCCGGCCAGTACCCGCAGTACAAGGACCAGATCATCGCCGGCGCCCGTGATGCGTTCCTGCAGGGCGACCACTGGGCCTACATCGCCGGCATCGCGGCGGTCCTGTTCGGCGCGGCCGTGATCTTCAGGTACTTCCCGAAGAAGGACGAGGAGCAGCGCCTGCTCGCCGAGTACGCGGACGACGAGCCGGCAACTGCCTAGCCGGTGACCTAGTCGGTGAGCGTGTAGACGCCCCGGAAGGTGAAGTAGAGCCCGACCACGACGAAGGCGGCGATCAGCAGCTGCCGCTCGTGGTCGGCCGTCCAGCGCTGGACCCTGCCGAGCAGCTCGCGCGTCTGCTCCGGCCTCCTGATCGAGAGGGCCAGGGAGGCGAAGGGGATGGCCAGCCAGATCCCCACGAAGATCAGGACGTCGGCGACACCGCCGACGAACCCGGGCCGGAGGTCGGCGATCGCGTTGAGGCCGAGCAGGTAGAAGAGGCCCGGGAGGTGGGTGAGGACGCCCGCGCCGATCGCGAGGCCGATGCTCGGGTGTCGCAGCCGGGCGATCAGGTCTCGTTCTCTCGCCGGGGTGACTCGCTCGCGCCGGGTCCGGTTCGCCGGCGACTGCATCCGGCCGGCGGCCATTCCCGCCGCATAGCCGAGCGCCGCGACTCCGCCGGTCAGGGCCACCAGCGAGTACACGATCGACTTGCCGGTCTCGACACGGACGCCGTGCAGCGCCGTCACCACGAGAATGCCGACCGTTGCCGCAAACGCGAAGCTGGCGACGGTGAACGCGAGTAGCGAGCGGCGCGGGCGCGAGGACGAGAGCAGCGCGTAGACGGCGGCGAACGCCGTCGGCCGGACGGCGTTGAGCAGGGCGAGCGCGACGATCTCGATGTTCATCGGTCAGCGGATTCAACGCCATCCGCCACCGGCGGCGTTGCCCCCTGTAGCCTGCGGCGCCGTGATCAGCACCAACCAGTTCAAGAACGCTCGAAATTGCATATGGGACCGCAAACGCTGATCTAGAGCGGGATTCGGGGGCGGTCTGATGGCCGTCAAGGTAACTCCCGCCGACGCCGAGTGGGCACGCTCGGCTGTA
>Ga0209023_10007411_pt1 | contig 11250 bp, 2 predicted proteins | sample LakOneMetagenome_FD_187468 | JGI IMG/M metagenome (GOLD analysis project Ga0209023, IMG submission 187468) | Freshwater and sediment microbial communities from Lake Erie, Canada (SPAdes) (version 2) | ecosystem: Environmental > Aquatic > Freshwater > Lentic | place: Lake Erie, Canada | collected...
GGGCGCACGAGGCGGTCGGCGATCTCGAGTCAGCACTCACGGAGTACCAGAAGACGGCCGACGATGCGGTCGCGACCGGTGACGTGGTTCGCGCGTTGGATGCCGCGATCGCGATGGCGCGATGCCTGGGTCAGACCCGCGACGAACTGCGTGCTGTGACCGTCCTCGAGGCGGCCCTGGCCCAGGTGGAACGGTCCGGGCTGTCGGGTTCGGACCGGCACGCCCAGGCGCTCTCGGCACTAATGGGGTGCCACTACTCGCTGAGCCAATTCGGTGAGGCAACCCGAGCGGCGACCGAGCTCCTCGCCCTCGTCGAACTCGACGGGACGTGGAAGTCTCGCGCCGCTGCTTACTGGAACGCCGCCGGTGTGGCCGAGGCGGCCGGCGACATCGTCGGCGCCACCACGTATGCCGATCGGGCCGTCGCGCTGCTGTCCGAAGGTGACGACCAGCGGGCCCTCGCCCGGTGCACCGTGGCCTGTGCCTGGTTCTGGCTGCGACACCCCGACGCCGCTGACCGCCTCGATCACATCGAAGACATGCTCCACGACGCCCACCGCAGCCTCGAAGACTGCGGCACCACCCTCGATCTGGCCTACGCCGAGACCGAGCTCGCCCACGCCGCTCTCCTCCGATCCCTGCCCGACGCCGCCTTGAACTGGGCGGATCGAGCGCTGGAGAAGCTCGGGGTCGAGCCGCGATCCCAGACACCGGACGCACTGCTGGTCCGGGCCGAGGCCCTGTACCTCGCGGGTGACACCGGGGCGGCCTCGGCGACCGCGGAGACCCTCGAGATGACCCTGCTCAGCCTGCCCCACACCCGCGGCGCCACCATGACCTGGCGCAGCCTGGCCGACCTGCACAAACGTCTCGGGGACCCAGAGGCGGCCTATCGTGCACTCGAAGGAGCGCTCCAGGCGCAGGCGATCAACGCCTCGCCTTTGCCGCCGGCACCCACCGAACAGCCAGCTGCCTCTCGCGGGCGAGCGGCACGACAGCCGCGAACGTAACCCCGTCCAAGGCGCCCTTGAGGTTCGGCGATCACAATCTGTGTCATGGCTTGACACCGATTGTGAACTTAGATCAACTGCCCCCGACAGTTCCATCACGTCGGGGAGGCGGCTCGCATGCCCAAGTCCAGAGCGTCTGCGTTGTTCACCAGGTTCGGCAGTCGCTCGAAGACGTTGGTCCCCATCGTCGCGACGGCACTGGTCGCGACCCTCCTCGCGGCGTTGGGCCCGGTAGCCGAGCCCGTCGCGGCCGCACCCGCGACCGCGACACCCATCCCGCCGGTGACCGCGCTGCCGTCGATGACGGCGGCGATGCGTGCCGCGGCGAACCAGGGCAGCCGGGTCGAGGTGCTGTCGATGCACACGTCGCAGCAGCGGGCGTGGGCGAACCCGGACGGGACCTACACGGTGGACTCGTACGCGGGTCCGGAGTGGGTCCAGCAAGGCGACGGTTCCTGGGCGAGCATCGACACAACCCTGTCTGTCGCGACCGGGGGCACGACGGTGGAGCCGAGCGCGGCTGCCGCGGACATCACCCTGGCCAATGGTGCGACCGATCCCGCCGGACCTGCGACGGCCACGGTCGCGACGGTGGCCGTCGCCGGTGACAAGGCATCCCTGGCCGACGGCGCCGCGTCCGTCACCGCCGCCACCAGCAGCCCGGACGCCCCGGTGGATGACTCAGGGACCGGGAAGACCGTCTCGGTCAGTGTCGGGTGGAACGCCACACTGCCCAAGCCCACCCTCGAGGGCAACATCGCGACCTACACGGACGCGGCACCGGGCCAGGACCTGAGGATCGAGGCCAAGCCCCGCGGCATCGAGACGTTCGTCGACCTCAAGACCAAGCCGGCCACGATCCCCGACGCCGGCATCACCGTGACCCTGCCGCTGTCCGCGAAGGGCTTGACCGTCACCGCGGACACCGACGGCGGGTACCTGCTCAAGGACGCCACCGGCGCGGTGGTCGCGAACGCGCCGCCAGCGACGATCTGGGACGCGAGCACCGACCCGGCCTCCGGCGACCCGGTCCACACCCTCACCGCGGACACCCAGGTCACCACCACGGCCACCGGTTACGCCCTGTCGGTGACGGTCCCGAAGTCGTTCCTCGACAACCCAGACCTGGTCTGGCCGATCACGGTCGACCCGTCGGGCACGATCTACGCCTCCTCCGACACCTACGTCGAGAAGGGCTACAACACGACGAACTTCGGCACCGAGGACGACCTCAAGGTCGGCACCTACGACGCCGGCACCCACGTCGCGCGGTCGTTTGCCTACTTCCCGACCACGACGATCGCGGGCACCAAGGTCACTGCCGCGTACTTGCACCTCTACGAGTGGTGGTCGGCGTCGTGCACCAACCGTGAGCTCGACGTCAAGCGGCTGTCCGCCAGCTTCTCGGAGTCCGGCGCGACCTGGAACGTCCAGCCGTCGTTCCCCGGAACCATCTACGGGTCCATCGTCGACGCGCTCGGCCACGACTCCGGCTGCCCGGCGAACTACCTCGGCGGATCCACCGGCATCGCCGTCACGTCCCTGGTCGACGGGTGGGCCGGTGGCACGCTGGGCAACTACGGTCTCGCCCTGATCGCGTCGGAGACCGACTCGCTCGGGTGGAAGCGGTTCTACTCCTCCGAGCACTCCACAGCCGGGCCCCGCCCGCATCTCACCGTCACCTACGACCACTACCCCGCCACCCCCACCTCCCTGGTCGCTTCGGGGTCGGTCAACGGCTGGGTGACCACGACGACCCCGCAGCTGCGCGCCACGGTCAGCGACTCCGACGGCGGCAACGTGACCGGCCGATTCGCGATCTACTCAGGAACCACCCAGATCTATCCGACCACCGGATCGGTCTACTGCCCGGCAACCGGTGGAGTCCTGTGCGCGTCCGGGTCCACGGTCGCGGCCGGTTCAGCGTCGGTGTTGACGGTGCCGAGCTCGATCTTGAGCAATGGCGGCACCTACACCTTCAAGGCGTGGGGCTTCGACGCCACCGTGAACTCCAAGACCAATGCGACGTCCGGCACGTTCAAGGTCGACACCACCGCGGTCGGAACCCCGTCGGTGTCCTGCCCCGGCGTGACGTTCAACGGGTTCACCAACCCCGCACCCACCTCAGCGGTGTCTTGCACCGCGACCGCCAGCGTCGGTGCGTCCGGGATCGCCTCCTACACAGTGACTCTCGACGGTGCCACGGTGACCGCCACAACCGCCGGCGCGTTCACCATCCCGACGACCAGTCTGACCAACGGGTGGCACACCCTGACCGTGCAGGCCACCAACGGTGCGGGCGCGAAGAGCCCCACGACCAGCCTCGGGTTCGGTCTCGGTGCGGCGTCCCTGTCGCTGCCCGCGGACCGGCAGTCCACCGCGAAGTCGATGCCCCTGCAGGTCTTCGCCCCCGCGGGCGTGTCGGCCAAGCTGCAGTACTACAACACCGGCACGGCCGCGTGGACCGACATCGCCAACACGGCCCTGACCACGACATCGGGCGGTGCGGTCACGCAACCGGTCGCGCTCACCGGAACGGGTGCGCTCTCCTCCGCCACGTACTACTGGGATCTCACCGCGTCGTTCTCCGCCGACACGGTGGCCCAGCTGCGGGCGTGCGTGATGTTGACCTCGACTGCGAACTGCGCGACCCCCAGCGACCCGAACATCTCCTACACCACCCCGGTCACGGCCACCCTGGACCGATCCGGTGCCGGCGCGGCCTCAAGCCCCCTCGGACCGGTCCAGGTCTCGCTCACCACCGGTGCCGCATCGATCTCCAGCACGGATGCGACCATCCCGTCCTGGGCCGGTGCGGCCAGCGTCGGCCGGTCCTACATGTCCTACCGCGCCACCACCGATGGGCCGTTCGGCAAGGGCTGGACCTCCACCCTGCCGTCGGCGGCCCAGACCGACTGGACCCGCATCGACGACGCGACCGACTACGTCCTGCTCTATGACAGCTCCGGCGCTCCCACCGGGTTCACATGGAACGGCAGCACCTTCGTCCCCGAGGCAGACGCGTCTGACCTGCACCTGACCAAGACGGCGGGCACCGCCACGACCAAGGGGTACTTCACCCTGACCGAGTCCGACGGCACGACCACGACGTTCACCTACCCCGTCGTCGGTGCCCAGACCGGCACGCCCGCAGCCCCGAAGGCCTACCCGCTGTCCAGCGTGGCGGATGCCTCCACCGCGGGGTCGCCGACGACGACGTTCACCAGCGACGCCAACGGGAACGTCACCGACATCATCGCCCCCGCCCCGACCGGGGTGTCCTGCAACCCGACCCTGCAGGTCGGCTGCAACACCCTGCACCTGACCTACGTGTCCGGGCACGTCAGCAAGATCACCTGGAACGGGTACCAGCAGACCACCGGCACCACCCCGACCCAGACCGCGTTCACCGTCGACGTCGCCTGCTACACCTACGACACCGGCGGACGACTGAGCAGCGAGTGGGACCCCCGCGAGCAGAGCACCACCCCCGGCACCTGCGACCCCGCCCACCCCGCCCTGGCCACGACCTACGGCTACGACGCGACGTCCAGCCGGCTCAACTCCCTCTCCGGACCCGGCCTGGACGCCTGGACCATCGCCTACGACGCCTCCGGGCGCGCCACCTCAGCGACCCAGTCCGGGCTCACCACGACCCTGGCCTACTCCGCGTCGATCGGGTCCACCACCGGCGACGCCAACCCAGACCTCAGCCAGGGCGCCATCGCCACCTGGGAACCGGCCGGGACTCTTGCGCCGGTGAGCGCTGTCGCGCTCTACCCGCCGTGGGCCACCGTCGGGGACCTGCGCACCGCCACGATCACCGCGCTGGACGCCCAGGGCCGCACCGTGACCACCGCCTCGTTCTCCGGGACCGGTCAGAACGGCTGGCGAATCACCAGCATCGTGTTCGACACCAACGGCAACCAGACCTGGTCGCTGTCCGCCGCCAACCGGGCCCGCGCCCTCGAACCCGCCACCTACGCCGCCGACCTGACACCCCTGGGTCTCACCGGTGCGAGCTCCACCGACATCGCGGACGCATTGGCGTCCAAGACCGTCTACGCGCAGCTCGCCACCGACGGGGTCTGGGACGCCACCGACACCTACAGCCCGCTGCACTCGTTCACCGTCCCCGGCCAGCCCGGGGTCACCGTCGGTCGCACCCACACTCACACCACCTTCGGCACCTCCACCGCAACGACCGCACCGACCGATATCACGGTCATGACGACCGCACCGACACACGTCACCCTGACCACCACCACCGGAGGAACCGCCGGGGCAGCACTGACCACCAGCGACATCGCAGGCACCACCACCGAGACCGACAACGCGTACGGGCTACCCGACGGCGCGAGTGGCTTCATCACCGCCGGCTGGACCCTGCGAACCCCGATGCGCGTCACGACCAAGGTCCCGAACGGGACCGACGTCGTGACCCAGACGCTGATCAACGCTTCTGGCCAGGTCCTCGAGCAGCGCCAACCGTCCTTCGCCGACGTCACCGCGGGCACCCGACCCGGAGTGCGGGTGACCGCCTACTACGGCGCGGGCAACGACCCGGCCACCTGTCTATCCACGGTCTGGTTCGGGCAGGTCTGCACCCAGGGACCCGCTTCCGGGCACCCCACCCCGACCACCCGCACCAGCTACGACAAGTTCCTGCGCCCGAACATCGTCGTCGACTCCGTCGGTGACGGCTCCGACCGCACCACCACCACCGCCTACGACAACGGCGGACTGTCCGCCCACGTCGCCAGCGTCACCCTCGCTCTCGGCGCCACGACCGTGCGCACCACCACGCTCACCTACTACGACGGCACCACGGGCCTGCCCAAGCAGGTCACCAGCGCCGGCGTCACCCAGACCCGCACCTACGACACCGCCGGGCGCGTCACCACCACCACCGATGGCGCCGGCGGATCCGTGACCATCGGCTACGACACCGCCGGACGCACCGGCACCGTGACCCGGACCCAGAACGCGTCCAGCGTCGGCACCACCACCTACGACTACAACGGGGGAACCGAGCGCCGCGGCCTGACCACCTCGGTCACTCACACCGGGGTCGGGACAATCACCGGCACCTACGACCCCGACGGTCAGCTCGCCACCCAGACCCTGCCCGACACCACCGACCCGACCAAGCCCATCACCGCGACGTGGGACCGGGACACCACCGGCACGACCACGGACCAGACCTGGACGCAGGGGACCAACCTCTGGTTCGCCGACACGATCACGATGACGGCGTCAGGGCAGTGGTCCACGGACAACAACGGTGCCACCGGGATCGACCACACCTACACCTACGACGGCGCCAACCGGCTCACCGGCGTCGACGCAGACAACGGCAGCACCTGCGCTCGGACCAAGTACGCGTTCGACGTGAACTCCAACCGCACCAGCAAGGCCACCTACCCCGACGATGGCGCCGGGAACTGCCAGTCCACCACCGGCGACAACACGACCTCGACCAGTTACGACGCCGGGGACCGGCCCATCGTGTCCGGGCAGCAGTTCGACGCCTGGGGCCGCGTCACGACGCTGCCCGCCGCGGCGTCACCGTCCGGGGCACCGGTCACGATGACGTACTTCGCCGACGACCTCGTCGCCAACACCACGACCGGTGCGGTGGCCCGGACCTGGACCCTCGACCCCGCCTCCCGCCTCGCGTGCTTCCGTACCGCCGCCACCACCATCTCCGACACCACCGGCTGCGGATCCACCACCACGACCGGGGTCATCGACACCAGCAACCACTACCCCGACACGTCGAGCGACTCACCCGCGTGGACCATCACGAACACCGCCGGCACCCCGACCACGACCTGGTACGCCGACGGCCTCGACGGAACCCTCGCCGCCCAGATCGACCCCACCACCGTCACCTACCAGCTCACCAACCTCCACGGCGACATCGTCGCCACCGCCACCCCCACCGACACCGCCGCGTGGGCCGGGACCACCATCTGCAGCGACGAGTACGGCAACACCACCACCACCGACACCACCGGAACCACCGCCACCAACCCCCGCTACGGATGGCTAGGCGGCAAACAACGCCCCGTCGACGGCCAAACCGGACTCGTTCTCATGGGCGTCCGCCTCTACAATCCGGTCACCGGCACCTTCGAGTCGGTGGACCCCGTCTACGGCGGTAACGCAACCGCCTACGGCTATCCGGTGAATCCACTCAACCGCGTTGACCTTGACGGACGTCTCAGCTGGTGCCGAATGATGCCGTTCTTGTCCTGCAGAGCGGAGGAGTTACCAATCGTCGGCCACCTCACACCTAGCGGCTTGAGGAAGATGGTTCGCAGCGCCCGCCGTTTCGGCAGCCACATCGACGCCAACGCCTCAGTTTGTGCTATTTACTGCGTCGGAGTAGGGATTCAAGGGCGAAACGTATACCTGTCACATGGTCAATACGGCTTGGCTACGCCCGGAATCTCGATTTCATACTCTCGTCGGCGTTTCGCAGAGCGAGACAGTTCCTGCACAGGTGGAGGGGCCGGGGCCTCTTGGGGCGCAAGCTATTGCGTGGGAGATCGCAGCGGATACGGCGACTTTGCAGGCGGTATCGTTTGGCGCCCGGGTGGAGCTTGGTATGGAAAATCAAGAGCGTTTAGGCTATTTGGATGGTGACGGTCATGGGGCAACCGGGCGACGTCACACCCAATACGTGGACTGACGGCGTGGGGTGGACATGGTTCCTTAACCGGCGTCGCCCAAAATGGCGTGCTGTCGCGGCTGTCTGCGTCAGTGCTGCGCTGGCAGTGATCGTTGCGGTAGGTCTCGCGTTGGTCGTCACCCAGGGGCTGGCGATCGAACGCGGTCCGGTCGTCGAAGCGCGCGTGACCGGAGTGCGGCTCGACACGCGAGTGCCAGCGCTGATTGTCGAGTATCTCAAGCCGCCGAGGGTTGTCGTTGAAGTTGGCGACTTCGTTGAGTCGCCGGAACCGAAGGTGGGCCAGATTGTCCTGGTTCAACATGCCCCGGACCGACCCGATCTTGCCGTACAGGTCGGTGCGAGTTCATGGAGGGGGCGCGCTGTTCTTCTTGGCAGTGCCTTCTGCCTGATCACCCTTTACTGCATCTACGCGGTGACGTTGCTTCGACGGAGCCTTGCGCGACAGCGCGGCGAGATGGCGACATGAACAGCTCAGTTCCGAGCGTTCCCGATGCCATGACGGTGCTGCGGGCCGAGGGTCCGGCGCCGGTGCAAGGGTTCGATGCGTTGCTCGCGGGACCGGTCATGGCCTGGGGATGAGGTCGCGGTCGAGTCGCCGACCACGGTTCGGTCAGCGACGTCGCCGACCCGGCCTGGGCAGGCAGACGTGCATGAGTTGGACGACGTCCTCGGTGACGAGCGTCGCGGGTATCTGGCGCTGCGACGGGAGAGTTGTGGCCGCGCTTGGTCAACGAAGATGCCGACGTGGAGGGCCTCGACCCTGACGAGCTTGAGTCCGATCGGTGGCTCTACTGCCCAGGGACGACAGTGACGCGTGGCCGGGCGCCGGGCTCGTGATGACCTGCGGATCGCCGGGGAGGGCAAGATCGACTTCCGACGATTCCAGCCAGCGCTGGATCACCATGAGGCCCATCGGGTGGACTGCTACTGGGAGGTCAGTTCCAGCGAGCGCCGGATAGGGCGCGTCCGTGATTGGCTGGCCGACAAGGGGCGCGACCCGATCCCCTGAACGCCGGGACTCCCCGGTGCGCCACTCCGGAGTCTGGAAGCTGTCGCACCCGTCTCGGTCGTGGCGTGCCGAGCGAGTCGCTGACCGACATCACCATCAAGATCATCGGCGCTGACTCCTCTGACTCCTGCGGAAATGAGCGGGTTCTGCTGGCGCCAAGAGAGGCCACGAGCTCGGAAAGGCAAGAGGACTCAGATCACCGACTCATCCGCCGTCTGCGATGTGCGACACGCGCGAGCGCCACATGAACCTTCGTCATCGACCAAGCGAGCGAAGTCGTCCACGTCCATCCATTCGGGACCGGCCGCTGCCACCCCGTCTCTGTCCGGTCATCCCGCTCGAACAGTGACATCAGCCAGCCAGGAATCGAAGCAGACATGTGCATCGGCGGCGCGTATCGTCTGGCCCTGATTCCATTGTGGCTCAACGGTTTTCCGGGTTGTGATGTTTCGTGTTGTCCAGTGCGAAGATCGGTCGGTCGTCGTGGCGGTACTACCAGCGCAGTGTCGCGGGTGGTGCGTGTGAGTACTACGCCGAGCACGGTGACACCCCCGGCCGCTGGCACGGGGCCGGCCTCACCCAACTGGGCCTCACGGCAGGTGCCGAGGTGCAGGAGCGTGAGCTCGAAGCACTGTTCGGTCGCGCGTTGTCCCCCACGACAGGTGCCGCACTGGGGTCGGCGTGGCGTTCGGATGCGGTGACGGGGTATGACCTGACGTTCTCGGCACCGAAGTCGGTGAGCACCCTGTGGGCGTTGGGTGACGCCCAGACGATGACGGCGATCGACGCGGCACATGCCGCGGCGGTCAACGCCGCTCTCGGCTACCTCGAGGTTCACGCGTCGCTGTCGCGCCGCGGCCGCGACGGTGTCGAGCAGATCGGATCGGCTGGGTTCGCCGCCGCGCTGTTTGACCATCGGACGTCGCGGACCGGGGATCCGCAGCTGCACACGCACGCCCTGGTGGTGAACAAGGTCCGTTGTGTGGATGGTGCGTGGCGGACGTTGGATGGGCACGAGGTCTTCCACCACAAGAAGTCCGCGGGTGTCATCTACCAGACCGCGCTGCGGGCGGAGTTGTCGGCGCGGTTGCCGGTGTCGTTCGGGGCGGTGTCCGAGCACGGTCAGGCCGAGATCGCCGGCGTCCCCGAAGGACTGATGACCGCCTGGTCGAGCCGAACGAGCGCGGTGCTGGCCGATGCGGTCCCGACGATCGCCGACGCCGAGGACGCCCTCGGTCGCCCGGTGTCGGCGGCGGAGCGGGCGCGGATCATCAAGACGGCGGTGCTCTCGACGAGGCCGGCGAAGGACGCCCTTGTCCCCGACGGCGACCGCCTCGCCCGCTGGGTGGCGCAGGCGGCGGCGTTGGGGTTCGCGGCTGACGTGGTGACCGACGCCGTCCAAACGGCGAACACCCACGCAAGGGCCCTGCCGTCGCCGGCGGGGTGGTCGGGGACGGTACTGACGGAGGCGGTGACCGAGGTCGGGCGGCGCAAGGCGATTTGGTCGCGCGCGGACCTGACCGTCGCGGTCGCCGCGCGGGTCCCGACGACCGGGGAACCCCGGCTGAGGTCGGCGGCTGATGCGGTGGCGTGGGTGGAGGAGCTCACCGACATCGCCCTCACCCAGGTCGGCCTGTCCGGCGCGGTGTCCCTGGGCTCGGACCCGTCCGGGGTGACCGCGCGGGCGTCTGATGCCCGCTACGCGTCCCGCGAGCTGGTGGAGACCGAGGCTCGGATCCTGGAGCGGGCGGTGACGGGTGGGTTCCGGTCCCCGGAGCGGTTGCGCCCGGACTTCGTGGCGTTGCTGCTGTCCGGGGAGGCGGGGCTGTCCGAGGAGCAGGGCCGGGCCGTGGTGCGCCTGGTCGCGACCCGGGACCTGGTGACCGTGATGACGGCACCGGCGGGGGCGGGGAAGACCACCACCTTGGCCGCGGCGACGGTGGTCTGGGGTAACGACTGGAAGGACGTGACCGCGCTGGCCCCGTCCGCGCGCGCAGCCGCGGAGCTCGCGAAGGCGACCGGGGCGCCGGGTCAGACGGTGGCCCGTTGGCTGCTCAAGGAGGCGAGGAATCCGAGGCCGGTGAAGGTCCCGTCCGATCCGGGGTACCTGCGTCGGGAGGTGATCGTGGTCGATGAGGCCTCGATGCTCACCACTTCGGATCTCGACCAGCTCACTGCCTATGTCGCCCGGCACCGGGCGCGTCTGGTCCTGGTCGGGGACCCGGGGCAGATCGGTGCGGTCAACGCCCCCGGTGGCATGTTCGAGCACCTCACCCACAAGCTCGGCGGTCAGGTCATCGAGCTCACCGAGCTGCACCGGTTCACCCACCGGTGGGAGGCCGCCGCGACCCTGCGCCTGCGAGCCGGGGACCCGGGCGTCCTCGCGACCTACGCGGACCGGGGTCGGGTCCACCCAGCGGCGTCGAGTGAGGACGCGGCGGACGCGGTCTTCGACCGCTGGCACACCGCCACGATCACCGGGCGGGATGCGTTGATGCTGGCGCGGGCGTGGACGGACGTGAACGCGCTCAACG
>Ga0209023_10007412_pt1 | contig 11249 bp, 11 predicted proteins | sample LakOneMetagenome_FD_187468 | JGI IMG/M metagenome (GOLD analysis project Ga0209023, IMG submission 187468) | Freshwater and sediment microbial communities from Lake Erie, Canada (SPAdes) (version 2) | ecosystem: Environmental > Aquatic > Freshwater > Lentic | place: Lake Erie, Canada...
AGCGGCCGGGCCCGCCAGCGGGTCGCCGAGGTCGGCGACGGCTGGTGCCCCTTCCCGGCACCAGCGGTGCTCGCCGCGACCGCCAAGACCGTGGCGCTCGACTCGCCCGAGCGGCTGGCCGAGCTGATCACCGACCTGCACGGCCGGCTCGAGGCGGCCGACCGCGACCCGGCGTCGATCGACATCGCGTTCTCCAACCCGGCGGGCGGCGATCCGGGCACCGACGCCTTCGGGGCCGACGAGCACCTGGCCGGCCTCGACCAGCTCGCGGCCCTCGGCGTCACCTGGATCCACGTCGGCCTGCCCGGCGACAGCCTGGCCCACGCCCTCGAGTCCATCGACCGCTACGGCCGCGAGGTGATCTCCCGCCGCCCGTCCTGAGGGTCGATCCCGCGCGGGTGCCTCACTACAGTGCCGCCATGAAGAGCCTCGAAACGCTGCTGTACGAAGAGAAGAACGGTGTCGCCTGGGTCACGCTGAACCGGCCCGAGGCGTACAACGCGTTCAACAGCACGATGCAGGACGAGCTGGCCCACGTCTGGCAGAGCCTGCGGTACAACGACGAGGTGCGCTGCGTCGTGCTGACGGGCAGCGGTGAGAAGGCGTTCTGCACCGGGATCGATCGCAACGAGGCGATCGGCGACGCCTACGCCAACCAGCAGCCGCGCCCCGGAGGCATGCCGGGGTTCGGGCGTGATCCGTACACGATGGACGACCCCGGCGAGAAGATCGGGCCGAAGAGCAACGACCTCTGGATCCCGGTCATCGCCGCGGTCAACGGCATGGCCTGCGGCGGCGCGTTCTACATGCTCGGCGAGGTCGAGTTCATCATCGCCGCCGAGCACGCGACCTTCTTCGACCCCCACGTCAGCTACGGCATGGCCGCGGTGTTCGAGCCGATCCACATGCTCCAGAAGATGCCGTTCCACGAGATCATGCGGCTGTCGCTGCTCGGCGTGCACGAGCGGATGTCGGCGGCCCGAGCGCACGAGATCGGGCTGGTCAGCGAGGTCACCACGAAGGACTCGCTGATCGAGCAGGTCACCTGGGCGGCCGAGCGCATCGCGTCGCAGCCCGCCACCGCGGTCGCGGGCACCGTGCGGGCGCTCTGGATGGCGCGGGAGCTCTCGCGGCGCCAGGCGCTCGACATGGCTCCTTCCGTCGTCCGCCTGGGGACCGACCGCGACAGCATCCTCGAAGGCCAGAAGCTGTTCTCCAGCGGCGTCCGTCCGGAGCATCGCGTCCGCTAGCGGAGCGGGTCAGGTCGGCCCGAACGCCTCGGCGAGCTGCTCCCGCAGGGTGCGGCGGAGCAGCTTCCCCGTCTCGTTGAACGGCAGCTCGGGGCGGATGGCGATCCGCTCGGGGGTGCGGGCGGAGCGCAGCCGCTCCCGCACGAAGGCCCGCAGTTCGCCCTCGTCCACCGCCGCGCCCTCGGCCAGGACCACCGCGGCGACCACTCGTTCCCCCCACTCGGTGTCGGGGATCCCGACCACCGCGGCGGCGGCCACCGCGGGGTGGCCGGCCAGCACGGCCTCGATCTCCCCCGGCGAGAGGTTCTCGCCGCCCCGGACGATCACGTCGTCGAGCCGGCCGTGCACGTACAGGAACCCGGCCTCGTCGAGGTGGCCGGCGTCGCGCGTCCGGAACCAGCCGTCGTCCACCCCGCCCTCGCGACCGAGGTACTCGCCCGAGACCTGCTCGCCCCGCACCCACACCTCACCGGCCACCCCGGCCGGCTGTTCTGCGCCGTCGGCGTCGCGGATCGTCACCTCGACGCTGGGCAGCGGCCGACCGACCGAGCCGAGGCGGCCCCGGACCACCGGGTCGTCGGACGCGAAGGCCTCTCGGTGGTCGTCGGGTCCGAGCAGGGCGACGGTGCTCGACGTCTCGGTCAGCCCGTAGGCGTTGACGAAGCCCACGCCCGGGAGCAGCCGGAGCGCCCGCTCGATCACCGCGGCCGGCATCGGACCACCACCGTAGGAGAGCATCCGCAGGGCGGGCAGGCCGGAGCCCCCACCGTCGATCTCGTGTTCGAGCTCGTCGAGGATGCGGTTGAGCATGGTCGGCACGACCATGGCGTGGGTGATCGCCTCGACCCGCGCCCGGTCCACCCAGTCGGCCGGCTCGAAGGCGTCGAGGTAGACCAGCCGCCGGCCGGCGTAGAGCGACGACAGCACGGCCGAGATCCCGGCGATGTGGTACGGCGGGACGCTCACGAGGGCCGCCTCGTCGGGTTCCGCCGACGCCAACTCCACGGTGGTGAGGACGTACGACGCAAGGTTCACGTGGCGCAGGACGGCGGCCTTGGGCTCACCGGTCGTGCCGCTCGTGAACAGGAGGATGGCGATCGAGTCGGGGTCGCCGTCGACCGCTGCGTCGAGCTCGGCTCCACCGTCGATCGAGCGGGCCAGCAGCTCGTCGCGACCCACCAGCTCGATCCCCTCGATCGACCCCAGGCGCTCGGCGACGCCCTCCCCCACCACGACGGTGGCCGGCGCGCTCCGTGCCACGATGGCCCGGAGCTGGTCGTCGGCGAGGCGGTAGTTGATCGGGACGAACGGCCGGCCCGCGAGGGCCGCTCCGAGGAGCACGATCGGGACCGCCTCGGAGTTCACGTCGACGAGGCCGACCCGTTCCCCTGGCTGCTCGGCGAGCCACGCCCCCACCCGCCGGGCCCGCGAAGACAACTCGGCGACGGAGAGGCCATCGGCCTGCGAGCCGACCGCGATGCGGTCGGCCATGGTGTCCGCGGCCATCTGGAGCAGCAGCTCGAGGTGCACGCGGGCCCGTCAGTCCGAGGACGGCAAGGGCTTCGCGCTCTTCAGCGGGAGCAGTCGCTCGCCGATCGAGAGCGACCCACCCCCCGCCTTCGTGCACAGGAGCTCGACCCCGAGGTCGGCGTCGGCGTAGCGCTTGCCGATCAACGTCCCCTCGTCGAAGCCCGGCACGATCGAGACCCCGGCGCCGGGAGCATCGGCGATCGGGACCATCGGGTGGCCGCCGCACCGCACGTCGACGGCCCCGGCGGGTGCCTTCACCACCGCCACCTCGGTCGGGCACACCGACGATCGGAGCCTTGCCCCCGCCTTGAGCTCACCTGCCACGACTGCACCCCTCATCGGTCCACGGAACGGCGATCCGGATGTTCCCACACCCGGAGGCTCATGCCGCACGCCCGTGCCGCGGGATGTGCGAGACCCGCACGACGGTTCGTCGCGGCATAAAACTGACATAAGCGACTAGCTTGCGTCGCGAGCGACGGGCCGGAGGGCGGTCCAGACGGGGGGGATCTGGTGGGCACGAAGGTTCGAGCACTGGTGGTGGCGCAGGCGGTGGCGATGGTGCTGCTGTGGCCGGGATCGAGTGGCGCGTCGCCGATGCCGGCGGGGTCTCCCCGTTCGGCCGCGCCGCGCGCGCTTCCGCTCACCGGCCTGCTGACCCCCTACGACGTCGAGCTCGACGTCATCGGCAACGTCTACGTCGCCGACAGCGGCAACAATCGGGTGGTCAAGCTGCCGGCCGGCGGCGGGCCGCAGGTGACACTCGGGTTCACTGGGCTGAGCCTGCCCACCAACATGGCCATCACCAAGAACGGTGACATCTACCTCTCCGACACCGGCAACAACCGCGTCCTGCGGCTCCCCGCGGGCGGAGGCCCGCAGGAGGTGCTCGCCACCGGACTGCAGGCACCCCGCGGGATCGCGATCGACGGGGCCGGCAACCGCTACTACGCCAACAGCGGCGGAACGTCGATCTACAAGCAGGGGTCGGCCGGCGGGGTGCTCACCACGGTCGTCGGCGGGCTGAAGGACCCGACCGACGTCGACGTCGACGCCGCCGGCAACATCTACGCCGTCGACAAGGGGAACAACCGGGTGGTGAAGGTGGCGGCGGTCGGAGGTGGCCAGACCACCTTGCCGTTCACCGGGATCAACGCGCCGCAGGAGCTGGTGATCGATCGCGCCGGCACCTTCTTCGTGAGCGACCTCGATGGCGTGGTCAAGCTTCCCGCCGGCGGCACCCAGAGCGCGCTCGCCATCGTGCCCCTGCTGGGCAGTCGCGGCATGGCCCTCGATGCGGTGGGCACGGTCTACGTCACCGACACGGGCAGCAACCGCGTCCTGAAGCTCCCAGCCGGCGTCGGAACCCAGTCGTTCCGGGCCACCAGCTTCGGCGCACGCGGCCTGGCGGTCGACGGTGCCGGCAACCTCTACGCCGCCAACACGGCCGGCAACTCCGTCGTCAAGCTGCCGGTCGGCGGCGGCGCCGCGGTGACCCTCGGGTTCAGCGGGCTGTCGGGGCCCCTCGGGGTCGCGGTCGACGGCGGGGGCAACGTGTACGTCGCCGACACGAACAACGGCCGGGTGCTCAAGCTTCCGCCCGGCGGGAGCCAGAGCGTCGTTCCGTTCGGCGGCCTCTCGTCGCCCGTCGGCGTGGCGGTGGACCCGCAAGGGAACATCTACGTGTCGGACGCCGACAGCAACTTCGTCGCGAAGCTGCCGATCGGCGGCGGCAGCCTGGTCACCGTGCCGTTCACCGGGCTCTCGGGCCCGACGGCGCTGGCCGTCGGGCCAGGAGGCGACGTCTACGTCGTCGATTCCGGCAACGTGCGGGTCCTGCGCCTCCCCGGAGGCACCGGGGCCCAGGAGATCTTGGGCTTCACCGGCGTCGGCATCGCCAACTACCTCGCGGTCGACTCGGACCGCGACGTCTTCCTGACCGACTACGTCAACGGCAAGGTGCTCGAGCTGGCCGGCGGCGGCGACGGCCAGGTGACCCTCGGGTTCCCGGCGCTCAGCGTGCCGATGGGCATCGCCCTCACCGCCGACGGCACGGTGCACGTGGCCGACGCCGGCAACAGCCGCATCGCCTCCTTGGCGACGGGTCTCCCGCAGCTGCGAGCGACGACCAACCCGGCCGTGGCCGGCGACATCATCGTTGACGGGGTCACCAGGGATTCGTGGGGCCTCAACTGGGCGCAGCTGCCGCCGGGACCGCACGAAGTCTGCTTCGGCGACGTGGCGGGCCTGGTGAAGCCGGCGTGCACGACCCCGACCCTCTCGGTCGGCGCGACGACCGTGGTGCAGGGCAACTACACCGCGAACGGCTACCTGCGAGCCATCACGAGCCCGGCCGTGGCGTCGACCATCACGGTCGACGGGGTGCCCCGCAACGACTACGGCATGTGGGCCGAGGTCGCGCCCGCCACCTACAACGTCTGCTTCGGGAACGTCGCCGGCTACACCGCGCCGGCTTGCCGCAACGTCACCGTGGTCGCGGGCGCCACCGCCACCACCACCGGCACCTTCACCACGAACGCCGCAGGGCCACCGCCCCCGGGTCCCTTCGGCTACTTGCGGGCCGTCACCAACCCGGCGCTCGGGGCGTTGATCAGCGTCGACGGCCAGTGGCGCGACAACTGGGGCCTCAACTGGGTCAAGGTCCCGGTCGGACCCCACCAGGTGTGCTTCGGGCCCGTCGCCGGCCGCATCGCGCCCGCCTGCCAGACCGCCACCATCACCAACGGCAGCACCAGCGTGATCACCGGTACCTACACCCCGAAGGGCTTCCTGCGGGTCTTGACCAGCCCGGCCGTGCCCGGCGCCATCTACGTCGACGGAGACGTGGCCAACAACTGGGGCATGTGGCCCGCCAAGCCGGCTGGCACCTACTCCGTCTGCTTCGGCCCGGTCGTCGGGTACACCTCACCGCCCTGCCAGTACGGCGTCACCGTCACCCCCGGCGCCACCACCACGATCACCGGGACCTACACCCCGTAGGGGTGGTCGGCTCCGGGCTCAGACCCGGCGGGTGAGGCCGCCGTCGACGCGGATGATCGCGCCGGTGGTGAAGGCCGAGGCGTCGCTCGCGAGGTGCAGGGCCAACGGGGCGATGTCATCGGGCTCGCCCATCCGTTGGAGGGGCACGAACGACCCGTCGAGCAGCTCGGCCGGCCAGTCACGGGTGATGTCGGTGCGGATCGGTCCGGGCAGGATCGCGTTGACCCGCACCTTGGGGGCGAATGCCTCGGCCAGCCCCACGGTCATGGCGTTCAGCCCCGCCTTCGCACAGGCGTAGGGCAGCTCGTCGACGCTGGCCAGCAGCGACCCGACCGTCCCGACGTTGATGATCGAGCCACCGTCGTGGGCGACCATGTGGGTCCCGGCCCGGACCGCCAGCCGGAACGGGCCCTTCAGGTTCACCGCGACCGTCTTGTCCCACAGCTCCTCGGTGACCGAATCGAGGCTGCCGTAGCGCGGCGACATGCCGGCGTTGTTCACGAGCACGTCGAGCCGACCCAGCCGCTCCAGCGTCTCGTCGACCAGACGGTCGCAGTCGTCCCACCGCCCGACGTGGCAGGCGATCGCCTCTACCCGTCGGCCGGTCGACGCCGCCACCTCGCCGGCGACCGCTTCGCAGGCGTCGAGCTTGCGCGACGCGACGACCACATCAGCGCCGGATTCGGCCAGCACCCGGACGATGGCGAGGCCGATGCCTCGCGAACCACCGGTGACGACGGCCACCCGGCCGGAGAGGTCGTGCAGCGCAGTGATGGTCGGCACGGTCAGAAGCGGAACAGCAGAAAGTTGGCGACGGGGCCGGCGGGCGGAAACGCGTCAGTGACCCCGGCGCTCATGTACCCGCCGTCGGAGACGAGGGTGATGCCGTTGATCGCGGCGGCCGCCGAGCTGCACAGGAACACCAGCGGGTAGGCCTGATCCAGCGGCGTCGAGGGCCCGGCGCCGATCTCCTCCCGGAAGTCGGCACCGAAGCCGAGCCACATCTCCTTGTTGGCTTGGGCCAGGGGCGTGTCGGTCGGCCCCGGGCAGATGCCGTTGATGCGGATGCCCCGCTTCGCGAACGGGAAGGCCTGACGGGCCACGTACGCGCAGATGGCCTGCTTCGTGGACATGTAGTCGGCGTGCCCGTTCTGCTCGAACCACTCGGCCCCGGCTTCGAAATCGGGCGTGTCGAGCAGCTCGTTGATCCATTCGAGGTTGGCCTCCCAGCCCAGGCCGGCGGCCGACGAGATGAGGCCGATCGCGGCGCCCCGTCGGAGCAGGTCCTCGGCCAGCATCCGGTCGATCATGTGGCGGTGTCCGAGCAGGTTGATCTTCTCGATGCCGGGCGTCCCGTCGGCCACGCCCGCGCACGAGAACAGCGCGTCCACCGGGCCGCCGCACTCGTCGATCGCGGCGTCGATCGAGTCCTTCTCGGCCAGGTTCACGTGGATGGCCCTGGCCCCGGGGAGCGTGACCTCGGCGAAGTCCATGACCACCACCTCGGCGCCGGCGTCCTGGACCAGCTCGGCCGCGGCGGCACCCATGCCGGTGGCCCCGCCGACGACGAGGACGCGCTTGCCGTCGTAGCGGAATGCGTCGAAGAGGGTCATCTCAGTTGGCTCCTGGAGGGGTGGAGGGTCGGGTCGGGCCGGGTCATGCGGACACTGCGTAGTCGGTCGTCGCGGCCAGGTCGGCGGCCGCCCGCATCGAATCGAGGACGATCGGGCCGAACGCCTCGAGGGCCGGGCTGTCGCCCCGGCGTTGGTAGCCCTGCTCGAGGACGATGGCCAGCTTCCACTTGGCCAGGACCGCGTAGTAGTCGATGTCGTCGACCTGGCGGCCCGACACCTCGGCGTAGCGGGCGAGCAGTTCGTCCCTGGTCGGCATGAGCCGCATGTCGACGTAGCCCTCGGCCGGTTCGTCGGCGCCGATCGTCCGCTCAGGCCACGAGGCGACGACCCAGGCGAGGTCGAGCTTCGGGTCGCCCACCGTCCCCATCTCCCAGTCGACGATCGCCGCCAGCTCGGCCGGTCCGCCGTGGCGGTACATCACGTTGGCGAACTGGTAGTCGCCGTGCATCAGGCCGGGGAGGAAGTCGATCGGGCGGTGGGCCCGCAGCCAGGCCGCCGCCTCGTCGAACCCGGGGAGCTCGCGGCCTTTGATCCGCTCGAGGAACGCGGTCCACCGGTCGACCTGGCGCTCGTGGAACCCGTCGGGGCGGCCGAGGTCGGCCAGGCCCCGCCCCTGCCAGTCGACCTTGGAGAGCCGGCCGATCCCTTCGACCAGCTGGAAGGCCAGCCCGCGTCGCGCCTCGACGTCGGTGTCGAACGGGGCCGGCCACGGGCCGCCGTGCAACTCCATCGGCGACCACCCGTCGACGAAGCCCATCAGGTAGAAGGTGCGGCCCATCACCGCGAGGTCGGTGCACAGGGCGACCGCAGGGGTGTGGGGCACGTCGGTGCCGTCGAGCGCCTCGATGATCCGCCACTCTCGCACGATCCCGGCGTCGCGGTCCGCGGGCGCGGTGGTCGGGGGGATCCGCATCACGCACTGCAGGTCGCCCCGGCGGAGCTCGTAGATCTCGTTCTGGCTGCCGCCGGACAGGAAGCGGGATCCCAGCGGGGCGCCGACCCCGGCCAGGCCGACCCGATCCATCCAGGCCCCGAGCCGGGTGAGCTGCTCGTCGTCCAGGGTCGGATCGGCGGCGGCCGGCGCGCTCACAGGTTTCCCACCTCGTGCTCGAGGTGCTCGGCGAACTTGGCCCGGGCCGCGGCGACGAGCCGGGGCCGGTGCTGGGTGGGCCAGAGGTCGTCGCTGGCCCGGTGGCCGCGCAGGACCTGGCGGGCGATGGTCACCTTGTGGACCTCGGTCGGCCCGTCGGCCAGGCCCATGACGGCCGCCGCCAGCATCATCTGGGCGAACGGCATCTCGTTGCTCACGCCCAGGGCGCCGTGGATCTGGAGGGCCCGCTGCGCGATGTCGTGCAACACGTCGGGCATCACGACCTTGACCGCGGCGATGTCCTTGCGGACCTTGCGGTAGTCGTTGTGCCTGTCGATCGACCATGCGGTGTGCAGGACCAGCAGGCGGAACTGGAGGAGCTGGGCGTACGAGTCGGCGATGGCGCCCTGGACGAACTGCTTGTCGGCCAGCAGGCTCCCCTGCGTGTGGCGGCTCAGCGCCCGCTCGCACATCATGTCCAACGCCTTCGTCGCCAGGCCGATGGTGCGCATCGCGTGGTGGATGCGGCCGCCGCCGAGCCGGGTCTGGGCGATGGCGAAGGCCTGCCCCTCACCGCCGAGGAGGGCATCGGACGGGACCCGCACGGCGTCGTAGTGGATGAGGGCGTGCGACCCCTCCCCGGGGGCCTCGCCGGCCAACCCGATGTTCCGCTCGATGCACACCCCGGGCGTGTCGGTCGGGACGAGGAACATGGACATGCCCTGGTACGCGCTCACCTCGGGGTCGGTGACCGCCATGACGATCAGGAAGGCCGACGTGCGGGCGTTGGACGAGAAGAACTTCCAGCCGTCGATCACCCACTCGTCGCCGTCGCGCACCGCCCGGGTCTCGAACATCGTCGGGTCGGCGCCGGCATGGGGCTCGGTCATCGAGTAGCAGGAGAAGATCTCACCCTCGAGCAGGGGCCGCAGGTACCGCTTCTTCTGCTCGGCGGTGCCGTAGTGGGCGATGATCTCGGCGTTGCCGGTGTCGGGCGCCTGGCAGCCGAACACGACCGGCGCCCAGCTCGACCGGCCGAGGATCTCGTTCAGCAGGCACAGCTTGACCTGCCCGTACCCCTGGCCGCCGAGGTCGGGGGCGAGGTGGGTGGCCCACAGCCCCTGGTCGCGGACCTGTTGCTTGAGCGGCCGCACGATGTCCCGCAGCGCTCCGCCGAGGGGCGTGAACACCTTGTCGGGCCACAACAGGTCGAGCGGCTCGACCTCCTCCCGGACGAACGCGTCGGCCCAGTCGAGCTTCGCCTGGTACTCGGGATCGGTCTCGAAGTCCCACGCCATGCGGCCCCTCCTCCCCTGGCAGAACATGGTTCTTACACCCGCCTGAGACCGAGCGCCGGTGCTCGTTCCCTGCGTTGGTGCCCCCGCGGTCAACGATATGCTCCGGCGTCCCGTACCTGGATATACGGCGGTGCCGGTTTATATGCTCGTGCAGATGACGAAGCATCTGGTCGATATCGATGACGACACGCTCGGAGCGGCGCGGGCCGAGCTCGGCACGGTGACCCTCAAGGACACGGTCAACGAAGCCCTACGGCGGGCTGCAGCCTCGCGAGACCAACGAGTGTCCGGCGCCCTCGACGTCCTGGCCGGTGCCGACCTCGGTGATCGCTCTGACGCGTGGCGGTGACCCATCTCGTCGACACGAGCGTCCTGAAGCGCCTCGCCGTTCCGGCGGTCCGACGGGTGGTCGAACCACTCGCCGAGGCGGGGCGCCTGGCCAGGGCCGGCATATCGGATCTTGAGGTCGGCTACTCGGCGCGCAACGCTGACGAGTGGGATCGGCTCATCGGTGCGCTCGACGTCCTGACACTCATCGACACCACGGCGGACCACGTCTTGCGGGCGAAGCAGGTGCAGCGGCTGCTGGCGTCGAAGAGCCAGCGGGGACGCAAGGTCCCGGACCTGCTGATCGCGGCGGCCGCTGAAGCCCAGCGGCTCGCCGTGCTGCACTACGACCAGGACTTCGACCACATCGCAAAGGTGACCGGGCAGCCCTGCGAGTGGGTCGTGCCTGCGGGCTCGATCGACTGATCCAGGCGCGGGCCCTCGCGCAGATTTGGCCGAGCCTTTGCCTGGTACCCAGGGGTTTCCAAGGTTCGGGGCGCACGATGGCCTCGTGAACAGCCCCGACGATGCGTCGAACCCTCGTCCCCCGTCGTCCAGCCGCCAGCAGGCCCAGTGGGAGCGCGACGGTGGCCTGCGCCGCGTGTCGCAGGTGACCCGGTGGACCGTGGCCGGCGGCCTGGCCCTCACCGGTGGCTTCGCCGTCGCGGGGACCGGGGTCCACGCCATCCAGCGGGGCGTCCGGGCCATCCACCTCCCGACCCACACGGATGAGCGACGGGGCGAGGAGCGTCGGTCCGACGACCAGACCTCCGACGACCAGACCTCCGACGATCGGGGGTCGCCCGCACCGGCTTCGACGGGAACGGCCGACGCCGGCGCCACCCAGCCGCCGCAGCCCGCGGCCACGGCGCCGGTGTACACCCCGGCACCGCCGGTCGTGGCCTCCGGCGGGTCCTGAGGGCGATTCGCCCCAAGAGTCGGGCAGAAGGACCCTGGGCGGGAGCGGCACCGAGGTCGAGGATGGGCTCATGCCCACAGTGCCCGCCATGCCCGCGGAGACGGCGACGGCGACGGTCGACGCCAACGAGGCCGTCGCGTCGGTCGCCTACCGCCTGAGCGAGGTCGTGGCCATCTACCCGATCACCCCGGCGTCGCCGAT
>Ga0209023_10007413_pt1 | contig 11248 bp, 9 predicted proteins | sample LakOneMetagenome_FD_187468 | JGI IMG/M metagenome (GOLD analysis project Ga0209023, IMG submission 187468) | Freshwater and sediment microbial communities from Lake Erie, Canada (SPAdes) (version 2) | ecosystem: Environmental > Aquatic > Freshwater > Lentic | place: Lake Erie, Canada | collected...
GCCCTACTTCCCGATCGTCTACTACGGGATCCTCAAGGCCGGCGGCGTCGTCGTACCGCTCAACGTGCTCAACAAGGGCCGCGAGAACGCCTACTACCTCGAGGACTCCGGGGCGAAGGTCTACTTCTGCTTCCAGGGCACATCCGAGCTCCCCATGGGTGAGGAGGGGTACGCCGGGTTCGAGGCCGCCGAGACCTGCGGGCGGTTCGTGATGATCACCGCCGAGCTCGGCGCACCGTCACCGATCGAGGGCGTGCCGACCCTCGTCGACGCGCTGACCGGGCAGTCGCCGCGGTTCGAGACCGTGGTCCGCGACGAGACCGAGACAGCCGTGATCCTCTACACCAGCGGCACGACGGGTCAGCCCAAGGGTGCGGAGCTCAGTCATTCCAACCTGATGATGAACGCCCTGACCTGCAACCGTCTCTTCGGTACGGCGCCGGCGACCGACACCCACCTGCTGACGCTGCCCCTGTTCCACTCCTTCGGGTCGACGGTGCAGATGAACGCGGGGTTCTCGACCGCGGCCACGTTGGTGCTCGTGCCGCGCTTTGACCCTCATGCGGCTGTGGCGCTGATGGACAAGCACGAGGTCACCTTCTTCGCCGGCGTCCCGACCATGTGGTGGGGACTGCTTGGCGCGCTCGAGGGCGCCGATGTCGAGAAGATCGCCGGCAACCTCCGGATGGCCGTCTCGGGTGGCGCGAGCCTGCCCGTCGAGATCATCAAGGAGGTCCAGGCCAGGCTCGGTGTCCAGATCCTCGAGGGCTACGGACTGTCCGAGACCTCGCCGGTGGCGACCTTCTCCGACCCCGACCAGGCGCCCCGCCCGGGCTCGATCGGTGTCCCCATCTGGGGCGTCGAGTGCAAGCTGATCGACCCCGAGTGGAACTCCGTCACCGACGTCGGCGAGATCGGCGAGATCGCGATCCGGGGACACAACATCATGAAGGGCTACCTCAACCGGCCCGAGGCGACCGCCGATGTGATGAAGGACGGCTGGTTCCGCACCGGCGACCTGGCGCGCAGGGACGAGGACGGCTTCTACTACATCGTCGACCGGTCCAAGGACATGATCATCCGCGGCGGCTACAACGTCTATCCGCGCGAGATCGAGGAGGTCCTGCTGACCCACCCCGAGGTCTCGCTCGCGGCCGTGATCGGCATCCCGCACGAGAGCCACGGCGAGGAGATCAAGGCGTTCGTCATCCGCAAACCCGGCGCCACCGTGACCGAGGACGAGCTGATCGCGTGGGGCAAGGAGCAGATGGCGGCGTACAAATATCCGCGCCTCGTGGCGTTCGTGGACTCCCTGCCGATGACCGCCACCGGCAAGATCCTCAAGCGCGAGCTGATTTAGGCGACCAGGCTTTGGCGAAGGGGATTCAGGCGAAGGGGTTCGGCAGCGCGCCGGGAAGCCCGGCGAGCAGGTCACGGGCCTGGCCGGCGTGCTTGTGCTCGACGAGCACCTCGTACTTCGTGGCCACCACCTGGGTGACCGACGAGAAGTCGCGCTGCCCGCGGGTGGCGGCATAGCCCGCCACGGCCCAGACCAGACCGAAGACGGCGCCGAAGATCGCCGTGGTGAGGATCTGCAGGCCGCTGGGGTCTGAGCTGAAGATCCAGAAGATCAGGCCGACGAAGACGCCGAGCCAGATGCCCGACAGGAGGCCGCCGATGGCGATCTTGCCCCAGGTCAGCCGACCCGTGATCCGCTCGAGCTGCTTGAGCTCGGTGCCGACGATCATGCAGTTCTGGACCGGGAACTCCTTGTCGGACAGGAAGTCCACCGATCGCTGGGCCTCGGCGTAGGTGTCATAGACCGCGAGCGACTGCGGGAACTCCAGCTGGAGGGTGCGGATCGGGACGCGAGGGTTCGACTGGGGCGATGCCATGGCCCCAGTGTGCCAACTGAGGCTGAACGAGTGCTAAACCTCGATCCACCGATCTCTCGCCTGCTGCGCGACCCCATCCGGGCGCGCCAGCGGCGTTGTCGCACCTCGACGGGCCTCCGGCACTCCGCCTTGCCGGCACACCCGTCTGGAGCCGCTCGCGACGGCGACGATCGGCGGATCGAGGCTAAGGACGGGCCTGGTCAGCGCTGGGACAACTGGGTGACCTGGGTCAGCCACGGCAGGATGGCGACCATGCCGAGCAGCATGGCGGTCATCACGTTGTCGATGTCGTCGAACATGTCTGCAGGGTAGGTCGGCCGGGGTGTCCTTCGTGGCGGAATCGAGAAACTCGCGGGACTCACCCTGGACGCCCGCGGGGAGTGCCGGGGGAGCGCTCTAGACTGCCTGCTGAACGCACCGAAGCAGGCAAGGAGCCCCTCCCCGTGGCGCGATATGTGGTCGACGTGATGCCCAAGCCAGAGATCCTCGACCCTCAGGGCAAGGCCGTGCTCGGCGCCCTGCCGCGGCTCGGCTTCCAAGGCGTCGTCGACGTCCGCCAGGGCAAGCGCTTCGAGCTCGAGGTCGAGGGCGATCACTCCGAGGAGCGCCTCGACGAGGTCCGCAAGATGGCCGAGACGCTGCTGTCCAACCCGGTGATCGAGGACTACGTCGTCCACCTGCCCGAGACGGAGCAGGCGGCCCAGGGATGAGGATCGGGGTCGTCACCTTCCCTGGTTCCCTCGACGACGCCGACGCCGCCCGCGCGGTCGAGATCGGCGGCCACGAGGCCGTCCGGCTCTGGCACGGCGATGCCGACCTCAAGCAGGTCGACGCGGTGGTCCTGCCCGGTGGCTTCTCCTACGGCGACTACCTCCGCTGCGGCGCCATCTCACGCTTCGCGCCGGTGATGGGCGAGATCATCGCGGCCGCCCAGGGCGGGCTCCCGGTCCTCGGCATCTGCAACGGCTTCCAGATCCTCTGCGAGTCCCACCTCCTGCCGGGGGCGCTGATCCGCAATGACCACCGCAAGTTCGTCTGTCGCGACCAGCGCATCCGCATCGAGAACACCACGACCCTGTGGACCTCGGGCTATGACGACAACGCCGAGATCACCGTGGTGATCAAGAACGGCGAGGGCGCCTATGTCGCCGACAACGAGACCCTCGACCGCCTCGAGGGCGAGGGTCGGGTCGTCGCGCGCTACCTGGACGTCAACCCCAACGGGTCGATGCGCGACATCGCGGGCGTCACCAACGAGCGCGGCAACGTCGTCGGCCTGATGCCGCACCCCGAGCATGCCGTCGACCCGCTGTGCGGGCCCGGCACGGACGGCCTCGGCTTCTTCACCGGCCTCGTGGAGGCCGTGCTCCGCTGACGTGATGTGATGAGGGCCGGGTCCCTGGATCCAGTTCCATCGCTTCGTCCCGGAGTGTCACAGTGAAGACTCCTGCCTGGTTGGTCTCGCTCGTTCTCGTGGTCGGCGCCCTCGTGCCACTGTCCCTTCCCGCGCCGCCCGCGTCGGCGGACGCGTGCATCCCGCTGGATGAAGCGGCGATCACGTACGGCGCCGCGAGCCTCGCCGGACAGGTGCCTGCGATGTCGACGGTCTGCTACTCGCTGCCCGAGACGGTGACGAATGCACTGACCATTCAGTCTGATGGCTATACCCCGATTCAGGTCGTCGACGCTGGGGACCACGTCGTGTGTGCTCCCGGCGCGAGGGCCATGTGCCCTCTCGCCGGTACCGGTCCCTGGAGAGTGCTGGTCGTCAACAGCGCCTCGTCGGTGACCTCCTTCAACCTGACCGTCTGGGCCCTTGGCACTTGCCCGGACCTCCAGGTGTCAGGGTTCGGTGCCAGCGCATCGCTCTGGGCGGGAAAGGTGCCCGCGGGGGGCCGCAAGTGCCGAGACCTCACCCTGTCCGCCGGGACCTACCTCCTCACCGGGTGGTCGTCCTGGGGCCGCAGACTGGTTGATGCTCACAGTGGCGAGGAGATCTGCCAGGCCGTCTCTGAGTCCGACGACCTGTGCACGGTCACCGGCGGGGTCTATGACCTCCTGGTCGGCACCGACGACTACGACAGTGGCTCCTACTCCCTGGCTCTGGTAGCGCTCGATGATCCGACCGGCTGTTCGGACGTCGCCTCCACGACATGGTCCTCCCCGCCGATCGCCGTCGGCCCGCTCGTCGTGGCGCAGTGGGACTGCCACATCCTTTCGGCCGCCGAGGGGGACAGGTTCGTCATCGAGGCGAGCTCGGGAGTCTATGGACACACGGCCCACCTGCTCGTGCTGGACGGCGACTCTCAGATCACCTGCCCCCACGTCGCGGCCGAGCTCGGCTGCACCCTGAGCGGTCCCGGCCCTTATCGGATCGTCACCGGGGACGACATCGGCTACCGCCTCGTGGCACGGAGCCTTGCCGACGACACGGACTGTCCGGTGATCACCCCGCGTGCTTTCGGAAAGGTCGCCGATGACGTCTACGCGGGCGTCGGGTGCCGGCGGTTCGTTGGGGTGGCTGGGCACAGCTACTACCTGATGTCGCTGTCACCCAAGGGAAAGGCGACGGGATCCACCATCTATGGGCCGGATTTCGCGCGTCTTGGGTTCGAGTGCGATGGCTATGCCCCGCTCTGTAGGACGCTGACGGACGGAACCTACTGGGTGATCTGGAGCAGCCTCGGCCGGTCGACGGTCACGGCCTTCGTGGACCTCGCTGCGAACGAGGGGTGCAAGACCCAGGCGGCCGACCTCTCTCCGCGATCCGCCAACATCGGGATCGGCGAGTTCGACTGTGCGAAGCTCGACCTCCCATCCGGAGCGACCGTTGGCATCGTCCGAGACATCACGCGGCTCAATGCGAAGCCACTCGTCACGATCGTCGACAGCGCCGGTGAGTATGTCTGCTCGACCTACTACGGGGACGAGATATCCCTCCAGGGCTGCCGGCTCACCACGGGCGTGGCTCCCTATCGGGCGGTCGTCGGGCTGGGGCTCCCTCGATCACGCACGACGACGGCGTACCTCCGACTCGACAAGCCCCGGGGATGCGCACCGCTCAAGCAGGGCAAGTCCGCGACGGTGAAGCTGTCGGCCAAGGTCGTGGCGCGCTGTTATGTCGCGTCTCAGGGTCGGGTGCGCAACGAGCGACTCTCCCTGCGGCGTACGTCCGGCAAGGCGATCGCCGAACTGGGCGCTGCCACGGGGAGCGGCGGCGTCTGCTCGCCGTACGTGCGCGGCGCGTCGATGACGGCGGTCTGCCTGATGCTGCCCGTGACCTCACCGTTCACGGTGGTGGTCACGGGGAACCGCAAGCCGGGCACCTTCGTGCTCAAGCGCGGGAAGTGATCAGCGGATCTGGTCTCAGCGGGCGCCGCTCAGCAGGGCGTCCCAGTGGGCCTTGGACATCACGCCGGTGACCTCGAGGCCGACGGCGCTCTGCCAGGCGCGGATGGCGGCCACGGTGCCGTCGTCGACGACGCCGGTCACGTCGGTCCGCAGGTGGTTGGCCGCGTTGAGCGCGCGCTGGAGTCGGCGTACCTGCGGGCCGGCGGAGCCGATCTTGCTCACCGGGTGCCAGCCGTCCGCCAGCAGGGTCACCCACGCCTTGCGGGACCACAGGTCGGCGACCGGGAGGTCGTGGGCCTCCTGCCATGCGTTGACGGCCGTGATCAGCCGGGGGTTGTAGACGCCGTTGACGTTGCCGGCGTAGAGCCCCTTCTCCTGGAGCAGGCACTGCAGGGCCAGCACCTTGCCGGTGCGGGTCGCGTCGACGGTCAGCGGCGGGTAGCCGCGCCAGTCGACCCGGACGCCGTCGCAGTGGGTCTCCTCGGGCGCGACCGAGCCGGTGCCCAGGTCGAGGAAGTTGCGGTCGATGTTGATGCGTACGCCGCCCCAGACCTCGTCGTGGCCGCCCATGTACTGCTTCATCCGGTTGCCCGGTAGCCAGCCGTCGGGGCGGATGTAGGACGTGGAGGTGTCGGCCACGTTGTCCCAGCGGGCGATCCAGATCCGGTCAGGCAGATTGAAGTCCTCGGGCCGCTTCACCCGTGCGTCGTCGAGCACCTTGATGCCGGAGCCGGCACTGGAGTAGACGCCGGAGACGTAGCCCAGGTCGCGGATCTTGAACGACCAGCCGCTGAGGAACGCCAGGGCGGACTCCCGGCAGCGGGTCTGGGTGGAGTCGAAGCCCTCGAGGTCGTACCACAGGGTGCTGCCGGCGACGATGCCGAGCGCGTCCGCCGTGGCGACGGCCTTCACCGCCTCGGCGCGGCCCTGCTGGCGTGCCTTGCCGTAGCGGTTGTTGGCGCCCGGTGTCGCGTTGATGAGCGGGTCGTCCTTGTAGCGCGGGAAGCGCGGGTTGCAGGACGCCTGTGGTCCGAGGGTGATCGGCAGCAGCCGCCAGCCCTGGCGCAGCTGGGTCGCGACCCAGTCGGGAGTGAGGTTGGGCTGGCTGCGGCAGGCGCGTGAGTTGCCCGAGATGTAGATGCCGACGGCGAGGAACGGTGAGTAGTTCATCCACCGGGTCATCGCCTTCTGTGTCGGGGCGAGGCACTGGTCGAAGCCGTAGCCGGTCAGGTTGCCCGGCGTCGCCGGGTTGCCGTCCGCGGCCGATGCCGGGGTCAGCAGGCCGACGGTCAGGCCGAGGCCGACGAGCAGGGAGAGGGCGTGCCGCAGGGTGCGGCGGGGGAAGAACATCGCGTCGCTCCAGACCATGGATCGGGGGCTTGAACAAGCACCATAACCTCACCAGTCACAGCCGTAACACCCGTTCGCGTGAACTACACCGCTGTAGTTCACAAGCGGTCCGGTAGGCGGTGCGCGGCCTGGGTTTGCGATCGCCCCCGGTAGATTGCTGCTCGTGGCTGATCACGTGGACACCGTTGCCGTCGCCGAGGGAGACCCCGGCAAGGAGCAGCCGTGGGCCGACCTCGGGCTGAAGGACGACGAATATGCCCGGATCCGCGAGATCCTGGGTCGGCGTCCCACCAGCAGCGAGCTGGCGATGTACTCCGTGATGTGGAGCGAGCATTGCTCCTACAAGTCCAGCAAGGTGCACCTCAAGCAGTTCGGCGAGCTCGCCGACCAGCTTGCCGACCAGCTGCGGGCCAACGACCTGACCGGCACCACCGGCGCGATGCTCGCCGGCATCGGTGAGAACGCCGGCGTCGTCGACATCGGCCAGGGCTACGCCGTCACGTTCAAGATCGAGAGCCACAACCACCCGTCCTACGTCGAGCCCTACCAGGGTGCCGCGACCGGCGTCGGCGGGATCGTCCGCGACATCCTCGCGATGGGGGCGCGGCCGGTCGCTGTCATGGACCCGCTCCGCTTCGGCCCGCTCGACGAGGACGACACCCACCGCGTGCTGCCGGGGATCGTCGCCGGCGTCGGCGGCTACGGCAACTGCCTCGGCCTGCCCAACATCGGTGGCGAAGCGGTCTTCGACCCGACCTATCTCGGCAACCCGCTCGTCAACGCGCTCTGCGTCGGCGTCCTCCGGCACGAGGACCTCCACCTCGCCAAGGCCACCGGTGTTGGCAACAAGGTCGTCCTCTATGGCGCCCGCACCGGCGGCGACGGCATCGGCGGTGTCTCCGTCCTCGCGTCCGAGACCTTCGACTCGACCGGCCCCGCCAAGCGGCCGAGCGTCCAGGTCGGTGACCCGTTCATGGAGAAGCTGCTCATCGAGTGCACGTTGGAGCTCTTCAAGGCAGGCGTCGTCACGGGCATCCAGGACCTCGGTGGTGCGGGTCTCTCGTGTGCGACCTCCGAGCTGGCCTCGGCCGGCGACGGCGGCATGCACGTCGACCTCGACCTGGTCCCGCTGCGCGACAGCACCCTCGCTCCCGAGGAGATCCTGATGAGCGAGTCGCAGGAGCGCATGATGGCCGTCGTCGAGCCGGAGCACATCGACGAGTTCATGGCGATCTGCGCCAAGTGGGACGTCGAGGCGATCATCCTCGGCGAGGTCACCGACGGCGACCGGCTCACCATCGACTGGCGCGGGCAACGCGTCGTCGACGTACCTCCGCGATCCGTGGCCCACGACGGCCCGACCTATCACCGCCCCTTCGCCCGTCCCTCCTGGCAGGACGACCTCCAGGCCGATGGCGCCGACGGCCTGGCCCGGCCGCAGAACGCCGACGAGCTGCGCGCGACCGTCCTGCGGCTGGCCGGGTCGCCCAACCTGTGCGACAAGTCGTGGATCACCGACCAGTACGACCGCTACGTGCAGGGCAACACCGTGCTCGCCCAGCCATCCGACAGCGGCATGGTGCGCGTCGACGCCGACACCAACCTTGGTGTCTCCGTCGCCACCGACGCCAACGGTCGCTTCACCAAGCTCGACCCCTACACCGGCGCCCAGCTGGCGCTCGCCGAGTCCTACCGCAACGTCGCCGTCGGGGGAGCCTCGCCGCTCGCCGTCTCCGACTGCTTGAACTTCGGGTCACCCGAAGACCCCGACGTGATGTGGCAGTTCGCCGAGGCCGTCCGCGGCCTCAAGGACGGCTGCCTCGCCCTCGGTATCCCGGTCACCGGTGGCAATGTCAGCCTCTACAACCAGACCGGCGACACCGCGATCCTCCCGACGCCGGTCGTCGCGGTGCTGGGCGTCATCGAGGACGTCACCCGTCGTACGCCGAGCGGGTTCGTCGTGGCCGGCCAGCAGGTCTTCCACCTCGGGAACACCCGTGAGGAGCTGTCGGGCTCGGAGTGGGCCCACGTCGTCCACGGGCACCTCGGCGGTCTGCCGCCGCGGGTCGACCTCGTCGACGAGAAGTTCCTCGCCCGCCTGCTCATCGATGCGTCGCGCTCCGGGCTGCTGTCCAGTGCCCACGACCTGTCCGAGGGCGGCCTGGCCCAGGCGCTCGTCGAGTCCTGCCTGGCCCGCAACGTGGGCGTCACCGTCGAGCTGGAGGGCGACCCGTTCATCGGGCTGTTCTCCGAGTCTTCGGGTCGGGCCATCGTCAGTGTCCGCGACCGCGACGTCCCGGCCTTCACCGCCATGGCCGAGGGCCTCGGCGTCGCCTACGGCCTGATCGGCCGCACCGGCGGCACCGAGCTCACCGTCAAGGACCAGTTCTCGATCCCGCTCGACGAGCTCCGCGAGGCCTGGACCCGTACGCTCCCCGACGCACTGGGCTGACATGCGGGCTTCTCAATGCCCGACCTGATCCGCTACGGCGACAACCCGTCCCAGTGGGGGCGGCTGTACCGGCCCGTCGGTGAGTCCCGCGGGGTCGTGGTGGTGATCCATGGCGGCTTCTGGAAGGCGGCGTACGGCGCGGAGCTGGGCGAGCCGCTGGCCGCGCGGCTGGCCGAGGTGGGCTGGACGGCGTGGAACCTCGAGTACCGCCGCGTCGGCAACGGAGGCGGGTTCCCCGCCACGTTCGACGACGTCGCCGCGGGGATCGACCTCCTGGCCGACCTCGACGTCGACTGCTCGACCGTCGTCGCGCTCGGGCACTCCGCGGGTGGGCACCTGGCCTTGTGGGCAGCCGCTCGGGGTGGGCTCGGCTGGGACGACCGGGTGCCGGTCACGCACGTGATCTCCCAAGCCGGGGTGGCCGACCTGACCCGCGCATTCCACGAAGACCTCGGCAGCGGTGCCACCCGCAACCTGATGGGCGGCGCCAGCCCCAGCGACCCGTCGTACGACCTCGCCGACCCGATGCGGCACCTGCCGCTCGCGGTCCCCGCGTGGTGCGTGCACGCGCGCGACGACGACACGGTGCCGTTCGTGATCGCGCAGGGCTACGTCGCCCAGGCGCGGGCTCGAGGCGCCACCGCCGAGCTGGTCGAGGTGCTCGGAGGCCACTTCGGCGTCGTCGAGCCGGGGTCTCCGGCGTGGCTGCGGATCGAGGAGATCTTGGTGACGGTTCACCACGGTAGGTAGGCGAAGCCTCACTTCCCTAGGTGAACTCCGCTAGGTAGGTGAGGGCTCACCCACCTACCTTGATGAACCGTCAAGACGGGAGAGCAGCCGCGACGCCTCACTCGGCGGGGAGCAGGGAGATCTTCTGCCAGATCTTGCGTGACATCGAGGTGGTCAGAGTCTCGATCGTGGAGACGGTGTCGAGCACGATCGGGTCACGCGACTCCTCGGCGCACAGCGCGGCGACCTTGCCGACCAGGCTGAGCAGCTCGGAGCAGTAGTCGAGGTAGTGCTCCATCTGGTCGCGGTCCAGGTCGGGCTGGGCCGAGACCGCCGTGGGGGAGAACGTGTCGCGAAGCCGCTCGGGGTCCTTGGTGAGCTGGTGCATGTCGACGACGTGGGCCAGCGACCTCAGCCGGTGGAGGAGGTCGAGCAGGTGGCCCCGCTCGAGCCGGCCGGGCAGCGCGTGGAGGAAGAAGATCGCGAGGCCGGCGAAGACCAGGTCGTTGATCGTGCTCTCGATGAGTGGCACCCAGTCGAAGGAGTGGTCCGGGCCGGTCGTGAAGGCGTCGTGCAGAGCGACCGCGAGGACCGCCACCGTGGCGGCGATGACCAGGATCGTCAGGGCTCGCGCGCCCAGGCGTACGGCGTGGAGGCGACCCCGGATCGTCGAGGCCCCCTCGGCGACGTCGCGGGCCAGGACGACCAGGTCGCCGGCGACCCGGCGCAGCCCACGATCGGGGAAGCGTGCCGCGATCCGCCGTTCGAGCCGCTCGACAGTGGCGCGGACGGGCGCCGCGTCGAGCCGGTCGTAGGACGGCGGTGCCATGGCGGCACCCTACTGACTCACGACATGCTCGTGGTGGCCTTCGGGTGGGCCCGGGCTCGGATCGAGGCGGTCCTGGGTGGCGGTTCATCAAGGTAGGTAGGTCAGCCCCCACCTACCTAGCGGAATTCAGCGAGGTGGGTGAGGGCTTCCCTTCCTACCTTGATGAAGCAGCGGCGATCGTCGGCTCCGCCACGACCTCTCGCTTCGGCCAGTCGCGCGGGCGGGGCACGGAGCGGACGGAGCGGCTCGAGGAGATGAGGACGGCGAGCACGGCGCCGGCGGCGATCAGGATCGCCACGGCCGGCGTACCGCCGACCTGCTCGAGCAGCCAGCCTCCGAGCAGGGGGGACAGCGGCATCACCGACATCGCGAGGAACTGCGATGTCGCCGAGACGCGCCCCTGGAGGTCGTCGGGGGTGACGGCCACGCGGTAGGCCCCGATGCCCGCGTTGCCCGCCGGGTTGATCAGCAGCAGGGCGAAGACGGCGACGATGGCCGACATCGGGGTCACCCACCACAGCAGCGGGACCAGCGGCAGGACGCACATCCAGGCGACGGTCAGGGTCAGCCGGCCGGTGGGCACGCGGTCGATGAGGTACGGCGCGGCGAGCGCGCCGATGATCCCGCCGAGCCCGGCCGCGG
>Ga0209023_10007414_pt1 | contig 11247 bp, 6 predicted proteins | sample LakOneMetagenome_FD_187468 | JGI IMG/M metagenome (GOLD analysis project Ga0209023, IMG submission 187468) | Freshwater and sediment microbial communities from Lake Erie, Canada (SPAdes) (version 2) | ecosystem: Environmental > Aquatic > Freshwater > Lentic | place: Lake Erie, Canada | collected...
TAGAAGATGTCAAAGAAAATCTAAATAATATTGAGGGCTTCAATATAAATAATACGAATTTCAGTGATGATATTTTCATAGATAATATTTACTCAGAATTAGTCAACAATAATAAATTGCAATTAGGTTTTTCTACTTGGTTTATATCATGCCCTTTATTCTTGGCATATATTAATCCCGCACGATTAGTAGATGTCAAAGCTTTGTCTGAGTCTATCGATTTAGTAAAACTGAGTGCGCTATCTATTTATGATAAATTGAATGAAGTGATTTTAAAGGTTAATAACCCACAAATAAATCCAACAAAACAAGAGGTTGACAAAAGCAGTGTTGACAACATTAGTCAAACGACTAAGGTACCCGATTTAAGTAACGAGGAAATGGAATCTATATTAATTAAAAATGATGCAAATTTTAATGATTTTTTATACACGAGACTAAGACAATCAAGATTAAAAATGCTCAAAAATAAATATCACTATGTAATAGGCGATGACGAAAACTCAAAAAGAAAAATAGAATTGTTTCGTAAATATCTCAAATCTAAAACTTCAGAATAATTAGTTTATTTCAATGATGCTAAAACATATTTTATCAGACGACGAGTCACTTTCTGCATATTGCAGTGGTAGGCCAGTGACTTTTGAGGATGTAAAAAGGAGAATGTTTTTGTCAGCGCGCAGGGAGAATCTATTAATTCCTGATCATCATTATAGATTAGCACAAACAAAAGATTTTGAGGGAATAGGTAGCATTGAACAGTTACTTAGACTAGGTCTATATAAAATAGCAAAAGAGCATTTAAATGTTCGAGGCAATAGAATTCATGTTTTACAAGAAAAACAGAATTCCTGGCAGCGGTTAATGACTTATTTGCCTCCATTGGTTTTACAAAGTGCATATTTACATATCGAGAATCCAATCACGGACAATAACCTAAATACCATTAGGGAATATTACAAGTCTTATATTTTGCCAAATGCTAGATACACCGCGTTGCCATATCCTTACATCCCGCAGTTAGAGCATTATGTCTCGCAAAAAAAAGGATTTCATGATTTGCACATGCATTTAAGTGGTAGTACAGAAACCGACATCGCTTGGCAAGACTTTCTAAACAATCCCGGGAAAATATATTTTGAATTACAGCAAGGCTTTAGTCACAATAAAGTTAGGGAGCAATGGGCGCAAGAATCTCATTTAAAAAGTCCTAGTGATTTTTATAAATTACTTTGTGTGGCAAAAAAAATTCGTAATATTTTATTCGACTTTCTTTTTCCTAGCAGTACAGATCAGAAGCATAAAAATTACAATATCGATTCAATTTTTGACGATATATTGAACGATAACTCTGAAAATCAAAGCTATGAAAATCCATTTGCAAGTTTAGTAGGTGGCGGTAATGATCATCAAATGGCAATTGAAAGTCTAATGTATATTCTCATATTTAAATACCTATCAAAAAATCCGAGAGAAATTGTTGCATCATTATTTCATTTCTATTTACTTATTCTTGGTTTATCCAACCGTTTGTTAGTTCAGCAAATTCATCAAAATGGATTCGAACAATTTCAAAAACACACACTAAATGGACTTAGAGAAACGAGCGAAAAGGAATATAGAAAAGCTTTTTTACAATTACATGGGAACGAATTTAGAAACATTAATTTTCTAGAAGGACGGTTCTCACCTAAAAATTCCGAAGGTAAATCTTTAGATTTATTACACGCAATTATAAAGGGATGGGATGCTCTTTTGGAAAAAGTAAAATTTGAAATTCTATCATCAAACGACAAAATTGATTTGCCGCAATTAAAATTAATTGCTCACTTTATTAAACAAGAGGATAATTCTACTGACTATAGCATTAGGCATAAAGAATTACGTTATGCGCTTTGGTCGAAGGCAACGGTCCTATCATTAATTATTAAAAATCATAGCGATTATAAAAAAATTATAGTTGGAATTGATGCCGCAGCTAGTGAATTTGATGCTCCTCCAGAGGTTTTTAGCCCCATATTCAGAATGCTTAGAAGAAAAGGTCTTCGACATTTCACATACCATGCAGGGGAAGATTTTTTCCATATTATTAGTGGTTTAAGAGCCGTATATGAAGCGGTAGAATTTAATAATTTAGGAACAGGCGATAGAATAGGTCACGCAACTGCTACCGGTCTCTCAACCTGTAGGTGGGCAAAAACTATTGGAGCGAAAATGTTCATCCGTCGAGGAGAATGGCTAGACAATTTAATTTTTACATACCACTTAATTATCTCAAAAGACATAGACAACCTCAAAAAGGATTTACCCAATTTAGCAAATACCATTCACGCGTTATCACATATTGTTTATGACGAATACTATACATTAAAATTGCTTGAAGATGCATGGTTGTTCCGAAAGTATTGTCCGATTTTGTCGTTTTGTGAAAGTGAAATTGATGCAACCCAACATGCCGTATTTGATTTTGACGAGTGGCAAGATATTAAAAGAGAAATTCCCATATATAAGGGAAATGAAATCCTAAAAGTTCACGCAAAATATCATTCTTCTGATTTTAAAGAAAAATATAACGAAATAATCGAGATTAACACAAATGATATATTCACAAACGATGATTTAGAACACTTACAAATTGAAGTTTTACAATTTTTACATTCGAAGGAAATAGTGATTGAAACATTGCCAACTAGTAACGTGCGAATAGGTTTTCACTCTGATTACAGCACTTACCATTTATGGAATTGGATAAAATGGGAAAATGAAGGGAAAGCAATTCCTCCTATTATAGTTGGATCCGATGACAGCGGAATTTTTGCAACTAACATTTACAATGAATATGCTAATATATACTGTTCATCAATTAATGACATGAAAATTAGCCATGGTAATGCCATGGCAATTATTGAAAAATTAGATAAGAACGGCCAAATTTATAGATTCGAATAATTGCAATTGGTGCTAGGCTTTACGACTTGCAGAATCACTAACCCAAATCAATATTCCCGCAATATAATTCACGCTGATTATCTGCCACATAACCTCAGAAAAAGGCCAATAAATTTTCTATGATACTACCGAAAACGCTCTATCATAGATTTTTCTTTTGTTCCCCTCATTCTTCCTTCCGAACTTTGTAGCACAATAGGTGTTGTTGGCGAAAAAAGTGCTGCAAATACATCTATTGATGTTTCCGCAACTATCGGAAATATGGGGACTTGCCCTCTTTCACCCGCATTAACTGAAAGTGAAGGACAGTTTGTTGACGACGGAGTGAAAGCAACTGCCGAACAGAAACGGGATTGACCGGAAGTGTGCAAAAAGTGCGCAATTTTATTGCGTCTTTTCATTGATTATCAATACCAAAGTGCGCAATTTTATTTCCGTAGGTCCCGATGACTTCGGGATGCACACCACTTCCGGCACCGGAAAAAACCGGAAGCAATCCCGCAATTTCCCGCAACATTGTCATCCTGAGCTACGTAGAAGGACCGCAATTTCCAATAGTTGGTTTGCACTGGTTGGATGCATAGGGAGTTCCCCTTTAGGGGCGGAGGGGTTTGCGGTTTCCCGCAGCAATCCCGCAACTCTTAAAGTATAATAAACTGATTATCAAACCCCATTTTTAAAACACATTTTTTCCCGCAATCCCGCAATTATGAAAAATTCAGACACAAGCAATCCCTCTTTCCCGCAATCTTTTTTTCCCGCAATCCCGCAATTTCGAGAAATTAAGCAATTGAGCATTTTATTCAGCACGCGATAGAAAATTGAGCCATTAAGCAATTCAGCCACCTGTCCCCAACTTAGTTGGTGGATTGAGCCATTTTAAAAAGGAATAGGGGTAAACCCTTTTTCAGTTGTCATTATTCCAAACGCACAAAAAATGACACAAACCAGGAAAGTCCTCGCACTGATTATCATTATTATGTTACTGCATATAGCAGCATTTGCACAGGCCACTCAAAACATCACCGGCAAGGTATTCGACGATGCATCCAAAGCTCCGCTAATGGGAGCGGTTATTGAACTGGCAACTGTGCAGTCGCCTATAGGCACAGTTACCGATACCGATGGCAACTTCAGGCTTACGGGCGTACCCGTGGGCAGGCAGGCAATAAGGATATCCTATACAGGCTATGAGGACCGCATAGTAAATGATATAGTAGTGACCGCAGGCAAGGAGGTGAACCTGAACATCAATATGCAGGAAGCGTTGCACCAACTAAAAGATGTAACGGTGTCTTACAGCAGGGCAAAAGATAAAACACGCACCAATAATGATATGGCACAGGTAAGCGCCCGGTCATTCAATGTAGATGAGACGAAGCGCTACGCAGGCTCCCTGGGCGACCCTGCACGTATGGCGTCCAACTTTGCCGGTGTAGTATCCGGCGACGATGCGCGCAATGACATAATAGTAAGGGGCAATGCACCGGGCGGCATGCTGTGGCAACTGGAAGGGCTGAATATCCCGAACATCAATCATTATGGCTCGCTGGATGCAACAGGCGGGCCGGTAAGCATGCTGAATAACAACAATATCAGCAAATCTGATTTTATGACCAGCGCTTTCCCTGCCCAGTACGGCAATGCCCTTGCAGGCGTGTTTGACATAAAGCTGCGCGACGGCAATAAGAATAAGAATGAGTTCGTGGGCCAGCTTGGCTTCAATGGATTTGAATTTGGCGCCGAAGGGCCGCTTGGTAAAAACAAAAAGACATCTTACATGATCAACTATCGCTACTCGGTATTGGGCCTGTTCCAGAAAATGGGCATAAGCTTTGGCACGGGCTCTGCCACGCCCATCTACCAGGATGTGAATTACAAGGTCACATCGCAGCTCAGTAAAAAGTCGAGCCTTACGTTCTTCGGCATAGGCGGCAACAGCAAGATCGATTTCCTGGGGAAGGATGTGGATACCACCAAGCAGGAGTTGTACAGCGGGGACCCGTATGAAAATGCAAGGAGCAGGTACGGCACCTATGTAGCAGGCGTAGCTTACAACTACCATATCTCCGACAAAACATTTACCCGCATCACCCTTGGCTATAGCGGCACTATGGAAAAATTTGAAGCGGACTCCATAAGCTATGCAGTGAAAAATGTGTTCCCTGATTTCCGCACAAAGAATACCACCAACAAAGCATCTGCCGTATGGACGCTCGCGCACAAAATAAGCGCGAAGGACAATATAGAAACTGGCGCTACGTTCGACTATACCAACTTTACCTTGCTGTTAAAGAGCCTGAACCCTGGCGGAACCGAAGAAGTCTACTATGATAAAACCGGCGGCTATGGCCTGGGGCAGGCATTCGGCCAGTGGAAGCACCGGTTCAGCGACAAGCTATCATCAGTTGCCGGTATGCACTTCCAGTATATGACGCTCAATAGCAAGTATGCCGCAGAGCCAAGGGCAAGCCTTAGGTATGCAATCAGTAAGCGACAAGCCATAAGCATGGGCTACGGGCTGCACCACCAGGCACAGAATATATTTACCTACTTCGTACAAACACAGACCGCAAACGGCTATGCACTGACCAATAAAGATCTTGGCTTTACCCGCAGCCATCATGCTGTAGTTACCTACGACTGGAATATAACAGACCATATGCGCCTGAAAGCCGAGGCCTACTACCAGGCGCTGGGCAATGTGCCGGTAACACGCAACCTGTCTTCTTATTCATCACTGAATTTAGGCAGCGGCTTTGATGCATCAGTACCGGACAGCCTTGTGAATAAAGGCACAGGCTACAACTATGGCACCGAGCTCACGCTGGAGCGCTTCTTCGATAAGGGCTACTACTTTTTGGTGACCACCTCATTATTCAACTCACGCTACAAGGGCAGCGACGGCATAGAGCGTAATACGGCATTCAATACCGGCCATGTGGTCAATGCCCTTGCAGGAAAAGAATTCAAACTGGGAAAAACGGGCAGTGTACTGGCGCTGAATCTTAAAGTGTCTGACGTAGGCGGCAGGTACTTTACCCCGCTGGACCTCGAGCGTTCAAAAGCAGAAGGGAAAACTATCTATAAAGAAGGGCAGGCTTTCTCACAGAAACAAAACGACTATTTCAGAACCGACCTGAGAATAGCCTACCGCAAAGAATACAGGAAGAGCACACTGGAACTGGCCATAGACTTTCAAAACCTGACGAACCACCAGAACATTTTTTCGCAATACTATAATTCAAAAACCAATAAGGTAGTGACCACCTACCAGCAAAACTTCTTCCCCGTGCCTATGATACGTTACACTTTCTGATGCCTTATTTCGCAAGGCGCTTAAAGAACAGGTCCACCAACTTTTGTACCTGCGGCGCAATGACGAGTATCAGCGGGATGACCACTATATAAGCCACGCCCCGGTTGCGCACCCATATAGCCAGGAAGCAGGATGAACAGATGCAAATAAAAAAAGTGGCTGCAGACGCAGCCACTGAATCAACCATACTCCCTAAAACCATATTCAACTATTCTTTGATAAACTTATCTCTTATGACATTGCCACTATTCCTCAGCTCATAGAAGTACATACCGGCAGGCAGATGGCCAACAGGAAGTGAATAGACAGGAGCAGAACCATCAAAGCTACGCTGAGCATACACTCGTCCTGAGATGTCGTACACATTTATATGCACCGCACCGGTAACACTCCTGTCCATAGTGAAGTTCAGCATACTATGTGTAGGGTTCGGATAGCAACTCACTTCAGGAGTAGCCGCGGCTATTGATTCTATTCCTGATGGTGTTTGCGGTGTGATCAGGTATGTTTTGTTGGTAGCATGAAAATAGTCGCCTGTAGTAGTTGATATACCTTCCAGCAACAGCTTGCCTTTTGAAGCGATAAACGTCATTGTAGGATATAAGTATTCAGATGAAGGCATTGTAAACGTGCTTGCAGGATGATAAACTGATCCTGTGGTCAGGTTAACCGCAACAAGACTTATCTTGAACGGGTCGCTGCCGGAATCAACACCTAGCAAGTAGGCAGTATTTGTAGCTTTGTCCAGCGCAATATCGAAGAAGCCACCGTCTGTCCAGGCATCCATAAGCGGAGATGATGTGGCGATCTTCGCAAAGGTCTTGGTAGCCGGATCGAAAGTAAGCAAGCCATACTCACGGGTGCGTGATGCACCTACCAGGTACTTGCCGTTACTCATTTTATAATCAGTAGCAGGCCTCTTATGGAAATTGCCCATGAACACCAGCCATCCGGCATCTGCGGGTATTATTTCACTGCTCACCGAATGGAATGAATTATCTGAGGAAGAGTAATACTCCACACTGGTGTAGTTGGTGCCACCGTAGGAAGCGAAACCGCCCATCACCATGGCACCACCATCATCTGTTGGCAGTATCAGCGCATTAGCCCTGGGCTGTATCATAGCACCCGTTAGTGTAAAGGCATCAGCAACAGGATCATATACCTCGCCATAGGTAGAGCCTGATGTATTGTACCATGCACCGGCGATCAGTACCTTGCCGCTGGAAAGCAATGCACCTGTTGCCCAGCAACGTGCATAATTCATAGAAGCCGTGGCGGTAAATGTATTTGCAACCGGATCAAATACTTCTGTAGTAGCATAGCCCGGCGCCACGCCAAGGTCTTTTGAACCGCCGGCAACAAAATACTTGCCGCTTTGCAGCTTCACGACATAAGCCATGTCGCGAGGCGTATTCATCGCCAATTCGGAAAAAGTATTGGAAGTGGGGTTGTACAACTCTGCATGGGAACCGGAAATAAAATTGAATTCCCTGCCGCCAAAAGTGGCGATACGTCCATCATCCAACGTTGCCATAAATGGATCTATACGTGTTCTGTTCATAGTTGGGCCGACCTGAAAGATAGCACCACCGGACTGCGCATCACTGTCTACTGGCACAGAAAGTAGTCCTGCCAATACCAACACATTCAATGCTGAAAAAACTGATCTCTTGCTCATGATTATTGTTTTAAATAGTACTATGCAAAGGTCAGCATAGGCCATTTAAACAATTATGACGCAAGGCAGTAATTGTAATGATTTTAGTCAGTATCGCAGGATCGTGAAAACAGCTACTATTCTATCCTTTCGTCGACAAAGTACATATTCATTTCGCCCTTGTTCTTGGCGGAAATCTTGCCACGGTGGGTGCAGGTAAAGCTATCTTTAATGAGCTCATAAGTAGCCTCTGATGCATTGATCTTTCCGGCCTCACCGTGCTGCTCCATGCGGGCTGCGGTATTCACTGTATCGCCCCAAATGTCATAAGCGAATTTCCTCACTCCTACTATACCGGCCACCACACTACCGCTATGTATACCAATCCTTATCTCGAACGTCTTATCGCCTATCTGCCGCCTGCGTTCTGCCATGAACGCACGTATCTCCAGTGCGGCATGGGTCACATTTACAGCATGTGCATCATCCGCAGCAGGCAGGCCGCATACCGCGAGGTAAGCATCGCCTATGGTCTTAATCTTTTCAATATTGTGCCTGCTGCATATATTGTCGAACGCCTTGAAGCAGGCATGCAGCTCGTCTACCAGTTCCTGCGGGCTCATGCGCTCCCCTGCCTTGGTAAAGTTGACAAAGTCGGTGAACAATACAGTAACATGATCGAAGAACTTTGCCTCTGATGTGCCCTTCTGCTTCAGCTCTTCAGCTATCTCTTCAGGTAGTATGTTCAGAAGGAGGTCGTCCGTTTTCTTCTTCTCAATTTTCAGTGCAGTGTGCTGCTGCTCTATCTCCTGCTTCTGCGCTACTACCTCACGGGTACGGGCATCTACTTCATGCTCCAGTTCTTCCTTGCGGTTCTCCAGCATCAGCTTCTTTTCCTGTTCCTGCCGCAGCGCCTGGTCGGAGAGGAGCTTTACTTGTTCAAACTGGGTTTTCAGATCTTTATTTACCCGGGCAAACCCCCACGCCAGGTATATTGATATCGAAAAAGGGAGACATAGGATAGCAATAAGCCCGATCAGCTCTACTAATTGCCCGGCAGGGTTCGCATCGCTTATCTCTATGTCGCCTTTAGAAACTATGCAAAGAACTACGATGAGAAAAAACACACCCAGTAACAACATACCGAAACCAACTATGCGGGCACCTTTAACTTTATGGTATAAAGCCCGTATAATGAGCACTACCGATTCAAGGGAAACGACACCGACCATGGCCAATATACCGTAAGCAGCCCATTCAACAGAAACAAAATATAAAAACGGCGAAATGATACAAAGAGTAGCGATGACCCTGAATCTCAGTTTACCTGTGCTGAACAGCGTATTGCACACTCCGCTAAATGACAAGCATGATATAGCTGCAACTACCAATGTCAGGTACACATTGTTTAACTGGATAGCAGGACTGGAGCTATAATGATTGAGGTATGGAATAAGAAACAGAAAGGAAAGACACAAACAAAAAATACTGAAATACAGATTAGACCTGGCAGCACGATAATAGAGAAACAGAGACAGGTGAACAAGCGACAACGCAATAAAAAGTCCAAACATGAACATCATCAACGTAACAGACCAGAACATTTCTGCATTATGCGCCTCCACCATTCTATTAGCTTCCCCCAACATCATTCTGAACCCTGCAAAATTCTTATTGTATACACGGAGCATCCTTTTAGCATCGTAGTTGGCATACCTTACTGACAGAATATGCGGGCCTGAATTCTGCAGCGTTATAACCAATGGATGACCCTGGGGATCGAAATACCTGCTACTGTCCCTGCCATTAATAAAACCGTATGTCTGGATCTTTTTACCATTGAGGAATATTTCAGAGGCTCCGTATTGAGTCATAGTCAATGCGAGGGGAACATTAACAAGGGCGGTATCAATAAAGAAAGTAAGCCTGAGCCACGCTATACTATTGAAAGAATCAGTCGCTTTTACAGGGTGCACCTTCATTCTCAGCGAAGGATTTACCATTTCCCAGCCAGTATCATTAAATCCCGGAGCAGCCCATGCTACGGAATCGCCCATATGAAAATGCCACTTCGTCCTCACCTGGTATGGCAGACTGTCCTTTTTGAAAAAAAAGACACCATTTTGTTCCTGTTGCGCACCAGCAACTAACGACAATAAGAGTGCAAGAGCCAGTAATAACTGTTTCATGATTGTAAAGTACATATTATTTGAACACGAAAAAACTGACCAGCACTCTTAGAGGCACCCATGTTTAAAAGTGGCGCTATATATGCTCCATTTGAGTTAAGGAGATTTCATTAACTTAGTACCATGAAAGCATTTATAGGAACAGGCTTGCTTGGTGCAAATTTCACCCGCGCCTTACTGCAAAAGGGAGAACAAGTACAGGTATGGAACAGAACTGCTGCCAAAGCGAAAGCCCTGGAACAATACGGCGCAAAAGCTTTTGATAATATAGCTGATGCAGTAAAGGGAGCAGACCGCATCCATATCACCCTGAAAGACGACGCAACCGTAAATGATGCGCTGGAGCAAGCTAAAGCAGGTTTCGAAAAAGACGTTATCATTATAGACCATACTACTACTACTGCGGGTGGGGCTGCTGAGCGTACAGCATTGTGGAAAAGCAGGGGCTATACCTATATACATACGCCTGTATTTATGGGGCCGGTGAATGCACTGGAAAGTACGGGTAATATGATGGTATCAGGTGACCAGGAACTGATCAAAAAGATAACACCTGAACTGGCAAAAATGACAGGCAATGTGCTCAATTTTGGTACAGAAACGAACAAAGCGGCAGGCATTAAGTTACTGGGCAATTTATTCCTGATTGCCATGACGGCAGGAGTTGCCGATATGCTGGCACTGGCAAAGGCAATGGATATTAAGATCGACGAAATAAATACATTGTTTGCCACCTGGAACCCTGCAGGACTACTACCTGCGAGGATAAAGAAAATGACATCCGGCACATTCGACCAACCATCATGGGAGCTGCAAATGGCACGCAAGGATGCAGGGTTAATGATGCATGAAGCACAGAAAGGGGGCATGCCACTTGCTGCTATACCTGCCATAGCCAAGGAAATGGACAGGTGGATAGAGAAGGGTTATGGTAATAATGACTGGACGGTAATAGCGAAAGATGCCGTAGAATAGCGATACATAAACTACAATAAAAAATGGCGCAGCCAGATGTTGAAACGTCTGTCTGCGCCATTAATATGAGTGCCCTATAAATTAATCCTCGGCTGTATCTCCGAAGAAAAAAGTCTTGATCACAAAGAGTAAAATAAGCCCAAGGATAATGATTC
>Ga0209023_10007416_pt1 | contig 11245 bp, 9 predicted proteins | sample LakOneMetagenome_FD_187468 | JGI IMG/M metagenome (GOLD analysis project Ga0209023, IMG submission 187468) | Freshwater and sediment microbial communities from Lake Erie, Canada (SPAdes) (version 2) | ecosystem: Environmental > Aquatic > Freshwater > Lentic | place: Lake Erie, Canada | collected...
CCGGCCGACTCGGCGGGAAGTTCCAGCCGGCGCTGAGGAAGGTCGGAGGGTCGGCGCCGAAGCTGAACCCATGAACGACACCGAGTTCGCCACACCGGTCGAGGAGCTTCGCCTGCGGGCGATGGGTTCCGAGGGCCACCTCATCGTCGTCGGCGGGCCCGATGGCCTCGCCGCCCGCGCCGCCGAGCGCATCGAGGAGCTCGAGTCGCGGTGGAGCCGCTTCCGCCCCGACAGTGAGGTCTGCGAGCTCACCCGGCGCAGCGGCGAGTGGGTCGACGTCTCGCCCGACACCGTCCGCCTCGTCGAACGGTCGATCGACGCCTGGTACCTCACCGGCGCCAGCTTCGATCCCACCGTGCTCGGCGCCGTCGTCGCGGCCGGCTACGACCGGACGATGGACGAGCAGCGGCGCATGGCGCCGTCCTCCGCCGTCGGCGCGACGCCGGCCCGTCTCCCGCTGGTCTCACTCGTCGGCTGCACCGACATCGCCATCGACGGCTCGAGGGTGCGCATGCCCGCGGGCACCGGCTTCGACGCCGGCGGCATCGGCAAGGGCCTCGCCGCCGACATCGTGGTCGAGGAGCTGATGGCGGCGGGCGCCGGCGGCGTGTGTGTCAACCTGGGCGGCGACCTCCGGGTCGAGGGCGTCGGCCCGACCGGCGACTCGTGGACGGTCGCGATCGAACACCCGTGGCAGGACCGTCCCATCGCGCTCGTCGGCCTTCGGTCGGGCGCCGTCGCCACCTCGACCACGTTGCTCCGCCGCTGGGCGACCTCCGACGGCGGCGCCCATCACCTGATCGACCCGCAGACGGGGATGCCGTCGACGACCGACGTGACCCTCGCCAGCGTCGTGTGCTCCGAAGCGTGGCGCGCCGAAGTGCTCGCCAAGGCGGTGCTCCTTCGGGGTATGGAGCGGGCGTTCGACCTGCTCGGCCCCGATGTCGCCGAGGCCCTCGCCGTCGGGAGCGACGGTGTCGTCCGCCCCACCGAAGGGCTACGCGCCTTCACCGGCGACACCCTCGCCGCACGGGTGACGGTCCCGGTCGGCTGAGCCGCCGGCGGCTCGGGCCGGGAGTCTTCCGCCCAGCACGACTGCCACCACATCCGAGCCACGGAGTCGCGGGCGACTCGGGCGGTCAGAAGAGGCGGCGGACCAGGTTCGCCACCGCGGCGCCGACGCCGATGAAGAGCACGACGCCGCCCGCTCCCACCACGATCCCGATTCCCAGGATGACGACGTCTTCGAGGATCAACGCCAGGGCGATCATGAGCGAACCGAGCGACGGCAGCGTCTCGAGGCCCGACAGCGGCGGCGCCAGGCTGGCGGCCAGGGCGAACAACAGGAGCACGATGCCGACGAGCCGGTTGAACCATCGCCGCTGGAACAGCCCGGCGAGTCGGGGGCGCGAATGCCGCTCGAGCCACCGCACCCGGCGGAGGACGAACGGCAGGGCACGGGCCGTCGTCAGCGGTCCGAGCTCGCGCTCGCGCCAACGGGCCGGGAGCCAGATGCTCCGCCGGCCGAGCACCATCTGAGCGGCCAGGATCGCCGCCATCAGCTGGAACACCAGCGCGATCCCGCCGGTCGGGATCGGCGTCGCCGACACGAGCATGAGGAGCACGATGGCGACGGCGAAACTCTTCTCGGCGAACACCTCGCCCAGCGCGCCGAGCGACTTGGGTGATTCGTCGGCCAGCCAACGCTCGAGCGCTTCACTGAACGTGGTGCCCGGCCCTGCAGCGTTCTCGTCGACGACGATCCTCCTCGGGCCGGGCTGCTACGTCACTCCAGCTTGAGCACCCTACGCGCGTTCTCGCGGAGGAATTTCGGCCACACCTCGTCCTTGAACGGAACGTCCTTCATCTCGGTCATGATGCGCTCGAGCGAGAGACCCATGGGGAAGTAGCCGGCGTAGATGATCTTGTCGGCGCCACGGGTGTTGGCGTAGTTCACGATGTTCTTCGGGTAGTGCTTCGGGGCGAACGCGCTCGTGGAGTAGTGCAGTCCGGGCCACTTCAGCATGAGCTTCCACGCCAGGTCGGTCCACGGCTCGCAGCCGTGCCGGGTGACGAAGACCAGCTCCGGGAAGTCGTACATCACCTCGTCGATGAGCTCGACGTGCTGCACCTCCATCCGCAGGCGCGGGCCGGGCACGCCGGCGCAGCAGAACACCGGGATGTCGAGCTCACAGCACTTCGAGTAGATCGGGTACATCTTCTTGTCGTTGATGGCGACCTGCGGGAACAGGCCGGCCGGGAACATGCTGACGGCCTTGATCCGGTGCTCGTCGTAGCTGCGCTGGATCTTGCGCACCGCTTCCATGCCCTCGTTGCCGTCGACCGAGATCGACGGGATGAACCGGTCGGGGTGCGCGGCGACGGCTTCGCCCCCGCTCTGGCCGTCGATGCCGACCAGGCCCATCTCGACGCCCCAGAGATCCATCTGGTGCAACGTCACCGAGACGGGGTCCGAGTTGTCCAACTCCTTGTCCGGCGAGTGCTTGAACATGTATTCGGCCGGGAACTTGAAGTCCTCCTTGGACTCCTTGTCCTTCGTCTGACGCGTGATGAACGCGTACTGCTCGGCCATGTCCTTGGCCGGAAAGCCGATCATGGTGTCGATCGCGCCGATGCCACTGGGCATTCCCACGAGTGATCCCCCTTCAGACCAGGTTCGGTGTCTGGGGCACCCTAGGACAGAAACTTGCTTCGGTTAAGTATCGGAGCGTCAACCGCGTACTGTGCTGGCCCATGGGGGGCACCTACAACTTCGCTGACCTGCTGGAGACCTTGGCCGACGCGGGGCCTGACCGATTGATGCTCATCGCGCCGCCGGCGCGCATGACGGCGGGACAGCTCGACGAACGGGCCACGCGGCTCGCCAACCACCTCGCGGCCCAGGGCATCGGGGCCGGCGACCACGTCGCCGTGCACTCGATGAACCGGTCGGAGTGGTTCGAGGCATTCTTCGCGTGCTTCAAGATCCGTGCGGTCCCGATCAACGTGAACTACCGCTACGTCGAGAACGAGCTGCGGTACCTCTACGACAACGCCGATTGCGTCGCCACGATCATCGAGCCCGACTACGTGCCCCGACTCGAGGCGATCCGAGCCGATCTCCCGCAGCTGCGTCACGTCCTCGTGCTCGGCGACGAGTACGAGGCCGCCCTCGCCGCGGCGTCGCCGTCGCGAGCGTTCGAGCCGCGTTCGAACGACGACATCTACATCGTGTTCACCGGTGGCACCACCGGGATGCCCAAGGGCGTCATGTGGCGCCATGAGGACGCCTTCTTCGCCGTGGCCGGTGGCGGCGGGATGGGCGGTCCGCCGATCTCCAGCCCGGAGGAGATCGCGTCCAAGGCCGCCGGCCCGCACCAGTTGCGCGGCCTCGCGACGACACCGATCATGCACGGCGGCGCCCAATGGGGCTGCCTGTACGCGATCTTCTCGGGCAACGTGGCCGGCCTGTGGACCGGCCGCCACTACGACCCCGACGCCGTGCTCGACCTCGTGGCCGCCGAGGGCATCAACACCGTGCAGATCATCGGCGACGCCATGGGACGCCCGCTCGCCGAGGCGTTGGCCCGGGGTGGACGCGACCTGTCGAACCTGTACGCCGTCGGCAACGGCGGCGCACCGCTCACCGCGAGCGTGAAGGCCGAGCTCGCAGCAGCCAAGCCCGGGCTGATGATCAACGACGCCTACGGCGCCAGCGAGACCGGTGCCGGTGGCAGTGCCGCCGGATCCGACGGAGGTCCGGCGAGGTTCATGATGTCGCCCCAGGTGACCGTGCTCGACGACGACCTGCGCCCCATCGTCCCCGGCTCCGGCGAGGTGGGCAAGCTGGCCCGCTCCGGCTACATCCCGGTGGGCTACTACAAGGACCCGGCGAAGACCGCGGCCACGTTCCCGACCGACGAGCACGGCGTGCGCTGGGTGGTGCCCGGCGACTACGCGACCATCGAGGCCGACGGATCGATCATCATCCTCGGGCGCGGTTCGCAGTCGATCAACTCGGGCGGCGAGAAGATCTACCCGGAGGAGGTCGAGTCCGCGTTGCGGGCCCACCCCGCGGTGTTCGACGCCGTCGTGGTCGGCACGCCCGACCCGAAGTGGGGAGAGAAGGTCACCGCTCTCGTGCAGCTCCGCGAGGGGGCCGACACTCCGACCGACGCCGAGCTGGTCGCCTTCTGCCGCACCCTCGTCGCCGACTACAAGGCCCCCAAGCGCATTCATCTCGTGAACGAGGTCGTCCACACCGCGGTCGGCAAGCTCGACTACGTGTGGGCCAAACGGACGGCGAACGAGCAGGAGGGCAACTCGTGAGCGTCCTGGTCGCCGACTCCGGGGCCGTGCGCACCCTCACGCTGAACCGTCCGGACAAGCTCAACTCGTTCAACAGCGAGCTGTATCGCGAAGCGGGCGACGCCCTCGCTGCGGCCGCCGTCGACGACGGCGTCTCGGTCGTGATCCTCACCGGCGCCGGGCGAGCGTTCTCGGCCGGGCAGGACCTCGACGAGATGGCGGCCCTCGCCGCCGGTTCGGGTGGCGGTTCGGCGTTCCCCGTCTTCGTGGACGCGTTGCAGTCGTTCCCGAAGCCACTCATCGCCGCCGTCAACGGCGTCGCCGTGGGCATCGGCATGACCCTGCTCGCCCATTGCGATCTCGTCCTCGTCGACGAAGGGGCGCGCATGCGCACCCCGTTCACCGCACTCGGCGTCGCCCCCGAGGCCGGGAGCAGCGTGTTGTTCCCGGTCCGTATGGGCTGGCAACAGGCGGCCCGGGTGCTGTTCACGTCCGACTGGGTGAGCGCCGCCGAGGCGGTGACGCTCGGGCTCGCCCTGCAGACCTGTCCGCCCGGCACCGTGCTCGCCGCCGCCGGCGAGCTCGCGGCACGCATCGCCCAGTTCCCGGTGTCGTCGCTCCGGGCCACCAAGACCACGCTGCTCGACGCCCAGCTGCCGGCCGTGGTCCGTGCGCGTGGCGTCGAGGACCAGGCATTCGCGAGCATCTTCGCCCAACGACGCGCTTCAGGAGACCCGACATGAGCGACAACCAGCACATCGGCCACGGCACCAAGCAGCGCGACGTGATCCGCATGTCGCCCGAGGAGGTCGACGCCTTCCTCCAGGGCCGTCACTCGATGACCATGTCGACGATCAGCGGCGACGGCACGATCCACTCCGTCGCCATGTGGTACGGCTTCGTCGACGGCGCGATCGGGTTCGAGACCAAGGCCAAGGCCCAGAAGGTCCTGAACCTGCGCCGCAACCCGAACATCACCTGCCTGGTCGAGGACGGCGAGACCTACGAGACCCTGCGGGGCGTCTCGCTGGTGGGCACCGCCGAGATCATCGAGGATGCCGACCAGCTGTTCGAGCTGGGCAAGAGCGTCTTCAGCCGATACATGGTGCCCTACACCGAAGAGATGCGGCCGGCGGTCGAGATGATGCTCGTCAAGCGGGTGCTGGTGAAGGTCCACGTGAACAAGACCGTCACCTGGGACCACCGCAAGCTCGGCCTCGGCCGCTGACACCGCCGTCCGCCCGCGCCAACCGCGGCCCGGGCGCACCTGCCGCGTCGGACGCGCCGGACGCGCCGGACGCGCCGGACGCGCCGGACGCGCCAACTGACAGTGGCTGACGACACCCAGGTGTCGTGAACCACTGTCAGAAGCGTCGTCCCGGTGGTGACCGGTCAGGTGGCCGGCGGGGCCTCGGGCTCGTCCTCGGCGAGGATCTGGTAGATCCGCTTCCGGGTGTCGGTGAGGGCCTTGGCCGCCTCGGCGATCTGGCGGGGCGAGCCGGCGCTCGCCACCTGGGTGACCGCCATGGCGACCTGCTTCATCAGCCCGAACAGCTCGAAGTGACCGTCGCCGACATCGTTGGCGGCGTCCTCCCACGGCTTGGTGCCGGCGGCGACGAGCGCCGCCGAGGCCTCCTGGCCCGCCGTGGTGAGTTCGAAGACCTTGCGGCCGTCGCGCTCCACGTTGCGGACCAGGCCCTGATCCTCGAGTGCCTGGAGGGTCGGGTAGACCGAACCGGGGCTCGGGCGCCAGGCGCCCTGGCTGCGGGATTCGAGCTCGGTGATGATCTGGTAGCCGTGCATCGGCTGCTCGACGAGCAGGACGAGCACGGCCGCCCGGATGTCACCTCGCTTCGAGCGGCCCCGCCGCCCGAAGCCCGGGCCGAACCCGGGACCGAACGGGCCGCCGAAGGGCCCGCCGGGATGAGGGCCACCCCGGCGCGGGCCGCCCCGGCGGCCGGGGCCACGGGGCGGACGCTCGGGGTCGTCCTCGAAGTCACGGTCGCGGTTGGCGAAGCGCCAACCCGGTCGACCGAAGAAGGGGTGTTCAAACGCAGCTGCGTCCATGGTGATGTGCTCCTGTGTGATGGTTGGTCATCGACTGTCGCTCGACACTCGACGGGCCATCACGATATATCGAGATAGTTCCAACGGCAACACCTTGCTCGATACATCGGGAGCACGGAGGACCCGACCCACCGCGGGTCGGCACCTAGAGCCGCGAGTCGCCTCGCACCAGACGGCTCAACCGGCGGCCCATCACGGAGATCGCGAGCAGCTGGAGTCCGGCCGCCATGTAGAGCGGCGTCTCCAAGCGGATGGAGTGGGCGAGGAATCCGCCGGCCAGGGCGCCGAGCGGGAACGCCCCGAGGATCAGCATCCGGAACAGACCCATCACCCGGCCGACCATGTCGGCGGGGATCACCCGTTGGCGAAGGGTGATGCTCGCCACGTTGCTCACGCAGGTCAGGAACGCGTTGCAGAACAAGGCGACGACCACCACCGGCGCGATCGGGAACACCGCCATCGCCAGGTAGGTCGACACGATCAGACCTCCGAAGCCGAGCAGGGCGAGGTCGGCCTTGAGCCGGGCTTCGATTCGCCCGGCGAAGATGCCGCCGAGCACGGCGCCGAGCGCGGCGACGCCGAGGGTGACTCCGTAGATCTGTTCGCTCAAGCCCACTCGTCGCTCCACGAACAGCACCAGGGCGCCGAACACGAGCGCCTGACAGAAGGCGTAGCTGGAGATGAGCGCGGCCAGGGCGCGCAACGTCGCGTCCTGCCGGAAGGCGCGCACGCCCTCGGCGAGGTCGGCGTGGATGGTGGTGGGCCGAGTCACCCGCTCCCGATGGACGACGGGGAGCGCGACGAGCAGGAGGAGCGCCGACGCGACGAAGGTCAGCCCGTCGACGAAGAAGGGCAGGAACACCGCGGCGGCGAACATCACCCCACCCAGGGCCTGCCCGGCCGTGAGCTCGGTTCCCGTCTCGACCGACGAGAGCCAACCGTTCGCCCGCCCGAGATGCTGCGACGGGACGATCTCGCGGAGCACCACTTGCGACCCGGTCGTGGTCACCGCCTGACCGAGGCCGATGAAGAACACCGTCACGTAGAGCGCAGCGATCGGCGGCCGGTGCCCGCCGACGACGAGAGCGGCGAAGCCGAGGAGCACGGCCGCCCGGGCCAACTCGGACGCGACGACGAGCTTGCGTCGGTCGACCCGATCGAGCAGCACCCCGAGGTGCAGCGAGAAGAGGTTCGGCAGCGTCTCGGCCACCACCGCGCCGGCGACGAGGCGGGCGTCGCTCGTGAGCTGGGCGGCCAGCAGCGGATAGGCGACCAGGACCACCCCGTTCCCCAGCCCGGAGACCCCGACGGCCCACCACAGGGCCCAGAACTGCCGGGTGAACGGGCGCGGTTCGACGTCGCCGTGCCGCGGCGCCAACTCCGTGTCCGTGGCTGCACTCAACCGCTCGTCCTGCCGATCTTGATCAATTCTTGAGGAAAGTGGCGTCGATCGGGTGAGGGAGTGACGTCTTCTCCTTCACCCGATCGACAGTCGATCTCCGGCGACGTCAGAACTTGTCAGGACATGACGTCGTCAGAGCAGTTCGAGGGATTCAGCCGACCCGGTTCATAGAAAGCACCTCCTCGATGACACCCACCCGACACCGTCCCCTGCAGGTGCCCCTCGGAAGAGCACAGCAGTTCGGGTCGGCCCGGGTGGTCGGGATCTTCGGCGTTGCCTCAAGGCGGGCACGCCAAGTGGGATCCTACCCTGAGACGTTGACCCACCGCAGACCGTTGCAGTGGGTGCCCTGGGAACGATCGACATGAGCGCTCGGGCCCGGTTCTTCGCGCTCACCTCGCTGGTCACGTCTGCTGCAGCGGTTTGGAGCCTCTTCACCTGGAATGGGCAGCAGCCGGCCGCCGTCTTCCACCTCGGAGCCGTCCCGACCGTCGCACTGTTGCTGTTGACGACCAACTTGTTCGCCACGCTCGAGTTCCGGGGCACGTTGCTCGTGACCGACTTCACCTCGGCCGGCCTCGCGGTCTGCCTCGCGTGCTCGAGCCGTCCGAGCATGCTCGTGGGCCTCGGGATCGGCGTGCTCGCCTCGGGCATCCGGGCCCGCACCGCGCTGATCAAGACGGCGTTCAACGTCGCGAACTGCGTGTTGGGACTGTGCTGCGCGATCACCACGTTCGACCTGATCGCCGGCGGGACGCCCGCCAACACCTCTCGTGGCTGGATCGCCACGATCGCGGCGTGCATCGTGTGTGCCGCCCTCACCGGCGCCACCGTTGCCCTGACCATCTCGATCATGAACGGCGCCCGACCGTCGTTGGGGATGATCCTCAACGCCAACGTGTTGATGACCGCCGGCAACACGATCCTGGGTCTGCTCGCCCTGCAGGTGCTGTGGGTCGACTGGCGGGGCAGCTGGATGATCGCAGTGGCGGCGCTCGGGCTCTGGCTCGGCTATCGCTCCTACCTCAAGCTCCGGCAGCGGTACGGGACGCTCGATCTGCTGCACACGTTCTCGCACGGCGTGGCCGGCGTGACGGAGACCGACGACGTCACGATCACGGCGCTGTCGATGGCCAAGGAGCTGTTGCGGGGCGAGATCGCCGAGCTCGTGTTCCGCCTGCCCGACGCCGTGGTGCTCAAGCGGATCGACGACGACGGCGTGCTGCGCACCGAGGCGTTCCGGCACCAGCAGCTGCCGCCGCAGAACGAACTGTTCGGGTTCGCGGCGGCCACGGTCGTGGGTCAGGGCGACCACGACCCGGCGCTCCGGGCCCTCGCCGACCACCTGGGCTGGAACGACCTGGCCTTCGCGCCGCTCGGCGTCGAGGGGTTCGATGCCGTGCTCGTGGTCGCCAACCGGCTGGCCGACGTGAGCACGTTCGACGTCGAGGACCTCCGGGTGCTCGAGACCTTCGCCCAGAACACGGGTGTGGCGTTGAAGGTCGGCGAGCTCGTCGACGAGCTGCGCCGCGAGGTCGCCGAGAAGGAATTCCAGGCGATGCACGACTCGCTCACCGGTCTGCCCAACCGCGACCGCATGAACGAGGTGCTCGCCGAGATCATCCCCGGCGCCAGCGAGCACGGTCTCGTGGCCGTACTCCTGATGGACCTCGACGACTTCAAGGAAGTCAACGACACCCTCGGCCACACCACGGGCGACGCCCTGCTCGAGGAGATCGGCCGCCGGCTCACCGCGGCGGTGGGGTCCCGGGGCACGGTGGCCCGCCTGGGCGGCGACGAGTTCGCCGTCGCCCTGTGCTGCATGCCGTCGCCCGCCGACGCCCTCGAGTACGTGGAGAACCTGCGGGCGCTGGTCGAGGATGCCTACGTGGTCGACCGGCTCACCCTCGCCGTGCGGTTCAGCATCGGCGTCGCCCTGTCGCCCAACCACGGCCTCGATCCGCGCACGTTGCTGCAGCGGGCCGACATCGCCATGTACGCGGCCAAGAAGACCCGTTCCGGCGTCAAGCTCTACGCCGAGGACCTCGACAAGTCGAGCACCCGCCGCCTGTCACTCGCCGGTGAGCTCGCGCCGGCCCTCGCCAACTCCGAATTCCAGCTCTTCTACCAGCCCCAGCTCGACCTGCACACCGGGAAGGTGGCGGCCGTCGAGGCGCTCGCCCGCTGGCCCCACGCCGTGCACCGATCGGTCCCGCCCGACGAGTTCATCCCCCTCGTCGAGCAGTCGGGCCTGATCGGCGCCTTCACGGCCTGGGCGCTCGACACGGCCCTGCGCGACGTCGCCCTGTGGCGTGAGGAGTTCCCCGAGCTGCGGGTGTCGGTCAACATGTCGGCGCGGAACCTGCTCGAGCCCGGCTTCGCCGGCATGGTCCGCCAGCACCTCGACGCCCACGGCGTCACCGGCGACGTGCTCACCCTCGAGCTGACGGAGAGCACGGTCATGTCGGACCCCGAGCACAGCCTCGGGATGCTGACCGAACTGCACCAGATGGGCATCCGGATCGCGATCGACGACTTCGGCACCGGCTACTCGTCACTCTCCTACCTGAAGCGGCTCCCCGTCGCCGAGGTCAAGATCGACAAGTCGTTCGTGATGCACATGCTCAGCAGCACCGAGGACACCGCGATCGTGAGGTCGACGATCGACCTGGCCCGCAGCCTCGGCATGGAGACCGTCGCCGAGGGCGTCGAGAGCCTCGAGATCATGCAGCGTCTGGCCACCATGGACTGCTGGGCCGCCCAGGGCTACCACCTCGCCCGCCCGCTGCCCTCGGCCGACATCGCCCAGCGCATCCGTGATCTCGACGCCGAGTACGGCAACACCCGCATCACCACCCTGAGCAGCGATCCGTCCGACGACCGGATCGTCCACTTCTCCCTCAAGGCCAGCTGACCGACGCTGCCGGATGCCACCGCTACCTCACCGACATGATGTCGGGGAAGCCGGTCGGGTCGTGACGGCCGATCGACGCGTGTTCGAACAGGCCGTACCCGACGGCGTCGCCGAGGCGGGCCCGGCCGACATGGTCGATCACACCGAACCGCGCCGACGCCACGACCGCCGGGTCGCTCACGTCGACGACCGAACCCTCGACCCAGTTGCGACCCCGCCACTGGCCATGGGTCCACTCCGGGTCCATGCCGTAGCCCGGGCCACGGGCCAGGATCACGTGCCCGAGCCACTCGACCTCCAGTCGCAACGGACCGTCGATGCGGGAGTTCAGGTGCACGACACAGCGTTCCGGATGACGGGTGCCCGGGGTGTAGGTGACCTCGAACTCCGGCCAGCCGAGCTGCTCGGGGGCCCGGCCCGATCCGAACGGCCACACCCGGACCGCCTCGTTCAAGGTCCGCGTGCCGTCGGGCTCCTCCTGGACGATGACCACGATCGCGAAGTCGTCGAATCGCAGCGGCAGGTACATCCACCACATGCCGGCGTCCTCCGGG
>Ga0209023_10007417_pt1 | contig 11244 bp, 9 predicted proteins | sample LakOneMetagenome_FD_187468 | JGI IMG/M metagenome (GOLD analysis project Ga0209023, IMG submission 187468) | Freshwater and sediment microbial communities from Lake Erie, Canada (SPAdes) (version 2) | ecosystem: Environmental > Aquatic > Freshwater > Lentic | place: Lake Erie, Canada | collected...
CGACACGGTCTTGCCCGAGCCGGTGGGGCCGGTGACCAGCACCATGCCGTAGGGTTTCTGGATCGCGTCGAGGAACAGCGTCTTCTGGTCGTCCTCGTAGCCGAGCTTGTCGATGCCGAGCTTGGCCGCGCCGGCGTCGAGGATGCGCAGCACGACCTTCTCGCCGAACAAGGTCGGCAGGGTGCTGACGCGGAAGTCGATCTGTTTGCTCTTGCTCAGGTTGAGCTTGATGCGGCCGTCCTGCGGCACGCGCTTCTCGGCGATGTCCAGCTGCGCCATCACCTTCAGGCGCGCGGCGATGCGCGAATGCAGCTTCACCGGCACCCGCGCGATCTGCTTTAGGATGCCGTCGATGCGCACCCGCACCCGGTATTCGGTTTCGTAGGGCTCGAAATGGATGTCGGACGCGCCCTTGCGGATCGCATCGACCAGCACCTTGTTGACGAACTTCACGACCGGCGTGTCGTCGCCCTTGGCGTCGACGCCGGCTTCGGAGCTCAGGTCGTCGTCGCCACCGCTGACCTCGAGCCCCTCGAGGCCTTCGGCATCGCCGCCCATCGCGTCGTTGAGCGCATCGGCCGTTTCCAGCCAACTGTCGATGGTGCGGCGGATCCTCTCTTCGTCGACCAGGATCGCCTCGACCGCGAGGTTGGTGTGGAACTTGAACTCGTCCAGCGCGCGGGTGTTGGTCGGGTCGCTGATGCCGACGAACAGCCGGCCACCGCGCTTGAACATCGGCAGCGCGCCGTGCTGGCGCACCAGTTCCTCGCGCACCAGCTTGATCGCGGACTGCGCGGGATCGAGGGTGCCGACGTCGAAGATCGGCATGCCGAACTCGATCGAATTGGCCGCGGCCAGCGCCGCCGAGGTGACCAGCTTCTTTTCCAGCAGGTAACCGGCGACCGGGCGCTTCTCGCGGCTGGCGGTGTCCAGCGCTTCGCGCGCGTTCGCTTCGTCCAGGTGGCCGTCCAGCACCAGCCGCCGGGCGATGCCGGTGATGCCAACCAGGTTCGCGCTTGGGACGGTCGCCATCGATCCGCCTCTTCAGATTCCCCTTCCGGACTTTACCGCAAACCCGCGCCGGCGCGAATGCACGCTGCCCGGCGACCCGTTTCCGGATAACCTTCTCCAGGGGAGGATGAGATGGACGTCACGGTAGTACTGCCGGCAAGGAACGAAGCCGAGGGGCTCAGGCGCACATTGCCGGCCCTGCGGGCGGTATTGCCCGGGGCCCAAGTCATCGTCGTCGATGATGGTTCCACCGACGCCAGCGCCGAAGTGGCCGCTGCCCATGGCGCCCGGGTACTGGCCAATCCCTACGCCATGGGCAACGGCGCGGCGATCAAGCGCGGAACGCGCGCCGCGACCGGCGAGGTCATCGTGTTCATGGATGCCGACGGCCAGCACGACCCTGCCTGCATCGCACTGTTGCTGGCGAAGCTGGACGAAGGCTTCGACATGGCGGTCGGCGCTCGCGGGCGCGATGGGCAGGCCAACGCCGGGCGTGGCCTCGCCAATGCGCTCTACAACCGCCTTGCCAGCGGGATGACCGGGCACCCGGTGCTCGACCTCACCTCCGGCTTCCGTGCCGTCCGCGCAAGTCGCTTCCGTGAATTCCTGCACCTGTTGCCGAACGGCTTCAGCTATCCCACCACCAGCACCATGGCCTTTTTCCGCAGCGCCTACCCGGTCGCCTACGTGCCAGTGCCGGTCGCGCGGCGGGTGGGCACCAGCAGCCACATCCGCCCGCTCAAGGACGGCATCCGCTTCCTGCTGATCATCTTCAAGATCGCCACGCTGTATTCGCCATTGAAGCTGTTCGCGCCCACGGCGTTCGCGTTCTTCCTGACCGGGCTCGGTTACTACGCATGGACCTTCGCCCACGAACATCGCCTCACCAACATGAGCATGCTGCTTTTCAGCGCCTCGGTGATCGTGTTCCTGATCGGCCTGATATCGGAGCAGATCACGGCCCTTACCTACAAGCGGGGCGAAAACTGAAGTGAAACGGGCGTTGATCACGGGGGTTACGGGCCAGGATGGCGCCTATCTGGCCGAATTCCTGTTGGGCAAGGGCTACGAAGTGCATGGCATCAAGCGCCGTGCATCGTCGTTCAATACCAAACGCATCGACCATCTGTACCGCGATCCGCACGAAGCCGGCGTCCGTTTTTTCCTGCACCACGGGGACGTGACCGACACCTCGAGCCTGATCCGCATCATGCAGCAGACGCAACCGGACGAGGTCTACAACCTCGCCGCGCAAAGCCATGTCGCGGTGTCGTTCGAACAGCCCGAGTACACCGCGGATACCAATGCGCTCGGTACGCTGCGCTTGCTCGAGGCGATTCGTATCCTCGGGATGCGCGACCGGACGCGTTTCTACCAAGCCTCGACGTCGGAGATGTACGGCATGGTGCGGGAGGTCCCGCAGCGCGAATCGACGGCGTTCTACCCGAGATCGCCTTACGCCGTCGCGAAGCTGTACGCGTACTGGATCACCGTGAACTACCGCGAAGCGCATGGCATCCACGCGAGCAACGGCATCCTGTTCAACCACGAGTCGCCGGTACGCGGCGAGAACTTCGTCACCCGCAAGATCACGCGCGGCCTGGCGCGCATCAAGCTCGGGCTGCAGGCGTGCCTGTACCTCGGGAACCTCGATGCCAAGCGCGACTGGGGCCACGCGCGCGATTATGTCGTCGCGCAGTGGCTGATCCTCCAGCGGGACGATCCGGGCGATTACGTGATCGCCTCGGGCCACCAGTACAGCGTGCGCGACTTCGTCGCGGCCGTCGCGCGCGAGATGGATATCGATCTTGCCTGGCGCGGCAGTGGCTTGGAGGAGAAGGGCGTCGACGCCGACGGGCGCGTGATCGTCGCGGTCGATCCGCGCTACTTCCGCCCGGCGGAAGTCGATACCTTGCTCGGCGACGCATCGAAGGCGAAGAGGGAGCTCGGTTGGTCGCCGACGGTCGGCTTCGACGCGCTCGTGCGTGAAATGGCGCAGGCCGACCTGCGCGCCGCGCAACGCGATGCCTTGATCACGCAGCACGGCTACCGCGCCGACGACTTCAACGAGTAGCGCACATGCGCTTGGCGTGGAACATGGCGGCGGGGATGGCCAACTCGGTCGCCCTGGTGTTGGTCAACCTCATCGCGTTGCCATTCTACCTGCGCTTCCTCGGCATGGAGGCATACGGCCTGATCGGCTTCTATGCGACGCTACAGGCAGTGATGCAGGTGCTCGACCTCGGTCTGGCGCCAACGATCAGCCGCGAAATCGCGCACGGTGCGGAAACCGGGCAGCAACGGCGTTCGGCTTCTCTATTGCGCACGCTGGGCGTGGTGTACATCGGCGTCGCGTTGCTCATCGCCGCGCTCGTCGCGATCGCCGCGCCGTGGATCGGCGCGCATTGGCTGCAGTCGAAGACGCTGCCGGAAGCGACTGTCGCGCAGGCGGTGATGCTGATGGGCGTCAACCTCGCGTGCCGCTGGCCCGTCAGCCTCTACAATGGCGCACTGATCGGCGCGCATCGGCTCGCGCGTTCTGCGGTAACGAGCATGACGATCAACATCCTTGCAGCGATTGCGACAATCGCGGTTCTCGCGTGGGGCAGCCGTGCCATCCAGGCGTTCTTCGTCGTGCAGGCGGTGTTCGGGCTGTTGCAGGTGATCTTGCTGCGGGTATTGGCGCGGCGCGCGGTGGGGAGCTGGGATGCTGCTTACGACTTCCCGGGCTTGCGGCGGGTGCTGCATTTTTCGGCATGGATGTCCGGCATCGCGATTACCTCGCTGGTGTTCACCCAGCTCGACAAGGCGCTGCTGTCGCGACTGCTCGACTTGGAGTCCTACGGGTACTACATGCTTGCGGCGTTGCTCGTGAGCGGTCTGGCCGTGGTCACCGGCCCCGCATTCAATGTGATCTATCCGAAATTCACCACGCTGCATGCGCGCGGCGACGTCGCGGGACTGGCAAGGTTCTATTCAGACACCAGTCGCATGTTCGCCGCTGCGCTGTTCTCGCTGGCGCTCGCCCTCGTGCTGCACGTCGAGGCGATCGTGACGCTGTGGACCGGGCGGGCGGACATCGCCTTGCGAGTCGCGCCACTGGTGACCCTGCTCGCCGTGGGATCGACGCTCAATGGCTTGATGTACTTCCCCTACGCGCTGCAACTGGCGGCGGGCAAGCCGCGCATTCCCTTCGCGATCAACGTCGCCTTGCTGGTGGTTGCCTTGCCCACCATCGTGTGGCTTGCGCTGCACCGGGGGGCGATCGGTGGTGCGCTGTCGTGGGCCATGCTCGGCGTGGTGTATCTGTTTGCCGGAACGATCGTGACCGGGCTCAGGGTCGCTGGCTTCGCCGGCATTGGATGGCTCGCCCGCGACATCGCGATTCCGCTTGTCGTCGCGCTGCTGCCTGCGCTCGCCGGTGCATGGGTGTCGCATGCCTTCGCGCCGACACCGTGGGTGGAAACCGCGATCGCGGCCGCAGCCGCCTGCGTCGGTATCGCAACTGGCGTGCTTTACAGCCCTTATGCGCGCCAGCAGGCGTTGGTTTTCATTGGAGCCCGTGCGAGGCCAAGCCCAAAGTGATGGAAACCAAGATCGCCACCGATGGCGCACGCAGGCGGCGCATCGATTTCTCCACCTCGGCGCCTCCGTTGACCGGCGTGCCACGCGTCGCGTATTTGATGGCCGGGCTGGTACTTTTCCCGTTCTATTGGCTCATTGGTGGCCTGCTCGGTGCGCCGGGAATGCGGTTCCGTTTCTCGTGCTTCTTCTGCGGCCTGCGCTTGCTTCTCGCGGGCAATTTCGCCGACGCCTACCGCTGCATCGTGTTCCCACTGGATTCGGTGCGGCATTTCGAGATGGAGTTCTTCTGGAGGCGCATGCGCGAGATTCGCCCTGCGCGCGTGCTCGACGTGTCTTCGCCGCGACTTCTCACCCTGCTCAACATGCGCGCGGATGCGCGCGCATGCGCCGACCTTGTCAATCCGGACGTCAAGGATCTCGAGCGCACGCGGAGGATGGCGCATAGCCTGGGCATCGACGATCGTTGCCGCTTCCTCGATGTCCTCATCGAGGATCTGCCGGGCGACGCATGCGATTACCCCCTTGTCACCTGCATGTCGGTGCTCGAGCACATCGTGGATGACGTTGCGGCGCTTCGCACGATGTGGGCTCGCGTCGCGCCCGGCGGTCGCTTGCTCTTGTCGGTACCCTGCGCCGCGAAGGGGATTGAAGAGTTCACCAATGCCGATGAATACGGCCTGCTCGACGCGGACGAGGCCGGATTCGTGTTCTGGCAGCGATACTATGACGAAGAACGCCTCCAGGCCCTGTTTGCGATAACCGGCATGCCGGTTTCGAGCGCGCTATACGCAGAACGCGTCCCCGGCGCCTACGATGCCGATGTGTTCGCCAAGCGAACCAATCGGTTCTACCCATTCTGGCGCGAGCCTTACGCAACTGCGCGTACCTACGCCCGTCGCGAAAATATCGCTAACCTGTCGGGAATGGGCGTCGTGGCCTTGGAATTCGCCAAGATGGCGATCGAGCAATGACCATGCACATGCGCAACACCATCCCCTGGGCCGAGCCCACCCTGTGGGGCCGGGAGGAGGAATACGTGGTCGACGCCCTGCGTTCGACCTGGATCTCCGGTGGCCCGTACGTCGACCGCCTCGAGGCCGACTTCGCGCGTTACGCTGGTGCGCCGCACGTCCTCGCGGTCGCCAATGGCACCGCCGCGCTGCACCTGGCCTACCTCGGCGCGGGCATCGGCGCGGGAGACGAGGTCATCGTGCCCGGCTTCGCCTTCATGGCCGCTGCCAACATGGCGCGCATGGTCGGTGCGACACCGGTGTTCGCCGACGTCGACCCCGATACCTGGTGCATCACCGCAGAAGCGGTAGCGCCGCTGGTCACGTCGCGTACGCGCGCCATCGTCCCCGTGCACACTTACGGCAACGTGTGCGTGCTGCAGCCGCTGCTCGCCCTCGGCGAAGAACGCGGCGTGCTCGTCATCGAGGACGCCGCCGAATCGATCGGTTCGAAATACCGCGGCCGCATGTCCGGCACGATCGCCCCGATGGGGACGTACAGCTTCCACGCGACCAAAACGATCACGACGGGCGAGGGTGGTGCGGTCGCCACGCGCGACGATGCACTCGCCGAACGCATGCGCCTGTACCGCAGCCATGGCATGGCACGCACTCGCTACCTGCACGAAGTCGCGGGGCACAACTTCCGCCTGACCAACCTTCAGGCCGCGATCGGGTGCGCGCAGCTCGAACAGATCGACCGCATCGTCGCAAGGCGCGAGCAGGTGTGGGATGCCTATCGCATGCGCCTGCAGGCGATGCCGGGCGCGGCCATGCAGGTAATCGACGACGATGTCGACCCGGTGATGTGGGCGGTCGGCGTGCGCCTGGATGCCGCGTGCTTCCCGCAGGGGCGGGATGCGGTCATGGGCCAGATGACAGAGCTCGGCATCGAGACACGGCCCGGGTTCTATCCGGCCAGCGCGATGCCGAATCTTTACGGCCCCCAGGCGCTGCCGCACAGCGAGGCGGTCGCCGCATCGATCCTCGTGCTGCCATCGAGCCCGGGCCTCGACGAGGCCCGCATCGATCGCATTTGCGACGCGCTGGCTTCGCTGGCGTACTGACATGGGTGCCCCCAATGCGATCGAATGCCTGCTTCTGCGGCCTGGCCACGCCGCAGCGCTCGCGTCCTTCTTCGACGACCTCGCGGTCGCCGGCGACGACGAGTTCTTCCACCCGCACGCCGGCGATGCCGCCGCGTTGCGCGCGATCGCCGAGCAGGCGGGCAAGGATGTGTACCTCGTGTTCGTGGAAGGGGAAGACATCCGCGCCTATGGCCTGCTGCGCGGCTGGAACGAGGGTTACGCGAACCCGAGCCTCGGCATCGCCGTGCATCCAGCCGCGCGCGGCAGCGGGCTTGGCCGCATGGTGATGGAATATCTCGAAGCAACGGCCCGCCATCGTGGCGCGTCGTCGGTTCGACTGCGCGTGCACGCAGACAACGCGCGCGCGATCGCGATGTACGCGCGCCGCGGTTACGCGATGCGGCCCGACGAAGGCGATGCCCGCCTGCTCGTCGGCGTGAAGTCGCTGGGGGACGCGCGATGAGCGTCGATCTCAGCATCTGCATCCCGACGCTCAACCGCGCCGGCTTCATCGGCGAAACGCTCGACAGCATCGTGGCGCAGCTCGAACCGGGCGTGGAGGTCGTGATCGTCGACGGCGGTTCGACCGATGGCACGGACCGGGTCGTCGCGCCGTACATCGCGCGCTTCCCGCAGATCCGCTACGTGCGCAAGGGCGAAGGCGCGAAGGCATCCAACGCCGGTTTCGATCGCGACTGCAGCCATGCGGTGGAACTTGCCGTTGGTTCGCATTGCTGGCTGATGACCGACGACGACGTGCTGAATCCGGGCGCGGTTTCGCGCGTCCTGCAGGCGGTGCGCGCCTGCCACGACATCGCCATCGTCAGTTGCGAAGTGCGCGACCTGCACCTGGAGAAACAGCTCCTGCGTGCACGCCCCGACGTTGCGGCGGATCGTGTATTCACTCCCGTGGACTGGGACGAGTTCTTCCGCCTCGTCATTGCCCACGTTACCTTCGTCGGTGCCGTCGTCGTGCGACGCTCACTTTGGCTCGAACGCCATCCGCAGGACTACTTCGGTACCGGATTCGTGCATGTGGGCGTGCTGTTCCGAAGGCCGATTGACGGTACGGCGATCGTGCTGTCCGGCCCCCTTGTCGTGATCCGGAACGGCAATGGCCAGTGGAATGCGCGAGCCTTCGATATCTTCATGCGACGCTGGCCGCAGCTGGTATGGTCGTTCGAAGGCGTATCCGACGATGCCAAGCGCATGGCTACGCCTCGCGAGCCGTGGCGCCTATTGAGCGTCCTGATGCTGCAGCGCGCGTATGGCCGGTATTCGATGCATGAGTACGAGACGCTGCGCGATCACATTGGCCCGGCCTGGAAACGCGCAATGGCAAGCGCCATCGCGCGCTTGCCACTAAGTCTCTTGTATTGGCCAGCGCGCGCATATGGGCATTTCAGGCATGCCGATCCGCGCTTCTTCATTGAAACCCTGGACGAAGCGATGCGTGCTGACGCCGCGCGCCGCCAAACAACCTCGTGATTGGCATGCGCATGAACCTGAATTCGTACAAGCTAATCCACCGCTGCCGCATCTGCGGCGGCACGCACCTCGAGCAGGTTCTCGACCTTGGCGAGCAAATGCTGACCGGCGTGTTCCCGCGCACCCGCGATGCGCAGGTGACGACCGGGCCGCTGCGCCTGGTGAAGTGCATGGCCGAAGGCGGCTGCGGGTTGCTGCAGCTCGCGCATTCTTACGACCTCGGCGAGATGTACGGCGACAATTACGGCTACCGGTCCGGGCTCAACGCGAGCATGGTGCGGCACCTGCATGGGAAGGTCGAACGCGTGTTGCGGCTGGTGCCGCTACGCGAAGGCGATCTTGTCGTCGACGTCGGCGCCAACGATGGCACGACGCTAGGCGCGTATCCGGAATCGCTGGGCGCCGACCTGCTCGGCATCGATCCGACCGGAGCCAAGTTCCGCCAGTACTACAAGCCGAACGTGGACTTGTGCGCGGATTTCTTCACCGCCGGCACGCTGCGCAAGGCGCGACCGGGCAAGCGCGTGCGCGTGCTGACTTCGTTCTCGATGTTCTACGACCTCGAGTCGCCGATGGCCTTCATGCAGGACGTGCACGACGTCCTCGCCGACGACGGCGTGTGGGTGTTCGAGCAGAGCTACATGCCGACAATGCTCGATGCCCTGTCGTACGACACCGTCTGCCACGAGCACCTGGAGTACTACGCGCTCAAGCAGGTGAAGTGGATGGCGGATCGAGTGGGCTTGACGATCGTCGATGTCGAATTCAACGACGTCAACGGCGGCAGCTTCTCGGTCACAGCGGCCAAGTCCGCATCGGGCATGCCGGAAAGCCCGGAAGTCGCGCGCATCCTCGCCGAGGAGCGGGGGCGCGGCCTCGACACGCTCGCGCCGTTCGAGGACTTCGCGCGCCGCACTGCGGCATCACGTGGCGAGCTGCGCGCATTCCTCGCGCGGGCGAAGTCCGAAGGCAAGACCATCGCCGCGCTCGGCGCCTCGACCAAAGGCAACGTGCTGCTGCAGTACTGCGGCATCACCACCAACGACATTGCCGAGGTTGGCGAGGTGAATCCGGACAAGTATGGCGCAATGACGCCGGGCACTTTCCTGCCGATCCGCGCCGAAAGCGAGGTGTTGGCACACGGCCACGATTACTACCTCGTGCTGCCGTGGCACTTTCGCCGGCACTTCCTGGCCAATCCCGCGTATTCGGGACGCAAGCTCGCGTTCCCACTCCCGGGCCTGCAGGTTGTGCAGGCGGGGTGATGGATGCATGACGCTTCATGACGGCATGCATTGTGTTGCGCGAAGCCGTTGGCATTGCGGAGGGCGTTACTTGAAGGTCACTCCACCTTCGGCACGCCATGGCGCACCAGCATCACGAGCTTGCGCAGTTGCCAACGCACCACGGAAAACCAATTCGCGACTGATACTGTGCGCGCAGCCTGTATTCCTTGGCGCCGCGCTCGCAGGATCGGATATTCGCGGAAAGGCGTCATCAGCGCAGGACGGTAAACTTCGCGCCACAGCAATGCGTCTCGACGGATCAGGAACAACACGAGGCCTTCGATCCCGAGCATCACGAGATGTAATGCGAGCAGAGGCCACATCGCGCCCGTAGGCGTCATCAGCATCAGTACCCGTGTCTTGTTGCGCTCGCTGAGTGCACGCCGACGATAGGTGCTGCGCAAGCCGCCGTCGGTGCGGTTCCCGCCGAAGCTCGCGCCCTGCCGGTGGCGATAGCCATTTGCATCGAGGCAACGGACAGGAATGTCGCGCAAGCGTGCAGCGCAACACAGGTACATGTCTTCGGCCAACGATCCGAACCACTCCGGGAATCCGCCCAGTGCATTCCACAGCGCGCGCGGGATCCACAGGCAGGCGCCTATGACGTAGGCGACGTTCGCGCGATCCGGATCGAGGTTCGGCACCGGGTTGTAGAACGGGTCGAGCAGGCAACCGCGATCCACGAGCGCGCCGGTTTCCCAGTCGTACTGCGGCAATGTGAGGATGGCGTTGCCACCAAGGCGGCCCGCTTCCGTCAACAGGGTTTGCACTGCGCCGGCATCGAGCGCGGCGTCGTTGTTGAGCAGGAGCAGGTACTCGCCCGTGGCGGCGTCCGCCATCCGGTTGTTCGCGACGCAGAACCCCACGTTCTCCCTGGAGGCGATGACGATGGCATGCGGATAACGGGCGGCGAGCAAGGCGAGGGAACCGTCCGTCGAAGCATCGTCGTGGACCAGGATTTCGACTTCGATGCCTTGGGCGAGCACGGAGTCGATGCAGTGAGGGAGCAGCCGTTCCCCATTGAAATTGGCGATGCAGACCGATACCAGGGGCTTGGCTGCCGCCGACGTCATGTTGATTCCCGAAGCCAGTGCCGGCTGCTGCACGGCCCTTCGCCTATTTCCATCGCCGGACTCCAGGCGAAAGTAGCTCTTGCGGCGGTGCCCAGAATCGCGATTTTCATCCCCGGTCCGCGAGCAATTGACGATACAGCGCAGCATAACGCCCCGCGCAATCGTCCCAGGTGCCGATGTCCGCCTGCATCCTCGCGCGTCCGCGCTGTCCGAGCGTGCGGTTGGCGACGGGGTCGGACAAGTCATTGACGGCAGCCAGCGTCGTGGATGCGGAATCGCACAGCACTCCGCCATCGCCTTCGCCCAGCAGGTCCACGTGCGCCGGCAAGCGTGAGGCGATGACGGGCACGCCGGCGGCGAGTGCTTCCAGCATGACCTGTGGCCGGCCTTCGGCATGGCGACTCAAGGTGAGCAAGCCGTGCGCCTGCGGGAACCATGTTTCGCGCAGTTCGTCGGGTGTGGCCGGGCCATGCCAGTGCACCCATGCCGGCAGTTCGACCTGCTCCTGCATCGGGCCGAACAGGTGCAATTCCGCTTTCCCGTGCGCGAATGCAGGCTCGGTCCATTCGAACAACGGCCCCAGCTTGCCGCGGGTCAGGCGCGAAACGCACAACCATTTCGGCACCGCATTCGCCTCGAATCGGCGTTCGACCGCGTACCAGCACGAATCGACCCCGAACGGCACGCAGCGGACCAGCGCAAC
>Ga0209023_10007418_pt1 | contig 11244 bp, 10 predicted proteins | sample LakOneMetagenome_FD_187468 | JGI IMG/M metagenome (GOLD analysis project Ga0209023, IMG submission 187468) | Freshwater and sediment microbial communities from Lake Erie, Canada (SPAdes) (version 2) | ecosystem: Environmental > Aquatic > Freshwater > Lentic | place: Lake Erie, Canada...
CGGTCGTGGTCGACGTGGTGGTCGACTCCGGCACCGTCGTCGTCGTGGTGGAGGTGGTCGACGTGGTGGTCGACTCCGGCACCGTCGTCGTCGTGGTGGAGGTGGTCGACGTGGTGGTCTCAGGCGTGACGGTCCAATTGATCTGGACGTCGTCGTCGATGGTCCGGTTCGAGATGTCGCTGGTGATGAACACCTGGCAGCCCGGCCTCGATGAGCTGAACTGTGTACCGACGACGCCTCCGCTGACGAGGGGTCCGGCGTGCACCGTGGTCACGCCCTCGGTGGGTGACGTGGCGCACAACTCGGTCGGGGCGCCTGGCGCCAGGTGCAGCACCTCAACGTCGAGCGACGCGCCGTCCTGGCCCGGACACAGCTCGAGCGAGCCAGCACCCGACACCTGGAGTCGGACCGACGCGAGCGATGACGCCACGGTCACCGTCGCCACCGTGGCAACGTCGGCATCGGTCGGGGCCGACAGGGTGAGCGTCGACGAGGCGTCCACCAGGTTCGGAGCGATCTCTGCGTTGAGGTAGCCCAGGTACTCGTCGCACGAGGTCACCTCGGGGTGGCCCGGGAGGTACGGCCCGACCGCCGCGCCTTGCTCGATCCCCGACCGCCCATCGGTGATGCACCAGATCCGGTTCTGCGCGTTGTAGAGCTCGTCCTGCGAGGTAGCGCCCGAATCCTCGAACGTGCGCAGCACCCACCCGATCAGCCGCTCCTGGCCCGGGGTGAGGACGCTGGCCGCTTCGCCCAACTCGCCGGCGGCGCACGCATGGGCGTCGATGTCGGTGCACCACAGCCAGGTCGGCGGGCCGAACGTGATGGACGCCCCATCGCGGTGCACCTGGACGGCGCAGACCGGCGGGATCACGTCCTCGTTGTCGGGTTCGCCCAGCGCGATGGGACCGGCCCAATCGTGGACAGAGAGGTACGACCCGTCGGCATACTGCTCAAGCCGAGGGTCGTCGGTGTCGATGTCCTCGGACCAGTCGATCGGTGCCCCGTCGCTGTTGGTCAGCTGGCACCCGGGGAGCCTGACCACCGCGGCCGATGCCGGGCTCACCGCGACCAACTGGAAGCCCACGCAGGCGAGGACGGCCGTGGCGACAGCGATCAGGGACAGGAGGTTCGGGCGGTTTCGAGGCATCGGGCTCGGCTTTCGTCACTCGGGGATCCAGATGCAGGTGGCACCCGGGAGAAGCGGCATCAGCCCGACCGCAGTTTCAGGTGATGGAGGTATCGGTCAGCCACCTCCACGGCCTTTAGAACTTTCCCGAAAGATGTTCACAACGGTGCACGAGTCACGAGATGTTGGCTCTCAAGATCCGACATCTCGGCCCAAACGGACCAGCGAGCTAGGCGTAGCGTCGGTCCGGCCGACCACGAGGAGAGCGCATGAGCGAATCGGTCCAGCAGCACTACTCCAGCGGCACGTTGCAAGAGCGCGTCCTCGCCGCCATCCGCGAGGCCGGTCACGACCCTGACCACCTCGACGCCGAGGCCCTGACCCCAGCCGAGGAGTTCCACACCTTCGGGCGCCCTGCCACCATCGCCCTCGCCGAGGCCGCCGCCATCACCGCGGCAGACCAGGTGATCGACGTGGGGTCCGGGTTGGGCGGGCCGGCTCGGTTCCTGGCCCGCACCTACGGCTGCCACGTCCTGGGCATCGACCTGACCCAAGAGCTGTGCGACGTGGCCACCGACCTCACCAGGCGGGTGGGTCAAGCCGATCGGGTCGAGCTCCGCCAAGGCAACGCGCTCGCATTGCCCGTGAACAGCGGAACGTTCGACGTGGCCTGGACCCAGCACGTGTCGATGAACATCGGCGACAAGGCCGGGTTGTTCTCCGAGCTCAGGCGAGTGCTGCGCCCCGGTGGGCGGCTGGCGTTCTTCGACATCCTCGCCGGCTCCGAATCACCCATTCACTTCCCCGTGCCGTGGTCCGACGACCCCACCAACAGCTTCCTGGCCTCGTCGGACCAGACCCGTTCGCTGCTGGGTGACGCGGGGTTCGAGGTGCGGGTCTGGGAGGACCTGACCACCGAGGCGACCGCGTTCTACGCCAGCCTCGCCGGGGTTCCATCGCCGAACCCGCTCGGCCTGCACCTGTTGATCCCCGACATGGCCACCAAGGGTGCCAACCTGCGTCGCAACGTGGAGGAGCATCGCATCGCCCTCGTCCGCTGCGTGGCCGACGCCATCTGACCGGTCCTCAGCCCACCGCATCCGTGCCGGACGGGGCGTCGAGGAAGGCGGTGTGATCCTCGTACACGAACAGTGCCCACCGGATGGGCGCGTGGAGATCGCCGTCGAGCAATTCGACGAACGTGTCGGCCACCCGCCGCAACCACGGGCCGAGTGACTGCGGGCGGTTCCAGGCACCCGACTCCCACAACCGCCCAGCCCGCGCCGAGAACCTGGGATCGTCGACGGTCACCACCTCGTCGCTCGCGATCCTCGATGGGATCCGCCTCGCCGCCTCGGCCACCAGCTCGACTCGATCGGGTGCATTGAGCTGACGATCCAGGTCCGGCGCGATGCAGCCGCCGAACCCGCCAATGGCCTGCACCGTCCACCAGTCGAGGACCGGGTCCAGCCACGGGTGCGCCGCAACCTCAGGTTCGAGCTCGACCACCAGCAGGGCGAGCAGCGATTCCACCAAGGGATCGCGCGCCCAGAAACCCTGGCCCCTGAGGTCGATCAGGCTGGTGCCCACGAGCCAAGCGTAGAAGCCAGCAGACGGCAGGTGTCAGATGATCCTTTGGTGCATCGGTAGGCGCGGCGCCCGCCCCGTCGATCACGAATCTGTTGCGGGCGTCATGGATCGACCGCCGATCACCTCAACGGACGAAACGGTCACCAGCCGCGGCAGAGTTCGGAGCAAACCATGGTCGACAACATCGCACCGAAGCTGACCGCCGTCCGCCGTTGGCTGACCGCGGCTGCCGACCTCGACCCCGCCGACGTCGAGCTGGGGTCCTCGTACGTGGATCAGTTCTGGACACCGGTCATCGGGCCCACGGGCGTCGCGCTCGCTCGTCTGCTCATGCGACTGGTGTCCACCTCGGATCGCGCCATCGCCGTCAACGTGCGCGACCTGGCCGCTCAGCTGGGCCTGCCCCCAGGCACGGGCGCCGCCGATGTCCAGGCCTCCCTGAATCTCCTCAGAGAGGCCGGCATCGTCAGCTTCGATGTCGATGGGGTGCTCCTCGTCGATGCCCCGTTCCGCCAGCTCACCCTTCACCATGCCGCGGTCCTTCCTCCGTCCCTGCGGGCCGAGCACAGTCGCCAGACCATGGCCGCGGATGCCGGTCCAGACGCCATCGAACGGGAGCGCATCGAGCCCAGCAGCCGCATCGTCAGCCTCGCTGGTGCCGTGGAGGACATCCTCAGCAACTATCGGCTGACCCCGACCCAGCTCGCCACCCGCTGGCAGCAGGTGGTGCGCATCGCTGAAGCGGCCCGCGACGAGGCCGTGCTCGACGCCGCCGAACCAGACTTGGAGACCACCCTGGCCGAGGCCCAGCTCGCCGCTCAGGAGCTGAGCGAGGTGATCTGGGCCGCCCAGCACGTGATCCTCACCCGCGGCCGTCTCCCCGACGCCCACCGCCTGAGCCTCACCACTGCAGCAGCCAACCTCATCGACTGGATGGTGGCAGAGTTCCCCACCACCGCCCCCAGCAGCTGGGTGCTGGACCTGCCCGACATCTGACGCTCCACCGATCGGCCCCACCCGGGCGATGAGCAGGCGTCAGCCGTGCTGCCAGAAGCGGTTGGCGATGCTCCGCAGTCCGGGCAGCGCGACGGCGTCCAACGCCGCCACATCGTCGACCTCCATCTCCCAGCCGAGGGCGCCGGCGTTCTCCAGGGCCTGCTCGCGGTTCTTGGCGCCAGGGATGGGCACCGCACCCTTGGCCATGATCCAGTTGAGACCGACCTGGCTGGGTGCCTTGCCGCCATGCTTCGCGCCGATGCGGTGCATCTCGGCCACCACGTCGGCCACCATCGACATGGGGAAGTTGGAGAACTTCCGGCTCTTGGGCGGAGGGTTGTCCACGGTGTACTTGCCGGTCAGGCGACCCTGGCCCAGAGGCGAGTAGGCCAGAGGCACCACACCCAGCTCGGCGCACGTGGCGAGCAGGCCACCCGTCTCGGGCACCCGTCGCAGCAGGGAGAACTCGATCTGGTTGGTGGCCAGCCCGAGGCCGCGCTGGGCCAGCTGGTCGTGGATCGATCGAGTCTCGCGAGACGAATAGTTCGAGACGCCGACCGACTTCACCAGGCCGGCCTGGTGAGCGGTGGCCAGGGCCTCGGCCAGCGCGGCGTGCCCACGCAGGCTGACGGGGCCGTGGATCTGATAGAGCGCCACCGACTCGACGCCGAGGCGGTCGAGCGAGGCACGCAACGAGTCCATCAAGGCGGAGGTGACGTTGAGCTTCCACGGCGACGGCATGAACTTGGTGGCCAGCACCACCTTGGCGGCGCGCTCGGGGTCCTCCGCCAGCAGGCTGCCAATGATCCGCTCGCTCTCGCCCTTGCCGTAGACCTCGGCCGTGTCGAAGAACGTCGCGCCGGAATCCACCGATGCGTCCCACGCGTCTCGGATGGTCTCGAGCGAGATCTTGGTGTCGTACCCACCCATGCCCCACGTGGCGCGATCGCCCCAGGCCCAGGTCCCGACGCCGAGCGGCGGGATCGAGATGCCGGAGTCAGCCAGTTGATGGGGTCCGATGGTCATGACCGAAAGGTAACGTCCCCCCAATGTCTGAGCGGGAACCTCTGCGCACCGTCGTCTGGGGAACGGGGAACGTCGGACGAGCAGCGATCCGTGCCGTCGACGCTCACCCGGGCCTGGAACTCGCCGCGGTCCTCGTCAACAACCCCGACAAGGTGGGCCGAGACGCCGGCGACCTGGCCGACCTCGGACGGGACCTGGGGGTGGCCGCCACGTCGGACATCCAGTCCGTTCTTGGCACTGCGCCAGATGCCGTGGTCTACGCCGCCTCGGGCGACATCCGGCCCGACGACGCGCTGGCCGACATCGTCCGCGCCATCCACGTCGGCGCCGTGGTGGTCACCCCCGCGCTGTACGCCCTGTACGACCCGCAGTCGGCGCCCGCCGCACTGGTCGAACCGGTGATGGACGCCATCGAGGACGGTTCAGGCTCGTTGTTCGTGTCGGGCATCGACCCCGGCTGGGGCAACGACGTCCTCCCGCTGCTGGCCACCGGCCTCGCCGGCACGATCCACCAGATCCGGTGCCAGGAGATCTTCGACTACGCCACCTACGACCAGCCCGATTCGGTGCGCTACCTGGTGGGCATGGGCCAGCCCATGGACTACGAACCGATGATGGTGGCCGCCGGCGTGCCAACCATGGTGTGGGGCGGCCAGATCCGGCTCATGGCCCGAGCCCTCGGCGTGGAGCTCGACGAGATCCGCGAGACCCTGCTGCGTCGCCCGCTGTACGAGACCGTCACCACCGAGCAGATGGGCGTGTTCGAGGCCGGCACCCAGGGCGCCCTCCGCTTCGAGGTCCAGGGAATCGTCGACGGTGTCGCGGCCATCGTGATCGAGCACGTCACGCGCATCCACCCGTCGTGCGCCACCGACTGGCCGATGCCGCCCGACGGTGGCTCCGGAGCCCACAAGGTGATCATCGAGGGCCGACCCCGCATCGAGATCAACGTGGAGGCCACCGACGAGGGCGGCAACCGGGCCGCTGGTGGAAATGCAACGGCGGTGGGCCGATTGGTCAATGCCATCGAGTGGTTGGCCGACAGGGAACCCGGGCTCTACGACGCGCTCGACGTTCCGCTCCTTCCCGCCACCGGCCGACTCACCCCACAGGCACAGCCATGAACATCGATGTACCCGACGGCAAGCACCCGATCATGTACGTCTGGGGCGAGATGGTTCCCGGCATCGGCCCGGCCGCCGCCACCTTCTCGCAGAAGGTCTACGAGGACACCACCCTCGGCCTCCGAGAGTTCGAGGCCGCCCGTCTGCGGATGGCACAGATCAACGGCTGCATCTTCTGCCAGGACTGGCGCACCGAGCGCGACGGCCAGACCGTCGAGGCCACCTTCGATGATGCCGTCGCCAACTGGCGGACCACCGACGCCTTCGACGATCGGACCCGGCTGGCAGCCGAATACAGCGAGCGGTACGCCCTCGACCACCACGGACTCGACGACGAGTTCTGGGGTCGGATGACCACGCACTACGACCAGCGGGAGATCGTGGAGCTCAGCATGTGCCTCGGGTCCTGGCTGGCGTTCGGCCGCCTCAACCACGTGTTGGGTCTGGACACGGCATGCACGCTCCCCGGCCGCTGACCCGCGGCCTCCGCTGATGCTCGACCCCGACGAGGTCGTGGTGTTCATCGAGGGCATCGACCACCTCCGTTCGCTGTCCCCGGTCACCCAGGGGTCACTGCGCGGGTGGGTGGTCGACGCGGTGGGCGCCGACACGTGGGAGCGCGCCGTCACGTTGCAGATCCGGCTCAACGGCGAGATCAGCATCTCGCGCTACACCGTGGCCGACGACGGGGGCTACGTGATCGATGCCGAGACCGGCGAAGCGGCCCAGGACCAGTTGGTGGTGCAGGCCCCCACCCACTACCCGGTGCACCTCATCGGGGTCATTCGGTCAGAAACTGCTTGAACCAGTAGCCCGAGTCCTTCACCGTGCGCTCCTGGGTCTCGTAGTCGACGTACACCAGGCCGAAGCGCGGGACGTAGCCCTCGGCCCACTCGAAGTTGTCCATGAGCGACCAGCAGAAGTAGCCGTCCACCGGCAGGCCGTCGTCGATCGCCCGACGGACCTCGGTGAGGTGGTCCTCGTAGAACGCCGTGCGGCGCACATCGCGGATCTTGCCGTCGACGACGCGGTCCGGGAAGGCGGCCCCGTTCTCGGTGACCACCAGCGAGACCGACGGGTCGTAGGCGTGCACCTTGGCGATGGCCTCGTAGAGCCCGTCGGGTTGCACCTCCCAGCCCATCGCGGTCAGGTCGTAGCGACGGTGGTCCTTGGTCATCCACGGGATGGCACCCAAGCCCGGGATCGGCGCCGGCCGAGCCAGGAGGCGCGTGTAGTACTGCACGCCGATGAAGTCCCAGTCGACCTTGATGGCCTCGTCGTCGCCCGGCTTGATGTAGCGATCGATGAGCTTCATGGCACTGGCCGCCTCGGTGGGATAGCCCAGCCCGAAGTTGGGCTCGATGAAGATGCGGTTGCTGAAGGCGTCCAGCGCGGCGGCAGCACGCCGGTGCCGGGGTGTGTCCTCCTTGGTGCGCATCGGGGTGATGATGTGGGTGGTGCCGACGTTGGCGTCGGGCACGTGGGCTCGCACGGTGGAGGCGCCCACCGACTGGCACAGGTTCACGTGGTGGGTGGCGGCCAGCATGGGGCGGATGCCGCGGATGCCAGGTGCGTGCAGGCCGGACAGGTAGCCGCCGTGGATGAAGCTGCACGGCTCGTTGAACACCATCCAGTTCTTGACCCGGTCACCGAGGGCGTCGGCCACCACGGCCACGTACTCCTCGAACCACCCCACGATGTCGCGGTTGGCCCAGCCACCTCGTTGCTGGAGCGCCTCGGGAAGGTCCCAGTGATAGAGCGTCAGCCAGGGCTCCACCTGGTTCTCCAGGCAGGCATCGACCAGCCGGGAGTAGAAGTCGAGGCCGGCCGGGTTCACCCGTCCCTGCCCATCGGGGATCACCCGGGGCCACGAGACCGAGAACCGCTGGGCATCGAAGCCGAGGTCGGCCACCAGCGCGGTGTCCTCGGGGTAGCGGTGGTAGAAGTCGCACGCCACGTCGCCGTTGGTGTCGTCCTTGATCTTGCCCTTGCGGTGGGTGAACGTGTCCCAGATGGACAGGCCCTTCCCGTCGACATCCCACGCCCCTTCCACCTGATAGGAGGCGTGGGCCACCCCCCAGGTGAAGTCGTCGCCGAAGTCCGCTCGAGCCAGCTCAGTCATGGCGCCATCTTGGCGTAGGACGCGAGCGACACGCCCGTCGGGTCAGCCCTCCTGGGCCAGGAGGGTGAGGAACCGGGCGGCCACGGGGGCGGCCACCGACCCGCCGAAGCCACCACCTTCCACCAGCACGGCGAAGGCGATGTCGCCCTGGTAGCCGGTGAACCAGGCGTGGGTCTCGGGCGGGTCTTCCTCGCCGAACTCCGCGGTGCCGGTCTTGCCGAAGACCGGTCCACCGGGAACGTTCCGCAGCGCGCCGCCCGTACCGTTGGTGACCACCCCCCGCATGAGCTCGCGCAGCTGGGCGATCTGGGCGGGGGGCAGAGGGGCACCCTTGGGCGTGGGGTGCGTGGGGTCGACGATGAGCCGAGGGTTGAGCGACGAACCATTGGCCACCGATGCCGAGGCCAGGGCCACCACGAACGGGCTGGCCTCCACCTTGCCCTGACCGATCATGTTGGCGGCATGCTCCGCCTCGCTGGCCGAGGCCGGCACCGACCCGCCGAACAGCGGCGCTCCGAGCTCGATGTGGCGATACCCGAGGGATGCGGCGGTGGCGGTGAGCTCCGCAGCCGAGATCCGGCTCGACTGACCGATGAAGGCGGTGTTGCAGGACTTGGCGAAGTCTCGGCTGAACGGCACGCTGCCCAGCGCCTCGCCCTCAGCGTTCTTGAACGAGCGTCCGACGACGATGGTGGCCGGACAGTTCACCGTGGTCTCCGGCGTCAGGCCCTTGATGAGCAGACCGAACCCGGAGGCCACCTTGAACGTGGACCCTGGCGGGTAGCGCCCGATCATCGCCCGGTTGTACCCGGATGCAGACGAGGGCCCGTTGGATACGGCCAGGACGTCGCCGGTGCTCACCCGGATGGCCACCAGGGCCGACGGCTTGGCCGTGATGGCGGTGGCGGCGTCTGCCGCGGTCTGCACCTTCTGATCGAGCGTGACGGTGACCGAAGCCCCTGGCACCGACGGGTAGGCCTTGAGCTCTCGGGGCGTCGAGCCAGCGGCCACCCCCACGGCCTGCACGGTCACCCCGGGTGTTCCGGCCAGCACGGCGTCCTGGGATGCCTGGATGCCCGAGGTGCCCACGACATCGCCCACCACCACTCGGCCCTGGGCGGCCGCAGCGCGCTCGGCGTCGGCCACGCCGGTGGTGCCGAGCACGGCGCGGGCGTAGTTGGCCGGCAGTAGCGAGCCGTTCGCCTGCTCTCGGAACACCGTGCCGGGCAGCGGCTGGATCTGCGAGCGGATCTTGTCGTAGTCGGGCCGGGCGAGGGTGGTGACCTCGACGAACTCGTCGGCGCCCGCAGCCTTGACCTTCGCCGCCAGCGCCGTGGCGTCGACCCCGGTGATGGAGGCGACGGTGGCAGCGAGGGCGGCCGGATCGGTGGAACGGCTCTTGCGGATCCCGATGGTGACCGACCCACTGGCTGCCCCGAGGGTGGTGCCGGCCAGGTCGACGATGCGACCACGGGAGGCGGCCACTCGCTGGACCCGCAGCACCTCGTTGGGAGCCAGCGAGGGGTGCACCACCGCTGGGGTCCAGCCCACGAGCCACCGCTGGGCATCGCCCTCGCCCTGGCGGACCAGGGGAAAGGTGGTGGCGTACGTCCAGGTCTTGCCGCCGTCGAGCTTCCAGGTGACCCGGGCCGTCGCGGTGGCCTGGGTGTCCTTGGTGGCGCCGACCGGGTGGGTGACCTTGGTGACCGCGACGGTAGGCAGGTCCTGCTGGGCGCTGGTGAGGGCGGCCGTGAGGAGGGCGGTGGCGCCCGCGACGTTGCCGCTCGCCGGGGTGACCGCGGCCTTGTCCAGCGTGCCGTGCTGCCACGCCGACGCGAAGAGGTCGGCGGCGGTCACGGCGGGATCGCTGAGCTCGATGCCAGGACGAACCGGTCCCTTGGCATCGTCAGAGCGCCACGGTCCGAACCAGGCAACGACACCGACCACGGCCAACACCACGACCACGCCCGACACCACCAGCGCTGTGCGCTTGTTGCCCACTCTCCACCTTCCCTTGCGTCGCACGAACGCTATCGACCGATCCGGACATCGGGACGGACAGGGCGCCGACGCGTGACGGCACAACGTCGTACGGTCCAGGCCGTTGTCGAGCTGAGGAGCGCGCTGTGCCCCGATTGAGCCAAGTTCCGCGCGATGCCGCACCCGATGGGATCGTCACCATGATGTACGACTTCATCTTCGGGGATCGGGACCCCGTGGCCGAACCGGGATTGAGCAACGGCACCACGGGAGACTGGTGGACGGTGGTGGCGCAGTCGCCTGAGCTGCTCGAGCACTGCGTGACCGGCTTCGCGTTCTACCGCTCCGATGCCCGCGAGTTGTCCGCTGATCTGCGCGAGCTGTCACAGACCCGGGTGGGTTGGGCTCGGGGCAGCCGGTTCGTCTACTCGCAGCACGTGAAAGCCAGTCGGGACAACGGGGTGGAGGAGGAGAAGATCGCCGCCATCGCGTCGTGGGAGTCGTCCGACGTGTACACGCCAGCCGAGCGGGCCGTGCTGGCCTGGACCGACGCGCTGGTGCTCCACGGCGGCCGAGCCTCCGACGCCACCTTCGCCGCACTGTCCGAGCACCTGTCCGAGGTGGCGATCCTGGAGCTCACCTACATCGCCTGCTGGTACGACCTGCACGCCGTGATGTCCAAAGCGCTACGGCTGGAGCTCGACGACATCAACGATCCCATGACCGAGGTGACCGGGCCCGGGATCGCCCGCTCCCTCAAGCCCGACGCGCCGGTGGACTGAATCACGAGCGCTCGAGCTACCAGCGCTTGAGCCGTCCGGTGGAGGTGGGGTCGTAGAGGCACACCACATCGGCCAGGTAACCGAGCTCGAGCGCGCTGCGGAGCATGGCCGCCCCCGACCCGGCCTCGGGCAGGTGCGAGGTGATCACCACGTAGGGCGACGCATCGGGCACCGCCTTGAGCAGTGCACCGTTGGCGATGGCCTTCTTGAGCGTGTCGGTCCGCCGCAGGCCAGGGCGGTTGCCCTGGATCGAGCCCTTGTACTCGAACCACACCTGGGCGCCGCTCGGGCTGATCGCTTCCTGATCGATCTCGACGCCGATCTCGGTGAGCACCCGCCGGCCGTGCAGCGCGAACCCGAGGTGGGCGAGCAGCGTGTCGCACTGCTCGGCGAACTGGCGACCCTGGATGCCGGCCGAGGCCTGGAACGACCGCGGCGCAGTGGCCGGAGTCACCGGAGCCGGTGCCTCGGGCGCAGACGGCCCGGGCTCGGCGG
>Ga0209023_10007419_pt1 | contig 11244 bp, 11 predicted proteins | sample LakOneMetagenome_FD_187468 | JGI IMG/M metagenome (GOLD analysis project Ga0209023, IMG submission 187468) | Freshwater and sediment microbial communities from Lake Erie, Canada (SPAdes) (version 2) | ecosystem: Environmental > Aquatic > Freshwater > Lentic | place: Lake Erie, Canada...
GGCACAGGCACCCACTGCTATCACCCATCTTGGCTCTGCCATTTGTAAATAAACCTGCTTTACTACCGGGCCCATTTTTTTGGCAATAGTTCCCATTACCATCAGCAAATCACACTGACGGGGAGAGAACCCTACTCTTTCTGAACCAAATCTGGCCAGGTCGTAATGCGAACCCATGGTAGCCATAAATTCGATACCGCAGCAGGAAGTAGCAAAGGGTAATGGCCAGATAGAATTTTTTCTCGCCAAGCCAATAACATCGTTGAGTTTAGTAGCAAAGAAACCTTCGCCCATGCTGCCTTCAGGCATTTCTGCCATACTGATGTCAGCTTCCAGCGGTTTCTTAATAAGATTATATGATACAGGACGAGCCATATTAATTAAGAATTAGTAATTAAAAACTAGTAATTGCTTCTGTTTTAATAACCAATAACGCTATTTCAAAGTTCAGCTACTACTAATTATTAATTTTTAATTATTCATTATCTAATCTTCCCACTTCAGCGCACCTTTCTTCAATATGTATATAAATCCACAAAAGAAAAATCCTACAAACATAAAAACTGCCCAAAACCCAGGCCAGCCCAAATCTTTGAAATTCACTGCATAGGGATAGAAAAAAATCACCTCCACATCAAATAACACAAATAAAATAGCCGTGAGAAAGTACTTAATAGCCATCGGCTGGCGGGCATCGCCATGGCTTTCTATACCGCTGGCAAAGTTTTGTAGTTTGTCAGAAGTTTTCCTCTTAGGGCCTAATAAATGGGTTACTACTGTAAGAAAAACAACCAACCCCACTGCAATAAAAATCTGTATGGCTACCGGTAAATAAGAGCTGGCATCCGCACTGTTAAAATTGGCTTGAAGTAAATGAATCATAAGTTGTTAATCTACCGGCAAAAATAAGGTGACAGGCTGAAAATACCTTAACTAAAATGGCCGTAAAATAGCGTTACAACCCGAAAAGAAAAATCCCCTGCCAAATTCAGCAAGGGATTTTTTGTAAAAGAAGAAAACCAAGTTTAATTAGTTTTTATCCATTAAGGTATTTTTCCATTTGAGGAACTGGGTGCCTTAGTACCTGCGCCTTTTGGTGATGGGGAGGAAGGCATTTTTTCTATCTGGTCAATATAACCCTGAATAGTTGTGGCATTTGCGGCATCCGCTTCGAGCCATTTCCGGAAAAATTCTAACGATTTTTCTTTATCCTTAGCTTCATTAATATAATATGCAGCAAGGAATTTTACAGCATTTACATACTGCTTTTTAAACTTTGCTGTATCTCTTATTGCAAACTCATATAATTTAGAAGCGGCGGGAAATCCCAATGTATCCTGGCTTACTTTCCTGGTTGTATCTGTAACAATTGCTACGGCAGAATTATAAGCCCAATCATAGCCATATACTTCGTCTGGGTACTTTTGTGTCATAAAAATAGCAGTAGCCCTTGCGTCGTCATAATTGCCACTAAAATAATATGCAATTGTCAAATCAAAATAATCATTAATACTTGGTGCAGGTTTTAATGCAATTATCTTTTCAATAATTTTTGCTTCTTTATCCCGTTGCTTGTTGTCTTTAAAATAAGCGCTGCCCTTTTTCAGGTAATCAATTTTAGCTGCTACCGTTGTATCAAGTGCGGCTCCTGAAAGATAAGTTTCATACACACTCTCTGGATCAGATCCTAATTTCGCCATTATAAGGGCACGGTTTTCAAAATCTGGCAGAATCACATCGTCAGGATTTTTCTTTGCGAAAAATACATCGCTGTACTTTTTTGCATTATTATAATCCCCTTTCTGATAATACGCATCAGCCAATAATCTGTAAACTTTAGGTTTAGTCAGGTCGCCCATTGCAGTTACAACACTTTCCGCTTTTGCAATCGCACAGTCAAAATCTTTTTTGGCCCAGCATAGCTGTGCATATAAATATTGATCCTGAATATCTGTTACTGGTAGTTTGCTGTCAATATATTTTTTCAGTTGCTCTTCAGCTTCAGGAAATTTTGCCCTAAAGAAATAGTAGTAAAACAACTCATAATAGCCTTCTGAAAATCTAGGCTCTTTTTCAACTGCATCATTAAGATATTGCAATACCAGATCCCAGTTTTTCTGTGATTCAAACAATTTGGCCAGCCGAAGATTGGCAAGAGAATAAGCAGGGTTTATAGCCAGTGCTTTTTTATAGTTTTCGAAAGCATCGCCACCACCTTCACCAGGTTTTGCTTTTCGGTAAGCATTACCTAATTGTAAAAATAATTCAGGGTTTTTATCGCCTTTGTTATCTATGCCAGCTTTTAATTTATCAATTGCATAATTAAAATCTCCGGATTTCGCATCTACATTTGCTCTGGCTACTGCCAGTACAATATTTTGATCCTCACCTTTTTTAGTTCTTGTCATAGAAAGAGCTGTTTCAAAATGCTGACGGGCATCATTAGTTTTATTTTCCAACAACTCTATATGGCCAAGACCTGCCAGGAGTAAAGGCGCATTAGCAGAAGTCTGCAATCCTTTTTCATACAACTCTTTTGTCTTTTTTATTCTGGAACCGGCTATTTCATCATTATCAAGATATGCTTGACCAAGCCAGTATATAGCTTCAATATCATTCGGGTTAACAGCAATCATTTTATCAAAATTGCTGATGGCGTTTTTAACTCTGCCCGCATCCAGATCATTCTTCCCTTCCTGGATACTCTGCGCCTTTAGCCCGGATACGAATAGTAATAATCCAGCTACTAAAATTGTGTTGTTAATTTTCTTCATTTCTTCTTCTTTTACGTTTGTAAATATAACCTTTTTAGTCATTCAGCTTAACCGGCCTGATGCCGAATTTCTTCTGCATTGGAGCCAGGTAAGCTCTTTTAAAAATCAATTGTCCAATCTCTCCGCTCATAAAATTTGCAAACCCATTTCCAAGCCCATTGTAATTCTCCTTAAGTATATAAACCAAATCCCGTACCATAGGATAACGCCGAATGTAAATATTTGCCTGGTAGGCTTTAACAAATGCATCCGGAATGTCTGTACTCTCTATTGATGCAACCTTTATTTTTTTCAAAAAACTAAGTTGTGTTGAGTCTTCATGGTTTCCTATCCAGCTAACACCAATAAAACCAACCGCATTCTGGTTTCTGGCAACATAGTCAAGAACTTTTTCGCTGCTCTGCGCAGCCAGTGCTTTTGAAGTAAGGGTATCACCTCTCAACACTGAATCGATGATAAAACGTACGGTACTGGTTGCTTTAAGGCCATCAAAAACCGGGATTAAATTTTTCTTAAATCTTCCGGTGAGTATTTCTTTGATGTCGTTCATGGTAAACAACGAATCAGGTGCCGAGGGATTTACAATGACAGCAATGCCGTCTCTGGCAATCACCATACTACTTGGTGAAGCTTTCATTGAATCTACAATCAGGCTTCTTTCATCCCTGTTGTATGTGCGGGTTGTGATTATCATGCGTATGCTATCAGTCAGCATGTCTTTCAGGCATTCCGCTTCGGGCTTATATTGCACATTTATTTTTGCAGACCGGTGTTGTGCTTCATAGACCTGTACCATTTCGTCAATTACCGGCTTAAAAGTTTCGTCTGCACTTACATTTATCGCACCTCGATAACTGTTATCAGGTAATTCATCCTTTTGTTGCCGGTAAGATTTGCAGCCAGTTATAAAAAAAAACAGACAAAGAGCTACTCCACAAAAGCTACTGATGGTTATCTTTCTTCTAAATTTCATCTAAAATAATTTTTCTTATAGCCTCTGTATATCCGCCAGAAACCATACAACAAACACATTCCGCCAAAATATTTATCTATTGATGAAGAAGGAAAGTCAGCAAATGAAAGTTTCAGCTTTTCATGAAAAAGAAAGAAAATCCCCACAATGAGTATAAATATCCCAAAACCGTAATCCTTAAGGGAACGCATCATGGAAACATCTTTCCGTTTTCTTTTTTCATATTCTTCAAGCATCGTAAATAGTTTCAGAAGCTGGCAAATTATAAAATTTTACTATTCTATCCCGATAAATGTTACAGGCAGTACATAGCTTACAGGGACATTAATGCCATTTTGTACTGCAGGTGTCCAGCGAGGCATTTTTTTAACCACTCTTACTACTTCACTGTCAAATTCATTACCACCGCTTGTTACTATGTCAAACCCGGTTACTGAGCCGTCTTTTTCAACTTTAAATTTTATCTGTACGATTTTCTTCTCGCCTTCCTGTAAGTCCTGAGGAGTTCTAAGATTACGGGTCAGGAATTCATTCAACGCTTTCTGCCCACCCGGAAATTCAGGATCTCTTTCCTCTATTACGAACTCAGGCTGTGATGGGCCAGTAGAATTTATGGTACCACTACCTGGATTTTCTACTGACTCTTTGTTTATAATTACTGCGTTGTCAGACTCTTTCCCTTCTGTTGTTTTGTCTGAGATTTCCTTTCCTTTCAATTCTTTTACTGCTACCATTTCGTTCTTAACTTCCACGTCCTTTTTAATAACAGGAGGCGTTGTATAGTTTACAGTAGCAATTTTTGCTACCGGCTTTTGTCTTGCCAATTGCTTTTGGGGCTCTGGTAATTTTATATCTTCTTTTGGTAATTGAATTGTTCTAATAACGATAGCTTCTTTGGCACTTGTTACCGGAGCAGCTTGCTCTTTCCTTTTATTCGCAGAATTAAGCAGTACAAAAAAGAGAATTACAGACAAACCGGCACCTAATGCTATCAGCAAACGGTTATTATATCCTTTGCGAAGATCATAAGCACCATAATCTTTATTGCGATTGTCGAAGACAATATCAAGAAGATTCGCATGTAGAATTTCATTGTTTGTCATTGTTGTAAGTTTACTAATTAGATGCAGTCGATACATAAATCCACAAGTTGTAGGTTTTGTGCTGCGGGTAACCAGACTGAAAACTCTCATTTTCCTCAAGCTTATTAACAGTACTAAAACGACCATACTCGTAACTCAAAACTCACCCGTCATAGCTATCTTTGCGTTATGAAAATTTTAATGGTTTGTCTTGGAAATATTTGCCGAAGCCCTTTAGCTGAAGGCATTTTACAGGATAAAGTTTTTAAAGCGGGATTAACATGGAGTATCGAAAGTGCCGGCACGAACAGTTACCATACTGGTGAAGCACCGCATCCATTGTCTCAAAAAGTAGCCCGGCTAAATGGGACAGACATCAGTCAGCAAAGAGCAAGAAAATTTATAGCTTCCGACTTTGAAGCATATGATAAAATTTATGCATTGGCAGAAGATGTACTGGATGAAATGCGCCGCATCGGTAAAAATAAATTTGACCCGGCAAGAACAGATTTATTAATGAATGAATTATATCCCGGCAAAAACATGGATGTACCCGACCCTTACTATGGGCCGGAAAAAGGCTATCATGACGTATATAAAATGATTGAACAGGCATGCGACGTAATTATTTCCAAATACAGCCCTGCCGGACAGGCTGGGTCACTGCTTAATAACCAATATTCAAATTCTAAGTAAAGAATTTTCATGGCAAAACCATCATTACCACAAGGAACAAGAGATTTCGGGCCAGAAGTAGTTCGTAAGCGAACCTATATATTGAATACAATCAGGAATGTATTTGAGTTGTATGGTTTTCAGCCATTGGAAACACCGGCCATGGAAAACTTAGATACCCTGATGGGAAAATATGGAGAAGAAGGTGATAAATTAATTTTCAAAATACTGAACAATGGTCTTGACAATAAAGAGAAAGAAACTCAACTGCGGGAAGATTTTGAAAAAGTGCTACAGGGGAAAAATGTAAAAGGAATTACGGAGAGGGCCTTAAAATATGATTTAACTATTCCTTTTGCCCGCTATGTAGCCATGAACCATACACAGCTAACATTTCCTTTTAAAAGATACCAGATACAACCTGTTTGGAGAGCCGACCGGCCACAAAGAGGAAGGTACCGTGAATTTTACCAATGCGATGTTGATGTGGTGGGCAGTAATTCGTTGCTAAATGAAATTGAATTAGCAAGTATATATTCTGAAGTATTTACACAGTTAGGGATTAAAGGCTTTCAAATAAAAATAAATCATCGGAAGATATTAATGGGTTTGGCCGAAATATGTGGCAGTGCAGATAAGATGATAGATATTACCATCGCCATTGATAAATTAGATAAAATCGGATTGGATAAAGTAAAGGAAGAGTTATCTCAAAGAGGATTGACTAATGAACAAATTGCTATTATAGAAAAATATCTTGCCGTATCAGGGAATAATGAAGAGAAATTAATACAAATAAAAAAATTACTTGGAGATAATGAAAGCGGCAAAAAGGGAATCGAAGAGCTGGAATACATTCTCTTGCAACTCACAGCCTCTACATCACAACTTTCTTTGGATTTTACACTTGCCCGTGGCCTTAACTATTACACAGGCATCATCTTCGAAGCAAAAGCTCCGGCTGAAGTTAAAATGGGAAGCATTGGCGGCGGTGGCCGCTATGATGATCTTACCGGATTGTTTGGTGTTCCAAATATTCCGGGTGTTGGTATTTCTTTTGGCGTTGACCGGATATACGATGTAATGGAAGAGCTAAACCTGTTCCCCACTGATGTATATATAGGAACACAAGTGCTGTTCTTTGATTTAGGGGAAGCAGAAAGCAAAATGGCTTTTTCACTATTACAGCAGTTACGCCAAAAAGGAATACGGGGTGAACTGTATCATGAATCATCCAAGTTTGACAAGCAGTTCAAATATGCTGAAAAGAAAAATATTCCTTACGTTATTATTATTGGCGAAAAGGAATTGAAGGAGAATACCTGCAACATTAAAAATCTGGCTAGTGGGCAACAGGAAACTATTTCGATCCAGAATCTATTGAGTTATTCTTTTTAATAAAATTTATCTATGAAAAAGCCAGACTTAAACAGCCTGAATTTTATTATCTATAGAGTATTATAATCAGTGTGGTTTTCGAAAGACTACCCATTCTGAGTAAAAAGAAGTAGCAGACAATCCTTCCGTTTTTGTTCCTTCAATATTAACATCTCCTACCACAATCTGAACACCTGTTATTTTACCCTCCGTTCTTCTAAAAGTTGCGGTACCGCTATAAGCAACTACTTCAAACACATCAGCTGTACCAGTAGGTTTAAACTCAGTATTGCCCATGGCAGAACCTGCCATCAGCAAGCCGTTTTCCACGGTCATCGTTATTTCTGTTACCGGGCTTCCGTCAGGAAATTTAAATTTTCCTATGTATTGTTGTAAGGAATCAGTCTGAGCATTGGCTGATAAGATTGCAATGGTAGCAAAGAGTGAAAAAAATATTTTTTTCATATATTATTTTTAGTGTTGACGGAAATTAAGGTAAAAAAAAATACTGGAGTAAAATCTGTTTATAATTTTTCATAAATAATTGCTGCACCCTGCCCTACGCCAACACACATAGTGGCCAATCCGTATCTCGCATTTCTCCTTTTCATTTCATGAAGCAGTGTGGTGGAAATACGGACACCGCTACAGCCAAGTGGATGGCCAATTGAAATAGCCCCTCCATTTACATTTACATTTTTACTGTCCAGCCACAGATCTTTTATACAAGCAATGGATTGCGAGGCGAAGGCTTCATTTAGTTCTATTAAATCTATGTCAGAAATTTTAAGCCCGGCCCTTAGCAATGCTTTTTGTGTTGCCGGAACCGGTCCAATTCCCATAATGGCAGGATCAACGCCAACAACTGCCATAGACACAATTTTTGCCAGTGGAACCAGGTTATATTTCTTTACTGCTTCTTCGCTAACGAGTAGCATAGCGGCAGCTCCATCATTAATTCCAGAAGAATTACCGGCGGTTACTGTTCCCTCTTTAACAAAAGCAGGCTTTAAAGAAGCCAGTTTTTCCAATGACGTTTCCCGGGGATGTTCATCAGAATCAACTGTAATCTTTTCTTTTCCCTTTATCGTATAAACTGCAACTATCTCATCATTCCATTTGCCAGCGGCTTTGGCCGCAAAATATTTTTGTTGGGATGCAAGTGCAAACGTATCCTGCTCCTCCCGGCTGATTTTCCATTGCTTTGCCACATTTTCTGCCGTTTCGCCCATTGCGTAAGGATAATAAAGGGCTGCTAAATTTTTATTGACAAACCGCCACCCCATTGTGGTGTCAAACATTTCAGCCGAACGGCCAAAAGCTTCTGTACTTTTTGCAACTACAAATGGTGCCCTTGTCATACTTTCTACACCGCAGGCTATTATCATTTCCGCATCACCGCACATTATTTGCCGTACCCCATCCATAATCGCCTGCAGACCTGATGCACATAAACGATTCACCGTATTGCCTGCAACAGTAACGGGCAATCCTGCCAATAGTGCTGCCATCCTTGCCACATTGCGATTATCTTCTCCCGCCTGGTTGGCTGCGCCTGCAATAACATCTTCAATAGCATTTCCATCAACAGAAGGGTTTCGCTGTATTAACGCCTTAATGGTCTGGGCTAATAAATCATCAGGACGGATTGTGGCCAATGCGCCTCCGTATTTCCCCACTGGAGTTCTGATTGTATCAATTATATATACAGGCTTCATATAACTAAATGAGGCTGCAAGATAATTGATTCATCACTCTCCCGTTACGCATAATGGTTTGCTATCTTTGTCCCATGGCAAAAGCAGCAGTAAAGAATATCCGGCATTTAACCCTGCCTGAAATAGAAGAATACTTTGAAAAGCTTGGAGAGAAGAAATTCCGGGCTAAGCAGGTGTACGAATGGCTTTGGTTAAAACCTGTACAGAGTTTTGACGAAATGACCAATATTTCGAAAGAGCTCCGCCAAAAACTTGCTGCTGAATTTACATTCCCGGCACTTACTGTTGACACTACCCAGTACAGCGAAGACGGGACTATCAAATCCCGTTTCAAAACTCACGACGGACATTTAATTGAAGGGGTGCTGATACCGACTAAATCAAGATTCACAGCTTGTGTTTCTTCGCAAATCGGTTGTTCTCTCAGTTGTAAATTCTGTGCTACCGGCTATATTGACCGAAAAAGAAATCTTGACTTTGATGAAATTTATGACCAGGTAGCTATTCTGAACCAGCAATGTGAAAAGGCCCACGGTAAGAAACTTAGCAATATCGTTTTTATGGGTATGGGTGAACCTTTACTGAATTATAAAAACGTTTTACGATCTGTAGAAAGAATTACCTCACCACATGGCATGGCTATGAGCCCCAAACGCATTACCGTCTCTACCGCTGGAGTAGCAAAGGGGATTCGCCAGCTAGGTGATGACAAAGTGAAATTTAAACTGGCTTTATCGCTTCATGCCGCCACTGATAGGAAACGGCATGAAATAATGCCGATAAATGACACCAATAACATTCAGACACTGATAGAAGCACTTAACTATTTTTATAAACAAACAGAAAACGAAATCACTTTTGAATATATCCTGTTCAAAGATTTTAATGACTCTCTCGAAGATGCTGATGAATTAATCAAAATTTACCGGCAGGTACCTGCTGATCTGGTAAATCTTATCGAGTATAACCCAATTGACTTTGCCCGGTTTGAAAAGCCCGAAGAAGATAAAGTGCAGGCGTTTATGGAATACCTTGGTAAACATCGGGTAAATGCAAGATTACGGAGAAGCCGCGGTAAAGATATTGATGCCGCCTGCGGTCAGTTGGCCAATAAAAATTAATTGCTACGAAATTTATTTAGTGCTTCGATTTTATTTTGCACATGCAGTTTCTGGTAGATATGTTTGATATGCTGTTTTACCGTTTCATGGGTTATAAAAAGTTTTTCACCAATCTCTTTGTAGATTAACCCTTCTGCCAATTTATTCAGCACTTCCAGTTCTCTGTCGCTAAGAAGATCAGTAATTTTCTTTTCCTTTCTTTCCCGGAAGCTGGCAATAACTTTTCGGGCAATGTAATTGCTCATCGGTGAACCTCCCTTTTTAAGCTCTTCCAGGGCATCCAGTATTTCGTCGCCTGAACTATCTTTTAATAAATATCCAAGTGCTCCGTTTTTAATTGCGGAAAATACAAATTCATCGTCGTCATACATGCTGCATATTATACATTGCACTTCTTTATTTGTCTCGGTAATTTGCGAAACAAGTTTTACGCCATTCATTCCCGGCAATTTTATATCAACAATAATAATTCCCGTAAACTGCTTAATAAATGGTATCGCTTCCTCGGCTGAAGAATATACACCTCCAAGCTGAAAGCCTTTACTACCGGCAATCAGTGTTACAAGGGCCTCTTGATATTCCTTGCTGTCTTCAATTATAGAAACGAGTGTCTTAATCGTTCTAAATTAAGGTAGTAAACAATATAAAGCAAGTCAATTCACAAAAAAGGGCCGGCTACTAATACTTGTTGGCATTTTCTATGAATGATTTCATGTCCTGTTTAAACTTCGGGTATAGCAGCCAGTCTGAAGAACGTTAATTTTATATAATAAGCCTGGCGGCTTTCGAAACAGATAGCGGTCTCCGAAAGTTCTGATAACCGAATGACGTCAAAAACAAAACTTTAAAACATGAAAAGAATAATCCTCTCAGCATTCGTATTATCAATGGCTGTTGCTTCACAATCGCAGGAAATTCCTGAAAGAAAGGCTGAAAAGCCACATATGCAGCAAGGAAAACACCACGGCCATGGTATGGATATGAAAAAGCTGAACCTTACAGAAGACCAGAAAGCTAAATTCAAATCACAACATGAAAACTTCCGTAAACAAATGGAAGACCTGAAAAAAGATGACAATATTACTGTAAAAGAATATAAGAGCAGAATGGAAAGCATCCGTAAAGAAAACAAAGCTTCGGTTGACGGCATCCTCACCAATGAACAAAAAGCCCAGGTAGAAAAAATGAAAGCTGATGGCAAGGAAAAACAAGCTGCCATGGGAAAAGAAAGAGCAGAGAAAATGAAAACTGAACTGGGATTAACTGATGACCAATCAGCCAAAATGGACAAGAACCGTAAAGAAATCGGCGAAAAAATGAAAGCTATCCGCGAAAATAAATCGCTGACAGATGATCAAAAGAAAGAACAGGTAAAGGAAGTGATGAAAAATCAGAAAGAAAATATGAAATCTATTCTTACTGAAGACCAGTTAAAAAAATTAAAGGAAGGCAGACATCAGAGGCCTGACGGAGAAAGAAAAAAGCCCGACGCAAAACAAACCATTTAATACAATCCGTTCGTTA
>Ga0209023_10007420_pt1 | contig 11243 bp, 10 predicted proteins | sample LakOneMetagenome_FD_187468 | JGI IMG/M metagenome (GOLD analysis project Ga0209023, IMG submission 187468) | Freshwater and sediment microbial communities from Lake Erie, Canada (SPAdes) (version 2) | ecosystem: Environmental > Aquatic > Freshwater > Lentic | place: Lake Erie, Canada...
CACCCCCGGCCGCACCGCCGCTCAGCGCTCAACCGGCCGCGGCCCCGCTGGGCTACCCCGCCGCCCCGCCGCCCGCTGGACCATGGGATCCCGGAGTCGCGACCGTCGCGGCCGCTCCGCCCTCCGCCCCGAAGAAGAAGCGGGGCAAGCTCGGGCTGGTCCTCGTGGCCCTCGGCGTGATCGCGCTGCTGGTGGTGGCCGGGCTCGTCTTCCTCGGCACCAAGGGGAGCTCGGGCGGGGCGAAGGACCCCGAGGCGGCCGTGCGCAAGCTGGCCACCGCCATCAGCGCCGAGGACCCCCTCGGGGCCATCGCGACGATGAACCCCGACGAGGTCAAGGCGCTCGGCGACGTGACGAGCGGCGTCGAGGACCGGGCCCGCCAGCTCGGCTACGCCCCGAAGGCCAACCCGCTCGGCGGGGTGGACCTCGGCGTGACCGGGCTCACCCTGCGGACCGCCAAGGTCGGGCCCACCGTCGCGAAGGTCACCATCACCGGGGGCACGATCGACTACGACGTCCAGGAGACGCAGCTCGGCGACCAGGTGCACCGCCTGCTCGACCACGTCCGGGCCGAGCACGGCGACAAGCCGTCGACCCACGAGTCCGGCAAGGTCGACGCCACCAAGCTGCGCATCGGTGACACCCCGATCACCGAGATCATGGTCGTGAAGCGCAAGGGCGGCTGGTACGTCAGCCCCACGTTCACCGCGGCCGAGTACCTGGCCAAGGCCAACGGGCTCCCGGCGGGCACCTTCGCCGACCTGAAGCCGACGAGGGCCACCGCCGACTCCCCCGAGGCCGCGGCCCGCTCGCTGACCGAGGCCCTCTCGGGGCATGACCTCGATGCCGCGGTGACGCAGCTCTCCGGGCCGGAGCTGCTGGCCGTGCAGTCCTACAAGGCCGCCCTGGGCAAGCTGCTCGACGACCACGCCCACCTGGCGGGAGCCAAGGCGACGCTCGGCGGGGTCACGTTCACCACCACGAAGATCGATGCCGATCGGTCCGAGGTCGACCTCGCCAGCGTGAAGGGCACCGCCACCTGGACGAGCCAGGGCAAGGCCCGTTCCGCCGCGTTCACCTGGGACGGCACCTGCCTCAAGGTGACCAAGACCGGTGGCGACTTCAGCAACTGCATCACCGCCGACACCCGCCGCTTCGGCATCACCTCGGTGTTCGTGGTTGCGGTCAAGGACGGCGGCAAGTGGCGCATCAGCCCGGTCGAGACCGCCCTGCGCTACATCTCGAACATCACCCCGAAGCTCGACGCCAACCTCCTGGCCCTCACGTTCAGCGCCCCGGAGATCGTGGCGCCGACGGGCGCCACGAGCATCGGCTCGACGTTCACCGCCACGTTCAACGACGCCGGCTTCGGCGTGTACACGATGCCCGTGAAGAAGGGCCAGGCGTTCACGCTGCACGTCGCCAAGCTCCCCAAGGACGAGTTCGACGGCTTCCTGCTGATCAAGCCCGACGGGTCGCAGTCCTACCCCAGCCAGGACGAGGTGCAGGTCGCCGACGCCACCGGGTCGTGGAAGGTCGTCGTGCTCCGCGAGCACCTGCTGGCCGGCACGGCGAAGGTGACGATCGGCTCCGTGCTGCAGCGTGACATCACCCTCGGCCAGACGGTGACCGGAGCGATCAACCAGGCCGGGCAGATCGTCCAGTACGCCCTGCACCCGGGGACGAGCACGAAGGTCAAGGTCACCCTCGACAACGCCGACCTGCGGGCCCAGCTGATCGACCGGTACGACTCGCCGGTCACCAAGAGCGCCGACGGCTCGTACCCGCTCGACAGCTCAGGGGAGTACCGGATCGTGGTGACCGGCCCCTCGGGCGCCACCGGCAGGTACCGGCTGGCTGCGGTCGAACCTGTCGCGTTCGTCCTCGGCACCGGCAAGTCCGACACCGCGACCGGCACCGTCACCCAGCCCGGCAGCCTGCTGTCCATCGACCTGAAGGTGACGGGCGGGGCCACCGTGGTGCTGACCCTCTCGCCCGATGTCCCGGCCATGGACGTCACTATGACGGTGGTCGACCCCGACGGCACCCGGACGCCGTACAACAGCAACGGGCCCGGGGGCGACGAGGCCGTGCGCTTCTACCCGAAGACCGACACGACGTTCCGGATCGAGATCACCGCGACCGGAGCGCTCGGCGGGGTCCACCTGGTGGCGGCAGAGGCCGCCCCCTGACCGGTCGGATCAGCCGCTGGGGCGCAGGTCGTCGGCGATGGCCGACAGCATGCCGTTGACGAACCGGCCGGAGTCGTCGGTCGAGAAGGTCTTGGCCAGCTCCACCGCTTCGTTGAGGATCACCTTGCGGGGCACGTCGGGCCGATGGCCCAGCTCGAAGGTCGCCATGCGCAGCACGGCGCGGTCCAGCGCCGGCATGCGGTCGAGGTCCCAGGTGCGGGTGAACCGTCGCAGCAGTGCGTCGATCTCGACCAGGTGGTCACCCACCCCGGTCGCCACCTCGGCGGCGTACTCGTCCGGCGGGACGGGCAGGGCCTCGATGACCTCGGCGGGCGTCTGGTCCCGCATCTCCGCCTCGTAGAGCAACCCGAGGGCCCGCTCGCGGGCCGCTCGGCGCGATCCGGTGTCAGCCATGCGGCGGCGGCACGGCGACCCGGCACGGGCGCCGGCGCTCAGGCACGGGTGAGGTACTCACCCGAGCGGGTGTCGACCTTGAGCTTGTCGCCCACGTTCACGAAGAGCGGGACCTGGATGACCTTGCCCGTCTCGAGCGTGGCCGGCTTCCGCGCGCCGGAGACGCGGTCACCCTGCACGCCCGGCTCGGTGTCGGCCACCACCAGCTCGACCGACGCCGGGAGCTCGGTGCCGACGATCTCGTCGTTCCACATCTGCAGGATGGCCGACATGCCCTCGATCAGGTAGCCGGCCGACTCGCCGAGCGCGGCCGGCGGGACGGTGAGCTGGTCGTAGGACTGGTTGTCCATGAACACGTAGTCGTCGCCCGAGCGGTAGAGGTACTGCATCTCGCGCTTGTCGAGGCGGGCCTGCTCGACCTTCTCCGCGGCGCGGAACGTCCGGTCGACCACCGCCCCGGTGCGGACGTTCTTGAGCGTGGTGCGCACGAACGCGCCCCCCTTGCCCGGCTTGACGTGCTGGAACTCGACGATCTGGAACAGGTTCCCCTCGATGTGCAGGGCCATGCCGTTCTTGAAGTCGTTGGTGCTGAGGGCCATCGGGTTCCTTGGGTGCTGGTTCGGGCTTGCTGGTTTCGGGGCTCGGTGTGGCGGGCGTGCTGAGCGATCGGTTGGGACCGGCGCGGGCTAGCGCAGGACCGGGTCCTTCGGGGCCAGGGTGAGGGTGCGGCACCCGTTGGGGGTGACGACCACGGTGTCCTCGACCCGGACACCGCCATGCTCGGGGAGGTACACGCCCGGCTCGACGGTGACGACGTGGCCGACGGCGAGCGTAGCATCCGACACCCGGCTGACCCTCGGGGCCTCGTGGATCTCGAGGCCGACGCCGTGCCCCGTGCCGTGCAGGAAGGCGTCGCCCCAACCGGCCTCGTCGATCACCGCCCGGCAGGCCTCGTCGACCGCCCGGGCCGCCACGTCCGGCCCGACCGCGGCGACGCCCGCCGCCTGGCTGGCCGCCACCACGTCGAGCATCCGCTGCTGGTCGGCGTCGGGCTGGCCCACCATCACCGTGCGGGTCATGTCGGAGCAGTACCCGTCGACCAGGGCGCCGAAGTCCACGACCACGAGATCGCCCTCGACGATGGTCCGGGGCCCGGGGCGATGGTGCGGCTTGGCGCCGTTCGGCCCCGACGCGACGATCGTCTCGAAGCTCGTGCCGGTGGCGCCGAGCCGGCGCATCTCGGTGTCGAGCTCGAGCCCGAACTCCTCCTCGGTCGGCCGCTCGCCGAGGCGGTGCCGCACGTTGGCCAGGGCCTGGTCGGCCACGTGCGCCGCGGCCTCGATGCGGGCCACCTCGCCGTCGTCCTTCACCAGCCGGAAGCCGTCGACCAGCCCGTCGGTCGGGACGAGGGTGCTGGCCGGGAACCACTCGTCGGCGTACCGGCGCTGGGCGGCCCATGTCACGTCGTCGGCCTCGAGCCCGAGCCGGGAGGTCCCTGCCGCGGCGGCCGCCAGGATCTCGCGCTGCGCCGTGCCCGAGATCTCGATGCGGGCCACGACGCCGGCCTGCTCGAGCTGCTGCGCCGCCTGCTCCCCGTAGCGCCCGTCGGACACGAACAGCAGGTCGTCGGGCCGCACGAGCAGCAACGCCGCCGAGCCCGTGAACCCCGTCAGGTAGCGGATGTTCACCAGCTTGGTGACCAGCAGGGCGTCGCACCCCGCGTCGGCCAGCGCGGCCTGCAACCGTGAAGCACGGGCCGCGACGTCCATCGGGGAAAGCCGTTCGAGGTCGATCACGGGTGCCCGCTCCGGGCGATCAGGGTGGCCACCGCGTCGAGGGCGAGGCGGTAGCCGTCGCCGCCGAAGCCGGTGATCGAGCCGGCCGCGACGGGGGCGATGACCGAGGTGTGCCGCCACGGCTCGCGGGCGTTCGGGTTCGACAGGTGGAGCTCGACGACCGGACCGTCGAAGGCCGCCAGGGCGTCGTGGATCGACCAGGCGTAGTGGGTGAACGCGCCAGGGTTGATGACGATCGCCGCGCAGCGCCCGCGCGCTCCGTGCACCGCCTCGACCAGTTCGCCCTCGTGGTTGGTCTGGAGGTGCTCGAGGGCCAGTCCGTGCCGCTCGGCCTCGGCGCGGGCCACCGCCACGTGGTCGTCGAGGGTGGCGGTGCCGTACACCTCGGGCTCGCGGTCCCCGAGCAGGTTCAGGTTGGGTCCCGACAGCAGCAGCACCACGGGTCGCTCGTCGCTCATGCCCTCATCCTCCCAGCCCTCCGCCCGCCCCCACACGGAACTTGTCGCAGTTCTGCACCGCCACGGGCTCGAACTGCGACAGGTTCGGGGATTTGGGGGGTTGGGGCGGGTGCGGGGTCATCGGAGCTTGTCGAGCGTGGCGAGCAGCAGGGCCCGGTCCGAGACCGGGACGAGCTCGACGCCGTTCGGGCCGTCGAGCACGAACCGCACTCCGTCGGTCGCCTTCTTGTCGCGGGAGAACAGGTCGACCACCCGCTCCGGGTCGAGGCCCTCGGGCATCCGCATCGGGAGGTCGTACCCGGCGACGACCCGGCGGTGCTCGGCGACCCGGGCGGCGTCGATCCGGCCGAGGGCGTAGGCCAGTTCGGCGGCGTAGACGAGCCCGATGGCCACCGCCTCGCCGTGGCGCAGGTCGTACTCGGTGGCCGTCTCCAAGGCGTGGGCGAGGGTGTGGCCGTAGTTGAGGATGGCGCGACGGCCGTCCTCACGCTCGTCCGACGCGACGACGTCGGCCTTGCACCGGACGCACGCGGCCACCGCTTCGTCGAGCGCCAGGTCGGGGAGGTCGTCGACGCCGAGGAACGCGTACTTGGCCATCTCTCCCTGGCCGCTGCGGTACTCACGGGGCGGCAGCGTGGTCAGGGCGTCGATGTCGCACAGCACCGCGGTGGGTTGCCAGATGGCGCCCACCAGGTTCTTGCCCTCGGGCAGGTTGGCCCCGGTCTTGCCGCCGATCGCCGCGTCGATCTGGCCGAGCAGGGTGGTCGGGACGTGCACGACGGCGATGCCGCGGTGGTAGATCGCCGCGGCGAACCCGGCGAGGTCGGTGACCACGCCCCCGCCGACCGCCACCACCACGTCGTTGCGGGTGAGCCCCCACGCCGCCCACTCGCGGCAGAGGTCCTCGACCGTTCCGAGGTGCTTCGCGTCCTCGCCCGACGGGAACGTGAAGGTGCGGGACTCGATGCCGGCGTCGACCGGGAGGTCGATGCCGGGCTGGGTGACGATGGCCGCCCGCTTGGCCCCGACCGGCAGCACCTCGAGCAGGCGATGGCGCGCGCCTGCCCCGACCAGCACCGGGTAGCTGCGGTCGCCGAGCGGAACGGTGATCTCGATCATCGGGCGCTCCCTGCGGCGGCCTCACGGGTGCGGACGAGTCCGACCACGATGTCGGCGAGGTCGCGCTTGGGCTTGTCGGAAGCCAGGTGGACCGGCGTGATCTCGACCACTTCGTCGGCCACCGCCCGGTACCAGTCGGCCCGCTCGGCGTGGAGGCGGTGGATGGCGGCCGACGGGTCGTCGTCGATCAACGGCCGGTGCTCGCGCTGCGCGACCCGGCTGGCGAGGAACGCCGGGTCGCCGTCGAGCCACACCACCAGGGCCCTCGCCAGGGCGGCCCGGTTCTCGGGGCGGATCACCACGCCACCCCCGGCGGCGATCACCAGCGGCTCCTCGGAGTCGAGCAGCGCGGCGAGCGTCGCGGCCTCGGCATCGCGGAACGCGACCTCGCCCTCGAGCTCGAACCACTCCCGCACCGTGCGGCCCGATCGGGCTTCGAGCTCTTCGTCGGCGTCGCGGAACGGTCGGTCGAGCCGGCGGGCCACGCGGCGGCCGACCGTCGTCTTGCCCGACCCCATCATCCCGACCAGCACGACGTGGCGGGGCGAGGCCGGACCAGGGTTGGGCGGACCACCGGCCTCAGCCAACGGGGCTGTCGCCGACCGCGGCGAGGTACGAGTCCTTGTTGCGGACCAGTTCGGCGATGGAGTCGCCGCCGAACTTGCGGGTCGCCTCCTGGGCCAGCACGAGGGCCGTCATCGTCTCGGCCACCACGCCCAGGGCCGGCACCGCGGTGACGTCGGTGCGCTCCTTGAACGACACCGTCTCCTGCTTGGTGAGGACGTCGACCGTCTTGAGCGTCGGGCGGTTGAGGGTGGCCAGCGGCTTCATGGCCGCCCGCACCACGAGCAGCTCGCCGCTCGACATGCCGCCCTCGACACCGCCGGCGAGGGAGCTCTCCCGCTGGTAGCCGTCGGCGTCGGACCAGGTGATGGGGTCGTGGGCGGCACTCCCCCGGCGCCCCGCCACCTCGAACCCGTCGCCGATCTCCACGCCCTTCACCGCCTGGATGCTCATGAGGGCCTGGGCCAGCAGGGCGTCGAGCTTGCGATCCCAGTGGACGTGGCTGCCGAGCCCGACCGGCACACCGTAGGCCAGGACCTCGACGATCCCGCCCAGCGAGTCGCCGTCCTTCGACGCCGCCTTGATCTCCTCGATCATCGCCTCGCCCGCCGCGGTGTCGAAGCACCGGACCTCGGACGCGTCGACGGTGGCGAGGTCGGCGAAGGTCGGCCGTTCGGTGGACTTCGTGCGGACCGACCCCATCTGCAGGACGTGGGACACCAGCTCGACCCCGAGGGCCCGGAGCAGCAACTTGGCCAGCGTCCCGGCGGCCACCCGGGCCGCGGTCTCGCGGGCCGAGGCCCGCTCGAGCACGTCGCGCGCATCGACGAAGCCGTACTTCTGCATGCCGGCCAGGTCGGCGTGGCCCGGCCGGGGCTGGGTGAGCGGGATCTGCGTCGGGCCGTCCTCGGCCCGGACCGACATCTCCGTGCCCCACTTCTCAGGGTTGCGGGTCCACTCGGTGTTGGCCACCTCGATGGCCACCGGCGACCCGAGCGTGCGCCCGTGCCGGACGCCGCCCAGGATCGAGACCTCGTCCTGCTCGAACCGCATGCGCGGCCCGCGTCCGTAGCCGAGCCGCCGACGGGCCAGCTCACCCTGGATGTCGTCGACCGAGACGGCCAGGCCCGCGGGCAGGCCTTCGACGATCACCACGAGGGCAGGGCCGTGGGACTCACCGGCGGTCAGGTAGCGCAGCACCGCTCCAAACTACCGGCGGGCACCCCCACCGGCGGAACCTCGTTCGACGGTACGTGGATCACCGAGCGAAGGTCCCCGCCACGTTTGCCCGGTTTGCGAGCCTGCGAGCCAACCGGGGCCAACGCCGTCACGGCGCCGCAGCGCAGCGAGGACAGGCCGTGGCGGAACCAGCAGGCGTGCGCCGCAGGCGTTCCACCAACGCGCGACGACCCAGCAGCCGAAGTCCATGACCCCGTACGGAGGACGCCGAAGGCGCTAGCCGGTGTAGGGCCGGAGCAGGGGGTGGCTGAACACGATGGCGAGGATGCAGGCCAGGGCGAGCGACGGGCCGAAGGGGAAGTTGTCGCTCTTGCGGCCGCGGGCGAAGTAGATGACCCCGCCGACCAGGATGCCGATGAGGCAGGCCATGATCACCGAGAACAGCGCCAGCACCGGGTGGAGGAAGCCGAGGTACAGGCCCATCAGCGCGGCCAGCTTCACGTCGCCCAGGCCCATGCCGCGCGGGTAGAGCAGGGCCGGGATCCCCAGGAAGAGGAAGTAGCCGACGCCGCCGACCAGCGCGCCGAGCATGGCCTTGCCCGGGTCGTGGAGGCTGAACGAGACGGCCACCAGCGCCGGGACCGACACGGCGATCGCCGGGAACGTGATCCGGTCGAGGAGGATGTAGAGCTCGGCGTCGATGACCGACTGCGCCAAGAGCACCGAGGCGAGGAACAGGTACGGGATCAGCACCACGTGGGGCCCGAAACGGGCGCCGAGCGCGAGCCAGAGCGCGACGTTGCCCAACTCGACCAGGGGGTACCCGATCGGGATGGGCTCCTGGCACGAGCGGCACTTGCCCCGGAGCAGCAGCCACGAGACCACCGGGATGTTGTCGCGGCCCTTGATCTCGTGGTTGCACTGGGGGCACTTGGACGGCGGGTGGAGGATCGACTCCTTGGCCGGCATCCGCACGATCACCACGTTCAGGAACGAGCCGACCGCCAGGCCGAACAGCGGCAGGAAGGTCCAGAACACGGCCGTCACGGGCGGCACCCTAGGTGCTGGCCGACCACGGATCGCGAAGCCCGATCTGCGGAGCAGATCCCAGTGTCACGGCTTCGTGGTGGAGGTCGTCGTGCTCGGGCGGTGGCGGTTGGCCAGGACGATCTCCTTGTCGATCAGCCGGTAGACCGCGTCGGCGACGATGTCGGCGCCGTACCGGCTGAGGTGGATGCCGTCGCTCTGGCGGGCCAGCGTGGGCTCGCCCTCGGCGTTGGGCAGGTAGGCGGCGTACCCCCCGCCCTTGGGAGCCAGCAGCGGGCGGCTGTCGAGGAACCGGATCCAGGGCCGCTTGGCCGCCTCCGACCGGTAGATCACGTCGAGGGCCTGCATCCGGGTGTTGAACCCGGGGTCGCGCATGTTCGGCACCCCCACCCAGACGACCAGTCGGCCGTTGCCGGCCACCTGGTCCATGGTGCGGGCCACCCGCTTGCGGTACTCCGCCTGCCAGGTGGGCGAGTCGGGCTTGTAGACCGGGCCGCCGTCGGGGATCTCCAGCGATTGCGAGTCGTTCGCCCCGAACATGATCACCATGACCTGCGGCTTGGTCGGGAGCACGTCGGACTGCAGGTGGGCCGGCCAGTCGAAGTAGTCGGGCCGGGTCAGGCCGGTGGAGATGTGGTAGTCGAGCGTCGCCTTGAACGTCCCGAGGTCGGAGGCCTTCTCGAGCACCGAGGTCCCGAACTCCTGCACCATCGAGTCGCCACCCACCCACAGCGTGAGCGGCCGGGCCCGGGACGGACGGGGCAGCACGATGGCGGGCGGCGGCGCGCTGGCGGGCCGGGTCGTGACCACCACCGTCGAGGGTGACCCCTCGATCGGCGGACGGCCGATGGCCCGCTGGATGTCGGCATGGGGGCGGTTGAGGCGGGTCGTGTGGCTGACCCACCGCATGGGACCAACCAGGTCGAGCAGGACGTTGCGCTTCCAGCCGTAGGGCTGGCGGCTGGCCTGGGCGTGCAGCGAGTCGGCGTTGAACAGCCCGGCCAACGTGAAGGCGATGATGCCGACCAGGATGATCCGACCGGCGGCCATCGGTCTCGCCCCCGCGGTCGAGTGGTACCGCAACGTCCGCGGCTGCCCCTTCGGCCGCAACGGCACCTGGTCGGCGTACTCCTCGAGCTCATTCATGGCGCAGCAGCCCCGAGCCGCCAGGCGCCCGGGACGCCCATCGACACGCGCCCAGCCACCGACGCCATCCGGCAACGTCCGGCAGGACCAGCAGTCCCGAGCCGCCAGGCCATGGACGCCCATCGACGCGCGCCCAGCCACCGACGCCATCCAGCAGCGTCCGGCAGGACCAGCAGCCCCGAGCCGCCAGGCGAGGGGCTTGCCAAAGGAACGGGCGTGTTGCGGCGCAGCCGCACGCGTTCTCGAGGAAGACGGGTGAAGACAGTCATCAAAATCGGAAGTAGATGAAGGGGGCGACGCCGGTGGGGCCGAGGGCGTCGATGATCAGGAAGGCGACGGCAAGGGCCACCCCTTGGACGGCGGGGGCCATGCGGGAGAACACGACCTGGACGCGGTCGACCAGGTCGGCCGGGACGAACTGCGAGGCCAGCATGGCCAGGATCACGAACACCACCATCGGCTTCACGAGGCTGCCTGCGCCCCAGTGGGTCACGAGCCCGCTGAGCATCTGGCCCGCCTTGCCGAACGACTCGGCGCGGAAGAACACCCAGGCCAGGCACACGACGTGGAAGGTCACCAGCCAGCGCAGGATCGGCGTGGTGCGGGTGGGCTCGCGCCCGAGCCGGGCCTGGCGAAGGTCCCACCGCCGCTCGACCACCATCGCCGCGCCGTGGATGGTGCCCCACACCACGAAGGTCCAAGCCGCACCGTGCCAGAGGCCGCCGATCAGCATCGTGAGGAAGATGGTGCACATGCCCCACTGCTCGCTCCCCTGGTTCCCGCCCATCGGGATGTACAGGTAGTCGCGGAGCCAGAACGAAAGGGTCATGTGCCACTTGCGCCAGAACGACTGGATGGAGGTGGCGGCGTAGGGCGCGTCGAAGTTCTGGGGGAAGCGCAGGCCGAGCAGGAGCGCGCAGCCGATGGCGATGTCGGTGTACCCGCTGAAGTCCGCGTAGATCTGGATGGCGTAGGCGTAGATCGCCACCAGGATCTCGAGGTTCGGGTGCAGGCCCGGGTTGTTGAAGACCGGGTCGACGATGGCGCTGGCCATGAAGCTCGAGATCACGACCTTCTTGAACAGGCCGGCGAAGATCAGGCGGAGGGCCAGCGGCGCGTCGATGCGACGGGGGTCGGGCTGCTCCTGCAGCTGCGGCAGGAGCTCGCGGGCCCGCACGATCGGCCCGGCCACGAGGTGGGGCAACAACGAGAGGTAGACCGCGAAGTCCAGCAGGGGGGCGGGTTCCGCATCGCCCCGGTAGGTGTCGATCACGTAGCTCAGCGCCTGGAACGTGAAGAACGAGATGCCGACCGGCAGGGCCAACCCC
>Ga0209023_10007422_pt1 | contig 11242 bp, 13 predicted proteins | sample LakOneMetagenome_FD_187468 | JGI IMG/M metagenome (GOLD analysis project Ga0209023, IMG submission 187468) | Freshwater and sediment microbial communities from Lake Erie, Canada (SPAdes) (version 2) | ecosystem: Environmental > Aquatic > Freshwater > Lentic | place: Lake Erie, Canada...
GCGACGGGCGTCAGTCCCTGCGCAGCGGCGACGCTGGCGCGGGTCAGCACGAGGGCGGCGGCGCCGTCCGAGATCGACGAGGCGTTCGCGGCGGTGATTGTGCCGTCTTTGGCGAATGCCGGTTTGAGCGTCGGGATCTTGTCGGGCTGCGCCTTGCCGGGTTGCTCGTCCTGGGTGACGGTTTCGCTGCCCTTGCGCGTGGTGACGGTGACGCCAGTAATTTCGGCTTCGAACGCGCCCGAGGCGATTGCGGCGTTGGCGCGGGCAAGGCTTTCGAGCGCATAGGCGTCCTGCGCAGCCCGGGTGAACTGATAGTTTTGCGCGGCTTCTTCGGCGAACGCGCCCATCAATTTGCCGGGGTCATAGGCGTCCTCAAGGCCGTCGAGATACATCGAATCCTTGACCGCGTCATGGCCGATGCGCGCGCCGCCGCGGTGTTTGGTCAGCAGATACGGCGCGTTCGACATACTCTCCATGCCGCCCGCGACGATGATGTCGGCGCTGCCCGCGGCGAGCGCGTCATGCGCGACGATGGCTGCCTCCATCCCCGAGCCGCACATCTTGTTGAGCGTCGCGGCCTCGACCGACATCGGTAGCCCGGCGCCCAAAGCGGCCTGGCGCGCCGGCGCTTGACCGAGCCCGGCGGGTAACACGCAGCCCATGACGATGCGCTCGATGCTGTCGGGCGCGACGCCGGCGCGATCAACGGCGGCGCGGACGGCGGTGGCGCCGAGCGCGGTGGCGCTGACCGAACCGAGCGCGCCCTGAAACCCGCCCATCGGGGTGCGCGCATACGACAGGATGACGACAGGATCGGCGGTGGGAGCGGTTGCCATGGGGACAGTCCTTCGCTGAAAAATTAGAACATTGCCCTAACCCGGATGCGCAACAGCGCGCAACGCGCCCGGTTCAGAGCGTGAGCGTTCCCGACAATATGGTGACGCAGTCGCCGCCGATCCAGATGTCGGCGCCGATGGATTCGACATGGACGCGGCCGGCACGGCCGAGCGCGGTGCCTTGCGCGGCAATATATGGCGACGTCGCGCGCCCCGAGCCAAGCAGCCATTGCGCCAGACCGGCGTTGAGGCTGCCGGTGACGGGGTCTTCGTAACTCGCGGCGTCATTGGGGAAAGCGCGGACTTCGAACGCGGCATCGATGTTGTCGGACGCAACGCAACGTGCAACGACGCCGATGTCGAGGCCGACGAGCCTGGCTTTGTCAGGACGCAGCGCAAGGACTTCGGCGCGGCTGGCAAGTTCGACGCCAAGCCATTCGGGGCCGTTGACGAGCCAGCTTGACGCGATGATTGCCGTGGGGGCAATGCCGAGACCAAAAGCGACGCGCGCCAGCAGTGCGGGTTCGACGGCGTCCGAGCGGGTGAGTGACGGAGCGGCAAACGCCAGCCGGCCAGCATCGCGGCGCAAGCGCACCAGCCCGATGCCGCACTGCTGGATGATTTCGCTTGCCCTGGGTTTGCCGCCCGCTGCCAGCCAGACAAAGGCGCTGCCCAAGGTCGGGTGGCCGGCAAATGGCAGTTCGCGTTCGGTGGTAAAGATGCGAACGCGGTAGTCGGCTTGTGGATCGGTCGGCGCCAGCAGAAAGGCAGTTTCGGCAAGGTTGGTCCAGTTGGCAAACGCCGCCATTTGCGCGTCCGACAGCGCATCGGCGCCGACGACCACGGCGAGCGCATTGCCCCCCAGCGGCGCGCTGGCAAACACATCGACTTGCTGGAAGGCAAATTGCGTCATGCGTCATGCTCGGGCTGGCGTGCAGCCGCCCACGGCGCGGTCAGATCCTCGAGCGTCACATCGACGACTTCGAGCGTCAGCCGCAGCGTCGTGCCGCCCGAAAACGCCAGCGTCAGCAGGTCGCCGTCGAGCGTCATCGCGAGCAGCGCCAGCATCGCGCTATCGGGGTCGGCGGGCCAGTTGCGGCGTTCGGCGCGCAGCACATGGTCGAAACGCAATGCCGTGCGGATGCGGCTATTGTCATGCGCCTCCCAGCGGTAGCGGCCGATCAGCGCGACTAGGCGATGCGCGCGCGTGTCCCAGGCGATATCGAGCGGCCGCAGTGTCGCGTCCTGCACCAGCGACGACAGCAGCGGCAGTTCGGCGGCGTCCTGCGCGAGCAGCAGCAACCGCGTCGCGTCGAGGTCGCTCACCCGTCAGAAATCCGTTCAATATCAGCACCGACGCCCGAAAGCTTTTCTTCGAGCCGTTCATAGCCGCGATCGAGGTGATACACGCGGCTGACGATGGTTTCGCCTTGCGCTGCAAGCCCGGCGAGCACGAGGCTCATCGAGGCGCGCAAATCGGTCGCCATGACTTGTGCGCCGACGAGTTTGTCAACACCGCGCACCACCGCCGACCGCCCGCGCACGGTGATATCGGCACCCATGCGCGCCAGTTCCGGAACGTGCATATAGCGGTTTTCAAAGATCGTTTCGGTCAGCACCGACGCGCCGTCGGCCAGCGCCAGCATCGCCATGAACTGCGCCTGCATATCGGTCGGGAAGCCCGGATACGGCGCGGTCGAAACGGTAATGCCGCGGAGGCCGTTGGCGCGCTTGACGGTCAAGCCACGCGCGGTCGCAGCGGTTTCGATGCCCGCTTCGCGCAGCGCATCGAACGTCGCACCGAGCGTTTCGGTTTCGGCACCGATCAATTCGATCTCACCGCCGGTGATCGCCACCGCGCAGGCATAGCTGCCGGTTTCGATACGGTCGGGCATGACGGCATAGGTCGCGCCGTGGAGCTTGGGGACGCCGGTGATGACCAGGCTTTCGGTGCCGATGCCGTCGATCTTGGCGCCCATGGCAATCAGGCAACGGCACAGATCGACGATTTCGGGCTCGCGTGCGGCGTTTTCGATAATCGAGACCCCGTTCGCCAGCACCGCAGCCATCACGACATTTTCGGTCGCGCCGACCGAAACGGTGGGGAAGACATAGCGCCCGCCGCGCAACCCGCCCTTGGGCGCGACCGCCTTGACATAGCCCGCGGTGACTTCGATTTCGGCGCCGAGATGCTCGAGCGCCTTCAAGTGCAAGTCGACCGGGCGATTGCCGATCGCGCAACCGCCGGGCAGGCTGACCGTCGCCTCGCCGCAGCGCGCCAGCAACGGCCCGAGCACGAGGATCGAGGCGCGCATCTTGCGCACGATGTCATAGGGCGCGACGGTGCTGGTGATGCGGTTGGCGCGCAGCGTCATGACGCGGCCGAATTCGCCGGGGTGCGAGCCTTCGATCGTCGTTGCGACGCCGTGATTGTTGAGCAAATGCCCGAAAGTGTCGATGTCCGCCAACCGCGGCAAGTTGCGCAGCGTCAGCGGCTCTTCGGAAAGCAACGCGCACGGCATCAAGGTCAGCGCGGCGTTTTTGGCGCCCGAAATGTGGATGCTGCCCGAAAGCGGCCGGCCGCCGCGAATGATAATCTGGTCCATGGCGACAGGTCTAGCGCGCCGCTAGCGGCCGGTAAACTGCGCGGCGCGTTTTTCGAGAAAGTGCGCGACACCTTCCTTGAAATCTTCGGAAGCGAAGCTGCCCGCCATATCGGCATCGGCGGCGGCAATCGACTGCGCCAGTGTTTCGAACTGCGCGTTCCACAATTCGCGCTTCATTTCGCGCAAAGATCGCGGCGAAACCTCGCTGGCCAGCATTTTGGCATAAGCCATGACGCCGGCTTCGAAATCGGCGGCGGGGAAGACGCGACCGACGAGCCCGAGTCGCAACGCCTCGGCGGCATCGATCTTGCGCGACGAGAACAGCAGGTCGGCCGCCGCCGCAAAGCCGATCAGGCGCGGCAACAGCCATGAAATGCCATGTTCAGCGATCAGGCCCCTTTTGGAAAACGCCGTGGTGAACACCGCCGCGTCCGACGCAAAGCGGATATCGGTGTAGAGTGCATAGACCATGCCCAGCCCGGCGCACGCCCCGTTGATCGCGCCGATGATCGGTTTGGGGACGGCGGGAAACCAGCTGTTCTGCATCCGGAAATCTTCGCGGGCGGCGGGGTCGAAGTCGGTCGGGCCGGCGGCGGCGCGAGCCGATTCGCCGTCGCTCTGGATCGCTTGCAGCGTGTTCATATCGGCACCGGCGCAAAAGCCGCGTCCGGCACCGGTCAGCACGATGACGCGCACAGTGTCATCGTCGGTCGCGGCGCGCATCGCGGCTTTGACATCACGGGACATCTCGCCGCGCCAGGCGTTGAGCCGGTCGGGGCGGTTCAGGGTGATGACCGCGACGCCGTCCTCGACGCGGTAGAGAATATCTTCGTAGACCATCGCGGCGTCCTCACCCTATGTTGCTTTTGCCGATTGAACGGGATGGAGCCGCCGATGTCCACGCCGAATTTCACCGCACTGCAGTTTGCGACGCTGGTCTGCGATGTGCCGCGCGACGGTGTGGCGCGGATCACGCTCGACCGCCCCAAGCAAATGAACGCCTATAATTTTGCCATGACGCAGGAACTACAGGCAGCGCTGGCGGCGTTTCGCGACGATGATGCGCTCAAGACGCTGGTGCTGACCGGCAGTGGCACGCGCGCCTTCTGCACCGGTGGCGACCTTTCGGGAAGCGAGCCCGAACATGGCCGCAAGGTCAACACCCAGCCGATGGGGCATGGCCGTGAGATGCGCGAGGGGATGCAAGCGGTGGTGCTGATGCTGCGCCGCCTCGACAAGCCGAGCATCGCTATGCTGCGCGGCTTTGCGGTGGCGGGCGGGTTGGCGCTGGCGCTGGCTTGCGATTTCCGGCTGGCGGCGGCGAGCGCGCGACTGGGCGATACCTCGAACAAGGTCGGGCTGCTCCCCGACGAGGGCGGCGCGTGGCTGTTTCCGCATTTCATGGGCCACGACCGCGCGCTCAAGATGGTGCTGCTTAGCGAGATCTACCCCGCCGCCGACGCCGAACGGTTGGGGCTGGTGACCGAAATTGTGACCGACGATGCCCTCGAAGCGCGGACGCTCGAATTCGCCACCGCGCTGGCGGGCCGCGCGCCGCTCGCCGTGCGGCTGTCAAAGACCATGCTGGCACGCGCCGCGACGCTAAGCCTCGATGAATCGCTGGTTGACGCGCAAATGGCGGTGATGATCACCAACCCCAGCGCCGATGTCCGCGAAGGGGTGAAAGCGTTTTTCGAAAAGCGCCCGCCGGTGTTCGAGGGGCGCTAAAGCTTGGGCAGCGTCACCCCGCGTTGCCCCATATATTTGCCGGCACGGTCGGCATAGCTGACTTCGCACGGCTCGTTACCCTGTAGGAACAGGAATTGGCAGGCGCCTTCATTGGCGTAAACCTTGGCGGGCAGCGGCGTGGTGTTCGAAAACTCCAGCGTGACATGACCTTCCCAGCCGGGCTCCAACGGCGTGACGTTGACGATGATGCCGCAGCGCGCATAGGTCGATTTGCCAAGGCAGATGACCAGCACGTCCTTTGGCACGCGGAAATATTCGACGGTGCGCGCCAGCGCGAAACTGTTCGGCGGGATGATGCAGCAATCGGTCTTGCGATCGACAAAGCTGGCCGGATGGAAATCCTTGGGATCGACCGTCACGCTATCGACATTGGTGAAAATCTTGAATTCGTCCGAAACGCGCGCGTCATAACCATAGCTCGACAGCCCATAGCTGATGACGCCGTCGCGCTGCTGGCGATCGACAAACGGTTCAATCATGGCGTTTTCAAGCGCCTGCGCGCGAATCCAGCGGTCGGACATGACGGACATTCAGGCTTTTCCCTATTGGCGGATATGCAGCACGCAAATCAGCGTGAACAGCCGGCGCGCGGTATCGAAATCAACCTCGACCTTGCCGGCCAGCCGCTCGATCAGCAGGTCGGCGGCGTCGTTATGGATGCCGCGGCGCGCCATATCGACGGTTTCGATCTGGCTGGGGGTCGCGGCGCGGATGGCTTTGTAATAGCTGTCGCAGATCGCGAAATAATCGCGGATGATGCGCCGGAACGGTGACAGTGGCAGCACGATTGTTTCAAGCGGCACATCGTCGGTGCTGGCCAACTCCATCACGAGCCGGCCTTCCTCGACGCGCAGCACGAGCTTGTAGGCGCCGCCGTAACCACCGTCATAAACGGTCAGCGGCTTGAAGCTGTTGCCTTCGAGCAGATCGAAGATCGCCACGCGGCGTTCTTGCTCGACATCGGCGTTGCGCCAGATGATCGTGCGTTCGTCGAGTTTGACGTCGACAATGCGGTGGTCAGGGTTGCTTTCGGTCACGGTGCGACGGGGTTAGCAGCAAAAATCGCCAGCGGGTAGCACCCTCACAGCCAGCCGCGCGATTTGAAGAAACTATACGGCAACACCGCCGAGACGATCATCAGCCCGATCGCCATCGGATAGCCATAGTGCCAGACGAGTTCGGGCATGGCGTGGAAGTTCATCCCGTAAATGCTGGCAACCAGCGTCGGCGGCAGGAAAATCACCGCCGCGACCGAGAAGATCTTAATGATGGCATTCTGTTCGATATTGATCAGCCCCATCGCGGCATCGAGCAGGAAGGTGACGTTGTTGCCAAGGTAATTGGTCTGGTCGGTCAGCGAGACAAGATCGCGCGACAGGCTGCGTAGCCGCTCGCGGGTATCGCCGCCGTCCTTTTTCTTGAGCGCATAGGTCAGGAAACTGATGACGCGCGTCAGGCTGACGGCGCTGTCGCGTGACTTTGAAACAATGTCCTGCGCGGCGCCGATGCGCGTCAAAAGCACCGTCAGGGCCGCCGTCGTCATGCGCTGGCGTGGATCGGCATTGCTGCGCCGGAAGGTCGAGCGCGAGATATTGTCGAGATCATCGCCGACCTTTTCGAGAACGTCGGCGAGGCGGTCGACGACGGCATCGAGCAAGTTGATCAGCGTGGAGTTGGCGTCGCTGCACAGCCCCGGCGCGCGCGCGACATGCGCCGCAAACAGCTCGAAAACTTTGGGCTCGGCATAGCGTACGGTGACAAGCCGGCCGGGGGTGAGCACAAAGCTGACCGCAGTCGAGATCGGGTCGCCCGAATCGACGCCGGCGATGAGGTTGGCGGTGAGGAACAAGCCGCCGGGCTCCTGATAAAGCCGGCTCGACGGCTCGATTTCGATCATCTCGTCGCGCGTCGGAACCTGCACGCCGATCACCGATTCGACGAGCGCTTCCTCGACGGGCGTCGGGTTGATCATGTCGATCCACACCGCACCGGCCAGCAATGCGGCGCCGTCGGCGTCCGTTACGCAAGTCGCGCCCTTCGCGCCGGGTGAATATGCCCGCAACATTCGACGGCCCTCTCTCGGTTGGCACTGGCTTCGCGCGTCGCGCGCACGCTGGCAAGAGTGCCCGACGATATTTTTGCGCTGCGTCGCTGTAACCAATCCGCGCGCGGCGGCGAATAGCCAGCGAACCGGTCGCGAATGGCGACCTGGGAGATGCAGAATGTCGCAACCAGTGCTGATCGCCGCGTTGCTGGCGGCGTTGCCAATGACCGTGGCGGGCGCGCCGTTGCCGGCACCGACGACCGTCATCGAACTGTTCCAAAGCCAAGGGTGCTCGTCGTGCCCGCCGGCCAACGCCAATGTCAACGCGCTGATCGCGCGACGTCCCGATGTGCTCGCGCTGAGCTACAGCGTGACCTATTGGGACCAGTTGGGCTGGAAGGACGGCTTTGCCCAAGCTGCGTTTACGCAGCGCCAATGGGATTACGCCAAAACGCTGCACCACAACCAGGTGTGGACGCCGCAAGTGGTGATCAACGGGCACACCGATATTGTCGGATCAAATGCCAAGGCGCTCGATGCGGCGCTGGTGGCGCTGCCCGGCGGCGCGCCGGTGCTGGCGATTGCCGTTGACATGGTTTCTGTCGGGCGCGGCAATGCACCTTCGGGCGGCGCCAGTGTCTGGTTGGTGCGTTATGACCCGCGCATTGTCGAGGTCGCAATCAAGGCAGGCGAGAACAATGGCCGCACGCTGCCGCACCGCAATATTGTGCGCGCGCTGGTGCGGCTCGGCGTCTGGAGCGGCGCACCGGTGACATTCGATATCAAGCCCGCGGCGCCGGGGCTGGCAAGCGCAGTGCTGCTGCAAGCGACCAATGGCCCGATTCTTGCCGCAGCGCGCGGCTGACCCATCCGGCGAATCCTCGCCCGATCCCAGCGGCGCGAGCCGCGACTCTCCCCAAAGGACTCCAACCGATGAACAAGATTCTGATCCTGGCTGCGGCCGGCCTCGCGATTGCGATGACTGGCGTTGTGGCAAAAGCCGCGCCGGCGACCGCCGATGCGATGGCTGCGCCGATGAAAGCCGCCCCCATGAAGACAGCCCCCATGACGACCGATAAGATGGCGGCTGATGCGATGGCGGCACCGATGAAGGCCGACGCGATGGCCAAGCCCGCCAGCAAAGCGGCGAAAACCAAGCCCGCGGCCAAGCCTGACGCCATGGCGCATGATGCGATGGCGCATGATGCGATGGCCGCGCCGAAGAACTAGCCGCAACAGCCAACCCGGCGGCCAGGGCGAGTGACCTTGGCTGACGGACAAATGCTGATAGAGTGCGCCAGCAGAGCAAGGGAATTCGAGATGGCGACGATTGCGCCGCGGACGATTGCAGTGGAACCGCCGCAACGCGTGCGCATCTATCGCCACGCCTTCCTGACGCGGTTGACGCATTGGACGAATGCACTGGCGATCCTTGTCTTGCTGATGAGCGGGCTGCAGATTTTCAATGCGCATCCAGGGTTATATTGGGGTCAGGCGGGCGCCGACGCCGATGCAGCCAAGCGCTGGCTCGAGATTGGCGCGCTGCCCGATGGGTCCGGCGGCATGAAAGGCGTGACGAAGATCGGGCCGCTGATGATCGGGACGACGGGCGTACTGGGCGTTTCGAACAGCGCCAGTGGTGCGGCAACCGCGATCGGTTTCCCGCACTGGATCACGCTGCCGTCCGCACGCGACCTCGCGACCGGGCGGCGTTGGCACTTCTTTTTTGCCTGGGTGCTGGTGCTCAACGGGCTGACCTATCTGGTCGGCGGTTTGGTCAGCGGGCATTTGCGGCGCGAGGTCGTTCCGACCGCCGCCGATTTGCGCGCGTCGAACATCGCGCATGACATTGTCACGCACGCCAAGCTGCAATTTCCTACCGGCGAAGATGCTAGACACTATAACGTCCTGCAAAAACTCGCCTATTCCGGCGTTATCGTACTGATCCTTTTGATGGTTTTTACCGGGTTGACCATGTCGCCGTCGAACGATGCCGCGTGGCATTGGCTGACCAGCGCTTTCGGCGGGCGGCAGTCGGCGCGGTCGATCCATTTCATTGCCGCCTGGTCGATTGTGGCGTTCGTCATCGTGCATCTGTTGATGGTGGTGCTTGCTGGGCCAGTCAACGAAGTGCGCTCGATGATTACTGGCTGGTTTGTGCTGCCCCAGACCCGCAAGACACCGGAACACCGGCCATGACGATTCTAACACGCCGCAGCCTGTTTACGATCGGCGCCGGCGGGCTGTTGCTCGGCGGCTGCGACAAATTGAGTTACAACCCGAATGTCGTGTCGGTACTCGAAAGCGCCGAGGGCGCGACATTGCGCTGGCAGCGGTTGATCGGCCGCAACGCGCTGGCGCGTGAATTCACCGAGGCCGATATTTCGCCGGTGTTCAAGGCCAATGGGTCGCGCAGTGTCGATACCGATGCCTATCTCGAAGCCTCCGAAAGCGATTTCGTCGATTGGCGGCTCAAGGTCGATGGTCTTGTGGCGCGGCCCTTGTCGCTGTCGCTGGCGCAATTGCACGCGCTACCGCAACGCACGCAGATCACCCGCCACGATTGTGTCGAGGGCTGGAGCGCGATCGGCAAATGGACCGGGCCGCAACTCGGCACCATCCTCAACGCGGCGGGGCTGCTGCCGGCAGCGCGCTACATCGTCTTTCTATGCGCTGACAATTACGGCGGCGAATTGTCAAAAGGCGGCGACCAGTCAAAGGGCCTCTATTACGAAAGCATCGACTTGGTGGACGGCCTTCACCCGCAAACGATTATGGCGCACAGCATGAACGGTGCGGCGCTCGATGTCGCGCATGGCGCGCCGCTGCGGCTGCGTGTCGAGCGCCAACTGGGCTATAAACACGCCAAATATGTCATGCAGATCAAGGCGGTGAACAGCCTTGCCGGCTTTGGCGCGGGCAAGGGCGGTTACTGGCCCGACCGCGGCTATGAATGGTTCGCCGGTATCTGAGCATGGCGAGCAACGCGCGCCCCGATGATGTCCATGGCCGCTTGATGGCGGCGGCGCAGCGTGGCGACAAGGCCGCGTATCGCTTGCTGCTCGATGAACTCCGCAGCTGGCTGGCGCGCTATTACCGGCGGCGGCTGCCCGAAGCACATATCGATGATGCGGTGCAGGACGCGCTGATCGCGGTCCACAACAAGCGCCATACTTATGACCCTGCACGTGCGTTCGGCCCGTGGCTGGCCGCGATTGCGCGCTATAAATGGATCGACCGGTTACGCACGATGACCGTCCACCACACCGAGCCGCTGGGCGATGACATCCCCGATTATCTGCAAACCGGCGACCATGGCGCCGCCGTCATCAGCGCCGCCGTGCTGACCGAATTGCTCGGCACATTGAAGCCCGGCCAAGCCGATGTCATCCGGCTGGTCAAGCTGGGCGGCCATAGTATCGATGAAGCGGCGCTGTTGACGGGGCAAAGTCCTGCGCTGGTCAAGGTCAACATCCACCGCGGGCTCGCGCGCCTCGCGGCACTGGTCGAAGGATATGATGATGTCGAATAGCGGCATTTCGAGCGCGCAGCGCATCGGCCGGCTGGTCGATGACCTCGAACCCGTCGCGCCGCGCCGCGTCTGGCATGATGCGGTGCTGCTCGCCGCTGTCGCGCTGGTGCAACTCGCGCTGGCGCTGGCGTTCGGCAACCAGCGCGCCGATCTGGCGGAGGCGATGCGCGGCGGCATGTTCTGGTGGAAAATGCTGACCTGCCTCGGGCTGGCGTTGGCGGGCGGCGTCGCGGTGCTTGCCGCCCTCGCCCCCGAAACGCGCGCGCGACCGCTGTGGCGCGGACTGGCGGCGGTGACGGCGGTCGCGCTGCTGATCGGTGCGGCGTTGACCGGTGTCGCGGCGGTCTCGGCGCCGCTTATGCTGCGGCTTGATCCGCGCGACGGTGTCGAGTGCCTGGTCTGGTCGATGCTGATGGCGCTGCCGCTGATGGCGACGATTGTCTATCTGGCGCGACGCGCGGCGCCGACGCGGCCG
>Ga0209023_10007423_pt1 | contig 11242 bp, 11 predicted proteins | sample LakOneMetagenome_FD_187468 | JGI IMG/M metagenome (GOLD analysis project Ga0209023, IMG submission 187468) | Freshwater and sediment microbial communities from Lake Erie, Canada (SPAdes) (version 2) | ecosystem: Environmental > Aquatic > Freshwater > Lentic | place: Lake Erie, Canada...
CCTGACGGGTTATACCCGCAAGCATTACGGCTGCGCACGGCTGGCGTTCAGGATTTTGTAGTGGCAATCCACGCATCGACATTGGCTTCGAGGATGTCGAGCGGCACCGCGCCGTTGGTCAGCACGACATCATGGAATGCCTTGATGTCGAACTTCGGACCGAGCGCAGCTTCGGCGCGCGCGCGCAGATCGGTGATCTTGAGGCGCCCGATCATATAGGCGGTCGCCTGGCCGGGGAAGATAACATAGCGCTCCATGGCTTTCTGGACGGCGCCGGGCGTTTCGGCGGTGTTGGCGAGCGCATAGGCGACAGCGTCTTCGCGGCTCCATTTCTTGTAGTGGATGCCGCTGTCGACAACGAGCCGCACGGCGCGGTGGAGTTCAAGCTGGAGGCGGCCGAAATTGCTGTACGGGTCGCGGTATTGGCCCATGTCCTTCGCCAGCTTTTCCGAATAGAGGCCCCAGCCTTCGGAGTAAGCCGTGTAGCCGCCGAATTTGCGGAACGCCGGGACGTCCTTGAGTTCGGTGGCGATGGCGAGTTGCAGATGGTGGCCGGGGACGCCTTCGTGATAGGCGAGCGCTTCGATCTCGGTCGTCGGCATGTCGCCCATTTTATACAGGTTGACGTAATAGGTGCCGGGGCGCGAGCCGTCGGGGGCGGGCGACTGGTAGAACGCCTTGCCGGCCGATTTTTCGCGGAAGGCTTCGACGGCCTTGACCTTGAGCGCCGCCTTGGGGAGCGTGCCGAACCAGTTGGGCAGCTTGGCTTCGATTTCCTTGATGTCGGCGTTGGCGGTGGCGAGATATTCGGTGCGTCCAGCATCGGTGTTGGGCAACAGGAACTTCGGATTGCCACGCATTTCGGCGAAGAAGGCGTTGAGATCGCCCTTGAAGCCGACTTCGCGCATGATGCCGCGCATCTCGTCATGGATGCGCGCGACTTGTTGCAATCCGAGTTGATGGACCTGCTCGGCGGTGATCGCGGTGGTGGTGTAATTGGCCAGCCGCTCGTTGTAATAGGCGGCGCCGTCCTTGAAGCGCCAGACACCGTCGATGGTGCCGGCCTTGGGTTCCTGCGTGTTCATCGCGGCGATGACGCGTTCGTAAACCGGCTTGACCGAGGTCAGCAATGCCGTGCGGCCGCTGGCGATGATCGCGTCCTTTTCGGTCTGCGGCAGGTCAAGTTTGCCGACTTTTTCCTTGAGATCGGCATAGAGCGCCGAATCGGGGCCGTTGTCGAACGGCGCGCCCTTGATGATGTTCTGCGCGTCCGAAATGACGAACGGATAGACCCATTTGGGCGGCATGACGCCGTTGGCGGCGCGGGCGTTGCTGACCGCGATATTCTGGTCGAGCGCTGCGCCAATGCCATTCAAGCGTTCAACATAATCGAGGGCGTCCTGCTTGGTATCAACGCGGTGAATGTTGATCAGGAATGCCGGATAGTCGCTTTGCGCGCCGTTCATCTGATCGAAAATATAGCCGTCGTGGCGAAATTTGAAGCCGCCGTCGCGGCGCGCCATGGTCTTTTCAAACAACGCGTATGAAAGCTGCGCCTGGGCATCGAGCTTGGTGCCGGCAAAGCGTGCGCGCATGTCGGCAAGCGTTTTCATGTCGAATTCATGGTCGGCGATTTCGGCGGCGTCGCTTTGATCGTCCCATTTGCCATAGTTGAGTTTGAGCCCGCGATACGCGGCGCGCGCCGGTGAACGCTCGAGCGTCGCCTTGTCATAGTCGGCGAAAAACGCATTGAGTGCGGCGGATTGATCGACGCCGGCAGTGGCGGGCGCCGTGGCGGGCGCAGCGCTTGCGGCGAGCGGAACGCTAAGCAGGGCAAGTGCCGAAACGGCGAGCAAAAGATGACGCGACATGGAGCCTCCAAAAAATTAATCTGTGGTGTGCATAAAAGTACCGGGGCGATTTGACCAGCAGTGCGGGCGTGTTTTGATCGGCGGCAATCTGACGCGCAGCGCACGAATTTTGGTTTTGGATTGTTCTGAAGTGTTGGATGACGACATCTGACTGGCAAACACGTAAGCGGCCTGTCATGGAGGTTCGATGTTTCGACTATTGCGACCGCTGCTGTTCCTTCTCGATGCCGAGCGCGCGCACCGGATGACGCTGGCTGCGGTCGGGCTGGGCCTCGGGCCGACGTCGCGCGGTGATGATCCGATGCTTTCGACGACGGTCGCCGGGCTGACATTTCCGAACCCGATCGGGCTGGCGGCGGGGTTTGACAAGAACGGCGACGTTCCTGACGAAATGTTGCGCATGGGGTTCGGTTTTAGCGAAGTCGGCACGGTGACGCCGCAGCCGCAGGACGGCAATCCGCGGCCGCGGGTGTTCCGGTTGCGCGACGACGATGCGATCATCAACCGGCTGGGGTTTAACAACGAGGGCCTTGAAGCGGTACGGAGCCGGCTTGCCGTGCGCCATGGCTTGCCCGGCCAGGTCGGGGTGAATGTCGGGGCGAACAAGGACAGCAGCGACCGCGTCCGCGACTATGTCGACGGGGTGCGCGGCATGGGGCGCTGGGCGAGTTATATTACCGTCAATATCTCGTCGCCGAATACGCCGGGGCTGCGCGCGTTGCAGGACAAGGCCGAACTGACGCGGCTGGTGGGTGCGGTGATTGCGGCGCGCGGGCCGCTGCCGTTCCCGCTGTTTGTCAAAGTGGCGCCCGATCTCGAGCCCGGCGAGGTGCGTGATATTGCCGAGGTGGTTGTCGGCTCGGGGATCGATGCGTTGATCGTTTCGAACACGACGCTGGCGCGTGACGGGCTCGAAAGTCACAATGCCGACGAGATGGGCGGGCTTTCGGGGCGGCCGTTGATGGCGCGGTCGACCGAGATCTTGCTCGCTTTTCGCCGCGTTACCGGTGGCCAGATTCCGTTGATCGGGGTGGGCGGGATTGCCAGCGGCGCCGATGCCTATGCCAAGATCCGCGCCGGTGCGTCTTTGGTGCAGCTTTATACAGGGCTGGTCTATCAGGGGCCGCAACTGGTGGGCGAGATCAAGCGCGATCTGGTGCGGTTGCTGCGCCGCGATGGCTTTCGGCGGGTATCGGAGGCGGTGGGTGTCGATGCCTGAGCGCGCGGCGATAATTTGGGGGACAGGATGAAATACCCGATTTTGATGGCAGCGTTGTTGGTGTCGGCGTGTGCAACGACGACCACAGCGCCGCAGGTTGCGGCGCCGGTGGCTGTACCCGGTGCGTCATCGGCGATGGTGTCGGCGGCCGACCGCCGCGCTGCCGAAGCCGGGCTGGCGATGCTGCACGCCGGGGGGTCGGCGTTCGACGCGAGCGCGGCGACGCTGCTCGCGCTGACGGTGGTCGAGCCGCAGTCATCGGGGATCGGTGGCGGTGGATTTCTGATTTATCAACCGGCGACGGGTGGCGTGGCGAGCTTTGACGGACGCGAGACGGCACCGGCTTCGGCGACGCCGACGATGTTTCTGGGCGCCGATGGCAAACCGCTGACGGGGGCGATGGCCAAGCCCGGCGGCAAGAGCGTTGGTGTGCCGGGCAATATTGCGATGCTGGCGATGGCGCATGCCAAATATGGTGTCTTGCCCTGGCCGAAGCTGTTCGAGCCGGCGATTGCGCTGGCGCGCGGCGGCTTTGAAATGACGCCGCGGATGGCGGCCGGTGTGGCGGGGCAGGCGAAGAATCTGGCGCGGACGCGCGACGGTGCGGCGCTGTATCTGTTGCCCGATGGCAGTCCGCGGCCTGCGGGCAGCCGGATCGTTAACGAGCCGCTGGCGCGGACGTTGGAGGCGATTGCCGCGAAGGGGCCGAGCGCGTTTTATACCGGGCCCAACGCCGATGCGCTGGTGGCGACGGTGACGACGGCGTCGATGAATCCGTCGGGGATGTCGCGCGGCGATGTCGCGGGCTATGTCGCGAAGGCGCGGGCACCGATTTGTGGTAAATATCGCAGCTACCGCGTGTGCGGGATGGGGCCGCCGTCATCGGGCGGGATCGCGGTGGTGCAGATTCTGGGGCAGCTCGAGCGTTTCGATCTGGCGGCACTCGGCGCGGATAATCCGGTCGCTTGGCATTTGATCGCCGAAAGCGAGCGGCTGGCGTTCGCCGACCGAGCGGCGTTTGTTGGCGACCCCGATTTTGTCAAAGTACCGACGGCGGGGCTGGTCGCATCCGATTATATCAAGGCACGCAGCAGCCTGATCAGCGCGAGTGGCACGATGGCGACGGTGGTCGCGGGGAAGCCGCGCGGTGCCGTGCCGCGCAAGGCGACGGCGAGCAGCGAAGTGCCGTCGACGTCACATTTTTCGGCGGTTGACCGCCAAGGCAATGTCGCGTCGCTGACCTCGACGGTCGAGGGGTCGTTCGGCTCGGGACTGATTTCGGGGGGCTTTGTGCTCAACAATGAACTGACCGATTTCGACTTCATCCCCGAAGTCGAAGGCGTGCCGGTTGCCAACCGCGTACAGCCGGGCAAGCGGCCACGGTCGTCGATGGCGCCGACGATTGTCTATGACGCGCAGGGCCGCGTGCTGTTGTCGATTGGTGCTGCCGGGGGGCCGACGATTCCGGCGCAGGTGGCAAAGGCAATCATTGCGGTGCTCGACTGGAAGCAGCCGGTGCAGGCAGCGATAGATTTGCCGGTGATGATGGTGTTTGGCGACCGGTTGATTGTCGAATCGGGGCCGCAAGGCGCACCGCTCGCGGCGATGATTCCGGCACTCAAGGCGCTGGGGCATAGTGAAATTACGGTAACGGGGCTGCCGTACAAGGCCAATGGCATCGAGCGCGTTGCCGGCGGCTGGCGCGGTGGTGCTGACCCGCGTAGCGAAGGCGTCGCGCTCGGGCTATAACGCACAAAAACAAGTCTTGCGGGAGCGGCAGTATGGCAACTTCGGTCGAAAAATGTACCAACTGGCCCAATCTGGTCGAGATGTTTTTTGATCAGGCCGAACGGCTTGGCGACGCGCCGATGCTGTCGCAAAAGATTGACGGCGCGTGGGTGGCCATTTCGTGGCGCGCCGCAGCGCAGACGGTGTCGAGTGTCGCCGCGGGGTTGCGCGCGATTGGCATCAAGCCAGGTGACCGTGTCATGCTGGTCAGCGAAAACCGTCCCGAATGGTGCCTCGCCGATCTGGCGATCATGGCGGCGGGCGCGGTGACGGTGCCGACCTATATTACCAATACCGAATCCGATCATTTGCATATTCTCGACAATAGTGGTGCGGTGGCGGCGATTGTCTCGACATCCAAGCTCGCCAAGGGGCTACTTGCGGCGGTGTATCGATCAAAAGCCTGCAATATCGTGATTGGTATTGAAGCGCTGCGGATCGGGCAGGAAAGCGGTGCGACGCTGTATCAATGGCAGCAATTGATTGCCGAAAACCCGGCCAATGTTGCGGCGACGCGCGCCGGGGTGACGGCGGGGCGGAGTGACCTTGCCTGCCTGATTTACACATCGGGAACGGGTGGTGCACCGCGTGGTGTTCGGCAGCATCATGGAGCGATTTTATGTAATGTTGCCGGGGCGATAGCGGTTATCGAGGAGGATTTTTCGAATACGCCTGACAGCTTTTTGTCATTCCTGCCGCTGAGCCATGCTTATGAGCATACTTGCGGGCAATTTGTGCCGATGGGGCTGAGCGCGACAATTTATTATGCTGAAGGATTAGAGAAGCTTGCGGCGAATATGGAGGAGGTCAAGCCGACGTTGATGGTGGTGGTGCCGCGATTGTTCGAGGTTTTGCGCGCGCGGATCGTCAAGACTATCGAAAAACAGGGCGGATTGGCGGTTGTGCTGTTCAATCAGGCGATGCGTTTGGGGCGAAAAAGATATGAGGAGCAGGGGCTGCCGTTTTGGGAGCGGCCGTTCGATGCGCTGCTCGACCGGACGGTTCGGCACAAGGTGCAGCAGCGTTTCGGGGGCAATTTGAAGGCGCTGGTTTCGGGCGGCGCGCCGCTCAATCCCGAAGTCGGGCTGTTCTTTGAATCGCTCGGGATCAGCCTGTTGCAGGGTTATGGCCAGACCGAAGCGGCGCCGTTGATTTCGTGCAACCGGCCGCGCGACCGCATCAAGATCCACACCGTCGGGCCGGCGCTTGACGGCGTCGAGGTCAAGATTGCGGCTGACGGCGAAATCATGGTGCGCGGCGAGTTGGTGATGCATGGCTATTGGCAAAATGACGAGGATAGCGCCAAGGTGCTGCAGCATGGCTGGTTGTTGACCGGCGACATCGGGCACCTTGACGCGGATGGCCATGTGGTGATTACCGACCGCAAAAAAGATATTATTGTCAATGACAAGGGCGACAATGTCGCACCGCAGCGCATCGAGGGCAAGCTGACGTTGCAGACCGAAATTGTCCAGGCGATGGTATACGGCGATCGTCGGCCGTATCTGGTCGGCGTCGTGGTGCCCGATCCAGAGTGGGCGATAAGTTGGGCGCGCGAAAAGGGTATGCCGACCGATCCGATCAAGTTGCATGACGAGCCAGAATTCCAGCGCGCGGTGATGGCGGCGGTCGACCGCGTCAATGCCGGCGTAGCGGTGGTCGAGAAGGTGCGGCGCGTCATCATCGCCGATGCGCCGTTTACCGTCGAGAATTTGCAGATGACGCCGAGTTTGAAGATCCGGCGGCATGTGCTCAAGGAGGTTTACGCCGCCCGCCTAGACAAGCTTTACGGGTAGGCGCAGCGCGGCCGCGCCCAAGGTGAAATTTGCCACTTGGCGAATTTCGACTTGGAAGCGGACTCGCGCCAGCCCGGCCGGCGGGGCGGCGGGGAAGCCCCGCAGAACCCGTCCGACGCCACGGCGTGGCTTTGCCACGACGCGTTATCCCGCAGCCACAATCCGCACCAGATCGATCGCATCTTCTGGACAGGCGCGCACACATAACCCGCAGGCGTGGCAGGCGTCGGCGTTGATAACGAACGCCTGGCGGTTGCCGTGCACCCATAGCTTGACGCGTGTGCGCAGCGGCCGGGCGCGGTGTTCGTCGCGCGACAACTTGCGGATTTCGAACACAGCATAGGGGCAAACGCGCAGGCAATCGGCCTTGCCTTCGCAAGCATTGGTGTCGATGCGCGGTGCGACGATGCCGCTGACCGGCGCACAGCCATTGTCGGTCAAGCGCGGACCCAGTCGATGCCGAGCGTTTCGCGGAAGGCGAAGCGCTGGAGGTGGCGCGCGACGACGGGTTCGAGACGGTCGAGCGTCGCGGCATCGGGGGCGATGATGGCGACGGTCAGATGATCGGCGGCGGCGTTGAAGTGCGCCGCCGCGACGTCGAAATTGACGCGACCGCGTAACGCGTCGAACTCGGTTTCAAGCTTGTGCGACCAATGTTTGCAAAGCTGCTGGAGGTATTTCGACGCATTGGCGGTGGCGATTGTCGCGGTCGCTTCCATCGTTCAGGCCTTTTCAATCTCGAGCGCAGCGGCATCGAGCGCCGCCGCAATCTTGCCGGCTTGCGTCGCGTTGAGGCCGCCACGACCGAGGCGCAAACGCAGCGCGAATTTGACATTGGCCATCGCGCGCAGGACTTGCGGGCCGAAGTCGGCGGGGTTGCCGGCGTTGGCGATGCGGTCATAGATTGCGTCGACCGTCGCGGCGTTTTCCGCCAGATGCGCGGTGCCGGCTTCGGTGATGGTGTATTGGCGTTTGGTGCCTTCGGTGATGGCGCTGGTGACGAGGCCGAGTTCTTCGAGCATCGTCAGTGTCGGGTAGACGACGCCGGGCGACGGGGCATAGGCGCCGCCGAGGCGCGCCTCGATCTCGCGGATCAGTTCATAGCCGTGGCGCGGTGCCTCGGCGATCAGCGCGAGCAGCAACAAGCGCAAGTCGCCGTGCTGGAAAATGCGCCCCGAGCGGCCGTGGCGGCCCATGCGGCCCCCACTGCCAGCGTCGCCGTCGCCGTTGCCGAAATGATGGCGGCCGCGGCCGCCTCTCCAATGATGGAACATGATTATTAGACTCCGTTTAGATAGATCGAACATTCGATAAAATCGATATATCTAAAATATATTTCGATACAAGAGGCTTTTTGTATTTTTTGTGAATTTGCCGCCATGGGTCAGGGGACAGTTTTTGGCGATTGGCGCTGGCAAGACCCGCGACCGGGATAAGGTGTCCCATGGGATGACCCGCGCGCGGGGTGGTTGTAGCGGTGAGAATGCGCATTTGAGCCAGCGCGGGTAGATCTAGGGGACGGGTGGTCGCGCACGACTGCTGGCTGCCGGTCGGCGTTGTGCGTGACAAGCCTGCGGCTACCCACCCCCCAACCCCTCCCCAAGAGGGAACTATATACGTGTTTGACCTAACCTATTTCTCTGAATACTAGCAGCGGGGTGACGCCGTAGGACTCGGAAGGCCGCCCCATTACCACCCGAGCCGCCTCTGCCAACACTACCGATGTGCTAGGAATGCCAACCATTAGATTGAGGTTCAATCGCTCTTCAATTGTTAGGCCCGCGCTTGCATCATCTGGTCTGGCGTCCAGAATACCCAACATACTCCATTCCCCAGCAATTTTTGCTCCGTGTTTGAGAGCCAGATCGGGAAGCGTGCTGACCAGTGCATCTGCCACGACTGATGACCAAGTGGCGAACCCATCTCCCATCATCAGCAGCAACCCCGAGTGGTGCAAATGAGGCAGGAGTGCCACTCCCAATTCGGCTTCTGTTGTTGGCGTGTCGTTAGAGGATTGTCCGCTAGCTCGGCGGCTTTGACGGTTACGGTTAGAATTGTTTTGTTGTGCGCCTCCCGCTTCCGAAAACATCAATTTTTTGACAACGGGCATATTCCACATTGGTTTAAGTGGGGCGAGATCGGCAATTACGATGCTGCCAGATACAAGCACAAACTGCCCAATTCTGGCAGTTGAAATGTCGCGTTTTATCATTTCTCGGGCCGAAGCTGCGTCCAGAAATTCACGTGCGTTGGCCCAAAGCGGATCATAAATTCGTTCGGCGCTCTCTCCTCCAGACTCTCCTGGGCTTCGTTCGAAGCCGAGGTTGCCCCCTCCTAAAACCGCAACGCTCCCGCCAACTTCGACCTTGTAACCGCGCCTTGTCCCTTTGGTTAGGTTCTCTCCGCGCCTAAGCCCGGTGAGGAGTCCGTTCTCATCGAACTGAGCGAGAAACGACGCTATGCGCCGGCTGTCGTGATACAGAAAGTCATAGACTGAAGTGTTTTCCGGTGCGCCTTGCGCCCCTTTTGATGCTGTCACGGCGCTCTTCGACATATTTGGCTACCCCCTCGTCATCCCGATCAACGCGATCTTTTGCGTCGGCAAGCTCATGCTTGTCTGTCTGGATAAACCGAGCGAGCGCTTCGTCAAAGCCTAAGTCTGAAATGTCTTTGTTCGGCTTGCGGAGTGAGGTCATGCGATCAACTCCTTGTAGGTCAACCGGCGCTCGCTGGTGAACGCAATGAGGCTGTTCAAGCGGTCGCCATCTTCTTGGTTGCGGCGGTTGAAACGCCACGTCATTTCATCGACATAGCGGTCTAGATGTTTGGGGCTAACCCAATGGTGAATGCCGACGATCTGGCGCTTCAGCAGCGACCAGTAGCCTTCGATGCTATTGGTGTGGTGGTTTCCGTTCACATACTCACCCGCGCCGTGACGGACAACGCCATGCTTGAACGTGCGGCCAAGGTGCCGATAGCCCGAATGCTCATCGGTCGAAACTGTAGCGGACGGCGCGACAACGGCATGAACAAAGCCGTCCAGAGTCTCGGTATCAGTCCGCTCAATGACCGTGGCAACAATTTCGCCGCCACGGCTGATAGCGCCGATCACAGCGGTCTTGCCGAAAGTGCCGGGGCCGTTTTTCGGGTCGCCCTTGTGGCGATTATGCGCCTTGCCGCCAACATAGGTTTCATCCACTTCGACCTCCCCAATCAGCGGGGCATTGAAAGAATCAGTGACGGCAGCATGACGCAGACGATGAAGCATGAACCATGCTGTCTTTTGCGTCACGTCAATATCGCGCGCCAGCGTGGTGCTGGCGATGCCCTTCTTGTGTGAAGTCAGCATCCAGATAGCCATAAGCCACTTCTGCATGGGGATTTTGGTGTTCTCGAAAACAGTCCCAACCTTGATCGAAAAGCGCTTCCGGCAATCACCGCATTTGTGGGTGCGCTTGTCAGAAAAATGGTTGACGCGGGTGCTACCGCAGAGCGGGCAAAACGCCCCATTGCGCCAGCGAATGGCCGTGAAATGATCGACTGCCGATTGTTCATCGGGAATGACTTTCAGCAGGTCGAAAAGGCTCTTGAACGCGGTCGTCATTTTGGCATCCCCTCAGGATGCCAATTGTATAACACGGGGCTAGATTTGGGTCAAGCACGTATATAGTTCCCTCCCCAAGAGGGAGGGGAGTCGCGATGGCGTATTGCCGAAGTGGATGCTTTTGGCGTTGTGGCAGGCGACTAGGCCTGGCAAGCATGGTTGATGCGGCAATCGATTAAATCCCGTGGAACAGTTTGGACCGAAGACGAGGTCAGGCTGGCGCTATTGCTCTATTTTCAAATCCCGTTCGGCCAAATGAATCACAAAAACCGACAGGTCGTTGATCTTGCGGCACGCATCGGGCGCAGTCCGTCATCGGTCGCTATGAAGCTGGGAAATCTCGCAAGCCTTGACGCCAATATTACGGGAAGCGGGCGTGTTGGACTTAAGAATGCGTCGGCACTCGATCGTAAGGTCTGGGACTGGTATCATCACGATTGGTCTACGGCTGTCGATACGGCTCAAGGATTGTTGGACCAAGTATCGCCGCCGCTTGACGTTGAGGTCACCGAGGCTTTGGCGCACGTCATGGCACGGCGCGGCCAGCAGTTTTTTCGCAATGCCGTCCTGACGAACTTCGATTTTCAATGCTGCGTTACGGGTATGAATATCGCGTCCTTGCTGAACGCGAGCCATATAGTGCCGTGGCGCGTGGACGTTCGGCAACGGCTCAACCCTGCCAATGGACTTTGCCTCAATGCGATGCTCGACCGCGCCTTTGACCGCGGACTTGTCGGCTTCGACCGAACTGGCGCCCTTCTTGTTTCGAGGTACATCGCGCGGCAGGCCAACCCGGCGACGCAACGCTATTTCTACGCGCTTGCCGGACAGCGCATTCTGCCTGCGCAAAAGATGAGCATCGATACGAGTTTGCTTGATTGGCACCGCCACGAAATTTTCGAGCAGCATCTGTCCGACTGATCAAGGCAACGCTGGCCGGAGCAATAAAGGCATCAATGCCTAT
>Ga0209023_10007424_pt1 | contig 11242 bp, 10 predicted proteins | sample LakOneMetagenome_FD_187468 | JGI IMG/M metagenome (GOLD analysis project Ga0209023, IMG submission 187468) | Freshwater and sediment microbial communities from Lake Erie, Canada (SPAdes) (version 2) | ecosystem: Environmental > Aquatic > Freshwater > Lentic | place: Lake Erie, Canada...
GGGGTCGGGCTCGACGAGCGAGCTGTTGATGGAGTGCACGATGACGGCCCAGTGGGTGAACAGCTCACCGAGCCACGCGCCGATCGCCTCGGCGCCGTCGACCGTGCCGTACTCGCCGAGGTCCCACACGGCATCGGCCGTGAACAGTCCGGCGAGCTCGTCGGCCCGCTTGCGGTTCACACCGTCGATGTACCGGGCATGGAGTCGTTCGACCATTCCGCCAGCATCGCGCCACCCCCGCCCGCCGCCACGACCGCACGGTTCCCTGGCATGACAGGACAGCGGGGGTGCCCGTCGGCCACGCTGTGCGCCGTGCGTCGCCGGCTTCCCTTCCTCCTCCTCGCCGGAGCCGCCCTCGGCGTCTCGGGCGTCTCGTTCACCGCGGCGCGCCGCAGGCGTGGCCTCGGTCACGCCGTCGCCACGCGTTCGCGTACGTCGCGCAACCTCGAGCTGGCCCGGCTCGGAGCCACGGTCGGCTCCTCGTACGCGTCGACCGCGGCTCGGAAGGTGTTCGCATCGGCCGAACGGCGCGACGAGCTCGACCACGAGCACGAGCTCAAGACGGCCGACGCGGTGGTGGAGCGCCTGGGACAGATGAAGGGCGCGCTGATGAAGCTCGGCCAGATGGCGAGCTACCTCGACGAGGGCCTGCCCGAGACCCTTCGCCTCGCCCTCGCCCAACTGCAGTCGAACGCTCCGCCGATGTCGTCGGAGCTCGCCGAGGCGACGATCCTCGCCGAGCTCGGTCAGAGCCCGCAGGAGCTGTTCGTCGAGTGGGATCCCGTTCCGATCGCGGCGGCGTCGATCGGCCAGGTGCACCGGGCGCTGTGGCGCGACCCGGCGACCGGCATCGAGCACGCGGTCGCGGTGAAGGTCCAGTACCCGGGGGTCGATCGGGCGATCGAGTCCGATCTCTCCACCGCCGACTTCCTCGGCACGCTGTTGAAGCAGGGGTTCGGCGGCCTGGAACCCGAGGAGATGGTGGCCGAGATCAAGGAGCGGCTGGTCGAGGAGCTCGACTACGAGCGCGAAGCCCGCAACCAGCGCGAGTTCGCCGGCTACTACCGGGACCACCCCTTCATCCACGTGCCCGACGTCGTCGACGCCCTCTCGACCAAGCGGGTCCTGACCACCGAGCTCGCCGACGGCCACCGGTTCGACGAGGTGTTGACCTGGTCGCAGGACGAACGCGATCAGGCGGCCGAAGCGATCTTCCGGTTCGTGTTCCGCAGCCTGTACCGCTTCCATGCGTTCAACGGCGATCCGCACCCGGGCAACTACGTGTTCCGCAAGGGCGGGCAGGTGACCTTCCTCGACTTCGGACTCGTGAAGCACTTCACCGACGACGAGATGGACACGTTCCAGCGGATGATCAGCGCGGCCGTGCTCGAACCCGACCCGGCCGAGTACCGGCGCGTCGTCGAGGGGGCGGGCATGCTGCGCCCCGACGCCCCGGTCGAGACCGACGAGGTCGGCCGGTATTTCCAGCACTTCTACGCACCGGTTCGCGACGACCAGGAGATGGCGTGGACCGCCGCCTACGCATCGTCGATCGTGCGCCACGTGTTCGACCGCAGCTCGCCGATCGCCCAGTACGCAACGGTGCCCAAGGCGTTCGTGTTCATCCAGCGGATCAACCTCGGCCTGTACGCGATCCTCGGCCAGCTCGCCGCCCACGGCAACTACCGCCGGATCTCGGAGGAGATGTGGCCGATGGTGAACGCCCCCGCGTCCACCCCGATGGGCCTCGCCGAGGCCGAGTGGCTGAGGCGGAGCGAGGCTGGGCGCGGGCTGAACGAGGGCTGAACACCGCCCCCGGGCCACGCGTCACCGCGCGGTTCCCTCCGGCCGGACGGCCGATAGCGTCGTCCGAGTGCGTCGTTCCGCCTTCCTCGCCTCGTTCACCGCGCTCGCCCTGACCCTTGCCGCGTGCGGCAGCGACAGCAGCAGCTCGGCCAGCTCCACCACCGCATCCGGCTCGGATTCGACCTCGACGGCTGACTCGACAGCTGATTCGACGGCCGGCACCGACACGACGGTGGCGGTGAAGTCGGCGTTCACGAAGCCGACCGTGAAGCTCCCGGCGACCCTGCCGACGAAGCTCGAGAAGACCGAGCTGAAGGCGGGCAGCGGGCAGGCCGCAGCGACGGGCGACACCGTCGTCGTGCACTACGTCGGCGTGCTCTCCAAGGACGGCACCGAATTCGACAACAGCTACGACCGGGCCCAGTCGTTCCCCGTGGCGATCGGCCAGGGTCAGGTCATCAAGGGGTGGGACGAGGGGCTCGTCGGCGTCCAGACGGGCGGCCAGTACCAGCTCGACATCCCGGCCGACCTCGCCTACGGCGATCAGGGCTCGGGTGACGTCATCAAGGGCGGCGACGCCATCACCTTCGTCATCGACGTGTTGGCGGTGCTCACACCCGGCACGGCCGCCGACGAACCGAAGGTCACCGCACCGACCTCGTCGGGCGCCAAGGACGTCGAGACCGAGGACCTCGTCGATGGCACCGGCAAGATGGCCGAGGCCGGCGACGACGTGTACGTCGAACTCGTCGCCTACCGCGGCGACTCGGGCGAGAAGATCGACTCCAGCTGGGGCAACGGCGGGCCGGCCGCGCTGAAGCTCACGTCCGACGGCGCCCTGCCCGGGCTCGTCACCGGCATCGCCGGGATGAAGGTCGGCGGCCGCCGCCAGATCATCATCCCGTCGGCCCAGGCGTTCGGCGAAGCCGGGAACACCGACGTCAGCATTCCCGGCAACACCGACCTGGTCGTCATCATCGACCTGATCGCGGCCTTCAAGTCGTGACCTTGGCGCTCGGGCCGGTGGTGCACCGACGAGGGCGGCCGGGCCGCGGTCAGATCACCGAGGTGAGATCCAGGCCGAGGTCGAGGACGCGGGCCGAGTGGGTCAGCTCGCCGACAGCGATGTAGTCGACCCCGGTCGCGCCGACGGCGCGAGCGCTCTCGATGGTCAGCCCGCCCGACGCTTCGAGGATCACCGGCCGGCCGCACTCCGAGCGCACACCGACCGCCTCGCGCAGCTGCTCCACGGTGAAGTTGTCGAGCAGGATCAGGTCGGCTCCCGCCTCGATCGCTTCGCGCATCGCTTCGACCGAGTCGACCTCGATCTCGATCGGCATCTGGCCGTCGAGGGCGCGGACCTTGGCGAACGCCTGGGCGACCCCGCCTGCCGCGACGACGTGGTTGTCCTTCACGAGGGCGGCGTCCGACAGCGCCATGCGGTGGTTCACTCCGCCGCCGCACCGGACGGCGTACTTCTGCAGGGCGCGCAGGCCGGGCATGGTCTTGCGGGTGTCGCGGACCTTCGCCGGCGTTCCCTCGAGCGCGTCGGCCCAGCGGCGGGTGAGGGTGGCGACGCCCGACAGGTGACACAGCAGGTTCAACGCCGACCGTTCGGCGGTGAGGAACGATCGCGTGGGCGCGGTCACCCGGGCGACGACGTCGCCCTTCGCGATCCGGTCACCGTCGCGCCGGCAGAACTCGATGTCGGACGCGGCCTCGCCGCACACCGCCTCGACCACGGCCATCGCGACCGGCAGCCCGGCGAGCACGCCCGCCGAACGAGCGGCGAACTCTCCGACGGACCGCTGGCCGGCCGGCACGGTGGCGGTCGACGTGACGTCGATCCCGCCGGCGAGGTCCTCGGTGACCGCCATGCGGACGATCGCGGCGACGGCATCGGGGTCGAGGCCGCCGGCCCGCAGGAGGGCCCGGGTCGACTCGGGCAGGGCATGGAACGTGAACATGTCGTCAGGCCCCTTCGGGAGCGCCGGTCACGCTCGGACGCCCGTCGGCGTCGAGCCGGACGGTGAGGTGGGTTCGCCAGAGGTCGCGTGGTTCGGTCCAGTCGGTGCGCCGGTGGCAGCCCCGGCTCTCGGTGCGCACCGAGGCCGCGGCAACCACGGCCGACGCGACGATCAGCAGGTTCGTCGCCTCCCAGGCGTTCCGGGAACCGGTGACGTCGACCGTGCAGGCCTGGGCCAGCGCGACCAGCTGCCCGGTGGCGCTGCGCAGACCGTCGGGCGAGCGGAGCACGCCGACGTGGCGCGACATCGCCGAGCGCAACTCCACCCGCTCGGCGGGGTTGAGCAACGGACCGTTGACGCTCTCGTCCACCCCGTCGGGCAGCTGGGCCACCGGCGGCAGTTCGTCCGCCAGCGCCCGTCCCACCCGGGTGCCGGCGACGACGCCTTCGGTGAGCGAGTTCGAGGCCAAACGGTTGGCTCCGTGCACGCCGGTGCACGCGACCTCGCCGACGGCGTAGACGCCCGAGAGCTCGGTCCGCCCGTCGAGATCGGCCACGATGCCGCCGCACACGTAGTGGGCGGCGGGGGCGACGGGGATGCGGTCCTTCGCCGGATCGACACCGGCCGAGCGGCAGGCCGCGGTGATACTCGGGAACCGTTCGTAGAACCGCTCCCCCATGTGCGTCGCGTCGAGGAACACGTGGTCGCCCACGCCTCCGGGAGCCTTGGCCATCCGCCGGCTGATCGCCGACGCCACGACGTCACGCGGCGCGAGGTCCTCGAGCGGATGGACGCCGGTCATCACCCGCCGGCCGAGACCGTCGAAGAGGATCGCACCTTCGCCACGCACCGCCTCGCTGATGAGCGCCTGCTGCCCCGTCGCCCCGGGACCGCGCCACAGAACGGTGGGATGGAACTGGACGAACTCGACGTCGCGCACCGGCAACCCGGCGCGCAGCGCCAGTGCCACGCCGTCGCCGGTGACCGCCGGAGGATTCGACGTGGATGCGAAGACCTGGCCGTAACCGCCCGTCGCGATCACGACGGAACGGGCGCGGACCACGCCGACCGACACCACGCGGCCGGCGGTGTCCATGATGCCGATGCGGACGCCGGCCACCCCCCGGGTCCCGTCGGGGAGCTCGCCGACGATCAGGTCGATGGCGAAGGCCCGATCGAGCACCTCGGCCCCGGAGGCGATCGCGGCCTGGTCGAGGGTGCGCTGGACCTCGGCGCCGCTCTGGTCACCGCCGGCGTGCACGATGCGGTTGTGGGAGTGCCCGCCCTCGCGGGTGAGCGCGATGGAACCGTCGGCGCCCGGGTCGAAGATCGCCCCGAGCTGGACCAGGTATCGGATGGCGTCGGGCGCCTCGCTGACGAGCTCGCGCACGGCGGCCTCGTCGCAGAGGCCGGCCCCTGCTTCGAGCGTGTCGCGCACGTGGTTCTCGAGCGAGTCGCTCGGGTCGAGGACGCCGGCGAGTCCGCCCTGGGCCCAGGCGGTGGACCCGGCGTCGAGCGTGTCCTTGGTCACGATCAGCACCGACCGGGAGGGACGGGCGGCGAGCGCGGCGGCGAGCCCTGCCGCCCCCGAGCCGAGCACGACCACGTCGACGTCGCGTTCCCACGTCGCGGCCGGGGCCGCGAGCGCGACCGGGAGGGCGCCGCTCACTCTGCGGTCTTGGAGGGAGTGCCGATGGCGATCATCCGCTCGACCGACGCTCGCGCCCGGGCGGCGATGTCGGCCGGGACGTCGACCACGTCGCGTCCGTCGCGCAGGGCTCGCACCAGCTTCTCGGGCGTGATCATCTTCATGTACTTGCAGACGGCGGCCCGGTTCACCGGCTCGAAGATCACCAGCGGGTTGGCCTTGCGCAGCTGGTGCAGCATGCCGGTCTCGGTCGCGACGAGGACCTTCTTCGCCGTCGTCTGCTGGGCGGCGGTGACCATCCCCGCGGTCGAGAGGATCTTGGTGCGCTCCGCCGGCACCACCCCGGCCCCGACGAGGTAGAGCGCACTCGTGGCGCATCCGCACTCGGGGTGTACGAAGAGCTCGGCGTCGGGCTCGGCCTCGACCCGGGCGCGCAGCTCCGAACCGTTGATGCCGGCGTGCACGTGGCACTCACCCATCCAGATGTGCATGTTCTCCCGGCCGGTGAGGCGTTGCACGTGGGCGCCGAGGAACTGGTCGGGGCAGAACAGCACGTCGCGGTCGGCGGGGATCGAGTTGACGACGTCGACCGCGTTCGACGACGTGCAACAGATGTCGGTCTCGGCCTTCACGGCCGCGGTGGTGTTCACGTAGGACACGACGACCGCGCCGGGGTGCTCGGCCTTCCACTCGCGCAACTGCTCGGCGGTGATCGTCTCGGCGAGGGAGCAGCCGGCGTTCTCGTCGGGGATCAGCACCGTCTTGTCGGGGCTGAGGATCTTGGCCGTCTCGGCCATGAAGTGCACCCCGCAGAAGACGATGGTCGACGCGTCGACGTTCGCCGCCACCCGGGAGAGGGCCAGTGAGTCGCCGACGTGGTCGGCGATGTCCTGGATCTCGGGGAGTTGATAGTTGTGGGCGAGGATCACGGCGTCGCGCTCACGGGCGAGCGCGCGCACCTCCTCCGCCCACGACTCGACTGATGCGCTCACGGGGGTCCTCTCACGTTTCGGCCCGATGAACGACAGGCTAGGCGGAGCGCAGGCGAACGGAGCGGAGCGGAGTTCGCCGCAGCGACCAAGCGTGAACGGCGGAGCGCAGGCGAACGGAGCGGAGCGGAGTTCGCCGCAGCTGAGCTATCCGGCGAGGCGGAGGGCGACGGCTTCGGCGGCGAGGTTCCGCATCGCGTCGGCCATGCGGCCGTTCCCTTCGGCATGGATCTGCACGGCGGCGCCCCGAGCGCGGATCGCGGTCGCGAGCACCGCTGCGCCGGGAACCGGCTCGATCAGGACCACGGACACGATCCGCACCCGTTGCCGCTTGGGGTGCCGGCTCGGGCGGGTCGGCGCCTCGGGGTCGTCGAGCGGCGATTGCCAACCGAGGGTGAGCAGGGCGACGGCGTCGAAGTTCCCCGCCAACAGGGCAGCCGGCCCTTCGACGACGTCGTACGGGAAGCCCCGGTCGAGGAGGGAGAAGCGGGCCGCGCCGTCGGCGTCGGGGCTCTCGGCGGCGAGTCGGCCGGCGTCGCGGACGGTCACGCCGTAGAGGCGGGCCTCGTCGAGGTTCCAGTCGGTGGTCTGGTCGAGCCGGTGCTCCAACCACTCGGCGAGCCGGGAGGTGGCGTCGGTGGCGGGCGGGACGGGGGCGAGTGGGCCCGAATGCTCGAGGTCGAGATGCATGGCGGTAGGTGTGCGCAACCCGGCCGGCACCGGCACGATTCGTCGGTACCGTGCCGGAGATGGTCAGCGTGCTCACCGTGTGCGGCAGTCTCCAGCAGCGATCGACGAACCGCCTGCTCCTCGACGTGGCGGTCGCCGCGGTCGCCGGCGATGGGGAGGTCACGGTCGTCGACTTCGACGGGCTGCGCGACCTGCCGGCGTTCGACCCCGACCTCACGGACGTCGTGCCTCGTGCGGTGGAGCACTGGTTCGCCCGGCTCGCCGAGGCGGGTACCGTCCTGTTCGCCTGCCCCGAGTACGCCGGTGCGCTCGCCGGTTCGACGAAGAATGCGCTCGACTGGGCCGTGGGCGCCTCGTCGCTCTACCGCAAGCCGGTCGCGGTGATGAGCGCCGGCACCTCGGGCGGCGCCCACGCGCTGGCGCAGATGGTGCAGACCCTCACGTGGCAGGGCGCCCACGTGGTCGGCACGCTCGGCGTCGCCGCCCCCCGCACCAAACTCGGACCCGACGGCACGCTCACCGATCCCGACACCCGCGCCGCCGTGGCCGCGCTGGCGCGGCGGCTCGTCGGCTTCCCCGAGCTCGCCGCCGAGCGTCGGATGGCGTCGGTGCACGACACGGTCGTGGCCGCCGGCATCGACCCCGTCCACATCGCCCCGTTCACCTGAGCGTAGGGGACCGGCTGCCGGCTCACGACCGGCGTTCCGCACCCACGTATCGCTCGACGCACCGCGGATCGGCACGTCGGTGCCCGTCGGCCGGAAACCTGGGTGCAGAGCGCCGGCCCGCCGCCCGCAGGCGCCCGACGCCGGTCGGCATGGGTCACGCGGTGAGGGCGTCGGTGATGCGCCGGGCGGCGTCGACGACGGGAGCGCCGAAGCAGCGGCCGGGAGCGCGCGTCAACCGCTCGAGCGGGCCCGACACACTCACCGCGGCGACCACCGCGCCGGAGGCGTCGCGGACCGGAGCGCTCACCGATGCGACGCCCTTCTCGCGTTCCTCGACACTCTCGAACCAGCCTGGTCCACCATCGGTGTGGGTGGTGAGGGCCCGACCCGCCGAGCCGCGATCGAGCGGCAGGAGCACACCTTCGGGCACGATCCACTGGAGGGCGTGGGGCGAGTTGAGCGAGATCGTGCACCGGCGATGGCGGTCACCTTCGCGGACGTAGAGCTGCACCCCCTCGGAGGTGGCGTTACGGAGGTCCTCGAGCACCGGGCGTGCCACCTCGGCGAGCGAGAACCCGGCGGCGGCGGCCCGGCCGAGCTCGATGAGGCCGAAGCCGAGGGCGAAGCGCCCGTCGGCGTCCCGCCGGACCAGGCCGTGCACTTCGAGCGCGACCGCCAGGCGGTGCGCCGTCGCCCGGGGCAGACCGGTGGCAGTCTGGAGATCGTTCAGCGAACGGGGACCGAGGCGCAGGGCGGCGAGCACGCCGACTGCTTTGTCGAGCACCCCCACGCCACTTAGACTGTCCATCGTTCGGGAATGCTATCCCAGTATCTGGGACAGCCCCGGACCGCAAGAAAGTGAGCCGCCGGCCATGACCGCCAAGACCCTGCCCCAGAAGGTCTGGGAGCGCCACGTGGTGCACGCCGCACCGGGCGAATCCGACCTGCTCTACATCGACCTGCACCTGGTGCACGAGGTCACCAGCCCGCAGGCGTTCGACGGGCTGCGGCTCACCGGCCGCAAGATCCGCCGGCCCGACCTCACGATCGCGACCGAGGACCACAACGTCCCGACCGAGAACATCGACCAGCCGATCGCCGATCCCATCTCGGCCCGCCAGGTCGAGGTCCTGCGCGAGAACGCCGCCGAGTTCGGCATCGTCGAGTTCCCGATGGGCCACCCGAGCCAGGGCATCGTCCACGTGATCGGACCCGAGCAGGGCCGGACCCTGCCCGGCATGACCATCGTGTGCGGGGACTCCCACACCGCGACGCACGGGGCGTTCGGGTCGCTCGCCTTCGGCATCGGCACCTCGGAGGTCGAGCACGTGCTCGCCACCCAGACCCTGCCGCAGACCCGGCCGAAGTGGATGAGCATCACGGTCGACGGCGAGTTGCAGCCCGGCGTCACCGCCAAGGACATCGTGCTCGCCATCATCGGCGCGATCGGAACGGGCGGCGGCATCGGCCACGTCATCGAGTACCGCGGCGCGGCGATCTGGGGGCTCTCGATGGAGGGCCGCATGACCGTGTGCAACATGTCGATCGAGGCCGGCGCCAAGGCCGGGCTCGTCGCCCCCGACGACATCACCTTCGAGTACCTGAAGGGCCGGGAGCACGCCCCGAAGGGCGACGCGTGGGACGCCGCGGTGGCCGATTGGCGGACGCTCCGGACCGACGACGGCGCGGTGTGGGACGCCGAGGTCGTCATCGATGCCTCGACGATCCGTCCGCAGGTCACCTGGGGCACGAACCCTGCACAGGTCGCCTCGATCGACGACGTCGTGCCGAACCCGGCCGACTACGCCGATGCCGGCCAGCGCGACAGCGTGTCGCGGGCGCTCGAGTACATGGGGCTCACCGCCGGCCAGCGCATCCGCGACATCACGGTCGACACCGTGTTCATCGGCTCGTGCACCAACAGCCGTATCGAGGATCTCCGGGCCGCGGCGGCGGTGATGCAGGGCCGCACCGTCACCGTCAAACGGGTGATGGTGGTCCCCGGCAGCCACGCGGTGAAGGCCCAGGCCGAAGCGGAAGGGCTCCCCGAGGTCTTCCGGGCGGCCGGGGCCGACTGGCGTGAGCCGGGCTGCTCGATGTGTCTCGCGATGAACCCCGACAAGCTCGCCGTCGGCGAACGCTCGGCGAGCACGAGCAATCGCAACTTCGAGGGCCGCCAGGGACGAGGCGGACGCACCCATCTCGTCTCTCCGGCCGTCGCCGCCGCGACAGCGGTGCTCGGCCACTTCGGCACCCCGGACGAACTCCCCACCATGGAGGCACTGGCATGAAGGCCGTCACCGTCATCTCCGGCACGGGTGTGCCGCTGCGTCGTTCCGACGTCGACACCGACCAGATCATCCCGGCCGACTGGCTCAAGCGGGTGGAACGCACCGGGTTCGACAAGGGCCTGTTCGCCACCTGGCGCGACGACCGCAACTTCGTGCTCAACGACGAGCGGTACGCCCAGGCGTCGATGCTCGTGGCCGGGCCGGCGTTCGGCGTCGGCTCGTCACGCGAGCACGCGGTGTGGGCGATCCAGCAGTACGGGTTCGATGCGGTGATCGCACCGAGCTTCTCCGACATCTTCCGCAACAACTGCACCAAGAACGGGCTGGTGCCGGTCATGGTCTCGGAGGCCACCGTGCAGCGGCTGTGGGAGCTGATCGAGGCCGATCCGGCCACCGAGATCACGGTCGACATGGAGCGACTCGTGGTCGAGGTCCCGGCGGCGGGCCTCGTGGAGTCGTTCCCGATGGATGCGGCCACCCAGCACCGCTTCATCAACGGGCTCGACGACATCGGGATCACCTTGACCCACGCCCAGGCGATCGACGACTACGAGGCCAACCGGCCGGTGTGGCTCGCCGCCCGTTGAGCATCCCGCCGCTGCGCATGCGGCTGCGGCCCTTCGGCGCGTCCGTCACGATCGAGGCCGACGACGACCGTTTCCTGGCCGCCGCACGCTTCGCCATGGCGCGCTATCCATCGGCGGCGGGGCTCGGTTCGCCGGGCCTCGCCACCGAGGTCCACATCTCGGCGTCCACGGTCGGCGATGCCGCCGCCGAGCCGGCGTGGCCGGCGAACCGGATGACCGAACACGCCGCGGGACTCGAGCTGAGCTCCGGAGGGTCGCGGGTCGTCGTGCGACGGCCTGCGAGCGGTCCCGCCGTCGCCGTGGTGGAGCTCGAGCCGCGCCTCCTCGAACAGCCCGAGGCCGTCCGGGTCTTCGTCGAGGCCGGGTTCTGGTCGGCCGTGATCGGCCGCGGACTCCTGTACGCGGTGCACTCGGGTCTCGTCGGCGCGGCCGGCGCCGGGCTGGTGCTGCGCGGCCAGTCGGGCGCCGGTAAGTCGACCCTCACGTACGCGTGCGTCAGGCGCGGCATGACGATGTCGTCCGACGACTGGATCTACGCCCTCGCCGGGGCCGCACCCGACCGCGTCCTCGGCTACCCGTGGCGGATGTGGCTCACC
>Ga0209023_10007425_pt1 | contig 11241 bp, 7 predicted proteins | sample LakOneMetagenome_FD_187468 | JGI IMG/M metagenome (GOLD analysis project Ga0209023, IMG submission 187468) | Freshwater and sediment microbial communities from Lake Erie, Canada (SPAdes) (version 2) | ecosystem: Environmental > Aquatic > Freshwater > Lentic | place: Lake Erie, Canada | collected...
CGGGCGTCACCAGCGCGATGACACCGGTGTCGCCGACGTGGGTGAAGTACGAGCCGCTGCCGGCCGCAATGGCGGCCTCGACCTGCTCGGGCGTCAGGAACTTCGGGTCGATCGGGGTGCCGGCATCGGGGTCCACCAACCCGTGGTCCTTCTTCTCCTTGTTGTGCGCCGGCGGCGGAACCGGGTCGTGGTCCGGCTCGGGCTGGTCCTTGTCGGTCGGCGTGTGGTCGCTGGGCTCCACGTCGTGCGTCGCCAGTCCTCTCGTCTGCACCTCGACGGTGTTGTTGATCTTTGTCCGGACGTCCTGGGTGGTGGTCGGCGGGAGCGCGTTGTTGAGGGCGTCGGACTGCGCTTTCCACGGATCGCCGACGGCTCTGCCGCTCCCGATCGACCGCAGCGTCCCTGCGCTGTCGTAGATCTGCACCGACGAGGTGAACTGGCCGTCGTCGAAGCTGTTCTGGATGAAGACCTCGCCCTTGTCGATCTTGATGTGGGCCTCCTTCGGCGGACCACCGTCCCAGCCGTACAGCGATGCGTTGGGGGCGTCGGGCGGCAGCGGGCTGGACGACGTGGTCTCGCCGTGGACCTGCCAGTCGAGCGTGCCCATCAGCGTGCCCAGGTCGACACCGGCCGGCGTCATCGACGCCGGGTGGAAGTCGCCGGCCCGCTTCGGCAGCGGCAGCCCGAGGCTGCCCATCGCATCGATGATGCTGATGGTGATCGCGTGGCCGTCCGGTGTGACCGTCAGCAGGTCGATCTGCGGCTCCAGCCAGAAGCCGGGCAGCGTCTCGTCCGCGATCCGGTCGAACATCCACCGCACCGACGGGGAGCTGGTGGCGTCATAGGGGTCGCTGCCGAAGGCCTTCTCGTCGGCATCGCTGAACCCGTCGCCGTCGCTGTCCTGCGCGTCGGACGTGAGCAGGGTGCACACGTTGGTCAGGCAGTTCAACACGGGCGGCGGGGGGAAGCCGCCACCGGCGGAGGCGCTGCCTGGCGCAGCTGCTGACAGGGCGATGAAGGAGAGGGCACCGAGCGATACGGCGCCGGCGGTGAGGGCGGGGAAGATGTGGTGTCTGCTCATGGGGTGATCGTGCGGCAACGACCCCGAGCGCCGCATCGGGGGAACCCCCGGGATCCGCCACCAGCACCCCCGAAGGCCCGAAGGCAGTTCCGGTGCAATTCCCGACTTGTGGGGTCGGGAATCAGCGGCTACGATCGCCCGCCATGAGTGACACCTGGGGTTTCGAGACACGGCAGATCCACATCGGCGGCGAGCCGGACCCGACGACGGGCGCCCGCGCCGTCCCGATCTACCAGACGACCAGCTTCGAGTTCCGCGACGCCGCGCACGCGCAGAACCTGTTCGCACTGGCCGAGATCGGCAACATCTACACCCGCATCATGAACCCGACGCAGGGCGCGCTCGAGGCCCGCCTGTCCAGCCTCGAAGGTGGCGTCACGACCGCGGTCGGCCTGCCCGGCGCGCTCGTCGTCAGCAGTGGCCAGGCTGCAGAGACGCTGGCCATCCTCACGCTCGTGGAGAACGGCGGCCACATCGTCGCCAGCCCGTCGCTGTACGGCGGCACCTACAACCTGTTCCACTACACGTTGCCGAAGATGGGCATCGAGGTCACCTTCGTCGAGGACCCGCACGACCTGGAGGAGTGGCGCGCTGCCATCCGCCCGAACACGAAGGTGTTCTTCGGTGAGGTGCTGGCCAACCCGCGCAACGACGTGTTCGACATCCAGGGCGTCAGCAAGGTCGCCCACGACAACGGCATCCCGCTGATCGTCGACAACACCGTCCCCACGCCGTACCTGATCCGCCCGTTCGAGTGGGGTGCCGACATCATCGTGCACAGCCTCACCAAGTTCATCGGCGGTCACGGCACGTCGATCGGCGGCGCGATCATCGACGGTGGCACGTTCGACTATGCCGCCAGCGGCCGCTTCCCCAACATGACCGAGCCGGACCCCAGCTACCACGGCCTGCCGTACTTCCCGGCGCTCGGCCACGGTGCGTTCATCATCAAGGCCCGCGTGCAGTTGCTGCGCGACCTGGGCATGGCGATCTCGCCGTTCAACGCCTTCCTGATCCTGCAGGGCCTGGAGACGCTGAGCCTGCGCATGGAGCGCCACTGGGAGAACGCCGACAAGGTCGCCACGTTCCTCGACGGCCACCCGCAGGTGGAGAGCGTCTCCTACGCCGGCCTGGAGTCCAGCCCGTGGCACGAGCGCGCCAAGCTCTACGGCGGCGGCAAGGGCTACGGCAGCGTGCTCGCGTTCGACATCAAGGCGCCCGTCGGCGGCAGCGCCCGCGACGCCGGCCAGAAGTTCGTCGAGGCACTGCAACTGCACAGCCATGTCGCCAACATCGGCGACGTGCGCAGCCTGGTGATCCACCCGGCCAGCACCACGCACAGCCAGCTGTCCGAGGAGGAGCAGGAGAGCACGGGCGTGCGTCCCGGCCTGGTCCGCCTCAGCGTGGGCCTGGAGAGCATCGCCGACATTCTCGCCGACCTCGAACTGGGCTTTGCGGCCGTCGCCGGTTGATCCGGCGAAGGTGTCAGTTTCGTGAATTCGGTCGCTTCCTAGCAGCCGGTAGACTCCGGCGGATGCCTGAGGAGCCCCGCTAGCCGATGGAGACAGAATCACCGGAGATGGGCGCGGTGCGCGGCGTGGAAGCGCAGCGCAACCACGTCCTGGCGGTTGCCAAGGGCATGGCGGTCGAGGCGCGCAGCATGTTGCGCTCGCATCGGTGGCGGCTCGGCAACTCCGTCGTCCGCGGTGTCACCTCGATCCTGCCGCGTCGCCGTCACGAACTGGCCGCCACGCGCCTGCAGCGCTGGGTCGACGAGCTGGAGTCCATCCAGGACCGCATGAGCCAGCCCGTGGTCGTCGGGACCGCCCGCCGGCCGGTCACCGCGAGCGCTCTGCAGCACGCCTGGCCCGTTGGTGAGGCGGCTTCGTACGACGTGATCGTGCTCGGCAACGTGCCGTGGGCGTCTCGTTGGCAGCGACCCCAGCAGCTCGCGAACGCGATGGCGGCCAAGGGGCACCGCGTGTTCTACGTGGCCACCACGCACCGCGACGATGGCGCGGAGACCGAGGTCGCGCACAACGTGTTCGACGTGCGGCTGCCACCGGCCACCGGCTGGAACCGCTACGACGAGGTCGCCGACGACGTGTTGGTCGGCGACTGGGTGGAGTGGTTCGAGCAGTTCGCCCGTCGCCAGCACGTGGCCGACGCGGTGCTGCACTTGCACCTCGCCAGTTGGTGGCCGCTGGCCCGCCACTTGCGTGAGCAGTTCGGCTGGCGCGTGGTCTACGACTGCATGGACGAATGGGCCGGCTTCCCCGGCATGGGCCGCGAGGTCGTGGATGCCGAGGCCGAGCTGGCCGCCGAGGCGGACCTGGTGATCGCGACCGCCGACATCCTGCAGAAGAAGATGGCCGGCCACAACCCGAACAGCCTGCTCGTGCGCAACGGCGTGCAGTCGAAGTTCGGCGACTGGGTGGCCCCCACGGACCTGCTCGCCAAGCTGCCGCACCCGCTGATCGGGTTCACCGGTGCGCTCGCCGACTGGGTCGATCTGCCCCTGATCCGCGACATCGCCAAGGCCCGGCCCGACTGGACGTTCGCCCTGCTCGGTGACGCGTTCGTCGAGGTCGACGACCTCCGCTCGCTGGAGAACGTGCACCTGATGGGGCTGCAGCCGTACGAGCAGATGCCCGGCGCGCTGTTCTGGATGGATGTCGCGATGATCCCGTTCCGGGTGGACGAGATCAGCGCGGCGGTCGACCCGGTCAAGTTCTACGAGTACGCGGCCAGCGGTACCCCGGTCGTGTCCAGCCGTATGCCGGAGCTCGACCGCTTCGGGTCGCTCGTGCGCCAGGCGGAGGGCATCGACGGGTTCATCGAGGCGATCGAGGCCGCGCTGCACGACGGGCCGGAGCACGCCGCCGCGCTCAAGGCCGTCGCCGCCGAGAACACGTGGGAAGCCCGCGAGGCGCTGCTGCACGCGGCCACCACCAAGCTGTGGCCACGGCTCAGCGTGATCCTGGTGACCTGGGGCGAGGTCGCCCTGACCCGCCGCTGCCTGGAGACGCTGTTCGCGAACACGACCCACCCGGACCTGGAAGTCATCGTGGTCGACAACAAGTCGCCCGACGGGACGGTCGCCTACCTGCAGCACGTGGCGGCACGGCACCCCAACATGAAGGTGATCGTCAACGACACCAACCGTGGGTTCGCTGCCGCCAACAACCAGGGGTTGCAGGCGGCCACCGGCGACGTGTTGATCCTGCTCAACAACGACACCGAACTCGCTCGCGGTTGGCACCTGCCGCTGCTGGCCCACCTGCAGGACCCGAAGATCGGTCTGGTCGGCCCGCGCTCGGACAATGTCGGCAACGAGGCCAAGATCCAGACCCACCCTCACGGTGGTGCCGACAACCAGTTCTGGACCGACGACCTGTATCGCCGACACAAGGGCAAGTGCTTCGACATCCACATGCTCGCGATGTTCTGCCTGGCCATGCGTCGCGACACGTACGAGGCCATCGGCGATCTCGACGAGGGCTACGGCATCGGCATGTTCGAGGACGACGACTACGCCGAGCGCGCCCGTCAGCTGGGCCTCCGCGTCGTGTGCGCGAAGGATGCGTTCGTGCGCCACATCGGCCAGGGCAGCTTCCGCCGCTTGATCGAGTCCGGCGAGTACCAGGCGCTGTTCGAGCGCAACCAGCGACGCTTCGAGGAGCAGTGGGGTCGCTGGCGTGCCCAGGAGGGCGTCAACCAGGCGTGAACTCGGTGGGCCGTTCGCCGCGGCCGGCCGACCACAGCAATGCCTCGCACACGCGCTGCGCGGCCTGCCCGTCGCCGTACGGGTTGGGCAGCGGGGCCGACCGCTCTGCCCCCAACGTGCGCAGGACCGCGGCCTCGATGACCGCCTGATCCGTGCCGACCTGTTCGGCAGCGCCGGCCTGCAGGCCTTCGGTGCGTTCGGTCGAGTCGCGAGTGACGAGCGCCGGCACGCCCAGCGTGGGCAGCTCTTCCTGCAGGCCGCCGGAGTCGGTGATGACCAGCGACGACTGGCGCACGAGGTGGATGAACTCCACATACGGCTGCGGTGGCAGCAACCGCACCGTCGGCACGCCACCGAGGATGCGTTGGACGACCTCGCCGAGTGCAGGGTTCGGGTGCTGCACGACGCACCAATCGACCTCGGGCAACTGCGCGGCCAACGACGCGATCGCGGCCATAACCCGTTCGAGTGGGGCACCCCACGACTCGCGACGGTGGGCGGTGACGACGACCAGACGCCGCCCGGGCGACACGTGCAGCTGATCGACCGGCTGCGCGAGCGCATGGTGCACGGCGTCGACCACCGTGTTGCCGGTGACCACGATCTGTTGGGCGTGCACGCCTTGCGCACGCAGGTGCTGCGCCGCGCCGTGCGTGGGTGCGAGGTGCAGGTGGGCGATGGTGCGCACCAGCCGGCGGTGGGCTTCCTCCGGGAACGGCGAGTGCAACGTGGGCGTGTGCAGCCCGGCCTCGATGTGGGCGACCTCGATGCCGGCGTAGAAGCCGGCGAGCGTGCCGGCGAGGGTGGTGGACGTGTCGCCCTGCACGAGCACGACGTCGGGGGGTGAGTCGGCCAGGATGCCACCGCAGCTGTGGAGCAGCGCCGCCACCTGTTGCCCCAGCGGTGCCCCGGGGCGGTGACTGTCGAGCGTGATGTCGGCGGTGAGGCCCAACGAGGCGAGCGCCTGCTTGCCCGCCGTGGGGTGCTGGCCGCTGTCGACCAGTGTCAGTTCGATGCCCGGCATGGCACGAGCGGCGACGACCACCGGTGCCAGCTTGATGGCCTCGGGCCGAGTGCCGACGAAGGCGACGGCTCGCAGTGGAGTGCCCGCGTTCGCCCGTGTCACATCGTGCAAGCTACCGAGCATCCGCGTGGAATGTTCCGTGCCCTGCGGACCCGGGCCGGACCAGCTCGGTCACATGGTCGAGCGCCGACGAGGCGCCCATGACGACCAACACGTCGCCGGCGCGCAGCGGTTCGTCGGCCTCGTGCCAGCGCGTCAGCGTCGCTTCCCGGCGCAGGCCGAGGATGTGCAGGTCCTCCGCGGTGTCCATCAGGTCGCGCAGGTCGGCGCCTTCCGCCCGCGACGCTTCGCCGACTTCCATCTCCTCGACGCGCATCTCCGTGCCAGGGATCGGCTGCACCCCGAGCACCTGCGCGTCGAGCGCGGTGGCGGCGAGGCTGGTGCCGACGCTCTCGTACACCGGCACCACGTAGGAGGCACCCGCACGCATGAGTCGGTCGTGCCAGCTCGTGTCCGATGCGCGGGCCACGATGCGCAGGCCCGGTGCCAGCGAACGGGCGGTCAGTGCGACCACCGCATTCGACGGATCGTCGAGGGTGGCGATCACCGCAGCGGCGCGAGCGGCGCCGGCGTCGCGGAGGATCGCCGCGTCGCGGGCGTCGCCGCACATGAACACCGCTCCGGTGGCGGTGACGGCGGCTTCCTTCGTCGGGTCGGAGTCGATCACCACGCAGCGGCGGCCGTGCTGCACGGCGGCGGCGCCTGCGGAACGGCCGACGCGGCCGAAGCCGGCGACGACGACATGGTCATGGAGTTGGGCGCGCACTCGCGACCTCCTTGCCTCTCGGATGGCGACGCGTACGTCGGTGGCCAGGAACAGTGCGGTCAACGAGGCCGCCGAGTAGACGAACACGCCGAAGCCGCTGACGATCACGCCCATCGCCCACGCTCGCCCGGCGCTGCTCAACGGGTGCACTTCGCCGAAGCCGACCTGGCCGATGGTGATCACGGCCATGTACCAGGCGTCGAACCAACCCCAGCCCTCGATCACGACGAAGCCGGTGGCGGCCGCGGCGGTGACGCACAGACCCGCGGCAAGTGGCCCGCGCAGGCGACCGGCGACCAAGCGGAGCACGGAGAGGCGGGCATCGGGACCGCGGCCCTTCATGCCCGCAGTGTGAGCCCCCACGCGCGAGCGGGACAGGGTAGGTTGACACTTCGTGGAGGTACTGGTCCGGGACGATCTTGCGCAGGCGCACGCGTTGTCGTTCGCGCACGTGGCGGCTCCCGGTGCGTCGCTGAGCAGTGAGCGTCGTCTGCAGATCGCGGCCGTGGCCCGCGACGCGTACCTCGCGGCCGAACCGTCGCCGCCGTGGGTGCGACCGTACGGCGACCTCGCCCTCGACGTGGCCCACCGCGTGGCACGTCACGCGGGCACGATCACGCAGCAGTGGTACGAGCAGATCATCGCGGAGGGCATGCACCCGTTGGAGTGGGTCGAGGTCGTCGGCGTGGTCATCGCGACCGTCCCGCCGGTCGCGTTCGCTCGTGCGATCGGTGCGCCGTTGCCCGGCCTGCCCTCGCCGATCGCGGGCGAACCCCACGGCCGGGAAGCTGCGGAACTGGCTCCCGCCACGCTGAACTGGGTGCCGGTTGCCGCACCGGCGGACCGGACGGCCTCGGTGGTGCAGGCGCTGAGCGCGCTGCCCGACGAGTGGGACAACCTGTGGCGGCTGGCCGCCGCGCAGTACATGAGCGATGCGCAGATGGCCGACCCGCTGTGGAACCGCGGCACGCTCAGCCGCCCGCAGATGGAGCTGCTGGCGGGTCGCATCTCGCGCATCCGCGAATGCTTCTTTTGAACGACCGCACACGCCAGCATGCTCAGTTGGAGCAGCACCGAAGCCGGAACACCAGCCGACCTGGCCGCGATCGCGGACGGTGAGGGCGACGGCGGCCTGCCGTTCGGCGCGGAACTGGTCGCGTTCGCGGAAGCGATCGGCGGGTTCGACGAGGCGGCGTTGGCAGCTGCGCGCAACCGTCTGACCGCCGCCGCCGGCGAGGCGTTCATGGTCGACGCGGCAGCGGTCGTCGCCAACTTCGAGATGATGACGCGAGTCGCCGACGGGACCGGGGCGGAGTTCCCGGCGGAGACGGCGGTCCACCGCGCCGCTCTCGACGCGCGGCTCGACATCGGCGGGTTCACCTCCGCCCGCTGACTCGATCCTCGCGGAACGACGGCAGATCACTGCCGAACGACCCTGACGAAGGGTTCTCGGGGTGGCATACAGTCACGCCAGTACGTTCGCTCTCGGGGGGATCTGACATGGGTTCATGGTGGCGGCCGGTCGGCGACTGGCTCAGCAAGAAGACGATGTTGACGATGCTGGCGGTGGCAGTGGTCACCGGCCTGTTCGCGATCGGTCTCGGCCAGCTGGACTTCGCGACCGGTCAGGACAGCTACATGGACCCTGCGTCGCAGGTGGCCAAGGACAACCGCGAGTACCAGAACCTGTTCGGCGGCGAGAACATGGTCGTGCTCATGACCGTCGATCAGGGCAAGACCCTGGTCGACCTGTTCACCCCCGCGAACATCACCAAGCTGAACAAGGTCGAGAGCGACCTGAAGGCGAACCCGGCCATCACGTCCGTGGTGTCGCCGGTGGCGTTGCTGCAGTGGAGCAACGACATGATCACGGGCGGCGTCGCGCTCGACATCCTCGGCCGCGCCACCTCGCGCGACCCCGACGAGGCCAGCAAGGCGCTGCGCAACGCCGACGCTGCAGTCACCGCAGCCCGCCTGGGCGCGGCGGGCACGCAGGACATGAGCAACCCCGAGTGGGTCAAGTTCCTGCTGTACGACAACACCGGCTTCACCGTCGTCGATGGCAAGCCCGTGGCCCCGGCCGACGACCAGTTGGTGGTGCGCAAGCCGCTGAAGGCGTTCATCCCCGACGGTCGTCACGCCGTGTTCGCCGCCGTGCTGAAGGGCAATGCTCCGCTGGATCAGCTGGCGCTCGGCAGCACCGCGGTGAAGAACGCGCTGAAGGGCGTGCAGTTCGACAACGCGAAGGTGATCATCACCGGCACCCCCACCTTCCTCACCGACATCAACGATTACCTGCAGGGCGGCATGATGGTGCTCGGTGGCATCGCCGTGCTGGTGATGATGGTCATCCTGATCGTGGCGTTCAAGGTCCGCTGGCGGTTGCTGCCGCTGGTCGGCATGGCCATCGGCGTCGCGTGGGGCTTCGGTGCGTTCGGGTTCACCGGCACCAAGCTGTCGTTGGTCACCATCGCCGGCCTGCCGATCCTCATCGGCCTCGGCATCGAGTTCTCCATCCAGGTGCAGAACCGCATCGAGGAGGAACGCGGCCTGGGCAAGGCCAACCCGTTCGGCGAGACGTTGCATCACATGGGGCCGCCGCTGCTGGCAGCCACGGTCGCGGCAGTGATCGCGTTCATGGTCGTGAAGATCTCGAAGGTGCCGATGGTGCAGGACTTCGGTGTGCTGCTTGCGCTGGGCATTCTCACCCTGTTGGCAGCCGGCATCATCATCCCGCTGGCGCTGCTGGGTGCCCGTGAGCGCAAATCGCCGACCACGAAGGAACCGAAGGCCAGCTGGGTCGAGGCCACGGTCGGGCGGCTGGGCAGCCTGCCGCGATGGGCCGTGATGCCGTTGGTGCTGATTGCGGTCGTGATCCCCGTGCTCGGTCTCGTGATGGAGAAGGGCTCGCGGATCGAGAGCGACCCGATCAACTGGGCCAACCAGAGCAGCACCGCGATCAAGAACGCACGCACGCTGGAGCACGAGGTCGCCTTCTCCAGCACGCTCGGCGTGTTCGTGCAGTCGGACCCGTCGGTGACGGAGAACGGCGTGTTCACCGACCAGATGGGCGCGTTCCAGATGGACCTGGTGCGCAACGCGATGAAGGCGAACGATCCGATCCTGCGGGAGGCGTCCAGCCTGGCCACCACCGTTGGCTGGCTGATCGACGTGCCGGGCGCGACCCAGCTGCCGCCGTCCGGTCTGGACATGCTCGAGGCGTACAAGATCGCGCCGCCCTCGCTGCAGGCGCTGATGGTCGCCGACAACGGCAACGCCGCCAACGTGCTGTTCCAGGTCGGCCCGAGCTCGCTGGAGCAGCGCAGCACGGTGCTCGACAAGGTCGAGGCGCTCGTGGTCGACCCCGGTCAGGGCGGCCCGTTGCCGAAGAACGCATCGGCCACCAGTGGTGGTCTGGCCGTCGTCGGCGTGGGTCTGCTCGACAACATCACCGCCAACCGCGCCGAACTGACGATCGTCGCCCTGCTGCTGGTGGGTGCGTTCATCGTGCTGCGCTACCGCGACCTCGCTCGTGGCCTGCTGACGATGATTCCGGTGCTGCTCGCCGTCGGCACGTCGGCCGTGCTGGTGCGGGCGCTGGGCATCACGCTCAGCCCGCTGACGACGGTCGGTGGTCCGCTGGTGGTGGCCACCTGTGCCGAGTTCGCGATCCTGCTGGTGGACAGGTACGCAGAGGAACGCGCCAGGGGTCTCGACCCCGAGGAGAGCACACGTGTGGCCGCGCAGCGAACGGGCCGTGCGTTCTTCACGTCGGCGTTCACCACGTTGGGCGGGTTCGCGGTGCTGATGTTCAGCTCGCTGCCGCTGCTGGCGGACTTCGGTATGGTCGTGACGATCAACATCGCCGTCGCGTTGCTGGCCGCGCTCGTCGTGGTGCCGCCGCTGGTGAAGGCCGCCGACCACCTCGGCTTCCTTGCCGTCGGTGAGGTCGCGAAGACGGATCGCAGCAAGCGCAGCCAGGCGATGGCCTGGATCGCGGGCGCTGCCCTCCTGGCCGGCGGACTGGTGATGGTCGTCAACGCCGTGAGCGACACCACGCCCGCAGTCGCTTCGCCGAAGATGACCGACAGCCTCGAGCCACCCGCGACGATCCCGGCGTCGACCACGACAGGGCCGACGACCACGTTGGCAACCGGTGAGACGCTGCCTCCTGGGCCGGCCTCGAAGCCGGACGGCCTGGTGGCCGGCGTGTTCTACGACGCGCTGGTGAAGGCAGGTGTCGAGCCGGGTGTCGCGAACTGTTCGGCCGTCAACCTGGTCACCACCACGCCGGAGAGCGACCTGCTGGCCATGGGCATCGCCTCGGTGCCGCGGCCGGCCGAGGTGAACGCGCTGCTCGATGCCGCAGCCAAGCAGTGTGGCGTCACGCAGGAGCAGCTCGACGCAGCCGCCACCGGCTGAGCCCGGGCCGGCCCAGACCTACTCGGCCTGGTCGCCGTCCTCGCGCTGGTCGCGCAGGAACTGTTCGAACTGGGCGGCCAGGTCGTCGCCGCTCGGCATGGCCGCTTCCATCTTGCGGTCGTACTCGCGCTCGAGATGCGCCACGTACGGGCGGGCCTGGT
>Ga0209023_10007426_pt1 | contig 11239 bp, 10 predicted proteins | sample LakOneMetagenome_FD_187468 | JGI IMG/M metagenome (GOLD analysis project Ga0209023, IMG submission 187468) | Freshwater and sediment microbial communities from Lake Erie, Canada (SPAdes) (version 2) | ecosystem: Environmental > Aquatic > Freshwater > Lentic | place: Lake Erie, Canada...
TCAGCCCCCGGAGACCACTGCCTAGGGTGGGAGTCGAACACTGGCTCGAGCAGGAGGAAGCATCATGGGTCGCTTCGACGGACGCGTTGCCGTCATCACCGGTGCCGCGCGCGGCATCGGCTTCGGGATCGCCACCCGGTTCTCCGAGGAGGGCGCTGCGGTCGCCGTCCTCGACCTCGACGAGGCCAGTGCCGCCGACGCTGCGGGTCGGCTGCCGGGCCGGGCGATCGGGGTCGGCTGCGACGTCGCGTCGACAGCCTCCGCCGAGGCGGCGATGTCCCGCGTCGCCGAGGAGCTCGGTGGGGTCCACATCCTCGTCAACAACGCCGGCATCACCCGCGACAACCTGTTGTTCAAGATGACCGACGAGGACTGGGACATGGTCATGAACGTCCACCTGCGCGGTGCGTTCGTGATGTGTCGCGAGGCCCAGAAGCACTTCGTGGGCCAGAAGTACGGCAAGGTCGTCAACATCTCCAGCACCTCCGCCCTGGGCAACCGCGGCCAGGCCAACTACAGCGCCGCCAAGATGGGCATCCAGGGCTTCACCCGCACCCTCGGCATCGAGCTCGGCCCGTTCGGGGTCAACGTCAACGCCATCGCACCCGGATTCATCGCCACCGAGATGACCGACGCGACCGCGGCGCGCCTCAAGCTCAGCGTCGACGACTTCCGCAAGCTCAACGCCGACCACAACCCGGTCAGGCGGGTCGGCTTCCCCGAGGACATCGCCGCCGCGGTCGCGTTCCTGTGCAGCGACGAGTCCTCCTACATCACCGGCCAGACGCTCTATGTCGACGGCGGCGCCACGCTCGTCTGACCGCCGTACGACGCCCGCGCCCGGCGCGGTGATGAACGCCACGCCCGGGCGAGTCTGCCCGCGCGGTCACAGGTGGTCGGTTCACACTGGGGGTCGAGTGACCGCCCCCGCCGATCGGAGTTCCCCGTGCGACGTCTCGCCCTCGTCATCCTGCTCGCGGCCAGCCTGGCGCTGGCCGGGTGCAGCAAGGACGACCCGGTGCCTGCTGCGTCGGGCACGTCGCCGTCATCCTCGCCGTCCGAGCCGGCCCCCGAGTTCTGGCCGCTCACGGGGCTGGAGGCCAAACCGGGACAGTCGGTGGCACTCGACCACCCGGTCCTGGTCACCAAGATCGACAACACCTATGCCAGTCAGCCCCAGGTCGGGCTCAGCCATGCGGACCTGGTCGTCGAGGAGCTCGTCGAGGGCGGCCTGACGCGGCTCGCGGTCTTCTTCTACTCCGACGTCCCGCCGCAGGTCGGGCCGGTGCGCTCGATGCGCGCCAGCGACATCGGGATCGTCACCCCCGCCGAGGCCTCGGTCGTCACCAGCGGGGCCGCCGCGCGGACCATCGCCCGGATCAAGGACGCCGGCATCACCTACTACACCGAGGGCGCCAAGGGCATCTATCGCTCGCAGGCCCGCTCTGCGCCGTACAACCTGTTCGCCGACCTCACGGTCATCGCCAAGACCGCCAAGGCCAAGGCCGCGACCCCGCCCGACTACCTGCCGTGGGGCGACCCCGCCGACCTCCCGAAGGGCAAGCCGGCGAAGACCATCGGCGCTCAGTTCTCGGGCGGCCACACCTCCGAGTGGTCCTATCGCGGAGGCCACTACCTCAACACCAACTCCAATGCCGGTGCCGACGACCAGTTCCCGGCCGACACGATCCTCGTGCTGCGGGTCCAGGTCGGAGACGCCGGCTACCTCGACCCGGCCGGCAACCCCGTCCCCGAGACCAAGCTCGAGGGCACGGGTCCTTGCCAGCTCTTCCACGGCGGTCGGATGGTGCCGTGCACCTGGTCCAAGGACAGCCTGGAGAGCCCGATCACCCTCAGCAGCAAGACCGGCGAGATGACGGTGCCTGCCGGGCACACGTGGATCGAGCTGGTGCCGGCCGCGACCGGCGACGTCACGTTCTCGAAGTGACGCCGGCCGGGCTGGTCCACAGGGCCGGGCGGAGGCCGCGCGCTGGGCGCGCCGCGTCCGGTTGGGCATGATGGAGTCATGACCCCGATCGCTGCCGGAATGCTGCTGGTGGCGACCCCCACGCTGGTCGACCCCAACTTCACCGACACGGTCGTGCTCCTGCTCGACGTCGACGACAACGGCGCGCTCGGCGTGATCCTCAACCGGCCGTCCCCCGTCCCGGTGTCCGAGGTGCTCGAGGCCTGGGGGGCGGTGGTCGTCGAGCCGGACGTGCTCTTCCGCGGTGGACCGGTCAGCACGGAGGGCGCCCTCGCCGTCGGCCTGCTCCGCACCGTCGACGACGTCCCGGTCGGCTTCCGGGGTGTGACGGACCGGCTGGGGCTGGTCGACCTGGACACCCCCGTCGAGCTGGTCGACGGCTCGCTGGAGGGTCTGCGGATCTTCGCGGGGTACGCCGGCTGGGGCGCGGGTCAGCTCGAGGGAGAGATCGAGGAGGGCAGCTGGTACGTCGTACCCGGCGACTCGCTCGACGTCTTCCGGATCGACCCGAGCGACCTGTGGCGGGACGTGCTGCGCCGCCAGCCCGGTGAGCTGGCCTGGCACTCGACCCGGCCCTACGACCCCAACCTCAACTGATGTTCTCGCCGCCGCGACGCAACCTCGCGCCTCTTCGTGCGTCCCTAGTGATGTGAGCGATCGCCCCACCCCTGGACCGGCCTCCGCCGAGGTCGTGCCCGGAGCGCTTCCGCCGACTCCGATCGAGGAGCTCTATGCGGCCCACCGGCTGGGCCTCGTCCGGATCGCGGTGCTGCTCGTGGACGACCTTCCCACTGCCGAGGACGTCGTCCAGGACGCCTTCGCTGGATTGGCGCCGCGCCTGGGCCGACTGCGCGACCCGGATGCCGCGCTGGGCTACCTGCGGACCTCGGTGGTCAACCGTTGCCGCTCGGCGCTGCGGCGGCGCCGTACGGCGCGGGCGTTCGTCCCGCCCAGGCCGGAGCCGCCCGACCGGCCGGAGGCCTCCGTCCTCCTCGCCGAGGAGCACCGCGACGTCCTGGCCGCGCTGGCGAAGCTCGCGCCCCGTCAACGCGAGGTGCTCGTGCTGCGCTACTGGTCCGAGCTGTCGGAGTCCCAGATCGCGGCGACGCTGTCCATCTCGCCCGGCACCGTCAAGTCGACGGCCAGCAGGGCACTCGACCAGCTCGAGCAGCTCTTGGAGGTGTCGCGATGACCCCGCTGGACGCCCGAACCCCGATCGAGGAGCGGCTCGTCGCAGCGCTGGCCGCGCGCAGCGAGCAGGTCCAGCCTGAGCTGCTGTCGCAGGCAGCCCCGGTCGTCCCCGGCTCGGGTCGGTGGCGTCGGCCGGCGCTGGCTGCGACAGCGGCCGTCGCGGTCGTCGCCGTACCGACGGTGGTCGTGCTCGCCCTGACCCACGACGACCCGGTGGCGGCGTTGAGCTCACTGCCCGGCAACGCCGGCATGTCCTTCCCCGCCGACGTGGACGCCGACGGCGACTCCGATCTGATCAGGCTTGCCGAGGATGGAACGCTCACGATCGATCGAGGCCAGGACGGCACCTCTGTCGTCGAGCTGCCGGCAGGGTCCTGGCTCTTGGGCGCGGCGCATGTCGGTGGCGCTGCCGCGGAAGCCGCAGGTCAGGCCGACATCGTCGCTGCGGTTCCAGCGGAGGGTGACAACTGGAGCGTCCGCTTGATCTCGGGTGAGGGCGCCAACCTGAACGCATGGTTCGAGCCGTCACCGCCGAGGATCACCGACACGAGCACCGCGTGGGTCGACCAGGGTGTGCTGTACACGGCGACCTGGGACGGCACTGCCGTTGCCGGCGAGACGCTGAGGGTCGAGGCCAGTCTGATTGAGGCGGGGTTCGACTCCGTGATCCGGCGACCTGCCGGGGAGCTGTGCTGGGACCGTCCCAGCCAGCCCTACCCACGGACCTGTCCCTCCGGAAGCCCGGCGCCCTCGCCTCGTGCCGAGCTCCCGCCCATGTTCCCCGCGCAGGGTCTCGAGCTCCTCCGACCCGGCAACGCCGGGTGGTCGAGGCCGTCCCCTGGTGGAGGGGGAGCCTGGCGGCTCGGTCTGCTTCCGCGCGATGAGGGGGCCGTGCTCACGGCGCAGCTCGGCGACGGGTTCGTCCACCGCACCGTCGTACCCGGACCCGACCCGGCTCTGGTGAAGGTCGACCTCGGGGCTGGCTGGGCGCTGGTCGTGCACGGGGCTCCCGGAGGGCAGGTCGCCGAGGTGTATGCCTTGTTCGCCGAGGGGCTGGCGCCGGTGCCACTGCGGGGCGGCGTACCGCTCATGTCCGGGACCGCCCCCGCTGGGGGTGCCTATACGTTCTGGGTCGCGGAGGACGGCGTCCTCTACTCCCGGCGGACCGATCCCGACGACGAGCAGCGCGGCGAGGTCTGGCAGTGGCGCACGTCCACCCAAGGCGGGGATTTCCGCCTGGAAGCCACCCCTCTCGGCACGGTGTGCGTGGATCTCGCGAGCGACCCGGTCCGCTACGGGCGCTGCTGACCGGGCATCGTTCGTCCCACGCGTCACACTCCGCGCTCGAACCTGTCACTTCACGCGCGATGTTTCGGCCGAGAAGTGTCAGTTTCACCGGCGCGCCGGTGAAACTGGCGCCCCACATCCCGCCTCGCCGAGGCCGGCTCGAGTCCCCAGGGCGACTAGACTCGCCCCTCGTGAGCAACCCGACCATCGGCTTCTCGTCCGGCACCGAGACCCTCGAGGACCGGCGCACGCTGCCGACCGAGGACGGCGACCACGAGAAGTTCTCCCACTACGTGCCCAAGGACAAGCTCACCGAGGCAATGGTGATGGGGACCCCCGTGATCGCACTGTGCGGCAAGGTCTGGGTGCCGAGCCGGGCGCCAGAGAAGTTCCCGGTGTGTCCGGAGTGCAAGGAGATCTGGGAGTCGCTCAAGCCCGGGAAAGACGAGGGTCCCCACGCATGACGGGACGGCCTGAGCCCGGATCCGCCGATCTTGCGCCTGCTGCGCGGCCCCATCCGGGCGCCCTGGCGGCGTTGTCGCACCTCGACGGGCCTCCGGCCCGCGTTCGGCGCTCCGCCTTGCCAGCCCACCCGGCTGGTGCCGCTCGCGACGGCGACGATCGGTGATCCGGCCTGACGCCGTCCCACTGTCGCCAGCCTGGCCGGACCGGGCGGCCTGGGGCACGGCCGGTCCGCTACGGGCCTGGCAGACGACGGCGCTGGAGCGCTACCTGGCCGAGCAGCCGCGGGACTTCCTGGCCGTCGCGACGCCGGGCGCCGGCAAGACGACCTTCGCGCTGACGGTGGCCGCCGAGCTGCTGGGGCGGCGCATCGTCGACCGGATCGTGGTCGTCGCCCCGACCGAGCACCTCAAGGTCCAGTGGGCCGAGGCCGCGGGGCGCGCCGGGCTGCCGATCGACCCGGCCTATGCCGCCGGACAGGGCCGTACGTCGCAGGACTTCCTGGGCGTCGCCGTCACCTATGCGGGCGTCGCGGTCAACCCGCTGGCGATGCGGATCCGCACCGAGCGCTTCAAGACCCTGGTCATCCTCGACGAGATCCATCACGCGGGCGACGCGATGTCGTGGGGCGAGGCGGTGCTCGAGGCGTTCGGCCCGGCCACGCGCCGGCTGGGGCTCACCGGTACGCCGTTCCGCTCCGACGTCAACCCGATCCCCTTCGTCACCTATGCGCCCGGTCCCGACGGGATCCCGCGGTCCTCGGCGGACTACACCTACGGCTACGCCGACGCGCTCGCCGACCACGTCGTACGCCCGGTCCTGTTCCTCGCCTACTCCGGAGAGATGCAGTGGCGCACCCGCGCCGGCGACGAGATCGCCGCCCGGCTGGGGGAGCCGCTGACCAAGGACCTCACCTCCCAGGCACTGCGCACCGCCCTCGACCCCGGCGGGTCCTGGATCCCGGCGGTGCTTGAGGCGGCCGATCGACGTCTGTCGGAGGTACGCCGCCACGTCCCCGACGCCGGCGGGCTCGTGATCGCCACCGACCAGGACTCGGCTCGCGCCTATGCCGCGCTGCTCAAGAAGATCTCTGGCGAGGCTCCGACGATCGTCTTGTCCGACGAGAAGGCCGCGTCCCGCAAGATCGCCCAGTTCACCGAGAACGACAAGCGCTGGATGGTCGCCGTGCGGATGGTCTCCGAGGGCGTCGACGTCCCGCGGCTGGCCGTGGGTGTCTATGCGACCACGACGTCCACACCGCTGTTCTTCGCCCAGGCGGTCGGGCGCTTCGTCCGGGCCCGCAAGCGCGGCGAGACCGCCTCGGTGTTCCTCCCGTCGGTTCCGACGTTGCTGGGCTTCGCCTCCGAGATGGAGGTCGAGCGCGACCACGCGCTGGGTCGGAAGGTCACCGACGAGGCCGACATCTTCGCCGCCGAGAACGCCCTGCTGGCCCAGGCCCAGGCGGGCGAGGCCGCCTCCGACGACGAGCTCGGCCTGCCGTTCGAGGCGCTCGGATCGAGCGCCACCTTCGACCACGTGCTCTATGACGGGGCCAGCTTCGGCCATGAGGGCGAGGTCCACGTCGGCTCGGATGAGGAGATGGACTTCCTCGGCATCCCCGGACTCCTGGACCACGAGCAGGTCCGCGAGCTCCTCCAGCAGCGGCAGCGCGACCGGCGTCGCCGTCCCGCGTCCGACGCCGATCCGGTGATCCAGGAGGTGGCCGCTCACGAGCAGCTCGCCGTCCTGCGGCGCGAGCTCAACGGGCTTGTCGCGGCCTGGCACCACCGCACGGGGCAGGCCCACGGCATCACCCACGCAGCCCTCCGCAAGGAGTGTGGCGGACCGGCGGCGGCGGTGGCCTCGGCCGACCAGCTGCACGCGCGGATCAACCGGCTGCGCGAGTGGGCGGCGCGCGCCACGTCCTGACGGGCCAGGCTCAGCCTCGATCCAGGTCAGCCTCAATCGAGGCTCAGGCCCGAACCTCCCGCGGCTTCTTGCGTCGGAAGATCATCATCAGCAGGCCCATGATCGACACCAGGGCGCCGATCAGCATCCACTTGCCCAGCGACCAGCCGAGCGCGCCCAGGGTGCCCTTCACGGGGACGAGCAGCACGGTGTGCCCGGCCTTGGGGCAGTCGATGACGTAGTTGCCGCTCTTCTCGATGTAGAAGCTGCCCTGCACGACATAGGCCTGAGTGCCCCAGCTGACGGTCTGGGGGCTGGTGGCCTTGACGTCGACGGCGGGGCCGTTGCGCAGCCGGACCCGGCAGGGCGTGCTGCCGGGCATCTCGGCCGTTGTGCCGAACATGAACGTCGCATCGCCGTGCAGGATCGTGGCCGAGTGGTTGACCACGGGCCCGGTGTTGCTGAGGTCGAGGCTCGACACGGCGGCCTTGCCGAGCCCTACGATCGCCAGGATCGGCCCGATCAGGAAGACCACGATGCCCACGATCAGCGGCGGCCCCGGACGGCCGGGGTCATAGAGCATCCCGTAGGTCGAGGTGGCCACCGGTCCGGCCGGCCACGGGGTGCCGTCGGGGGCGGTGGGGGAGGGTGTGTAGGCCTGCTGGCCGTTGGCCGGCTGGCCGTAGGCCGTGTCGGCGTACGGCGGTTCGGGGATCTGGTTGCTGGTGGGACCTGTTGCGCCGTCCATGCGTCTGGCTCTTTCGTGGGGCAAGCGTCGGTGCGCACAGCAGCGTGCCACGGTCGGCGCGTCGCCGAAGGTAAAACGACACAATCGATGGCGAACGCAGGCGCGCCCCCGGCCTCAGTGCGGAGCTGGGCCGGTGGAGCCTCGGAGGACGAGCTCGGGCTTGTAGAGGTACTCGCGTGAGGGCACCGGGGAGCCCTGGATGGCATCGACGACGTGGGAGACGGCGGCCGCGCCGAGCGCCTGCACGGGCTGGCGGATCGTGGTCAGCGGTGGGTCGAGGAACTGCATGAGCGAGGAGTCGTCGAAGCCGACGACCGACACGTCTCCGGGGACGTCGAAGCCGCCCTCGCGGGCGGCGTGGATGGCGCCGAGGGCCATCAGGTCCGAGCCGCAGACGATGGCGGTCGCCCCACGCTCGAGCAGCGCGCGCGCGGCGGCGGCACCGCCCTCGACGGTGTAGAGCCCCTCCTCGATCCAGGACCGGTCGCCGTTCTGGATCAGCCCATGGCCGCGCAGTGCGTCGAGGAACCCCTCGCGCTTGCGGCGCGACGGCATGAACCGGGCCGGGCCGGCAGCGAAGCCGATCCGGGTGTGCCCGAGCTGGACCAGGTGGGACACGGCCACCTGCATGGCGCTGTAGTCGTCGGTCGACAGGAACGGCGCGTCGATGCCCTCGACGTAGCCGTTGATGAAGACCACCGGCATGCCGCGGTCGACCAGGGAGCGGTAGCGGTCGTGGTCGCCGGTGGCGTCGGCGTGACGTCCCGAGACGAAGATGATTCCGGCGACGCCGTGGTCGAGCAGCGACTCGACGTACTCGTCCTCAGAGATGCTGCCGGGGGACTGGGTGCACAGCACCGGGGTGAACCGGCGCCTGGCCAGCCCACCCTCGATGACCTGCGCGAACGCCGGGAAGATCGGGTTCTCCAGCTCGGGGACGACGAGACCCACCAGGCCGGCGCTGCGGCGCCGCAGCCGGGCCGGGCGCTCGTAGCCGAGCACGTCGAGCGCCGTGAGGACCGCCTGCCGCGCGGCGTCGCTGACGCCCGGCTTGTCGTTGAGGACCCGGCTGACGGTGGCCTCGCTGACGCCCGCCTGCTGGGCGATGTCGGCAAGGGTGGCCATGGGCACATGAAACCCGTTCGGCACCCGAACTGCAAGTGATAACAGTCTGGTTGCAAGGTCTTCCATTTCTTGCAAGCCCGTTGCTAGTGTGCCAAGTGGCCTAGCCAACCGACCACACCCTAGGAGCATCCATGCGTCGCCTCTCGGCCCTTGTCGGGGCCGCCGCCCTCGCTCTCTCCGTCGCCGCGTGCGGCGGAAGCGACGACGGCGGGTCGTCCTCCGACTCCACTCCCTCTGACACCCCCAGCTCCGTCGACCCGGCCAGCCTGTCGGCCGAGCTGACCTGGTGGGACACCTCGGACCCGACCAACGAGGGTCCGGCCTTCCAGGAGCTCATCGCGAAGTTCAACGAGACCTACCCCAACGTCAAGATCAACTACCAGTCGGTGCCCTTCGCCGACGCGCAGAACAAGTTCAAGACCGCGGCGCAGTCCGGCTCCGGCGCTCCCGACATCCTGCGTGCCGAGGTCGCCTGGGTGCCTGAGTTCGCCTCCCTCGGCTACCTCTATGCGCTCGACGGCACGCCCCTCCTCGAGGGCAACTTCCTCGAGACGCCGCTGTCCAGCAACGTCTACGACGGCAAGACCTACGGCGTCCCGCAGGTCACCGACACGCTCGGCCTGATGTACAACAAGAAGCTGTTCGCCAAGGCCGGCATCGACACCCCGCCGACCACGTGGGACGAGGTCGCCGCGGACGCCAAGCTGCTCAAGTCGAAGGCGGGCGTGGACGGCATCTACATCAACGCCGGTGGCTACTTCCTGCTCCCGTTCATCTACGGCGAGGGTGGCGATCTGGTCGACACCGAGGCCCAGAAGATCCTCATCAACAGCCCCGAGGACGTCGCCGGCGTGACCGCCGCCCAGGACCTCGTCAAGAGCGGCGCCGCCGTCAAGCCCGACGCCAACGACTCCTACGGCACGATGATGACCCTCTTCAAGGAGGGCAAGGTCGCGATGATCATCAACGGGCCCTGGGAGGTCGCCAACATCGACGCCGACCCGAAGTTCGGTGGCTTCGACAACCTCGGCATCGCGCCGGTCCCCGCCGGGTCCGCCAGCCCGGGTGCCCCGGTCGGTGGTCACAACTACGTGATCTACTCCGGCATGGACGAGGCCAAGGCCGACGCCGCGATCGCGTTCGTGCAGTTCATGAGCAGCCCCGAGTCCGAGGCGTTCATCGCCGACAAGCTCGGCCTGCTGCCCGGCAACGCCGACTCCTACGACCTGATCTCGTCCAACGAGAAGGTTGCCGCGTGGAAGCCGGCCCTGGACGTCGCCAAGGCCCGTCCGTGGATCCCGGAGGGCGGCCTGTTCTTCGCCCCGCTCGACACGATGGCCACCCAGGTGCTCATCCAGGGCGTCTCCCCGCAGAAGGCACTCGACGAGGCTGCGGCCACCTTCAAGTCCGACGTGGTCCCCGACTACTCAATGTGAGCGTCGGTCACCACTGGTGATCATCAGGTTGTCGGGGGTCGGGCTCGTCCTGGCCCCCGGCAGCCGTTCCCCTCGACGACGATGTTTGACACAGTGAGCGCATCGTCGTTGCTCGGGCCTGTGTCGATCCAGAGGGCCCGCCCTCTCGAGGAACCGGAGTTGTGATGACGTCGTTGGAAGCGCTTCCGGACGAGGAAGCCACCGTCGGCTCGCGCCGCCCCCAGAAGGATCGCGGTCTGGTGCGCCGCAGCCTGGACCGCAACTGGTTCGCCTGGGCGATGGTGATCCCCACCGTGCTGGTGTTGGGCGTGCTCGTGCTCTATCCGCTGGTGCGGGGGGTCTATCAGTCCTTCACCAACCTCAACGAGGGCAATCAGCAGTCGGAGATCTGCACCAAGGTCCTGGGCGGGGACACCACCTGTAAGCCCAACCCGAACCAGGCGGAGTTCGTCGGGTTCGACAACTACGTCCGGATCCTCACCGGTGAGACCGGCAACTTCTGGCTGCAGTTCGAGAACACCTTGGTGTGGACGGTCGTGTGCGTCTTCTTCCACTACACGGTCGGGCTGGGGCTGGCGATCCTGCTCAACCGGCGCTTCAAGGGCCGGAGCATCTATCGGGTCCTTCTCATCATCCCGTGGGCCGTGCCGGCGTTCGTGTCGGCGTTCGCCTGGCGGTTCATGTTCAACGCCCGCTTCGGCGTCATCAACGCGGCCCTTGAGAAGATCGGGCTCGACGGCGTGAACTGGACCGACCACCGCTGGACGGCGATGTTCACCGCGATCGTCACCAACGTCTGGCTCGGGGTGCCGTTCATGATGGTGGCGATGCTCGGCGGCCTCCAGTCGATCAACAACGACCTCTATGAGGCCGCCTCCATCGACGGCGCCACCGGATGGCAGCGGTTCCGCTACATCACCTTGCCGGGCCTGCGGCCGGTCTCCGCGACCGTGATCCTGCTCGGCACGATCTGGACCTTCAACATGTTCCCGATCATCTTCTTCGTCACCGGCGGCCAGCCCGCGGGTGAGACCGAGATCCTGGTGACCGGCGCCTACCGCGCGGCCTTCGAGGGCCTGCGCAACTACTCGCTCG
>Ga0209023_10007427_pt1 | contig 11237 bp, 7 predicted proteins | sample LakOneMetagenome_FD_187468 | JGI IMG/M metagenome (GOLD analysis project Ga0209023, IMG submission 187468) | Freshwater and sediment microbial communities from Lake Erie, Canada (SPAdes) (version 2) | ecosystem: Environmental > Aquatic > Freshwater > Lentic | place: Lake Erie, Canada | collected...
TGGCAATAACGAGCTTGATTGGTACCAGCCGGGCAATGTCTCGCAGGGCCGCGGCAAGCTCAACATGGATGCCCGCAAGCAATCCGTCATCGGCTGGCAAGGCAAGACCTTTCCTTACACATCCGGAATGGTCACCACCGGCCGCGACTATTCGGAGACGCGCTCGCCGCGTGCCCAGCTCACCTATGGACACATCGAAATCAGGGCGAAGATCCCGCGCGGCAAGGGCATGTGGCCGGCCCTTTGGCTGCTTCCCACGACGCTCAAATCCCTGCCTGAAATCGACATCATGGAAGTGTTGGGTGACACGCCGCAGGAGCTCCACGTCCATTTCCACTACAAGGACGCGAGCGGCAAGGCGCAGCAGCCCGGCGAAACCGTGACCACCGCCAACCTTTCCACCAGCTGGCACGTCTATGGCCTCACCTGGGACCCGGACGCCATCCGCTGGTACCTCGACGGCAAGGAAGTCTGGTCCTTCACCGACAAGCGCTACATTCCCTCGGAGCCCATGTACCTTCTCATGAACCTCGCCGTGGGTGGCGACTGGCCGGGCGCTCCCGATGCGCTGACCAAGTTTCCCTCGCGCTTCTCTGTCGACTACGTAAGGGTCTGGCAGAGGACGGCGCAATGAGGACTGCAGATGCGGCTCTCGAGCGCGCGTCTGACCAGCGCATCAGCGACAAGGGCGGTCCCTGGTCGCTGATGCGCAGCATGTGGCGTTCGCCACTGACCCGAAACGGCTACTCACTGATCGCAAGCGCCGGCCTCACCTCGGGGCTGGGGCTGGTCTTCTGGGTCGTGGCCACGCATTTCTATAGCGCCGAGCAGATCGGTGTCAGCGCCGCGCTCATCTCCGCATTGCTGACGCTCGGCAATGTCTCTCAGCTCAATCTGGGAAACATGCTGAACCGTTACCTGCCTCTCGTCGGAGATCAGGCAGGGCGGCTGATTGCGATTTCATATCTGGTCACCGCCGGCCTCGCGGCTCTGACCTCCGTCGCCTTCCTCCTCGGCATCGGCGACTTCGTCAAGGACTTCAGTTTCCTCCATTCGAGCGGCTGGGTGATGGCCACCTTCGTGGTCTCGGCGATGTTCTGGACGATCTTCGCCATGCAGGACAGCGTCCTCGTCGGCCTGCGGCAGTCGACGGTCGTCACGGTGGAGAACGGCATCTACGCCACGGTGAAGTTGCTCCTCCTGCCGGTGCTGGCGATGCTGCTGCCGGCGCTGGGAACCGGTGTCTTCGTCGCCTGGACCCTGCCGCTTCCGGCAATCGTCGTCGCCGTGAACCTGATCATTTTCCTGAAGCTTCTTCCGCTGCACCGCGCGAGCATCACGCGCCAGCAGACCGTCAGCCACCGCACGCTCGCCAAATTCCTCGGCTGGGACTACATCGGCACGCTGGCGATGATGACGGCGACCGGTGCGGCGCCGTTTCTCGTGCTGCGCTATGGCGGCACGGAGGCCATCGCCACCTATCACCTCTCCTGGACGATCTGCTACCCACTCTACCTTATCAGCCGCTCGATGAGCATGTCGCTCCTGACCGAGGCCGCACCGGACTCCTCGCGCGTCCGGCAGCTCGCCATCTCGGCCCTCGTCCATGCGACCCTGCCGCTGACGCTGGGCGTGATCTTCGTCTTCATCTTCGCGCCCTGGATCATGCTGCTGTTCGGCAGGGCCTATATCGAAACCGGCGTGCCGTTGCTCCGCGTGCTGGTCATCTCCACCGTGCCCTGGAGCTTCGTCACCATCTATCTCTCGATGATGCGGGCGCGCTCGCAGATGCTGTCGCTGGCGACGATCCAGGTCGCGACGATGATCGTGCTGCTCGGCCTCGGCACGCTGTTGCTGAAATCGATCGGCATCGTCGGCATCGGCTATGCCTGGCTGGCGGCTCACCTGACGGTGGCAGTGGGCATCGTGCTGGTGAGGCTGCATGGCGAAGGCACCGACTGGCTGATCAATGGCATGGGCCAGGTCGCCGGCGGCCTGATGCGCCTCTATGCGAGCGTCTGGACGAGGAAGACGGTGCGGCCACTCGCGGCCGATGAGCGGCAGACGCTGACCGGTCTCTCCGCCTCGGCAGGCATCGGCTCCTCCGGATGGCATCCGGCGGTCGAGATCACCACACTCAGCGATGTCCGCACCCTGGTCCTGTTCGGCGCCGCCACGGCCGGCCCGAAGGACGGCAAGATGCGCGCATCCGACGCCGTGCTCAGGATCTCGCAGAGCGAGGCTGGCAAGCGCGCCCTTGAGTGCAGCAACGCCGCTCAGCATCGGCTAGCCGCGCAGATCTCAGGCTGCGAGACCGGCATCAGCTACCCCGAGGTGCTCGCCTCCGTGCAGCAGGGCGACACGCTGTGGGTGCTCGAACGGTTGCTGCCGGGCCAGGAAGGGCGCGACGCCCTGATCGAGCAGCCGAGACGGGTGAGCGGCCTGAAGGACGCCGTGCGCGTCATCGACAGGCTGCACCGTCACACCGCGAAGCCCACCGAGATCGACGAGGCCTGGCTCGCGCGCTGGGTCGACGGCCCGCTGGAACTGATCGAGAAGCGACTCGCCATGTTCATGAGCGAGCCACGCAAGTCGCGCGCCATCGCCCGCCTGCGCGATGACCAGCATCGCTTCTGGCAAGGCCTCACGGTGCCGCTCGGCCTGGGTCATGGCGACTATTACGTCGGAAACCTGCTGTTCGAGGGACCGGCGGCCGCGGGCAGCGCATCGCGGCGGGCCGATGCGCCACCCTCGTGCAGCGTCAGCGCCATTCTCGACTGGGAAGGACTTTCGACCGACGCACCGCCCGGACTGGATGCCGTCTACCTCGCCATCACCAGCCAGGCGACGTTCTCCGAAGACAACATCGGCGGCGTGGTGGCCGACCTGATCGGCCACCCGGTGTGGCGCGACGAGGATCTCGCCTATCTTTCCGGCGCAACCCTGGCGGCGGAGACCTATGCCGACTGGCCGCTCGACAGCGACACCAACAGAACCCTGGCCTGCCTCGCTTGGCTGCGCCACATCGATTGCAACCTGCAGAAGTCGGATCGCTATTTCACCAACCGTCTCTGGATCGAGTCCAATGTCGGACAGGTCCTGCGAGCCTATGACCGGTTTTCGCGGTAGACATCGGGCATCATGACGGTCGACGCGAACATGCCAGCGTTGCTTGGCAAGGAGACCCGGCAGGAAGCGGTGACGGGCGCGTGGCGAAACATGGCCATCCTCCTCTCGCTCGGCCCACTGGCGGCCGGCCTGGCAATCTGGTGGATCAGCTTCCGCACGGTCGATCCGGCGGACCTCACCGACTATGGCCTCATCGCCACGCTCCCCGCCGGCTACTGGGCGGCGGTCGGAGCGCTTGCCCTCGGCTTCATCATCAGCCTCGGCGAACGCACGGTGCGGGGGTCCATCCCCTACCTCTATCTCCTCGGCCTCGTCGTGGTGCTCCATGTCACGCCCGAATTGGCCTATGGCACGCTGCGCTACTCATGGGCGTGGAAGCACATCGGCATCATCGACTACATCCAGCGCCACGGCACAGTCGATCCGGTCGCGCCCTTTCTGCCCGCCTATCACAACTGGCCCGGTTTCTTCTATTTCTTCGCCATTGTTGCGAACCGCTTCGGCCTGTCGCCGCTCGATCTCGCGAGCTATGCGCGCTTCTCGCCGGCGGTGCTGAACGCGCTCTACGTGCTGGCTCTCGTCCCCGTCTACCGCCGCCTGACCGACGATCCGCGCCGCGTCGCGGCGGCGATCTGGCTGTTCCTGGTTGGCAACTGGATCGGCCAGGACTATTTCTCGCCCCAGGGCGTATCCCTGCTCTTCTACCTGCTGATCATGGGCCTCTGCCTCGCCGGCTTCGCCGGTGGACAGGGCACCGGCAAGCCGCCCGCCAATCGCGCCACGCAGCTCCTGGCGCGCGCCAGGACCCTGCTGCAGGGGGCGGCATCCATCCCGGCGCCGCCGCACCGTCTCCTGGCGAACGTCGTCGGCGGACTGCTGGTGCTGATCCTCATCCTGATGACCACCGCCACACACCAGTTGACGCCCCTCACCATCATCCTGATGCTGGCGGCACTCGTGGCGATGGGCCGGGTCAGCCCCTATGTGCTGATGTTCGCCTTGGCTGCAGAACTGCTGTGGCTCCTCTACTTCGCTGCACCCTTCGTGGTGTTCAATCTCGCCGATGAACTGAGCACCTTTGGCCAGGGCCTCGGTGCGGTCGAGAAGAAGATGGCCGTGGTTTCGGCGGTGAGCGAGGGCCGCGCCTGGGGTGTGATCATCGGCCGGGCGCTGACGCTGGGCATCCTCGCCTTGGCCATGCTGGGAGGCTTCAGGCGCTGGCGCCTCGGCTACCGCGACGGCCTCGCCGCAGCGCTGATGTTTTCGGCACTCCCCCTGATCGTGAACCGCTATGGCGGCGAGATTCATTTCCGCATCTATCTCTTCGCGCTGCCGATGCTGGCGCTCTTCGCCGCCGCGGCCTTCTTCCCCACCGCGGGGCGCGGCGCAGGGCGGATATCGCTCGCGGCATTCGGCGTCACGGCGGTGCTGGGCGTGATCGGTTTCCTCTTCGCCAATAACGGCAAGGACCGCGAATACACCTTCACGAGGGACGAGATCGACGCCGCGGCGTGGCTCTACGGGCGGGCACCGCCCAATAGCCTTCTGATCGAGGGCGCGCGCAACTACCCCTCGCAGTTCATGAATTACGAGAACTTCGCCTATCTTCCGATTTCCGAGGAGAACACCGACGTGCGCAACGCGCTAATCGCGGCGCCGGAGCAGACGCTCTCGCGCTGGCTGTCGGACGAAAAGTGGAAGGCCGGCTACATCATCATCACGCGCAGCCAGAAGGCGCTGACCGACGCCGAGGGCGTGATGCCGCCGTCCTCGCTCGACGGCATCGAGACCAAGCTCATGAACTCGGCGCAATTCGAAGTCGTCTATTCCTCTCCCAACACCAAGATTTTCATGCTCCATGGGGCGGCGTCCCACATGGGGCCGTGGTCCGCCGTGAAGCCTCTTCCCGAAGACCCCGCCGCGACCACAGCGCCGCCGCCGCAATGAGGAATCATGGAACGCGCTGACGTCGAATCCGGGTGCGGTGTCATGCTGAGGGGCGGCCTTCGTGTGGCGGCGGCGCTCGTCCTGCTGGCGATCGGCGCGATGGCAGGCGGGGCGACGGCGCGGGCCGACGACCACGTGTATCTCAACGAGAAGCCCATCGCCGATCCTGCAGTTCTCGCAGCGATGAGGAGCTATCTTGCACCGCACGACCCGGCGGGGCCCGGCACCGGCAAGGCTCCCGAGCCGCCTGCCGAACGCGCCCGTGCCGACTGCGACAAGCTCGCGACCGTGCTGCGGGCGTTCGGCTATCTCGAAGCGCAGGTGACCTGCCGCCCGGCCACGGCCGCCGACGGTAGCCTGCCGGATGGCACCATCATCGCCGATCCGCTGCCGGGCGACCTGTTCCGCGTCGGCATCATAGACATATCAGGCGTGAGGTCTTCACCGGGAACCGATGCCATGGTCGCCATCATCGGCGACCGAATCGCTTCCTACACCGGCGAGCCTGCGACGTCCGAGGCGCTCTGGGCGATGGAGTCCGATGTGCTGCAACACGTGCGCGACACATATCCATTGGCCGCCGTCACAAAGCGCTCGCTTCGCCTCGATCACGCCCGGCGCCTGGCGACGGTCGAGATGACGATCGATGGTGGCTCAACTGCCACTTTCGGGGACCTGACCTTCAGCGGCCTAGGCCGCATCTCGCGGGACACCCTCCGCAGGGAGCAGACCTTCCGGACTGGTCAGCCTTACGATGGACGGTTGCTGAGCGACTTCCAGCGTCGCCTCGAGGCAACGCACCTCTTCCAGTCGGTGCGCGTGCTTGCCGCCGATCACATCGAAGCGGATGGCAGCATCGGAATTATCGTGGTCGTGAAGGAGTTTCGGGAAAACGTGGCGGAGCTCCGGCAGGACAGCACGCCCCTCGCCCTGTCACTGCTCGCTGCCCTGCTGGTGCTGTCCGGACGGCTGATGGCGCGTTCTGCGGGCGGGCCCCGCTGGCTGCTGCGCGGCCTCGGCGCGGCATCGCTTGCGGCACTGGCGATGAGCGCCGTTTTCGTTGCGATGCGGTTGATACAGCTGGTGTGACGGCGTGGCGGGGCTACTGGCCCGCTCGCTCAACCTCGGATTTTCCGGCGTTCGCTTCCGGACCCCGCTCCGCCCGGCGGATTCTGCGGCAGGATGCGCATGGTAATCTCATCGCCCGCCGGCGGCCGTCTTTTCCGGCCCTTGCCGATCATCGCGTCCATCTGTCGGCGAATCTCTTCCAACTCGCTGCAGGCGGCGGCTTCTGCCGCAATGCACTCCCGCAGGGCTCCTTCGTCATTTCCCAGCAGCGACTTTGCCGCGAGAGCGGTGCGGTGACTGGTGTAGGCAGCGTCCCAGCGCTTGACGAGCGCTTCCCAGGATTCGACAGGTGAGCGTTCGGCTTCGTCTTCAGCCTTACCCATGCAAGTGGCCACCCTTCCTCAATTCCCCCTTTAGCACATACACACAACTACGCCTGTTTTTATGACGAATGATTTACATTTTTGTAAATCCGCCGACTGCCACAACCGCGACGATTTGTCGGTTGCCGGAATTTCGATTCAAAAAAGCAGGATTTCAAGGGCCCGTCGGTCATGTGCCAGATCCTCGGCTGCAGCCGGTGCGCGCTCTGCTTGTACACAAGCAAGGAAAGCAAGGATCAGAACAGGTCCAACTGAAGCCAATTCTCCATTGTGGCTTCCCGGCTTCAGACATCTCTAAACCCAATGACTTTCTTTACAATCGTGCGGAGTTTTTGGGGCGCCGACAGGACCGGAAGATTTTCGTGGCGATACTCGGCATAGGCGTGTCCAACCGCCCCAAATTGAGCCTTGAATGCGGTGAGTGACGCAGATTCACCCGACTCACCCATGTGGTAGTATCGACAATTTCTTTCGCACGCTTCCTTGATTGCCGTCGCATGCAAGAGCGAATTGGTTCCGGAATTGCCTACGGCCTGATCATCCATCGCACCCCGCGTATAGTGCGCATTTTTGCCATAGAGGACAACGATTCCGGCAATCGCCTTTCCATCCTTTCGCGCAATCGTTACCCGCACAACGTCGCTGCACAATTGGGCCATCTCGAGAAACTTCTTCTTTGGATCGCGGATTTGACCCCGAAGTGTGGCAAGCCATGAGAACTCGTTCTGCTTCCTTGCCCAACGCAGGATCGAGATCCGAAACAGCGCGTCGAACTCTGCAACAAGGTCCGCGCCTGATCCCGAATGTACGGTGATCCCAAGGCGTTCCGCCTTGCGCGCATGATTGCGTGTCCGTCCCAGAAACCGATGGTTCCAGACTTCGTCAAAGCCCCCCTGGAGATCAAGAACATGCGCCTTGCGCGGCAAGGCGGTCCAACCGCTGCCTGCAGCGGCTTCGCTCCAGGTGTCTGCCATCAGAGGGTTGGGGCGGATCTGCATGGCGGCGCCCGGCAATCCCGCACAATCGTCGAGGATCACCCGAAGATGATCGGAACTCAGTGGGCGGGTTGAGATCGGGCCGCCGAAGCCCCAAGCTGCAGGTGGCGACCTGTGGATACGAAAGGGACTGATGCCGTGGCTTTTCGAAAAGAGCGAAAGCGCCGCCTCTGTCTGATCCTGAAAGATGTATTTGCGACGCTCAACGACATAACCGCCCGTCACACAGATCGCATTCGCCCAGGCACTGGATTGTGAGGGTAGAGCCTGTTCATCCAAGGCATAAATGCGGTCCCAATCAGACGCCGTGCAATGCGACGCAATTTCGGTCACTGCATGTTCGGTCGACGCCATGTCTTCCCACCCAAATGACCTTTTCAAGCTCCCGGCTGATCCGATCGAACAACCCTCGAACTCGTGCCAGACGCCACCCAAGTGGTCGCATTAGTGTTGCAAAATTACACAATCACCACGTCGAGTAAAGAGCTAGAGCATTGCTTGAACGAGCTCGATCGATGAACAAGAGACATCAGGATTCCAGCCGCGAGCTGGTCCTCGGAATATCCGTCGTCGGACAAATTCAGGTCTTTGGGCACGGGATCGAAAACAGCATGTGGCGCATCTGGACTTGGCGTCATGCGGCCTTGCGGGCTGGCGCCAGGCGCGTGGCGGTCCTGCCCAGTCGACTGCACTCACCGACCGCCTGCGGGTGCGCGGCGGGTTGAACAGCCTGTGAGACGAGGGCTTCACCATCCGCGGCCATGAACCGGCAGAGGCGTGCTATCTCCTCACCCGCTGAAGCTTGTCAAGGGAACTTGCCGTCCTCGAACATGTCACCGAAGTCCGAGGCGTCCTTCACCGTGTCCAGGCCCGGCAGATTGAAGATGCGCTCCACCGTACGGATCATCGAGCGGTGGGAATAGGGTTCCTCGCTCGCATAGTTCTGCTTGACCCCCGCCCCTGCCAGGATGAAGGGCATGACCTCGGTTGATGAATCCTCGTCCCATGCCAGCATGACGATGCCGCGGTTCTTCTTGCTCCAGTCGATCAGATCCGGAAGCATGCCCTTCAGGAAGTCGTCACCCGCCTTGATGAGATTGCCCTTGCAGGTGTCGTAGCCATGCATGTCGTTGCAGACGTCGGGCACGATGAAGGCGTAGTTGGGCACGTTGCCCGTGGCGAGGTCCGCCTTCAGCTGCGGGAAGTCGCGGAAATGCTGGGCACAGCCCGGCGTGTCCCAGGCTGGCGGTGCACCTGCCACGTCGGCGAAGAAGGCGAAGGGAACATGGCGCGCGGCATAGCGGTCGTGGCTGGTCACCGGGCAGGCACCGGTGTTCGCCGGGTCATACCCCTGGGCATAGGCCATCCAGCTCCGCCCCGCCGCCTCGAGTTCGGTGACGAGATGCCTGGGACTCCTGGTCCAATTCGGCGTGTCGCTTCCGTCGCACTTGCGCGTCGGCTCCGCGTTGCAAGTGAATGCGGTATCGTCGAACGCGTTGGTACCGGCCTCCATCAGGATGTAGTGCGGTTCGCTCGGCAGGTCCGGGAGCTCGTCAACGAAATTCAGCGCACGGGAAGCGGAGCGTATCAGCTCCTTATTGATGTAAGGGGCGTCCTTCTTGTTTCCGTAGATGAAGGACTTGTCCCCCTTGTGCGCGGGCGTCGCGTCCTTGTTCTCCATGACGATCACGAAGACATGGTCGATATTGGGTCCTGCGGCAGCGGGAAGCACCGAAATTCCGACAAAACCCATGAACAACAGCAGCCGACGCATCACGACTTCCCGCACAACGAAAGCCATTTACGATAGGCAGACCAACTGTCACTCGGCAAGTGCCTTGCAGACGGGCTCTCCGCCGCATCCGAAAAGGTGCCGTAGCGGAGAAGGTCCTCATATCGTGCTGATGGATCGTCAGAACGCACCCGGGTTCAGAACCAGCCACGGACTGATCGCCCAGGCCCGATACCGCCCGAGGGCGACGCCGTGAGTGGTGATCTTGGGAGGCGTCGCCGGTTCAGGTCGAGCTAGACCCGCAGTTCTCCAAGGTTCTGGCAGAACCAGCGATAGGCGTCGGCGATCCCGTCCCGGAGGTCGCGGTGGGCCCGCCAACCAAGTGCCGCAAGCCGTGACACGTCCAGCAGCTTTCGCGGCGTGCCGTCGGGTTTCGAAGTGTCGAAGGTGATGCGCCCGCGGAAGCCCGTGACCGACGCCACGATCTGAGCCAGTTCCGCAATTGCCACATCCTCCCCCGCTCCGATGTTGACATGGCTCACGGTCGGTTCGGTCACCGCTTCATATTCGCCGTGCGCCGCGTCCAGGACCACCAGGCAAGCCTCCGCCAAGTCGTCGGCATGGAGAAATTCGCGGCGCGGCTTGCCCGACCCCCAGACAACCACCTCCCCTCGGCCATCCGCCGCGGCTTCATGAAAGCGCCGGATGAGCGCCGGCAGGACGTGCGAGTTCAGCGGGTGGAAGTTATCACCGGGACCATAGATGTTGGTTGGCATCACGCTACGGTAGTCAGTGCCGTACTGGCGATTATAGGCCTCGCACAGCTTGATGCCGGCAATCTTGGCAATAGCGTAGGCTTCGTTCGTCGGCTCCAGCGGACCGGTGAGCAAGGCGGACTCGGGGATGGGCTGGGGTGCATTACGAGGATAGATGCAGGACGAGCCGAGGAACAGCAACCGCGCCACACCCGCCTTGTAGCTCTCGTGGATCAGGTTTGTCTCAATTGCCAGGTTCTCGTGTATGAAGGAGGCGGGGTAGGACGAGTTCGCCAGTATCCCGCCCACCTTTGCTGCCGCAACGATCACCACGTCGGGCCGCTGCTGCCGCAGGAAGCTTCTCGTCGCCTGCTGGTCGAGCAGATCGAGTTCGCCGCGAGAGCGGGTAATCACCTCTTCGCCACGCGCCAGCAACTGCCGGTGTATGGCGGATCCAACCATGCCGCGATGGCCGGCAACAAAGTAGCGTACCATCGGGTTCAGGCCTCGTGCGCCATGGGAACGCCAATCCCGTGGCTGTCCAGAAGCCGATGACGGCGTGCGGCGCCGAGGTCCGCCTTCACCATTTCGGAGCACATCTCCTGCACGGTGGTGGTGGGCTTCCAGCCAAACTTTTCCATCGCCTTCGATGCATTGCCAAGCAAGGTCGCGACCTCGGCCGGGCGGAAGTATCGGGGATCGACGCGGACGATGACCTGCCCGGGCCTCACCCCCACGGCGTCGTCCCCCTCGATACGCTCGACGATGCCGACTTCGTCGAGACCGGCCTTCTCGAAGCGCAGGGTGATGCCGAGCTCCGCCGCGGCCCAGATCACGAACTGCCGTACCGTGTGCTGCTCCCCAGTCGCAATCACGAAGTCCTCGGGTGTATCCTGCTGTAGCATCATCCACTGCATGACGATGTAGTCACGCGCGTGGCCCCAGTCCCTCAGCGCGTCCATGTTGCCGAGGAACAGACACTCCTCGATTCCTTGCGCGATGTTGGCGAGCGCCCGAGTGATCTTGCGGGTTACGAAGGTTTCCCCTCGGCGGGGTCCCTCGTGATTGAAGAGGATTCCGTTACAGGCATAGAGGCCATAGGCCTCACGGTAGTTCACGGTGATCCAGTATGAGAACAACTTGGACACTGCATAGGGACTGCGCGGGTGGAAAGGCGTCGTTTCGCGCTGCGGAACTTCCTGAACGAGGCCAAAAAGTTCGGACGTCG
>Ga0209023_10007428_pt1 | contig 11233 bp, 9 predicted proteins | sample LakOneMetagenome_FD_187468 | JGI IMG/M metagenome (GOLD analysis project Ga0209023, IMG submission 187468) | Freshwater and sediment microbial communities from Lake Erie, Canada (SPAdes) (version 2) | ecosystem: Environmental > Aquatic > Freshwater > Lentic | place: Lake Erie, Canada | collected...
CACGTCTCGAACAGTTCCTCCAGTGTGCCGATCCCGCCGGGCAGGGTCAGGAACGCATCGGCGCGCTCGTCCATGACCTGCTTGCGCTCGCGCATGGTGTCGGTGACGATCAGCTCGTCGGCGTCGACGTCGGCCACCTCGCGGTGCAACAGCGCCTTGGGGATCACCCCGACGGTATGCCCGCCGCGCTCCCGGGCGCCCGTGGCGAGCGCGCCCATCGCCGAGACATTGCCGCCGCCCCACACCAGGGTCCAGCCCCGCTCGGCGATGGCCGCACCGACTTTGGCTGCCAGCTCCAGCAGTTCGGGATCGGTGGGACCGGACGCGCAGTACACGCAGACCGCCCAGGGTTTCGTCGGCACAGTCGAAAGGCTAACCGGCCGAGGGCGCAGACCGTAAAATCTGCGCGGTGCCGATCCGCTGGAACGTCCCCGAGCATTCGGCGGCGCTGCACCGGCTGATCGAGACGCTGGACGACGGGGCGCGGGCCGGCGCGGTGGTGCTCGGTCCCGACGGCTGCGGCAAATCCACGCTGGCCCGGTTGGCCGCCGAAGAGCACGCCCGCCGCCACCCGGGCACCCTGCTGCGCTGGGTGATCGGCACCCCCTCCGAGGCGACAGTGCCGTTCGGCGCCGTGGGCCACCTGGTCCGGATCACCGAGATCGGTAAGCCCGCCGCGTTGCTGCGGGCGGCGCGGGCCTCGTTGACCGGAGGCGATTCCGATCTGCTGTTGATCGTCGACGACGCACATCACCTCGACATCTTGTCGGCGACGCTGATCTACCAGCTGGCCCTGGCCGGCGAGGCCCGGATGATCATCACCGGCCGGGCCGACGCCAATGCCCCGGCACCGGTGGCCGCACTGTGGGGCGACGATCTGCTGACCCGCATCGACATCACCGCGCAGTCCACCGGTGCCGTCCCCGACGTCGACGCCTTCCTGGCCGAACTTCCGACCGCCGCGCGTGCGGCACTGGACTACCTGGCCGTCCTCGAACCGCTGTCGGAGGCCGACCTGAGCGAGCTGGCCGGCGAGGACGCCGTGCGACTGGCCGAGGAACTCGGCGCGGTGGAGACCCGCAGCCGGGGCGGTGACGGACCCGACCCGGTGGTCTACACCGCTCACCCGCTGTTCGCCGAACGGGCGCTTGCGGCACTGGGTCCCGCCGGTGCCCGCCGATTGCGTACCGACCTGGTCGGGGTGCTGGCCGCGGGCCCGTGCGACGGGCTGCGGCTGGCGGCGCTGGCTGCCGACAGCGACGCGCCCCAGCCGGTGGAGCAGGTAGTGGCCGCCGCCGCGCAGGCCCTGCGACTGGGCGACGTGAACCTGGGCGAGCGACTGGCCCGCAGCGCCCTGGCCCGTGGTGGCGGGCTGCCCGCCCGGCTGGCGCTGGCCCACGCCCTGGGTTGGCAGGGCCGCGGACGCGACGCCGACGCCGTGTTGTCCGAGGTGGACCCGGCCGGGCTCACCGAGCCGGAGTTGATGGCCTGGGCGTTGCCGCGCGCCGCCAACCAGTTCTTCATGCTGGGCGAACCCGAACGCGCCACCGCGTTCCTGGCCGCCACCCGCGGCCGGGTCACCCGCCCCGGTCCGCGGATCACCCTGGACGCACTGGGCGCCACCTTCGCGATGAACGCCGGCAACATCGGCCGGGCCGCCGAGGCCGCTGCCGCCGTGCTGGCCGACCCGGACGCCGACGACATGGCGGTGGCCTGGGCGGGCAGCGCCGCGTCCCTGTGTGCGGCGCGGGCCGGCCGCTTCGACGAAGTCGGGTCGCCGGCGCGCCGCGCCCTGGACGCCGAGCATCCCGGACTGCTGCGCTTCACCATCGGGCTGGCCGAGATCACCGTGATGCTGATGACCGACCGGCTCGCCGAGGCCCGCGAACTGGCTTGGCAGTTCACCGATTTCGCCGAGCTTCAGCAACCAGGGCGGGCGATCGGCGAGGTCCTGGTGGCACATGTGTTGTTGGCCGCCGACGAGTTCGGCACCGCGGCCCAGCTGCTGCGGCCGGCCTCGGCCACCTTGGAGCGCACCGGTTACTCCTGGGGCCCACTGTCGCTGACGCTGCTGGCAACCGCGCTGGCCCGCCAAGCTGACATCGCCGGCGCAGCAAAGGTGTTGAGCCGGGCCGACTCCAGGCACGGAACGAAATCTGCGCTGTTCGCCCCGGAGTTGGGCATGGCACGGGCCTGGCAGCTGGCGAGTGTGCGTGACCAGCACGGCGCGATCACCGCCGCGCGCAACGCCGCCGCGATGGCCGAGCGCACCGGACAGGCGGCGGTGGCGCTGCAGGCCTGGGACACCGCGGCCCGGCTCGGCGATGCCCGGGCCGTCGATTCGCTGGCGCGGCTGTGCGCCGACATGGACTGCGCGTTCGGCCGGGCCGCGTTGGCCCGGGCCCAGGCGGGCTAAGCGGACAGGAAGCCGCGCAGCAGCTCGGCGACGGCGGTGATCTGCTCGACCGGCACCCGTTCGTCGACGGTGTGGGCGAGGTTGGGATCCCCCGGCCCGTAGTTGACCGCGGGAATGCCGCGGGCGGCGAACCGGGACACATCGGTCCAGCCGTACTTGGCCCGCACCCTGCCGTCGGCGGCGGCCACCAGTCCGGCCGCGGCGGGCGCGGTCAGTCCCGGCAGCGCCCCGGCGGCCCCGTCGGTCTGCTCGATCGTCACGTCGAGCCCGTCGAACACCTCACGAACGTGAGCCAGCGCGTCGGCCAGACCCCGGTCCGGGGCGAACCGGAAGTTCACCGTCACGCTCGCGGCGTCGGGGATCACGTTGCCGGCCACCCCGCCGTCGATGCGGACCGCCGAGAGACCCTCGCGGTACACGCAACCGTCGATGTCGACATCGCGCGGCCGGTAGGCCGCCAGCCGGTCGAGCACCGCGCCCAACTTGTGAATGGCGTTGTCGCCCAACCAGGACCGCGCCGAATGCGCCCGGGTGCCGGCAGCGCTGATGACGACACGCAGGGTGCCTTGGCAGCCCGCCTCGATGAAGCCGCCGGTCGGCTCGCCGAGCACCGCGAGGTCGGCCGCCAGCCAGTCCGGCAGGTTGCGTTCGATACGGCCCAGGCCGTTGGCCGCCGCGTCGATCTCCTCGCAGTCGTAGAAGACCAGGGTGAGGTCGTGGGCGGGATCGGTGACGGTGGCGGCCAGATGCAGGAAGACGGCGTCGCCGGATTTCATGTCGACGGTGCCGCAGCCGTGCAGCACGTCACCAACCCGCCGGCTCGGCACATTGCCGGCCGCCGGCACGGTGTCGAGGTGCCCGGCCAACAGCACCCGGGTCGGCCGGCCCAACCGGGTGCGGGCCAGCACGGCGTCGCCGTCGCGGACGATCTCGAAGCCCAAAGCGGGAGGCAACTGCGCCCGCAGCGCGGCTTCCACCTCGTCGGCGATCCGCGCTTCGTGCCGCGATTCACTGGGGATGTCGACCAGCGCCGCGGTCAGTTCGATCGGGTCCCCACGCAGATCCAGCACCCGCTCAGCCTAGTAGCGTGGGCGTCTATGACTGCAGCTTCGGGCATTGGATTGGCGACGCTGGCGGCCGACGGATCGGTTCTCGACACCTGGTTCCCGGCCCCCGAGCTGTGCAGCACCGGTGAATCCGGGACCACCCACCTTTCCGCCGCCGATGTGCCCGCCGATCTGGCCGGACTGCTGGGCCGCGACGAGGACCGCGGCACCGAGGTGGTGGCGGTACGCACGGCGATCGGTTCGCTGGACGACCCGGCGGCCGACGCCTACGACGCCTACCTGCGGCTGCATCTGCTCTCGCATCGACTGGTGGCTCCGCACGGGCTGAACGCCGGCGGCCTGTTCGGGGTGCTGACCAATGTGGTGTGGACCAATCACGGGCCGTGCGCGGTCGAGGGTTTCGAGTCGGTGCGGGCCCGGCTGCGCCGCCGCGGGCCGGTGACCGTGTACGGGATCGACAAGTTCCCGCGGATGGTCGACTACGTGGTGCCCTCGGGCGTGCGCATCGCCGACGCCGACCGGGTTCGCCTGGGCGCGCACCTGGCGTCGGGCACCACGGTGATGCACGAGGGCTTCGTGAACTTCAACGCCGGCACGCTGGGCACCTCGATGGTGGAGGGTCGCATCTCGGCCGGCGTGGTGGTGGGCGACGGCTCCGACGTCGGCGGCGGCGCCTCCATCATGGGCACACTGTCCGGCGGTGGGACCGAGGTGATCTCGATCGGCCAGCGGTGCCTACTCGGGGCCAACTCCGGGCTGGGCATCCCGTTGGGCGACGACTGCGTGGTCGAGGCCGGGCTCTACGTGACGGCCGGCACCAAGGTCGTCATGCCCGACGGCACCACGGTCAAGGCGCGGGATCTGGCCGGGGGCAACAACCTGTTGTTCCGGCGCAATTCGACGACCGGGGCGGTGGAGGTGGTCGCCCGCGACGGGCAGGGCATCGCGCTGAACGAGGCGCTGCACGCCAACTAGGGTGCGTCTTTGAGTAAGCGAAAGCTATCGAGCTCTTTGACTATTGATGGGTCCAGTTCGATGGATGGGTCGAGAGTACGGACAGCCTGCAGGGTCGTCACAAGTGTTGCGACCGCGAGTTCGACCAGCGCTTCGCGGTCGACGTCGTCGTGGTTGATGCGGTCGATCATCATCGCATCGAGGTAGCCGACGAATCCTTGCATGGCCGTGCGTAAGACCGGCGGAATCGTTTCGCCGATCCCGATTGCAGCCAGGATCCGCTGAGCACCCAGCCAGCGCAGCCGGTCCACGGTGTCCTGTTGATCGGAGTCGGATCCGAGTTGGCCGCGAACCAGCGCGACGAAGCTGTCGGCGTAGCTGTCGATGTAGGAGATGTGATTGCGTAACGCGTGACGCAGCTGATCGGCCAGGGAGAGGCCCTCAGGAGGCGGCGCCAGTTGCACCGCGGCTATCTCGGCAGCGATGTCGTTCATGGCTGCCAGATACAGGCCGCGCTTGTTCTCGAAGTGGTGCGCGATCAGACCGTAGGCGACGCCGGCTTTCTTGGCGATCTCTGTCGTGGTGACCTGGTCGTAGGGACGCTGCGCGAACAGCGCCCGTGCCGTGTGAATCAGCTGTTGTCGCCGGTCGGTGGTCATCGGGTGTCCCAGCTGCCGATAGCCTCTTGGGTGTCTACGCGACGTCCGCCGACGCTCGCCACGAGCCGTCCGACCGCTGGGATTTCCAGCGGGACAACCGAATAGGACGGGTATACGATGCGACGCTTGCCCATGCTGAGGCCGCGCACGATCGCAGTTGCGGTCGACTCCGGGGATACCGGTGGCAAGGTATTGGGCGGAGAGTTCTTCCAGGGCAGCTCGTCGATGTCGCGGAGCGCGGTGTCGGTGGCCCCGGGAACCACTTCGATGACCCGAATCGGCGACTCGGCCAATTCCAGCCGCAACGCCCGAGTCGCCTGCGCCAGAGCCGCTTTCGATGATCCGTAATAGCCGCCCAACAAGGGCAGGGGCACCGACTGAATTGTCGACGTGACATTCACAATGGTTCCCGAACCGCGCGCGATCATGACGGGAATCAGCGCTGCGCTCAGCGCCAGCGGCGTCCAGAAGTTGACTTCGTACACCGTTCGCGCAGTCAAGTCGTCGCCAATAAGTGACTGCGCACCAATAAGGCTGGCGCCGGCATTGTTGATCACCATGTCGATCTCCTGCCCGAAATGCTGCAGCGCGTCGGCCCCCAGTTGCGCGGCCGCGCCCGGTATGCCGAGGTCGGTCGGGATCGAGTGGGGGCGAGAGTGGCGGGCTGCGGCAAGCTCATCACTCAGCGACTCAAGCAGTTCGGCGCGGCGGGCGGCCAGCACAAGTTCAGCTCCCCCGGCGGCAAGCCGGTGCGCGAGGGCGCGGCCGATGCCACTGGAGGCGCCGGTGAGAAGAACCCGTGCACCCCGCAGTTGGACTCGGCGAACGGCGCGCCGTGTCATACGGGAACTCCCGATCGCGAAGTGAACATCGTTGCCCTTCCATCGAGGCGGTCCGACCGGCGGTTGACGGCCCATGTCCAGGGACCTACGGTCTCATACTGATTGATAATCAGTCAATAACGAGATGGGGGCGGGCGGCACACACCTCGCCGCCGACAGCCACAACGGTCAGAGGACCGCCGTCAGACCAGCGCCTCTTCGCGGTCTTGCCGGATCGGCTGCGGCCAAGGCTGCGGAACCGGGCGTGGACGCACCACCTGCGGCCACCAGAACCAGCGCCCGAGCAAGGTGGCGACCGACGGTGTCATCAGGGACCGGACGATCAGGGTGTCGAACAGCAGGCCCAGCCCGATGGTCGTGCCGACCTGCCCGATCACGATCAACGCGCTGACCGCCATGGACGCCATGGTGAAGGCGAACACCAGACCCGCGGCGGTGACCACGGCGCCGGTACCGACCATGGCCCGGATCAGGCCGGTGTGCAGGCCGGCGTGGATCTCCTCCCTGATGCGTGAGACCAGCAGCAGGTTGTAGTCCGCGCCGACGGCGAGCAGAACGATGATGGACATCGGCAACACCATCCAGTGCAACGGGATGCCGACGATGTGCTGCCAGAGCATCACCGACAGGCCGAACGCCGAGGCAAGGCTGAGCACCACCGTGCCGACGATCACCGTTGCGGCGACCACGGCGCGGGTCAGCACCATCATGATGATGAAGATCAGCACCAGTGCGGCCGCGGCGACGATCAGCAGATCGTAGTTGGCGCCGTGCTGCATGTCGTAGAACATCGCCGCGCTGCCGCCGAGGTAGATCCTGGCGCCCTCGAACGGTGTTCCCTTGATCGCGTCGGCCGCCGCGACCTTGAGCGGTTGGACGCGCGATATTCCCTCGGGCGTCAATGGATCACCCTGGTGAATGATGGTGAACCGCACCGCATGTCCGTCAGGCGACATGAACAGTTTGATGCCGCGCTTGAAGTCCGCGGTGTCGAAAGCCTCCGGCGGAAGGTAGAACGAGTCGTCGTTCTTGGCGGCATCGAAGGCCTCGCTCATCGCCGTGGAGTTCTGCTGCATCGCGATGTTCTGGTCCTGCTGGGCCTTCTGCACCTGGTACTGGTTGAGCAGTGTCTGCTTCTGGTTCTTCATCGACTGGATCTGCGCCGGCATCACCGCGACCATCCGCGGCATCAGCTCGGCCATGCGTTGCATCTCGGGAACGAGGTCGTCGAAGTCACCGGACATGACGTCGATGCCGTCCATGGTGTCGAAGACCGACCGCAGCGCGTGGCAGATCGGGATGTCGAAGCAGTGCGGCTCCCAGTAGAAGTAGTTGCGGAACACCCGGAAGAAGTCGTCGAAATCGGCCATGTGGTCCCGCATCTCGCCGATGTCGACAGCGGTGTTGGCCATCTTGTCGGCCATCCGCTGCGACACCGCGGCCAGATCCTGCTGGATGTTCATCATCTCGGTCATCGAGTCGATGCTGGCCTGCAGATCGTCGGCCTGCTTGAGCAGGTTCGCCAGGTTGGTCTGCATGTAGTCGTTGTTCATCAGCTGGGCGGCGCCGCTCTGGCCGATGGTGTACGGAATCGTCGAATGCTTGATCGGATCCCCGTCGGGGCGGGTGATGGTCTGCACCTGGGCGATGCCGTGCACGCTCTTGAGGGCTTTGGCGATCCTGTCGATCACCAGGAAGTCCGCCGGGTTGCGCAGATCGCGATCGGCTTCGACCATCATCAGGTCCGGGTTCATCTTCGCCTGGGAGAAGTGCCGAAATGCCGCCGAGTAGCCCACATTCGCCGCAACGTCATCGGGCAGGTAGGTGCGGTCGTTGTAGCTGGTGTGGTAGCCGGGCAGCGCCAGCAGGCCGATCAGCGACGCCGCGACGGCACCCACCAGGACCGCGCCCGGCCAGCGAACGGTGGTGGTACCGACCCGGTGCCACCCGGTGGACCGGGCGACGCGCTTGGGCTCCAGCACACGACCGAAGCGGCCGGCCAACGAGATGACCGCGGGTCCCAGCGTCAGGGCTGCGGCGACCACCAGCACCATGCCGATCGACAGTGGGAAGCCCATCGTCTGGAAGTACGGCAGCCGAGTGAAGTGCAGGCAGAACGTGGCCCCGGCGATGGTCAGCCCGGAGGCCAGCACCACATGCGCGGTTCCACCGAACATGTTGTAGTAGGCGTCTTCTCGGTCCTCGCCGTTCTTGCGGGCCTCCTGATATCGGCCGATCAGGAAGATCGCGTAGTCGGTGGACGCGGCGATCGCCAGCGTCACCAGCATGTTGGTCGCGAAGGTGGTCAGGCCGAACAGGTTGTGATATCCCAGGAATGCCACCAATCCCCGGGCACCCGAGAGCTCGAGCGCGACCATCAGCAGCACGATCAGTGTGGTGATGACGGATCGGTACACACCCAGCAGCATCACCGTGATGACGGCGAAGGTGAGCAGTTCGATGGTCTCCATGCTCTTGTCGCCGACGTGGTTCTGGTCCGAACTCGTTGCCGCCGGACCGGTCACGTAGGCCTGCACGCCGGCCGGCGCGGGCCCCTCGGATGCGATGCGGCGCACCGCGTCCACCGACTCGTTGGCCAAGGTTTCGCCCTGGTCGCCGGCGATGTAGACCTGCACGTAGGCGGCCTTGCCGTCGGCGCTCTGGGCGCCCTTGGCAGTCAGCGTGTCGCCCCAGAAATCCTGCACGTGCTGCACGTGGGTGGTGTCGGCACGCAGATCGCGCACCATCTGGTCGTAGAACTCGTGCGCCTCGGCGCCCAGGGGCTGCTCCCCTTCCAGCACGATCATCACCGAGCTGGAGGTGTCGTACTCCTGGAACACCTTTCCGACCCGCTTGGTGGCGATCATCGATGGGGCGTCGTTGGGGCTCATCGAGACCGCGCGCAGCTTGCCGACCTCTTCGAGCTGCGGGACAACGGTGTTCAGCACGAATATCAGCCCGATCCACGCCAGCACGATCGGCACCGCGAAGGTCCGGATGAAGCGCGGGAGCCACGGGCGCGCGGGCTGTGGCGCCGACGGAGCGGTGTGTTTCGGCGTGTCGTACGTCGGCGCGCTCATGCTGCCTTCACAAAGCAGTAGGTCTCGGCGTTGAGGCCGGTGGCGGTGCGTTCCTGCTTGAGTTCGTCATCGACGGTGACCCGGCAGCCGATCTGATCGCCGTCGCCCTGGGCGAGGATGTTGGGCATCACCGAGGGCAGGGTGGTCTGCAGGGTCAGCTTCCACGGCAGCGGCGCGCCCGCGACACGTTGCGGCCTGCCCTCGAGGTCCATGTAGTTGATGACGGCGGTGCTGCCGGTGCCGAAGATCTCGTAGGTCACGAACTTGGGGTTGAAGTCCTCGGCGTTGTCCGAGGACAGGTCGGTCACCACCACCGGATTCGACCCGAACACCGTCCGCAGTTGCGAGACCGAGACGACGCCCCCCGCAACCGCTATCACCACCAGGGCAGGCAGCCATACGCGTCTGATCAGCCTTTTCATGGCCACCCTCTCCGTCGTTTCCGTCGCCGCCGAGCATCGACCGACGTCTGAAAGTTCCAAGTAGCTAAGCTAACTATCTAAGTGGATTAAGTCAATCCGTTTTGGTGTTGCGCGCATTACACTTGGCCGGTGTGAGCACCAGTGAGCCGACGTCTCGCCCGTTGCGCAAGGACGCCGAGCGCAATCGGGCCCGCGTCCTGGAGGCGGCCCGCGAGCTGTTCGCCAGCAAGGGCCTCGAACCCAACCTCAACGACGTCGCACACCATGCCGGCGTGGGCGTGGGAACCGTATACCGCAGGTTCGCCAGCAAGGAGGAGTTGCTCGAGGCGATCTTCGAAGACGGTATGAACCAACTCGCAGATCTGGCGGAATCGGCTCTGCAACAAGAAGACTCATGGTACGGATTCGCAAGCTACGTCGAGCAGATGTGTGAGATCACCGCCACCGACCGGGGCCTGCGGGAGATCGCCTTCAGCAAGGGCTACGGGGGCAATCGCGTGTCGGCCGTCCAGGACCGGCTCGTGCCGCTGTTGAAGCAACTCGTCGAACGAGCCTGCGCCGACGGCCACCTGCGGCCGGGCCTGTCCAACACCGACATGCCGGTCTTCGGGCTGCTGTCCGGAACGGTCAGCGAGTTCGCTGGTCACGTCGACCCCGAGCTGTGGCGCCGCTATGTGACCCTCCTGCTCGACGGCATGCGCAACCGCGGTGACCAGTCTCCCCTGCCGGTGCCCGCCCTCGATGACGACGGCGTCGAGGCCGCGATGCGGCACTGGGAGCCGGCCGGCCCCTGCGGCAACCGCTGCTGAGCTGCTAAAGCATCGCCTCGCGGATCTTGCTGCTGTCCTTGCCGATGGTCTTGCAGAACGCGCTGGCCGCCATCCGCGTCGCCGACAGTTCGATGTTGGACGGCTCATTGCCGTCACGGTCCTTGAGCATCTTGGAGACCGCGGAACGCTGCTTGGCGTCGTCCATGGCGTTGAACTCCCCGCAGGTGGTGTCGCCGCCCTTGTTGGTGAGCCGCTCCACCGTCGAGCAACCGGCGAGCGCGACGGCTGCGGCGGTCAGGACGGTGAGTGCGGCGAAGCGAAGTCGCGTCATGGCAGGGCCACCCTTCTGGTTGCGAGTCACGCATGCGCGAGACTACGTCAGCAATGCCTTCTTGAGGACCTTTCCCATCGCGTTGCGCGGCAACGCATCCACGATCCGCACCTCACGCGGCCGCTTGTGCACCGAAAGCTGCTGCGCCACATAATCGGTCAGATCATCCGGCCGCGCCCCGCCGCCCGGCGCGGCGACCACGAATGCCACGATGCGCTGCCCCAGATCCTCGTCGGGCAGGCCCACGACCGCCACCTCGGCCACCCCGGGATGACCCAGCAACGCGGTCTCGATCTCGCCGGCGCCGACCCGGAACCCGCCGGTCTTGATCAGATCGACCGATTCGCGTCCGACGATGCGGTGCATGCCGCCGGCGTCGATCACCGCGACATCGCCGGTCCGGTACCAGCCGTCGGCGTCGAAGGCGTCCGCGGTGGCGTCCGGGCGGTTGAGATAGCCGTCGAACAGGGTCGGGCTCAGCACCATCAGGCGACCGATGGTGGCTCCGTCGTGCGGAACCGATTCGCCGTCCTCATCGACCAACCGGGTCCGCACACCGCGCAGCGGCAGGCCCACCCAGCCGGGCCGTCGCTCACCATCGACCCTGGTGCTCACCGTGATCAGCGATTCGGTGCTGCCATACCGTTCGATGGGCGCGTGGCCGGTGAGCCCGACGATCCGGTCGAAAACCG
>Ga0209023_10007429_pt1 | contig 11233 bp, 7 predicted proteins | sample LakOneMetagenome_FD_187468 | JGI IMG/M metagenome (GOLD analysis project Ga0209023, IMG submission 187468) | Freshwater and sediment microbial communities from Lake Erie, Canada (SPAdes) (version 2) | ecosystem: Environmental > Aquatic > Freshwater > Lentic | place: Lake Erie, Canada | collected...
CGGCTCAGCTGTTGGCCGCGCCCATGCCCGAGTGGTCCGGACTCGTTTCGCCCAGATCCGGCATGTTCGGCGGCGGTCCGTAATCGGTATTGCGGAAGAACGAGCCCGACAGATCAGTCGGACCCAGGTAGTGGAGGTGGAACAACCGCCAGGAGAACCTCCAGCGATCGCCATCGAGGACGAATCGTTCGTAATAGTTGCTGATCGCCAGCGTCCGCTCGCCGTTCGCGAAGGCGCTCAATTCGGTTACATAAGTGCGCCCGCTGGCAACGCCGTCACCGATATCAAGCAAAGGCGGATTGAAGGTCATCAGCACCGCCTCGAAGCTGTCGAGGATCGCAGCGAATGTCTGGACGATCGTGTCGCGACCCTTGAGGATCAACCCCGAAATCCGCCACTCGCCGTCCTCGGTGAAGCAATCGCCGAAGGCGCCGGCGTCCTTGCGCCAGACCGCATCGGCACAGCGCGCATGAAGTTGGCGAATGCCCGATTCCGCCACAAGGAAATCTGTCACATGACTCTCCCTCAGGGTTCGACGGTCATCGGGGCGAAGTAGGCCTCGCCGATCGTCGACGGTTTTCCGGGCTCGCCGACATAGCGCGCGAACTTCTGGCCCTCGTAGCTTGCGGTGGCCCACATTCGCGCCGAGGCAGCGTCACCCACGACGAAGAGTTGTGCGACCTTGCCTTCCATCTCGCGCTCGAGCTGGTTGATCGAGATCCGCCCGGTCGACAGCACGACTGCATCCACGTCGCGGATCGTGCGCTCCTCTTCGGTGTGCACGTCGTAGACCACGACCTCCCGGTCTCCCACACCGCGGATGAAGCTTGTGGGGGTGATTTTCACCCCCAGTTGCTTGATGCGCTTCAGGATATAGGGGGTGTCCTGCGTCGCGGTGACGCGCAGCGCGAGCGGTGCGAGTAATGGTGAGATCACCTCGACGTCCGCACCTTCGGCCGCGAGCAGTTCGGCGATGCCGGTGCCGGTGTGGAGGCCGTCGCCATCGACCACGATCACTTTGCCCTTCGGCCGGGCGCGGCCAAGCAGGATGTCCTCGGGAAGGTGAACCAAAGGACTGTCATGTCCGGGCAGCGCGGCGTCGCGGTGGTTGCTGCGACCCTCCGCGCTGTAGACCGCTCCGGTCGCGATGATCACTGCATCGGGCTTCGTAGCTAGGATTTCCCGGGCGGTGATGCGGCGGCCGAGTTCGATAGTTACGCCCAACCGTTCGAGCTCGCGCTGCCACCATTCGATGCTCTTGTTGTAGAAAGCGCGGGCGGGCAGACGCGACCAGAGCGTCAGCGCGCCGCCGAGCGTATCGCGCGCTTCGTAGAGCACGACCTCGTGGCCGCGCAGTGCGCCGACGCGCGCGGCCTCAAGTCCGGCAGGACCACCGCCGACCACAATCAGTTTGGCCTTGTTCGTTGCAGGGGTGAACGTGTCGACGCCCCAGTGGCTTTCGCGCCAGCTCCCGGGATTGATCGTGCAGTTCTGCGCACCGTCGAAATAGAGCGAGGCCATGCACCAGTTGCAGGCGATGCAGGTACGGCTGCGGTCCTCATTGCCTTCTCTCGCGTTCTTCACGAGTTCCGGTTCTGCGATAAGCGCGCGTGCGGCACCGACCATGTCGCAGACGCCGGCCTGAAGAGCGGCCTCACCATCGGCGATCGAGGTCAGGCGACCTAGCACGCTCAGCACCGGCAAGTCGCCCGCTGCACTGCGCACCGCCTCCACATAGGGACGGTAGGACTGCGGATCGACGAACACCGGCGGCATTCCGATGTGGTACTGGTCAGGTTCGATTGCGACGTCGAGGTCCGCGAAATCGATCAGCCCCGACGCCGCGATCTTCTGAAGGATCTGGTATGCGTCCTTGGTGTGATACCCTCCCGAGACGAGTTCATCGCAGTTCATGCGAAAGCCCACCGCCATCTTGCCGTCGGCAACCTCGCGCAGCAGCGCGAGCGTCTCCATCGTGAAGCGCAGGCGGTTGTCCAGGCTTCCGCCATATTCGTCGGTACGGCGGTTGAAGTAGGGCGACAGGAATTGCTCGGGTACCGCACCGTGCGAGCCGTGGAGCATGATGCCATCGAACCCGGCGTCGCGCAGGTTCTCCGCCGCCTGGCGGAAAGTTTCCTGCATTCGGCGGATTTCGTCGCGCGTCATCTCGCGCGTCGTGGTGCGGTTGCCGAACAGGTTGAACTGCGTCTGCGAGGCACCCATCGAGGGCGCGGGCGGGCTGAGCGGTCCCCAAGGTCCGGCAGCGCCCCACCAGTACCACAGCTCTCCGAAAATCCGGCCACCCTCGGCATGGACCTGCTCGCAAAGTTCCTTGAGCGCAGGGACGTTTTCCTTGGGAAAGCAAGTTGGCTGGACGAAGCGGCTGCGTTCCAGCGCCGACATGCTGACGATCAGCAGGCCGGTGCCGCCTTTCACCCGCTCCATCTTGTAATGGATGTATTCTTCCGACGGACCACCCCGTGCATCGACCAGCGGGCTGGCGTGCGGTGAAAGGTAGAACCTGTTGGGTATTTCGACCGGTCCCAACTGAATAGGCGTGAACATTTTGGGGTATTTGGGATGCATGAAAACCTCTCCCGGTCCCTTCAACAGTTTGGGTTACCGATGTTGTACAGGCGCGCCTGATGGTTGGCTTACGTCCACTGCGTCTCGAGACCCTGGCTCTTGCGGTAGCCGATGTCGAAACTGAAGCCGATGTGATCGTCGTGTCCGGCGGGCAGGATGGGGAAGCTTACTGCCTGACCGCGATCGCGGATCGCTCCGATTTGCGCGGCGACCGCATCGATCGTCCACGCCGAGTCGTAGACACCCCTCGTTTCAGAGACATAGGCCTGCGCGAGGCGGCCACCGATCGCGGCATACATCTCGCCCGACACCGAACAGCTCTCGTGCGAGAGCCATGCCACCATCGGCGCCACTTGTTCGGAGGTCATCGGTGGATAGCTCGAGGTATCCCAGTCACCGGCCATGCGGGTAATCGCCGCCGGCAGGATGATATTCGATTTGATCCCGTCCGCCGCACCTTCCAGCGCGATGATGTTGTTCAGTCCGATCATGCCGGTCTTGGCGACCGCGTAACTGATATTCTGCGGGCAGCCGTAGACCCCGCAGATCGACGAGGTGAGGACAAAGCGGCCATAGCGCGCGGCGGCCATGCGCTGGAAAGCGGGGTGCCCGACGTGAACGGCGCCGGTCTGGTGGACGGAGACGACATCGTTGAAATCGTCGATATTCATGTCCTTGAACGGCGTCGGACGGAAGTTGCCGGCGTTGTGGACGACGATGTCGATCCCGCCAAAGCTGTCGAGCGCTGCTTCGACGATCGCCTTGCCGCCTTGCGGCGTTGCCACAGTCTCGGCGCAGGCCACGGCTTCTCCGCCGGCGGCGCGGATTTCCGCCGCGACTTGCTCGGCAGGCCCCGCGTCCTGGCCTATGCCAGCGACGCTTCCGCCAAGGTCGTTGACCACGACCTTGGCGCCGAGCGAGCCCAGGAGCAGCGCGTAAGAACGGCCGAGGCCTCGCCCTGCTCCGGTGACGATCGCAACGCGCTTGTCGAACCTCAGATCAGACATCGCTCCCTCTCCTTGTTGCGATCACTTGCCGGCCATCTCAGGCCGCCGTGCGCGCATTTTTATGTGCGTTGCCGGAAGAACTGCCCGGCTACATGTTTCTATTCGGCGACCCGTTCTGGACGGGGAGGAAGAGCGAGGTCACTCAGGACGGCGTGTGGACACGCGGTCGGTCAAGGCCCACGCCAACCCTCCCGTCGAGTTGCGCGACCCCATGCTTAAGCCGCGACGTTACAGCGGTCAACGACATATGTCCGGTTTGTGCCGACCAAACTTGACACTGACGCACGGATGCGGCGATGATATCGTTGCTTCGCACGAGTATCTCGGGTGAGATTGACCGTAAGCCACGCCGCAGCACTCACTGTGCGGCGATAAATAGAGAAATGATGAAAGGGAGAGGTCGTGACAAGAAGAATTTCGTTCGGCTATCTGTACGATTTTAGAAATCCACCCCAATGGCGCAAGCCTTGGGCTGAGTTGTACGCCGAACTGCTCGAATTCATGGTCTGGACCGAGTCAGCAGGGTTCGAGGGAATTTGGGTACCCGAGCATCACGGATCCGAAGATGGCTATCTTCCTTCGCCGCTGACGATGCTGGCTGCTGTTGCCGCGCGGACAAAGACGATCAAGCTGGGCTCGGCGGTCGCGTTGGCGCCGCTCTATCATCCGGTGCGCTTCGCAGAGGACTGCGCGGTCATCGATATCCTGTCGGGCGGCCGGCTCGAAATGGCGATCGCGGTGGGCTATCGCCAGCGCGAGACCGACGCTTTCAGCGTGCCGTTCAACACTCGCGGCAGTCGCACCGACGAATTCATGCAGATCGTGCGCCGGCTGTGGGCGGGAGAGACGGTCACCCATGAAAGCCGCCACTTCTCGATCAAGAATGCCAGGATCATGCCGCCGCCGCTCAGGGGCGACATCCCGCTTTTCGTTGGCGGCTTCAGTCAGAAGGCGCTGATGCGGGCCGCCAAGCTCGGCGACGGTTATCACGGCAAGATCGAGGGCTTCGCCAGCTATGTCGAGAAACTGCGCGAATGCGGCAAGGATCCGTCCGCCGCGCGGCTGCGCGAGCACGACCTGAACTTCTTCGTTGCCCGCGATCCCGAAGCGGCCTGGCAAGAGCTTGGGCCCTATATGCTCTACATGCACGAGACCTACGCCCAGTGGATGAGCGAGAACGAGGCCGACTACGATATGGCGGACGATGTCGACGTCATGCTCAAATCGATGACGCTCGATGAATTCAAGGCCAGCGGTCAGGTGCGGATCATGACGCCGAAGGATGCGATCGCGCACATCGAGGACATGCTGGAACGCGCGCCGGTCGAACACTTCATGATGTTCGTTCCGCCGGGATTGCCCGTGGCGCGGTTCCGCGAATACGCCGAGCTGTTCGCGGCGGAAGTGATGCCCGCATTTGCGTGAGCGGACCTCCACCCGTCCATCGCCCTGTGCTTTGTGGCATCCGGCGATGGACGGGTAACGAACCTTGATCAGGCGGAGACCGGTGTACGCACTGCGGTCAAAGGCTCCTCGCCGACGAGCGTGACGCGGTGAAGGCGCCGGGCCGAGGTGATGTCGTACGGCGCGGCACGGTGCATGGTGCCGGTGTTGTCCCAGATCAGCACGTCGCCCATGCGCCATTCGTGGCGATAGATGAATTTTGGTTGTTGGCACCAGTCAGTCAGCCACTCGATCAGCGCGTCGCTTTCGGCACGGTCCATGCCGATGACGTAGTCGGTCGAGCTGCTGAGCGCGATCGACTTGCGGCCGGAGCTGTGCTGCCAGATCAACGGGTGGATCTTCTCGCCATAGCCTTTCCAGTCCTCGATCTGCTCGGGGGTGGGGTCGGGGTAGACCCGGCTGTGGGTGCGGTACATCGTGTGCGCCGTCATCAACCCGTCGAGCTGCGCCTTCTTGTCCTCGGGGAGATCGTCATAGGCGGCATATGTGTTGATGAATTCGGTTTCACCGCCGCTCGGCGCCAGCGCGCGCGGCGTCAGCACCGAACCACGAGGCGGGGTGTCTTCCCAAAAGCCGTCGAAGTGCCAGGTGAACGTGCCGAGGAAGTATTCGGTAAGGTGACTATGTTCCTTGTCGAAGGTGACCTTCATCAGGCTCTCCTTCTTGACGCCATCCTTGCCGTCCAGCCGGATGTCGCCGAGCGTCCGGGCGAGCGTATGGAGGTCCTCGTCGGAGAAATCCTTGCCCCGGGTGAAGACCACGCCGCGATGCTCGAGCAGCTCGCGAATCTCGGCTGCATGTTCGCCGCTGAGCAGACTGACCTGGTCGATATCGATTTCGACTCCGACCCGCGCAGTGGGGTTCTTCGTTGAAAGCGCCATATTCCTCTCCTTCATACGTGATCGATCTTATCTCCAGCAGCATGCTGCACGATCACAAAACGGACAAGTGTCGGTTATAGGCCTTTCCTTTCAAAGCTGCCAAAGTTTTTTATGAAGCGTTACAGTTCAGCGGAACACCCGCGCGAACAACTATCTGCACGGCGCGCAATGCGTGCTCGACCTCTTGGTCACTTGCCTGGACGAAGCCGGCACCCTTGGCGATTACGCCGCGATCAAGGACGTGACGATAGGCGCGATCAACGCCGCGCGGTCGCTGGTCGAGGTGGCCGAGAAGCGCTTTCAAGCGGCTGGATGATACCGCAGCTCTTCGGCGGGCGCTTGCTTAGTGGCTCACCTTTTTGTCCACTGTGACGTCGGCTGTGTTCGATGGGAGGGGCAGTAATCGCGTCACCTCCGCCGAGGCCATTTGGCCTATCGCCGCGCCTACAAGGGCTAGGGCCAGCGCTTACCAGAACGGGTGACGATCGCGCCAAGACTTTGGTTGGGGCGACGTCCAGCCGTCTGCAAATGCGGCGATATCTCGCTTTAGGTTGCCCTCCCCGAGGTGAGCCTTGTCGACAATAGCGGCCCTGGCCGAGTCTGGAAAATCGGCCAAACCGGAGTAATCTCGCACGAAATCTGGTGCCGATGCGTAGTGGCCGGCAAGCGCGTCTTCGACTTGCTGCATTGCGGACTTCCAACTTTTGCCGCGTACCTCAATCCGGGCTGCGGCCTCCCAGAGCACTTGCTGCACGCCCTCGCTGGCGCGTTGGTCGAAAGCCTCGATCACGCGCGCTTAGCATTCGAGTTGCTTTGGCATTGGAGCCTCCTTCCTGCTCACGATACCAAAACCGGAGGACGGGGACTGGCTGTTCTTGGGCGGTTGAAAAGCCTTCGTGGGCTTCTTCGTGGGCAAACCACCATGATTTGCGATTTATCGAGCAATATCAATGGGCGGTGGCGGAGACGGAGGGATGCAAGCGCAGTTGAATGTAAAGGAAAAAATGGACCAATACTCAAATTGCCATAGTTTTAGCCATAGTTTCGCGTGCGGCTGTCTGCGAAGTGCTGAGAACCCGAGCGAACTCAGAGCTGCCTTACATCGCTCCGCAGAGCATCCCAGCACTCACGATAGCCTCGCAAACATTTCAGTCAGATATGCCGCCCCGGTCCGTTCCATGAACAAGACGTTCCGGGCTTCAAGGTCTGCACGGTTCACCCGCCGCGAATTGATCAGGTCGCCGAAATCGGTTTCGGAAAGGATGAACGCGTTTAGGCTAAGAGTCCCGTTGCCGATCTCAGTCTCAAGCTTCTTCACTTCCTGAAAAAGCCCGAACTTCGGATCGTCGAGGTCGAGGTTCCGAATCCCCTTCGGATCAAGAAAGCTGAGACTCTGATGGCCCGTTTCCTCATCGACCAGCCACAGCAGGAAGTCTGGGTAGAAGTTGCCCGCTAGAGCAAAGCCTAGCCCCTTGGCCTTGGTGTCAGCGTTGCGAAGCAAGTACAGGCTGCGCTTCCCGATTGCCTCGCGTCCCACATCCGATTGGTAGAAAGCCATGAGGTCCTGCACGAACCTGACTTCACTCTCCGCACCGAGTCCTAGCCATCGGCGTAAAAGAACTTGTAGCTGTAGTCGAACAGGATGGCCTTGGCGTAGGTCTCCTTCACGGCATTGCTGCGTGCGCTCTTCTGCTCGGCAAGGCTAAGGGTCAGCTTGCTCTTTTCATCGGAGGTCAGTGTGCGCCACTGGCGGTCCGGGAACACGCGCTTGGCCTTCTTCTTCAGCAACTCCTCTTCTGCCTTGTCGACCGTCGCCCCATTGCCGACGGCTTGGGAGAAGGTGGCGCTGTATTCGAAGGCAAAGCCCTTGCTGACCAGCTTCTCCCGGCGGGCGAGCCATGCGCCGGCTCCGCTGCTGGTGCCGCGATGGCCTTCATCGACAAGCACGAGGTTATCACCTTCGAAGGAATCTACCGCCACAGTCTTGTCGCCGTGCTCATCACCCAGCTTGTTGACGTCGATAACTTCGATTGTGCCGGGAAAGTCCGGCGCGCGGTTCTTGTCAAACAGGCGGTGGAACGAGAAGCCGGATAGCGTCAGCTCTTCCAGATGCTGGCGCGAGAGGCCCTCGTTGGGAGTCAGGATAATGATCTTGTCCGGGTAAGCCACTGACGTCGTGCCCGCGTTGCGGCCACGGTAGTAGTGCAGATACTGCCGGATATTGACGTGCAGGAGCAGCGTCTTGCCGCTGCCTGTTGCGCTCCAATAGGCGATCTTGTTGAGATCATCCGCCGTGTAGGGGCGGAACGGCTCGGCCCCTTCCTCGGCGCGATAGGCTTCCAGTTCGGCGTTCAGGCCGTTGAGCAGATCTTGCGGCCGGTTGAAGTACCAATCGAGGTAGATCTCGCTGAACAGCAGGCTGAGGTACTGGAAATACTTCATCGTCAGCACCGCGCCCTCGGCGGCGTTGCGCTTCTCAGTGATGGCCTTCCAGTGGCCGACGATGTTCAGGTCATAGCGGCGTAGCTCGGTGTTGGTGATCCGGTCATATTCGAACAGGTCGCGCACCAGTTCGTGGAAGAACCGCGTCTGCCCGTCTTCGTCGAGCCCCTCGTGCCGGTCAGCGCCAAGGCGCTCCTTGAGCACGCCAAGGCTCTTTCCCCGGAAGTGGGAGAGCATCCAGCGGTTGAGCACCAACTCCTGATGGAAGTTGCGCTTCTTGGTTGGTGCGCGTGCCATCAGGCATCTGCCACATCGAACATGCAGGACAGGAACTCCGGTTCGATCTGCCGGATATTGAGTGCCTTTTCTTCACCCCCCTGGGCTTCGCTGGCCTGCAGGCGCGTTGGCAGGTTGTGGTCGCCGTTGACGTAGACCACGTCATATTCCGTATCGCCGGGATTGATCGCCAGACGGTCGCACAGCCGCGTCAGGCCATCGTAATCGAGCTTCTCGCAATCGCGCCAAAGGATCAGGGTGCGCTTCCCATCGGGCAACGTGCCTTCTACCGTGGCAAAGCCCTGGCGCAGCTGGATGTCGATCGACTTAACGGTGAGACCGATCAGGTAATTGAAGGTCTCGAGCAAATCGACCTTTGTGCGCTGGGTAGCTCCGGCGCTGTCGACCGCGATGTCGAGCTCGTAATCGAACGGCTTGGCGAAGTCCTCCACCGAGAGCAGCGATCCGCGCGCCTCCACATCGAGCATGTAGCGCATCCGATATTCATCGCGTGCACCCGGCCTCATGCGTTCGAGCAGGCCTTGCTGGGCAGGCTCACGCTTGAGCATGAGGTTGTTGAGAGTGTCCTCGTAGCTTTCGATTTTCAGCACCTTGAAGGCGTGGCTGATGCCGGTTTCGGAGGCTGTGGGTTTGCCATCCTCCCACTCATCGGAATAGACAACCTTCTGTACGCGCGGTTTCAGTACAGTATCGAAGTATTCGCCCTGCTCGGCAAGGAGATACGATCGTGCTCCGCCGTCGGCGCGGTTCATCATCAGTACAGCCTGGGCCGTTGTGCCACTGCCTCCGAAATAATCTAAAATCAGAGCATCAGGTGATTGACCGCCGCTTATGGATACACAATCCTTAACTGCATAGATGCTCTTTGGAAAATCAAAAACCTCTTTGTTTCCAAAAAGGCTTTTAATGGTATCAGTGCCATACTCGGTGGCTGAATATTTTGCATCAAACCATACCGTCAGAGGAAGAACCGTTTCGCCATTGGGTCTGTACTTATAGTATATCGTTTCAGCGCCATTTTCATCAACCTTTAGCAGAAACTGCGAGCCATCCTTGCGAACTCGTTCGACGCCCCAGCGCCACCGGCGCTCTCGTCCGTCTTCGTCAATCGGCCAAAACACGCGCTCACCGGGCATAGGTGGTTCAATGTCGATCCAATTCTTCTCCTGCTCATCCCACTTCATCGAGGGGACCCGCATTGAGGTGCCCTGAAAATACAGTGGGTAATACATTGATCGACGATCAGTGCGCATAGAAGCAGAACCACGCTTGCGGAACAACTCCCACATGTAACGCCCATCTGAATCTATTTCCCGATAGCGCCTAAGTTGAGCTTCCGACCTCGGAAAGGCACCAATCTTAGATTCCGATGATTTGCCAAAGAACAAAGCGTATTCATGGGCTTGGGCAAATCCCGACGGAACAGGGCGACCCGAAGGATTGGAGCGTATCACAACGGTTCCAAGCATTTTAGACGATCCGAACGAAGACTCGAGCAAAAAGGACAAATCTTCCTTCTGAAAATCATCGATAAGCGTGCAAATTACCGAATTGTTATTCATAAACGGTTTGGTCGCTTCCAGTCTGGATTGCATAAGCGAGTTCCAGCTTGATTTCTTGTAGGCGTTCTTATATGCGATAGGACTGCCATCTGTATTGTAGGGCGGGTCTATGTATACGCACGTAACCTTTTCCCGGTAGCGATCCCGCAATAGCGTAAGCGCCTGAAAATTATCCCCGTGCACCATCAATCCATCCGTTCTGGCATCCAGGTCGGGAGTGGCCTTCAGCAAATCTGCACGGAAGGCAGGATCGAAAAGTGCCGTATCGACCATCAAGTAGGGCGAGGCCTTCAGGTCATCGACGCTTCCGGCGTCGGTGCTGTTCCGCATCCCAAGCTCATGCCACTGCGCGCACTGCGCCGGGTTGGCGGCGATCGCCGGGTAAAGCGCCTCCGGCACCCGGTCGAGCGTCACGCAGTAATGCGCGGACACGACAAATTTCTTCTTCAGCCACAGCTTCTTCTGGAAATCCTCGATGCTGGCGAGGAAAGTGATCAGGTCATGCGCGATCTGGCGCAGGCACTGGATCATCCGCAGATTGGCCTCGATCGCGGCGAAACTCGTGGCATCCTGCACATCGTCGAGATTCATCACCTCGTTCTTGATGTAGAAATCGAGCTCGCGGCGCAGGAACGTGCCAAGGTCCTTGTGGATGAAATAGTCGGCCGTGTTTTTCTGGGTGTAGGTCGTAAGGTGCTTTTCCAACACGGTGCGCTGAGGATTCTTGTCCGTCGGTGCGCGGGTGGTCAGGTCCAGCCAACGCGCCTTGACCGCCTCGTCGGTCAGCACGGCCTGGACTGCGGCCGTAACGAGGCTCTCCTGCGTGGTCTTGGCCGGGAACGCCCGATATTCGAACCAGATGACCAGCTCGCCATGCTCCTCGGCAACATCTTGTTCCTCACCAGCGTGTGGCAGTACCCGATCATGCGGGCCGGGCTCGCAGTCACCCCCGGTCCGGTCATCGTGGCGATCATCGCCGGGCCGGCCGGGAAGC
>Ga0209023_10007430_pt1 | contig 11233 bp, 8 predicted proteins | sample LakOneMetagenome_FD_187468 | JGI IMG/M metagenome (GOLD analysis project Ga0209023, IMG submission 187468) | Freshwater and sediment microbial communities from Lake Erie, Canada (SPAdes) (version 2) | ecosystem: Environmental > Aquatic > Freshwater > Lentic | place: Lake Erie, Canada | collected...
ACACGATGAGCGAGAGCACGAAGTCGAAGGTGGACGACTCGAACAGCCCGAGATCGTCCTGGTCGTTGAGGTGGAAGTGGATGTGCTCGGGGTCGGGGTTGAACCCGTTGGCCTGCTCGATCATGGACGGAGCGATGTCGACCCCGTCCACGTCGGCGAACGTGACGGCCAAGGCCTGGGTGAGTCGACCCACACCGCACCCGAAGTCGAGCGCACGGCCGCGGACCGGGTCTGCGCCGGCGCTGGCCAGTCCGGCGAGGATCTCGTCGACGTGGTCGCGGCCGGTGGCGAAGAACGCCTCGCGGTCCCACTTGTTCCCGTGTTGGTCGGGGTCGGCGAGGATGGCCCACATGGGGTCCTCGCGGCCGAGCTGGTCCCAGTTCTGCTGAAGCTTCTCGAGATCCACGGTTGCCAGACGCTAGTCGGTCGAAGGCAATCCGAGGGCAGGGCCGGGGTATCGTTTCCCCCGTGTCGGTGGCCGTGGGAGATCGAGAGTGACCGTCACGCAGGAGACCGCGCCCGCCCCCGGGCCGGCAACCGAGGTCGGGGCCGCTCCCGCCAAGACCCCGTTCCGACACATTCCGGCGCTCGACGGCTTGCGCGGCGCCGCGGTCCTGGCCGTACTGCTCTTCCACGGGGGCCTCCTCACCGGTGGGTACCTCGGGGTCGACCTGTTCTTCGTCCTGTCCGGGTTCCTCATCACCAGCCTGCTGCTGATCGAGGTCGGCGACAGCGGAAAGGTGGCGCTCGGATCGTTCTGGGCCCGCCGAGCCCGGCGCCTGCTCCCGGCTCTGCTCTTGGTGCTCGTCGGCGTCTCGCTCTACGCCGTGTTCATCGCCCGGCCGGTGGACATGGAACAGATCCGCACCGATGGCCTCGGCACGCTGTTCTACGTGGCCAACTGGCACACGATCATCCACGGCAGCAACTACTGGGACATCGCCTTGGCGCCGTCGCCGCTCCAGCACACGTGGAGCCTGGCGATCGAGGAGCAGTTCTACCTGATCTGGCCCATGGTGGTGCTCGTGGTGGCGCGGGCGGGGAGCCGCCGTTCGGTACCGGCCCGAGTCCGCCGGTTCTGCCTGGCGGGGGCCGCCATCTCCACCGCCTTGTTCATCGGGCTCCACGCCGCGGGCATGTCCGACACCCGCATCTACGAGGGCACCGACACCCGCGCGGTCGCACTGTTGCTGGGCGCGGCGCTGGCCGCGTTCCGGCTGGAGCGAGCTCGGGCGGGTCGCCCCCTGACCACCAAGGACACCGAGGGCGTGGGCATCGTGGCCCTGGTGCTGCTGGCCGTGGCGTGGGGCTTCCTCGACGGCCAGTCCACCTGGGTCTACCGGGGGTTCCTGCCCATCTGCAGCCTGCTGGCCACGCTGGTGCTGGCCGCCGCAGCCGACGTCCGCTCGCCCGTGGTGGGGTCGTTCTTCTCCATGGCCCCGCTGCGGTGGCTCGGGATGATCAGCTACGGCCTCTACCTGTGGCACTGGCCGGTGTTCCTCGTCCTCAACGCCAACCGCACGCACCTCGACGGGGTCCCGCTCTTCTTGCTGCGCTTCGCGGTGTCGGTGGCCATCGCGGTGGCCTCCTACTACCTGCTCGAGGAGCCCATCCGGCGCCAGCGATGGTCGATGCCCCAACCTGCGGTCCTCGCCGTGGCCTGCATCATCGGGGTGGCGGTCCTGCTGTTCGCCTCCACGCTCGACGCCGTCAACCCGGTGCAGATCAAGGAGAGCGATGTCGTGCGCCGGGCCTCGGTCCAGGTCCCCGGTGCGCCCCGCATGCTCTTCGTGGGCGATTCGGTGGCTGCCTCGCTGGCCAACCCGGTGCTCGGTGACCCCAAGGCCTACGCCGTCAACCCGGCCGATGAGGCGGTCATCGGCTGCTCGCCACTCGACGACGGTGGTCACCGGGTGCGGGGCCGGACCAACGGAGCCATCGTCCGCAGCAAGCCGTGCAGCGATCGGTACCAGGTGTCCATCGCGGGCTTTCGGCCCGAGATCGTCGTGGCCGTGTTCGGGGCGCCGCCGGTGGATTCGGTGGAGATCGACGGTCACTGGGTGCGGGCCTGCAGCGACGCCTACGACAACGAGATGGATCACCGCTACCGCGACATGATCAAGACCCTGACCAGCGGCGGAGCCACCGTGGTCCTGTCGAACATCGCAGTGTCGTCCAACCCGTGGCGTGACAAGCAGGAGCCCAAGTTCGTCGAGTGCGCCAACAAGGTGCTGCGCAAGATCGCCGACGACGACCCCAAGGTCGTGCTGCTCGACCTCAACGCCCACATGTGCCCCGACGGCCCCTGCGAGGTGGGCGACGACCCCGACATCCGGGCCGACGGCCTGCACTACACCGGTCCGCGAGGCCCAGAGGTGGCCCATTGGATGGTCGAGCAGGCCCTTGCCACGCCTCACGGCTCCTGACGACCACCTACTAACCTGCCGCCCGGCGACCAACCGTGCCGAGCGGCGATGCTCCGCAGGCCAACACACCACACCCAGGAGGGCGCTCGGTGAGCGACGAAACCCGTTCCGACGATGATCCGCAGGACACCACCCCGTCGGAAGAAGGCGAGGTCGCCGCGGCTGCCGATGTCGACGACTCCGACTTCTGGGACGACGAGGACGGCTGGACCGACGGTGGCACCGAGCGCCGTTCCGGTGGCATGCCGCCGGTCTGGATCATCGCCGCCGTGGTGCTCGCACTGGTGGTGATCGGGATCGTCGTGCTCAAGGGCGGCGACAAGAACAAGGACGACACCACCACCGCGGGCGGGGCCACCACCACCGTGGCCGGGGCCACCGGCAAGCAGTGCGCCACGTGGCCCGGTGTCGGCGGGCTGGGCAAGCCCAAGATCGCCGACAAGCCCGGCATCCACATGTGGTCCGACCTCCAGGGTTGGCACATCAGCCGGGTGCCCGGCGCCCAGGTCCCCGCGGTGTCGGCCACCATCACCAACAACGACGCCGACACGCCGCCCAAGCCCAAGCCGAACCCCACGGGCGGGGCCACCGTCACCCGTGAAGCCGAGACGGTGAAGATCACCCTCCCGGCGTCGGCCGATCCGTCGCAGGCCAGCTTCGAGCCGGGCCCCTACTCGTCGGCTGTGGTCATCATCCTCAACGACGACAAGGGTGCCGCCCTGCCCACCACGGCGTTCACCGTGGGTGCGGGCGACCAGCCGTCGGTGAACCCCATCACCGCCACCCAGGTCATGCAGCCCTGCGATTCCTGAGCAGAAGTTGAGCGTCTGAGCATCAACTTTCCTATCAGTATCGGGCTAGGCTGTTGCCATGGCAATGGACCCGAACCGATGGACACTCAAGACCCAGGAAGCCTTCAACGCGGCGATCACGCGCGCCAAGGATGCCAACAACCCCGAAGTCACCCCTGATCACCTGCTGGCCGCCCTCCTCGGCCAGCAAGAAGGCGTGGTGCTCCCCATCCTGGAGAAGGTCGGCGCCTCGCCGACCTCCCTCCGCAACGCGGCCGAGGACGCCCTCGCTCGCCTGCCCAAGGCCTACGGCTCCGAGGCCCGCATCTCGCGCCAGCTCAACGCCGTGGTCGATGCCGCCGACGCAGCCCGCACCGAGCTGCACGACGAGTACCTCTCCACCGAGCACCTCTTGTTGGCCCTGGCCGATCAGCTCGGCGCGTCCAAGGAGGACCTCCTGGCGGCCCTGCGCGAGGTGCGCGGGTCGCACCGGGTCACCACCCAGAACCCCGAGGAGCAGTACCAGGCCCTGGAGCGCTACGGCCGAGATCTCACCGAGGCGGCTCGTCAGGGCAAGCTCGACCCCGTCATCGGCCGAGACGAGGAGATCCGTCGCACCATCCAGGTCCTGAGCCGCCGCACCAAGAACAACCCGGTCCTGATCGGCGAGCCGGGCGTGGGCAAGACGGCCATCGTGGAAGGGCTGGCCCGCCGCATCATCGAGGGCGATGTGCCCGAGGGCCTGAAGAACAAGCGGCTGATCAGCCTGGACATGGGTGCGCTGGTGGCGGGGGCCAAGTACCGAGGCGAGTTCGAGGAGCGGCTCAAGGCCGTGCTCAAGGAGATCACCGACGCCGAGGGCGAGGTCATCACCTTCATCGACGAGCTCCACACCATCGTGGGCGCGGGCAAGGCCGAGGGCGCCATGGACGCCGGCCAGATGATCAAGCCGATGCTGGCCCGCGGCGAGCTGCGCCTCATCGGGGCCACCACGCTGGAGGAGTACCGCAAGTTCATCGAGACCGACGCCGCGCTGGAGCGCCGGTTCCAGCAGGTCTACGTCGGCCAACCCTCGGTCGAGGACACCATCGCCATCCTTCGCGGCCTCAAGGAGCGCTACGAGGTCCACCACGGCATCCGCATCCAAGACGCCGCCCTGGTGGCCGCAGCCGTGTTGTCTGACCGCTACATCACCGGGCGCTTCCTGCCCGACAAGGCCATCGACCTGGTCGACGAGGCTGGGTCCAAGCTCCGCATCGAGATCGACTCGTTGCCCACCGAGATCGACGTGGTCGAGCGGCGCATCCGCCAGCTCGAGATCGAGCGGGTCGCGTTGTCCAAGGAGACCGACGCTGCCTCGGCCGATCGGTTGGCCGCACTGGACAAGGAGCTGGCCGACCTCCAGGAGCAGAGCCTCTCCATGAAGGCCCACTGGCAGGGCGAGAAGGATGCCATCGCCACCATCCGGGCGCTCAAGGAGCAGCTCGAGGCCAAGCGCACCGAGATCGAGCGCGAGGGAGACCTGGAGAAGGCGGCCGAGATCCGCTACGGCCAGATCCCCGAACTGGAGCGCCAGGTAGACGACGCCACCGCCCACCTCGCCACCCTGCAGGCCACCCAGCAGATGCTCAAGGAAGAGGTCGACGAGGAGGACGTGGCCGAGGTGGTCTCCAAGTGGACCGGCGTCCCTGTCACCCGCCTCATGGAGGGCGAGCTGGCCAAGCTCGTCCGCATGGAGGAGGTCCTCCACGAGCGGGTCGTGGGCCAGGAGGAAGCGGTGGTCGCGGTGGCCAACGCCATCCGGCGCAGCCGCGCCGGCCTGTCCGATCCCAACCGACCCATCGGGTCGTTCCTCTTCCTCGGTCCCACGGGTGTGGGCAAGACCGAGCTGGCTCGCACCCTGGCCGACTTCTTGTTCGACGACGAGAAGGCCATGGTCCGCATCGACATGAGCGAGTACATGGAGAAGCACGCCGTGTCTCGGTTGGTGGGTGCGCCTCCGGGCTACGTCGGCTACGACCAGGGCGGCCAGCTCACCGAGATCGTCCGCCGTCGGCCCTACGCCGTGATCCTGCTCGACGAGATCGAGAAGGCCCACCCCGACGTGTTCAACATCCTCCTGCAGGTGCTCGATGACGGGCGCCTGACCGACGGTCAGGGCCGCACGGTCGACTTCACCAACACCGTGCTGATCATGACGTCGAACCTCCCGGGAGATCCGCTCACGCTGTTCAAGCCCGAGTTCGTCAACCGGATCGACGAGATCGTGCGGTTCCGCTCGCTGACGGCAGACGACCTGTCGCGCATCGTCGACATCCAGCTCGAGGGGTTGCGCGCTCGTCTGGCCGCACGCCGCATCACGCTGGTGGTCACTCCCGAGGCCGAAGCCGCCATGGCCACCGCCGGGTTCGACCCCGCCTTCGGCGCCCGACCGCTCAAGCGAGTGATCCAGCGCGAGATCGGCGACCGCCTCGCCATCCTCCTCCTGGAAGGCGCGGTGGGCGACGGCACCACCGTCACGGTCGGCGCCACCGAAGACAACGAGATCACCCTCACCCCCACCCCCACCCCCACCTAGGCAACCCCATCCGCGATTGTGCGGCGGGAGCGTGACCTTTTTGGCCTATTGGCGCGTGCAGTTCGCCTATCCAGGGGGGATGGTGCGGTGCGAGCGGTCGGTTCCCGAACCGCTGGAGCGCGTGGTTCAGGCCGGGTAGGTGGTGATCTCGGTGGCCTTGGCGCTGGCCCAGACATGGGCGTCGACCTGGAGCCCGAGCTCGGCCACCGCGGCTGGGGTGATCTCCGCCACCAGCGGGAGCGGACCGTCGAGGTGCACCCGCATCCGACTGCCCAGCGGATCGATCGCCGTGATGGCGACGGGCCAGACGTTGCGGGCACTGCCCTCGGGTCGGACGAGATGGAGCGTGATGGCGCTGGGCGGGATGGTGAGGAAGGTGTCGCCGGGCGCGACGTAGTCGGCCACGGCCACCACCGCCTCATCGCACCGAACGGTGGCGCCATCGGCCGACCCGCGGAGCAGGTTGGTTCCGATGAGGTCGGCGACGTAGCGGGTGCGGGGATGGGTGGTCACCTCGGCGAGAGAGCCGGCCTGGGTGATCCGGCCCTGATCGAGGATGGCGACGTGGTCGGCGAGCATCAGCACGTCGAGGGGGTCGTGGGTCACCAGGACGGTGGTGCCCTGGTACCCGTCGAGGTGCGACCGCAGGTCCCGTCGCGTGGCGGCGCGGGTGGCGACGTCGAGCGAGGCCAGGGGTTCGTCGAGCAGCAGCACATCGGGCTCGGCGGCCAGGGCGCGGGCCAGCGCCACCCGTTGGGCCTGGCCGCCCGACAGCTCGGCCGGCCGAGCCGCGGTGTACGAGGCCAGGCCGACCCGATCCAGCCAGGGCTCGGCCGCCCGCCGGGACGCCGCCTTGGACGCACCGGCGGAGCGGGCCCCGAAGGCGACGTTGTCGAGCACGCTGAGGTGGGGAAAGAGCACGAAGTCCTGGTGGACCAGGGCCACCCTGCGTTGCTCGGGTGGTACCAGCGTGGCGGTGGCGGGATCGTCGAGCACGCGCTGTGCCACCCGCACGTGACCGGCCTGCAGCGGTTCCAGCCCGGCGATCGCCCGCAGGATGGTGGTCTTGCCCGAGCCGTTCGGCCCGAGCACGGCCAACACGGTGCCCGCCGGTGCGATGAGCTCGACGTCGAGGTCGAGTGTTCCGAGCGACAGGGTGATCGACGCCTCGAGGCTCACGACTGCCCCAGCCAGCGATCGCGCAGCCCGATGAGCACAGCGAAGGACACCAGCAGCAGGACCATGCTCAACGCGATCGCCGCGCTGGGGTCCGACTCGAGCTTGAGGTAGATCGCCAAAGGAAGCGTCTGGGTCCGGCCGATGATGTTGCCGGCGAAGGTGATGGTGGCGCCGAACTCCCCGAGCGCCCGAGCCCACGAGAGCACCGCCCCGGCGGCGAGCGCGGGCCAGATCAGCGGCAGGGTGACTCGGCGGAGGACCGTGAGCCGGGACGCACCCAGGCTTGCCGCTGCCTCCTCGTAGCGCGGGTCGAGGTTGCGCAGCGCGGCTTCCACCGTGATCACGAAGAACGGCATGGACACGAACGTCTCAGCCAGGACCACGCCCGCGGGATGGAACGTGAGCTGGATGCCGAGCGCGTCGTGGAGCCAGCTGCCCAACGGGCTGCGAAGGCTGAACGCCGACAGGAGGGCGACGCCGCCCACCACTGGCGGGAGGACCATGGGCAGCAGCACCAGGCCGCGCACCACCGCTCGGCCCCGGAACTCCACCCGTGCGAGGGTCCAGGCCAGGGGGAGGCCGAACACCACAGCGAGGGCCGCGGCGCACAGCGAGGTGGTGATCGACAGACGGAGCGCATCGCTGGCGCCTGGTGACCGGAGGTCATCGAGGAGGTGGCTCCAGTCGGCCCGCTGGAGCAACCCGAGCAGGGGGAGCGCGAAGAAGGCCGCGGCGACCACGGCCAGGGCCAGCACCGGCCACGGTGGCCGGCGTCGCCCGCGGCGGCGCGAGGTCAGGTGGGCGGGAGGAACCCGTGCTCCTCGAGGACCGCTTGGCCGTCATCGGACGCCACGTAGGACACGAAGGCCCTGGCGACGGCGGCGTTCTTCGAGGCGGCCAGCACGCCCGCAGGGTAGGAGGCGATCACGTTCTGGGCTTCCGGGATCGCCACCGCCGTCACCTTCCCGCCAGCCCCATCGGCGTCGGTGACGTAGACGATCCCGGCCACGGCGTCACCTTCGGTGACGGCGGTGAGGGTGGCCTTCACGTTCTGGCCTCGGGTGGTGCTGGTCTCGGGGATCTTCACCCCGGCCCCGTCGAGCGCCTGCTGGGCGAACGTGCCGCACGGCACGTCGAGCCCGCACAGCGAGATGATCCCGACAGACGAGAGATCGGCCAACGTCTTGATGCCCTTGGGGTTGCCCGGCTTGGTGACGATGATCAGCTGGTTGCGGGCGATCACCGAGGGGGTGCCTTCGATGAGGTCCTTGTCGGTGAGCTTGGTCATGTTGGCCTCGTCAGCCGAGGTGAAGGCATCGACCGGAGCCCCGTCGAGGATCTGCTGCGAGAGCGTGCCCGACGAGTCGAAGTTGAAGGTCACCTTGGTGCCGGGGTGGGCGGCCTCGAAGTCCTTGCCGATCTCGGTGTAGGCATCGGTGAGCGACGCGGCGGCCGACACCGTGATGTCGCCCTTCAGCGGGTCGGCTGCGGTGGTGGACGTCGAGGAGCGGTCACCCGAGCTGTCGCCGCCGCAGGCGGCGAGCACCAAGGTGGACACCGCGAGTGCCACGGCGAGGAGCCGATGGGTGTTCTTCATGGCAGCGCCCCCGGGATGGCTCGCGCGAAGAAGTTCGCATCTGCAAGGAAATCTAGTCAGAATCCTTGCACGTGCGCTCGCCGGTGACCGCCTTGCCGCTGGGCGCGGTCACGCCGCGAAGTCGCGGCAGCACCCTGCGAGATCGCGTAACGTCCTCACATGACTGGCGGCTCCACGCACGGCCACCCGGAGACGGCGGGCGCAGTCTCCGGCGAGTGGCTCCGCGACGCCTTGAGCGAGTCCACCGACGTCGTCCTCTACGTGGATGGCGAGACCAGGATCCAGTGGTGCAACCGAGCGGCCTACGTCACCCTCGGCTTCATCCCTGCCGAGGTGCTCGGCCGCTCGTTCGCCGAGTTCGTGCATCCCGACGACATCGGCCGGGCAGCCGAGGTCTTGGCCCTGGCGGCCGAAGGTGCGTTCGATGAAACCCCCATCACGCCTGCGCTCTACCGCGTGCTCGCGGCCGACGGCGGGTGGGTGAACCTGGACATCAACGCCTCGCCCACGTCGGACGGATCGATGCTGGTCACGGCCCGCCAAGGCGGCGACCTGGTCCTCACCGACCGCCTGCTCGAGGCCATCTCCAGCGGCGAGCCCTTCGATCAGCAGGTGGCCCTGGTCATGGAGCTGGCGCTGTGGCGCCATCCCCGAGAGGGCTACGTGATCACGTATCGAGGCGAGGCAGGTGAGGCTCGGTCCGTCACCGCCAACATGCCCTTCGAGGCCGTGGGCCCGGCTGCGCCCACCGGCCCGGCTCCGTGGGACGCCGTGGTGGTCGACGAGGCCGACATCGTCGTCAACGATCTGTCGAGCCTGGCGGCCGACAGCCCGGTTGCCGGCCCGGAACTGGTGGCCGCTGCCCGGGCGGCCGGCTTCGAGGGCTGCCTGGCGGCGCCGGTCTCCGATCCCGGCCATGCGGAGGGGGCATGGATCGTGATCTGGACCACGGCTGAGGGGCCCACCACATCCGGACACCGCTACGCCATGAGCAACATGCGGCGAGCGTTCGCACTGGCCTTGCAGCAGCGGGCCCAGGTTCGGGCGCTGGAGCGGGCGGCGCGGGTGGACCAGGTCACCGGGGCCACCTCGCGGGCTCGCTTCCTGGAGCTGATCGACCAGATCGAGCTGGACGCGGAGCCCGACGCCCGACATGCGGTGCTCTACATCGACCTCGACGGGTTCAAGTCGGTCAACGACCGGCACGGGCACGCCGCGGGCGATCTGGTGCTGCGAGCCACCGCCAACCGGATCGCTCGGGTGCTGTCGCCCGAAGCGGTGGTCTCCCGACTCGGCGGCGACGAGTTCGCCGTGCTGTGCCCGCGAGGGACCATCGAGTCCACCGCGGCCGACGCCGCCGCTCGGATCGTCACCGCTGTCGCCTCCCCGATCGAGATCGGACGGGGCACGGTGGTCATCGGCGCCTCGGTGGGCCTGGCCTACGGCGACGAGGGCGAAGGCCTGTCGTCGGTGCTCGAGGCGGCAGACGGTGCGCTGCTCGCGGCCAAGGCCGCCGGGAGGGGTTGCTGGCGGCTGGCTCCGTCGGCCTGACGGTCAGGACGTGCTCGGCTCGCTGACCTGCACCACCGTCTTGCCGATGTTGGCTCCGGTGAAGAGCCCGTTGAGGGCATCGACGGCGTGGTCGAGCCCGGGGAACACCTGCTCCTTGTGCACCAGCCGACCCTCGGCCTCCCAGGCCTTGAGCGCTTCGAAGGCTTCGGGGAACCGATCCCACTCGTTGAGGGTGTTGAACCCCTTCATGGTTCCGCACCGGGCGAGCAGGTTCACGTAGTTGGCGGGGCCTGGGTGGTCACCGGTGAGGTAGCTCGAGATCACGCCGCACAGCGCCACCCTGCCGCCTTGGGCCAACCGACCGAGCACGGCGTCGAGGATCGGTCCCCCCACATTGTCGAAGTAGACGTCGACCCGCTTCGGGCAGTGCTGCCGCAGTGCAGCGTCGAGACCGTTTGCCTGGTAGTCGATGCAGGCGTCGAAGCCGAACTCGTCGACGACGGCCCGGCACTTGTCCGGCCCTCCGGCGATGCCCACCACCCGGGCGCCGGCGATCTTGGCGATCTGCCCGGCCAGAGATCCGGTCGCCCCGGCGGCGGCCGAGACCACCACGGTCTCGCCCGGCTGCGGACGGCCGATGTCGGTCATGCCGAAGTACGCGGTGGCGCCCGTAGAGCCGTAGACCGACAACATGGCGAGCTGGTCGACGACGCCCGGGATCACGGTGGTGAACATGTCGTCGCGGATCACCACGAGCTCCTGGAACCCGGACAGTGTGGTGACCACGTCGCCGACGGCGTAGGCGTCGCACCGGGTGGCGATGACCTCGCCTACCCCGGCGGCGCGGATCGCCTCGCCGAGCTGCACCGGTGGCAGGTAGCCGGGCTGGTCGTTGAGCCAGGTGCGCACCGCGGCGTCGATCCCGAGGTAGGTGTTGCGCACGAGGGCCTCGCCATCGGCCAGCTCGGGCGCCGGTGCGGTGATCGCTTCGGTGTCGTCGGCCGCCACCAGTCCGGTGGGTCGACGGCGCAGCACGATCTGGCGGTTCGTGGTGGGGGTGGTCACGGCGTGAACCTACCGATCTGCACGGGTGCCACGGGCTGGGGGTGGTGACATCGGTAGGTTTGCTGCGAATGGCCATCCCCGACGA
>Ga0209023_10007431_pt1 | contig 11233 bp, 8 predicted proteins | sample LakOneMetagenome_FD_187468 | JGI IMG/M metagenome (GOLD analysis project Ga0209023, IMG submission 187468) | Freshwater and sediment microbial communities from Lake Erie, Canada (SPAdes) (version 2) | ecosystem: Environmental > Aquatic > Freshwater > Lentic | place: Lake Erie, Canada | collected...
AGCTGTAGTCGACGGCATCGGCCTTGATCGGCGGGCCGAGCAGGCGCGGCGCCGAGGTCGCCGTGGCGCAGGCGATCAGTTGCAGGGCGAGCAGGACGATGAAGGTGCGCATGCGAGCAGCATACGCGGCACGAGCTGCGTTATCACGCATGGGGTGGCAGGCATGGCCAAATCGCGCCGCCACGTCATTTGCGCAGGTCGCGCGCGAACTCTCCCGGCGTGCGCCCGACCAGGCTGCGAAAGTCGCGAATGAAATGCGCCTGGTCGAAATAGCCGAGGTCGAGAGCAAGCGCGGTCCAGTCGACCGTGTCGCCGTCGGCGAGGCGGTCGACGGCTTCGTGCAGGCGATAGCGGTTGATGACCCATTTCGGGCCGACGCCAACGTAGTCGTCGAACAGGCGTTGCAGTGCGCGCAGGCTGGTGCCGTGACGCGCGGCGAGCGCAGCGGCACGAGTCAGCGTGCGATCCGTCTCGATCTCGGCAACGAGTGTCGCGATGCGATCGACCTGCGGGTCCGGCGCGGGCATGCGTTCGAGCAGGAATGCCTGCACGATATCGATCATCGCCCGCTCGTCGCTGCATGCGACCACGCGGGCGTGCAGGCCCTGCTCGTCGCCGAACACGTCGCCCAGTGGAAGCCGGCAATCGGTCAGGGCTGAAACCGCGCGGCCGAGGAACGGACGCAGCCCGCCCGGGCGGAACTTCACGCCGAACGCGAAACTGTCGCCCTCGAGCAGCCGCGTCCAGCGTCCGGTCGCGACGCCGGCGACGAGCGCGCTTTCCGGTTCGAACACGAGATAGGCATTCGGGTGCGGCAGCGTTTCCTGCCGTTGCGGCGCATGGCCGGCGAGGTTCCAGCGCACGATCCAGTAGTGCTGCACGAAGGCGGCCAGCGGCCCGTCGGCCGGATGCCGTGCGTGGTGGAAGCGATCGACCGGCGCGACGCGATGCAGGATGCCACGTGCATGGCCGGGACCGAAGTTCACCATCGCCGCGTTTCCGCGTGCCGTCGCGTTTTTCCAATCCCCATCGGCGCAATCCTGCTCGAATGCATCCTCATCGTCCGCAAGGAGAGCAAGCATGGCGACGCCACTTTACGCGAGAATGCGCATCTGCGTCGTCCTGTTCGCGCTCGTCGGTCCGCTGGCGGCAAGCGCGGCCCGTGAGCCCGCGACGATCGTCGCCACCACCGACAAGGGAGCCCCCATGAACCATCGCGCAAGCGGACCGTTCGACGTCAAGATCATCCCGCAGAAGGCCGACAATCCGCAGGCCGAAGCCGCCGGCATCGGTCGCATGGCGCTCGACAAACGCTTCCACGGCGCGCTCGAGGCGACCAGCCAGGGCGAGATGATTTCGTTCCGCACCGCCGAACCGACCTCGGCCGGCTATGTCGCGATCGAGCGTGTGGACGGAACGCTCGATGGACGAAGGGGCACGTTCGTACTCCAGCACAGTTGCACGATGGCGCGCGGCGTGGCGACGCAGGGCATCGTCGTGGTGCCGGATTCGGGCACTGGCGAGCTCGTCGGCCTCGGCGGATCGATGACGATCGTGATTGCCGAAGGCGGCGCGCATTCGTACGTGTTCGATTACACGCTCGATTGACAGGTGTTGCGGGAGCAACGGAAGCCGCGATGTCGTAGGGCGGTACGCGCGCAGCGCGTGCCGCCGGGCCGGTGGTCGCGGCATGCGGCGGGACTCGCGCTACGCGCTCGACCCGCCCTACGAAAGCTCTTGTGGGAGCGGCGGAAGCCGCGATGTTCTTCGTAGGGTGGTACGCGCTCAGCGCGTGCCGCCGGGCCGGTGGTCGCGGCATGCGGCGGGACTCGCGCTGCGCGCTCGACCCGCCCTACGAAAGCTCTTGTGGGAGCGGCGGAAGCCGCGATGCTTTGCGGGTACCAGGAGCATCGCGGCTTCCGCCGCTCCCACAGCCTCGTAGGGTGGGCCCTGGCCCACCGGCTTCGTGCATGAGCCGCGCAAGGTGGGCTTGAGCCCAGCCTACGTCAGTCTCCGATCTCTGCCAGCGCCCGCTTCACCACCGCGTCGGCCTGCGCAAGTTGTTGCTTGACCGTCGCCTTCGCGTCGCCGCCTGCTGCGCGGGCGCGCTCGTTCGGGCAGAGCGTGTGCATGTAGTCGGCGTCGAAGTTGAGGCGTTCGACCAGGAAGTCGACGAACGCGCGCACCTTCGGCGACGGCACGCGGCCGCGTGAGAAGACCGCGTTGAAATCGACCTCGGGTCCGGTCCAGCCGGCGAGCACGCGCTGCACGTGGCCGAGCTCGGCATAAGGCTTGGCGGTGACGTCGCTGGCCAGCATCAGGCCTTCGCCGCCCAGCAGCGCGCCGATCAGCGGCGCGGGATCGTTCGCGACCAGGATCGGGTTGACCTTGTAGTCGATGTAGCGTTCGCCGTCGCCGAGTGTCCAGGTGTAGTCGCCGTTGTTGCGCGACTTGTGCATCGCAAGCGTGCGGTGCCGCGGCAGTTCATCCGGGTGCAGCGGCTCGCCGAAGCGTTGCAGGTAGAGCGGGCTCGCGTAGACCTGGGTGCGGAATACGGCGAGGCGGCGCGCGGCGAGGTTGGAGTCGGGCAGGTTGCCGACGCGCAGGCCGACATCGATTTCCTTCGCGATGAGGTCGAGGGGTTCCTGCGTCAGGACCATCTCGACCTTGAGTTCCGGATGCAGCGCGTAGAACTCGCTCAGCAGCGGTGCGACCCAGGTGATGCCGATCGAGTACGGAGCGGTCACCCGCAGCCAGCCGCGTGGTCCGCCCTGCAACTGGCCGACCGCGCTTTCGGCTTCGTCGAGCTGGCGCGCAATCTGCTGGCAATGCTCGAAATAGATCGTGCCCGCCTCGGTCAGGCCGAGCTTGCGTGTCGTGCGATGCAGGAGTTGCGCGCCGAGGCGTTCCTCCAGCTCCTGCACCTTGCGCGAAACCGAGGTCTTCGGCAGCCGCAGCGCGCGCGCGGCTGCAATGAAACTGCCATGTTCGACTACCCTTACGAAGATCAGCGTGTCGTTGAGGTCTCGGGCCATGCTGGACTCCGGTCGGGGATTGGCCCGATGTCGGGACGGTCATTCCCGCTTTCAAGCTCTATTGAACATGAATCTGCGCCCTTACTCCATTGCGCGAGGCCAACGAGCCACGCCGATACCGCCCGCTGTCGATCCGTGCCGCGGCCGAACGTCGATGAATGGACTGGCGCCAGCCCGGGACGCTGCGCAAGAAACGAATAGCCGCAAACGGCGCCGCCGCATGACGCTGCACGGTCAGCCGCGCCGCCGGGCACCCCCGATCCTTCGAAAATGCCATGAGGTACACCTGATGAATCCGCACACCGCCTTTGCAAAGTTCCATTTGCGGCCCGCTGCCCTAGCCCTCGCTGCGGGCGTGGCAGCGGCGATCGCCGCCGGTTGCAGCAGCCATGCGGCTCCGGGCGGTGCCGCGATGCCCCCGCCGCCCGAGGTCAGCGTGGCCCAGGTGCTGGTCAAGAACGTGCGCCAGTGGGACGACTTCACCGGCCGCGTCGCCGCGGTGCAGACGGTCGAGCTGCGTCCGCGCGTCAGTGGCTACGTCGACAAGGTCGCCTATGTCGAAGGTCGTGAAGTCGGCAAGGGCGACCTGCTGTTCGTGATCGACCAGCGACCGTATCGCGCCCAACTCGCCAAGGCGCAGGCCGACCTCGCGCGTGCGCGCAGCGAAGCGCAGCTCGCGCAGACCCAGGATGCGCGGGCGCAGACCCTGGTCACGGCGAAGGCAATCTCGCGCGAGGAGTTCGACACGCGCCATGCGGCCGTCGCGCAGGGCAACGCGGCCGTGCGCGCGGCCGAAGCCGCGGTCGCCACCGCCGAACTCGACCTGCAGTTCACCGAAGTGCGCTCGCCGATCGCCGGGCGCACCGGCCGCGCGCTGGTCACGATCGGCAACCTCGCGCGCGCCGACGAAACCCTGCTCACCACGGTCGTCTCGATGGACCCGATGTATGTCGACTTCGAAGGCGACGAGCAGGCTTATCTGCGCTATGCCGACCTCGCACGCAAGGGCCAGCGCGCCGAGCTGCGCAATCCGGTGCGGGTTGGCCTCGCCAACGAGGACGGGTATCCGCACGTCGGCACGGTCGACTTCATCGACAACCGGATCGACAGCACGACCGGCACCATCCATGCGCGCGCGGTGCTGCCGAATGCCGACCGCGCCCTGACGCCCGGCCTGTTCGCGCGCGTGCAGCTCGAGGGCAGCGCCGAGTTCAAGGCGATGCTGGTCGACGACAAGGCGGTGCTGACCGACCAGGACCGCAAGTACGTGTACGTGCTCGGCCCCGACAACAAGGCCGTGCGCAAGGACATCGTGGCCGGTCGCGTCATCGACGGCCTGCGCGTGGTCGATTCCGGCCTCGACGCGCAGGACGCGGTGATCATCCGCGGCATGCAGAAGATCTTCTTCCCCGGCATGCCGGTGCAGCCGAAGACGATCGCGATGGACGAAGGCGCCGCGCCCGCCCCCGAGCCGGTTGCAATGAAGTAATGCCGCGGGCGGCCGGCGCCGGGCGCGCCGGTGCCGCTTGGCTCCAGATGACTGAAGGCTCCCGTGCGGGAGCGTGCTTCGATGCGGCTGCGTGCCGCGCAAGGACAAACCATGGACTTTTCCAGATTTTTCATCGACCGGCCGATCTTCGCGGCGGTGCTGTCGATCGTGATCTTCGCCGCCGGCCTGATCGCGATCCCGATCCTGCCGATCAGCGAATACCCCGAAGTGGTGCCGCCGTCGGTGATCGTGCGCACGGTGTATCCGGGCGCGAACCCGAAAGTGATCGCCGACACCGTGTCGACGCCGCTCGAGGAAGCGATCAACGGCGTCGAGAACATGATGTACATCAAGTCGGTCGCCGGCTCCGACGGCGTGCTGCAGATGACCGTGACGTTCCGTCCCGGCACCGACGCGGACGACGCCGCGGTGCGCGTGCAGAACCGCGTCGCGCAGGCACTCGCGCGCCTGCCCGAGGACGTGCGCCGGCAGGGCGTGACGACGCAGAAACAGTCGCCGACGTTCCTCATGGTCGTGCACCTGACCTCGCCCGACGGCAAGTACGACACGCTGTACCTGCGCAACTACGCGCGCATGCACGTCAAGGATTCGCTTGCGCGCCTGCCCGGCGTCGGCGACGCGCAGATCTTCGGCGGCGGTGACTACGCGATGCGCGCGTGGCTTGATCCGGACAAGGTCGCCTCGCGTGGCCTCACCGCGAGCGACGTGGTCGGCGCGATGCGCGAGCAGAACGTGCAGGTCTCGGCCGGCCAGCTCGGTGCCGAGCCGATGCCGAACAGCAACTTCCTTACCCTCATCAATGCGCAGGGCCGCCTGAAGTCGGTGGAAGAGTTCGGCGGCATCGTTCTCAAGGCGGGTGCGGACGGCGAGATCGTGCGCCTGTCCGACGTCGCGCGCCTCGAACTCGGCGCGGGCGACTACACCCTGCGCTCGCAGCTCGACGGCAAGAACGCGGTCGGCATCGGCGTCTTCCAGGCGCCCGGCGCGAACGCGCTCGAGATCCAGAAGAACGTCATCGCGAACATGGACGAGATCGCCAAGCGCTTCCCGGCCGGCATCAAGTACGAGGCGGTCTACGACACGACCATCTTCGTGCGCGACTCGATCAAGGCGGTCGTCAGCACGCTGCTCGAAGCGGTGCTGCTGGTCGTGCTCGTCGTGATCCTGTTCCTGCAGACCTGGCGTGCGTCGATCATCCCGCTGATCGCGGTGCCGGTGTCGATCGTCGGCACGTTCGGGGCGCTGTACCTGCTCGGCTTCTCGATCAACACGCTGAGCCTGTTCGGCCTCGTGCTCGCGATCGGCATCGTCGTCGACGACGCGATCGTCGTGGTCGAGAACGTCGAGCGCAACATCGAGGAAGGGCGCACGCCGCTCGAAGCCGCGCACCAGGCGATGCGCGAAGTGTCCGGCCCGATCATCGCGATCGCGCTGGTGCTGTGCGCGGTGTTCGTGCCGATGGCGTTCCTATCGGGCGTGACCGGCCAGTTCTACAAGCAGTTCGCGGTCACCATCGCGATCTCGACGGTGATCTCGGCGATCAATTCGCTGACGCTGTCGCCGGCGCTCGCCGCGCGCCTGCTGAAGTCGCACGACGCACCGAAGGATGCGCTGTCGCGCCTGATCGACCGCCTGTTCGGCTGGGTGTTCCGACCGTTCAACCGCTTCTTCAAGCGCAACTCCGAGCGCTACCAGGGCGGCGTGTCGCGCACGCTCGGCCGGCGCGGCGCGGTATTCGTCGTCTACGCGATCCTGCTCGTCGCGACCGGCATGATGTTCCGCGTGGTGCCGCCGGGCTTCATCCCGACCCAGGACAAGCTGTACCTGATCGCCGGCGTGAAGACACCCGAGGGTTCCTCGATCGAGCGCACCGACGCGCTGCTGAAAAAGGTCGCCGACATCGCGATGAAGACCGAAGGCGTCGCGCATTCGGTCGCGTTCCCGGGCCTCAATGCGCTGCAGTTCACCAATACGCCGAACACCGGCGTGGTGTTCTTCCCGCTGAAGCCCTTCAGCGAGCGGCATCGGTCGGCCGCGGAGATCGTCGGCGAGATCAACCAGAAGATCGCCGGGCTGCAGGACGGCTTCACGTTCGCGCTGATGCCGCCGCCGATCCTCGGCCTCGGCAACGGCAACGGCTACCAGGCGTTCATCGAGGACCGCGACAACCTCGGCTACGGCGCGTTGCAGACGGCGGTGCAGTCGATGCAGGGTGCGATCGCGCAGACGCCGGGCATGGGCTTCCCGATCTCGAGCTACCAGGCGAACGTGCCGCAGCTCGACGCCGAGGTCGATCGCGTCAAGGCGAAGGCGCAGGGTGTCTCGCTGACCGAGCTGTTCGATACGCTGCAGACCTACCTCGGTTCGGTCTACGTCAACGACTTCAACCAGTTCGGCCGCACCTGGCAGGTCATCGCGCAGGCGGACGGTTCGTTCCGCGACAGCGTCGAGGACATCGGCAAGCTGCGCACGCGCAACAACCGCGGCGAGATGGTGCCGATCGGTTCGATGGTGAAGATCCACCAGACCTACGGCCCCGATCCGGTGCTGCGCTACAACGGCTATCCGGCGGCGGACCTTGCCGGCGAGGGCGATCCGAGCCTGCTGTCGTCGGCACAGGCGATGGGCATCGTCGCGGCCACCGCCGACAAGGTGCTGCCGAACGGCATGAAGATCGAGTGGACCGATCTCAGCTACCAGCAGGTCACCCAGGGCAATGCGGCGCTGATCGTGTTCCCGCTCGCAATCCTGCTCGCGTTCCTCGTGCTTGCCGCGCTGTATGAAAGCTGGACCCTGCCGCTCGCGGTGATCCTGATCGTGCCGATGTGCATGCTCGCGGCACTGCTCGGCGTGAAGCTCACGGGCGGCGACAACAACGTGTTCGTGCAGGTCGGCCTGGTCGTGCTGATGGGCCTTGCGTGCAAGAACGCGATCCTCATCGTCGAATTCGCGCGCGAACTCGAGATGCAGGGCAAGGGCATCGTCGAGGCCGCGCTGGAGGCGTGCCGCCTGCGCCTGCGCCCGATCGTGATGACCTCGATCGCGTTCATCGCCGGCACGATCCCGCTGGTGTTCTCGCACGGCGCCGGCGCGGAAGTGCGCGCGGCGACCGGCATCACGGTGTTCTCCGGGATGATCGGCGTGACCCTGTTCGGCCTGTTCCTGACGCCGGTGTTCTATGTCGCGCTGCGCAAGCTGTTCGGCAGTCGCCCGCTGGTGTCGCACCACCTGGAGGTGAGCCATGCGTGATATCCGTCCCGGCCTGTGCAAGACGAGCGCGCTTGCGCTCGCGGTAACCCTCGCGCTGGCGGGCTGTGCGGTCGGCCCCGACTACGTGCGACCGGAGACGCAGGTCCCGGAGCATTTCGCACAGGCGGCAGCGGATGCGAATCCGACGCCGTCCGTCGCGGATGCGGAGTTCTGGACCCGCTTCGGCGATGCGCGGCTCGCCGCGCTGATCGAGCAGGCGCTCGCGGCGAACAACGACCTCAAGGTCGCGCTCGCGCACTACGAGCGCGCCAATGCGCAACTGCGTGGCGCGAAGCTCGACGCGCTGCCGGTGATCACCGCGGGCGCGAACGGGCAGGACATCCGCTCGAGTGCCGACCAGCTGCCGGGCGTGTCGCGCGAAGACCGCGACACGCGCAGCTACGACGCGAGCGTTGGCGCCGCGTGGGAACTCGACCTGTTCGGCCGCATCCGCCGGTCGATCGAAGCCGGGCGCGCCTACGCCGCGGCCAGCGCGGCGGATCTCGCCGCGGCGCAGGTCGCGATCGCCGGGTCCGTTGCACGCACGTATGTGGATCTTCGCGGCCTGCAGGAACGACTGCGCGTCGCGCGCGACAATGCCGACAACCAGCGCGAAACGCTGCGCCTCGTCGACGCGCGCGTCGACGCCGGCGGCGGCACCGACTTCGACAGCGCGCGTGCACGTGCACAACTCGAGACGACCGATGCGCGCATCCCCGCGCTCGAGGCGCAGATCGCGTTCGCGATGCACCGCATCGCGGTGCTGACCGGGCGCACGCCCGACGCGCTGATCGCCGACCTGCAGGCGCCGGCGGAATTGCCGGCGCTGCCCGATCGCCTCGACGCGGCGACGCCCGGCGAACTGCTGCGGCGTCGTCCCGACGTCGCCGCCGCCGAACAGCGCCTGCATGCGGCGACCGCGCGCATCGGCGTCGCCACCGCCGACCTGTTCCCGCGCTTCACGCTCGGCGGCCTGCTCGGCACGCAGGCGGCGGGGACCGGCGCGCTGTTCGAACGCGACAGCAAAACGCACCTGCTCGCGCTCGGCGTCGACTGGTCGTTCCTCGATGTCGGCCACGTGCGCGCGCGCATCGCCGAGAGCGGTGCGGACGCCGATGCCGCGCTCGCGCAGTACCGCCAGGCCGTGCTGCTCGCGCTGGAGGACACCGAGAATGCGCTCGTGCGCTACGCCAAGGCGCGTGCAGAGGATGCCCAGCTCGAACGCGCCGCCGCCGACAGCGCCGCCGCCGCACGCCTCGCCCGCGTGCGCTACGAAGCCGGCGCCATCGGCCTGCTCGACGTGCTCGACGCAGAACGCAGCCGCCTGCAGGCGCAGGACGCATTCGCCGATGCGCGCACGCGCAGCATCACCGGCGCCGTGTCGCTCTACCAGGCCCTCGCCGGCGGCTGGCCGCAACGCGTCCCGGAGCGCGAACGGGTCGCTCAACGCTGAGTGTCGTCCCAAAAGCTGTCGCCTCTCCCGCTTGCGGGAGAGGCCGACGCGCGCAAGCGCGGCGGGTGAGGGGAATCGCCTGGATGCATTGCCGTCTGCCACGCACCTGTCACCTCTCCCGCTTGCGGGAGAGCTCGCGCTGCGGGCGCGGGTGAGGGGCAGCACCAACCTGCACGTTCAACAGGCGGTCATCGCACGCCTCCCCTGATCCGCCTCCGGCATCCTCTCCCGCAGGGTGGGAGAAGGAACAGCGGGGCTTGGGGCTCGGCGTGCCGGCAACGCAACCCGGCGTTCCAGGCACGCGGAGTGGCACTCCGGGATCGGAGCTCGGCGAGTCGGGATCGAAGCCCGGAACGCCGGGCTCGGAACTCGGCACGTCGAGCTCGAAGCTCGGAGGGTCGGGCCCGGAACTCGGCGATTCGGGATCGCGCGGCGGAACGCCGGGCTCGGAACTCGGCACGTCGAGCTCGAAGCTCGGAAGGCCGGGCCCGGAACTCGGCGATTCGGGATCACGCGGCGGAACGCCGGGATCGCGAGCTCTCGGGTCGAGATCACGGAGGGAACGGCCGGGTTCGCAAAGGGAAGCGCCGAGATCGCGGGGCGAAATGTCGGGTTCGGGTGGTGAAACGTGGTATCGGAAAAGTGAAAGGTCGATATCGCGGAGCGACGCGCCGGGATAGCTGAGCGACATTCCGCAATCATCCGGCGACAGCCCATGCCGGACCACCCAATGCAGCCGCCCGCTGCCGCGACCCCGGCGTCTGCGAGCTCGCGCCTGCGCCGCCATGAGAATCGCAAGGTCTCCGCGCATCGCAGCATGAACCAGAACCGCTGACCGTGCAGTAGTGTCCGTTCAACGAACGCCGGTCGCGGAAGCCAGCCCAGCGGGTCCCAAGGATTCTCAAACCGGTATCAAGGATCAAACCGCGGCAGATCCCCGCCGATCCAGCGGACTCACCACACCCTGCCCACCGCGATTGAGCACGTGCGTATAGATCTGCGTCGTCGCGACATCCTTGTGTCCGAGCAGCTCCTGGATCGTGCGCAAGTCGTACCCGGCCTCCAGCAGGTGCGTCGCAAAGCTGTGCCGAAGCGTATGTGCGCTCAGCGGCTTGGCGATGCCGGCGACGGATCGCGCCCGTTTCAGCGCGCGCGAAAGCATGGCATCGTCGAAATGGTGGCGACGCTCGCTGCCGTCGAGCGGATCGCGCGAACGTTGCACCGACGGAAACACGAACTGCCAAGCGAACTCGCGTGCCGCGCGCGGGTACTTGCGCGCGAGCGCGTGCGGCAGGCGCGCCTCGCCGAACCCCGCGGCAAGATCGCTTGCATGCAACTGGCGCGCGCGCTCGATTTCGCGCTGCAACGGCTCGACCAGCGCGCGAGGCAACATCGTGCGTCGATCCTTGCCACCCTTGCCGTCGCGCACGACGATTTCGTTGCGCGCGAAGTCGACATCCTTCACACGCAAGCGCAGGCATTCCATCAGGCGCATCCCGGTACCATAAAGCAGGCTCGCGAGCAGCCAGGTCCGGCCGTCCATCGCTGCGAGCAGTCGCGTCACTTCGTCGTCCGCCAGCACCACCGGAACACGACGCGGGCGCTTCGCTCGCACGACATTCTCCATCCACGGCAGATCGATGCGCAGGACCTCGCGATAGAGGAAGAGCAGGGCGGACAACGCCTGGTTCTGCGTGCTCGCGGCAACGTCGCCTTCAGTTGCCAGCCTGGAGAGAAAGCGCTCCACCTCTTCTCCACCGAGTTCGCGCGGATGGCGTCGACCATTGGCGAAGATGAACCGACGCATCCACTGCACGCAGATCCGTTCCGTCGCCACACTGTAGTGCTTGAGCCGCATCCGGCGGCGAACTTCGGCAAACAGGGTCGGTTTGCGCGCCGCCGCGCCGGCACCTGTTATCGCCCCGGATTCGCCGTGATAAGACATGACCGCTCGCATTCGTCGGATAGCGCATGCAGCTTGCCGTT
>Ga0209023_10007432_pt1 | contig 11231 bp, 10 predicted proteins | sample LakOneMetagenome_FD_187468 | JGI IMG/M metagenome (GOLD analysis project Ga0209023, IMG submission 187468) | Freshwater and sediment microbial communities from Lake Erie, Canada (SPAdes) (version 2) | ecosystem: Environmental > Aquatic > Freshwater > Lentic | place: Lake Erie, Canada...
ACGATTCCGGACAGTCGACCGAGAGCCAGGGGTGCCTGAATTGCGTGTAGACTTCGACCTTGGGGGCGGGGAAAGCGGGATCGGCGAATGCGCCGACGGCGATGTAGACGCGATCCGGGAAAGCATCCGGCAGCCAGCAGACAGTTGAGCCGCAGGTCGGGCAGAAATGAAAGGTCGCCTTGTTGCCGCTGTCGGCGACGCGCACCCAGGTCTGCGACTTGCCGGAGAGCGTCACCGCCTCGATCGGAAAGCACGCGGATGCGCTGAGCGCGCTGCCGGTACGGCGCTGGCAGGGGCGGCAATGGCAGACGCTGATGCGGAGAGGCTCGCCTGCGCAGGTCACCGTGAAGGCGCCACAGGAGCAGGAGGCGGCGCGGGCGCTCACGCCTTCACCTTGCGGGCATAGACGACGATCTCGTAAGGCCGCGATTCATCGACGACGCCCTCGCGCGAGATCACGGCGAAATGCGATCCCAGCACGCGGTCCCAGCCGTGGAAGAACTTGGCGTTGGGCGAGCGGTCGGCCTGCGTCACCTCGATGATGACGCCATCAGGTTTGAGGTGCTGCTCGAACACCTCGATCACGCGCGGTCCGTCCGCCTCGCGCACGTACATCAGCACCTCGGCCGCGAAGATCACGTCGAACTGCTTGTTGAGGTTGAGCGAGATGACGTCGCTCTGGGCATAGCTCATATGGCCGACGGAACCGACATTCCCGGCCACGATGCGCAGCGCTTCGGCGGAGATATCGCTCGCCGTCACCGCATCGAATTCGTGCGCGATCATCTTGGTGAACACGCCGACGCTGCAGCCGATTTCCAGCGCCGCTCCCCGGCCGCGGCGCAGCCGCAGCGCGGTTTCCAGCGTGCGCTGGTACTTCTCCAGCTCATAGGGCTTGGTATGATAGCCGAAATAATCGCCGTGCTTGCGATACTTGTGTTCGAACTCGGCCTGGCGCTTGCCGGTCTTGAAGGTCCGGTCGAAGGCGTAGCCAAGTTCGAACCACAGTGCGCTCAGCGGGCTGCGTTTCGGCGGGGGAGAGGAGGGCGCAGTCATGCCCTCCGGTCTGGCCTAGCCGCGCACGGCGAGCAAGGCCTCGGTAGGGTCGATGTCGCCGTCATAGAGCGCGCGGCCGAGGATTGCGCCGTGGATGGGCCGGCCGGGGCGGTTCTTGAGGGCCCGCAGGTCATCCACGCTCTTGACCCCGCCCGAGGCGATGACGGGGATCGAAACGGCGTCGGCCATCGCCCCGGTGAGCTCTACGTTGACGCCAGCCTTGGTGCCGTCGCGCCCGATGTCGGTGACGATCAGGGCGGCGACGCCGCAGCCTTCGAAGCGCTTGGCCAGCTCGATGGCGTCCATATTGGTGTCTTCGGCCCAGCCAGACACGGCTACCTTGCCGTTGCGCGCATCGATGCCGACGGCGATCTGCTCGGGAAAGCGCCCGGCGGCGACCACCACGAAATCCGGGTCGCGCACCGCGGCTGTGCCGAGGATAACCCGCGCCACGCCCGCATCGAGCCAGTGCTCCACGCCTGCGATATCACGCACGCCTCCGCCCAGCTGCACGGGCGCGCGCATGGCGTCGAGGATGGAGGAGACGGCGTTCCCGTTGGCCGAGTAGCCGAGAATGGCGCCGTTGAGATCGACGACGTGGAGATGTTCGAAGCCCATGGCGGAAAAGCGCAGGGCCTGGTCGGCCGGGTCGTCGTTGAAGGACGTCGCGGTGTCCATGTCGCCTTTCAGGAGGCGGACACAGGCCCCGTCTTTCAGATCGATCGCGGGGTAGAGGTGCATGGCGTTGGAATCGTTTCTCTTGTTGGTCAGCGACTTTGTGTCGTCTGGGGAGACGCCAGCCGGCCAGCCTTGCTGCCCCGTCAAGCGATTGAAACGGCTTAGGCCGCCTCTCCCGTTCCGCAGTCAATCTAATTTGCCGTAACAGGGCGCGCGGATCATGTCGCACCGGCATCATTTACGCCATAAGCGATCGCGCGGCGTCGGGCGGTCAGGGCCGCCAGCGCAGGAAATTCGACAACAGTTTCTGACCCACAGCCTGGCTCTTCTCGGGGTGGAATTGAACGCCGAACATGTTTTCGCGCGCGACAGCCGCGACAAACCGTCCACCATACTCGAATGACGCCGCGACCGTCGCAGAATCGGAAGCCGCCAGCGCATAGGAGTGGGTGAAGTAGACGCTGTCTTCGCCGGTGATACCGGCAAACACAGGGTGGTCGGCAAGGCCCACAAGCTCGTTCCAGCCCATGTGCGGGATAGGCAGCGACGCAGGGTCCGGCTTCAGGCGTTCGACTGCGCCGGGAATCCAGCCGAGACCCTCGACCTCCTCATCCTCGCGACCGACTTCGGCCATCAGCTGCATGCCGACGCAGACGCCGAGAAACGGTCGGCCCTGACCGCGGACCACATCGGTCATCGCCTGCAGGGCTTCCGGGCGCGCTCGCAGGCCCGCGGCGCAATCGGCGAAGTGCCCAACGCCGGGCAGAACGATCTGGTCCGCGGCGCGTATGCTTGCCGGGTCGGCCGTGATGGCGGCTTCGAGCGCAATGCCGGCATGGCTCGCGGCGGCTTCCAGCGCGCGCCGGACCGAGCGGACATTGCCCGATCCATAATCGATGATCGCGAGACGGCTCATGGGTGCTCCTGCCGCGGGGCTTAGCGCGGCGGGAGAGGGGAGTCATCCGGGGAAGACTATCTGCACGCGAACTGGTCTGGGCTCCTGCCGTCGCCCGCGCCCTTGAACACGGCCTTCAGGGGATATGCGCAAAGCTTGCGGGCGCCGCCGTCCTGCAGGAAAGCGGCGGTCGCTTCCTCGGGCGCGGGGCCGCCGGTGGCCCATGCGTCGAGGATATTCAGCCATTCCACGCGCTGCGGGCCGGGGCCGCCGCCGCAATGGCCCATGCCCGGCATGGGGAAGAAGCGCACGTCGGCCCTGGCCGATGCATCTTTTGCGTAGACGGCGTCGGTATAGGCCATCGTGCCCTTGGCGCTGATCGTGGGGTCGATCAGGCCATGGAACATCAGCACCTTGCCGCCATGCTTGCGGAACTGGGAGAGGTCCGGATTGTCGGCGTTGTAGGTTTTCAGCGCCTCGAGGTCTTTTGCCATCGAGGCGAGCGTGGGGCCGGCATAGCTCCACTCCGGCCGGTTGAGGAAGTAGCGCAGGAAGTCGAGGCTGCGCAGCATGGAGGAGTTGGGCGCGTAGGAGGCGTCTTTGCCTGGCGTGCCCCTGGGCGCGATCTCCGGGCCGGTGAGGTTTCCGCCCCAGCCGCCTTCGCTCTCGCCGCCCGGATAGAAGCCGAGCGAATAGGCGACGCCGTTCTCCTTCGCTCCACCATACCAGGAGCGCACAGCCGCAAGGCCGCCCGGCGTCAGGCAGGCGTCCTTCTGGCCGCCCTTGCAGGCGAGGACTGTGGGGTCGAATCTGCAGGAGGCCGGGTCCGACAGGATGCCGTCCTTCAGGCCATCGCCTGCATCGCAAGCATCCAGCACGGCCCTGGCCAGCGCGTTCCGGTCGGCGTCGTCCAGCGTGCGCTTGGTGAAGTCCTTCGGGTCCGGGAAGATCTTCCGGCCGGCGTCGACGCGCGGCAGCGTCAGCGTTGTGATGTTGGTGGCGGGCGCGCCGGCGAGCACGGCGTCGAAATCGTCGGCATAGTGCTGCGCTTCAATAAGCCCCTGGCGGCCGCCATTGGAGCAACCGGCGAAGTAACTCTTCTCCGGCTTGCGGCCATAGCGCACCGCGACGATCTGCTTCGAGACAACAGTGACGCGGTGGATGCTGGCGTGGAGGTAGTTCACCTGCCGCTCGGGGCCGAGGAACGGGTCCGTCGCCCATGTCGGCGGCGCGCCGCCCGGCTCTGCGGTGTGGCCGGTGTCGGTGCCGGCGATGGCGTAGCCGAGTTGCAGGCCGCCGAATTCCTGTCCGGCCTGGCTGCCCACCGTGCCGGCGATGCCGCCCTGGCCGCCCATCGCGAACTTGCCGTTCCACGCTTCGGGCAGGGCGATCACGAAGTTGATCTCGCGGCCGACCGTGCCGGTAATGACACAGGCGTTCACCGGCTTCGCGCCCTGAGGCGAGAGTGAGGCGGGGGAGGGGCCAGCTTTCACGTCCCTGATCGTCACGTCAGGAAGCTGGAGACCTTTCAGGCTATCGCAGGCAAGTTGCGCATGCGCGGGAGCGACCAGCGCCAGCGTGAGCATGGCGCTGGCGGCGAGAAGCGAGCGGTTCATGGGACAGCTCCGTCAGAAGCCTATTTGCACTCGAACTGGTCGGGGCTCTTGCCGTCGCCTGCTCCCTTGAACACGGCCTTCTTCGGATACGCGCAGAGCTTGCGCGCGCCGGCAGCAGGCGGGGCGAAGCCGGTTTCGAGCTCGTCCGGCGCCTTGCCGGTGGCGACCCATTTGTCGAGCACGGTCAGCCACTCAACACGCTGCGGGCCGTTGCCGCCGCCACAGTGACCCATGCCCGGCACAAGGAAGAGACGCACATCCTGCGATGCGGACGGGTCATGCTTCATCACGCTTTCGGTGTAGGCGATGGTGCCCTTGGCGCTGATGGTGGCGTCGGTCCAGCCATGGTTCATCAAGAGCTTGCCGCCATGCTTGCGGAAGGCCGAGAGATCCGGGTTGTCGGAGTTGTTGGCCTGCAGGGTTTTGAGGTCGGCCTGCAGCTGGGCGATCGTCGGCTTGGTGTAGTCCCAGTCCGGCCGGCTCATGAAGTAGGCGAGATAGTCGATGGCGCGCAGGATGCCGCTGTTGGGTGCGTAGCTGCCCTTGCCGGGATTCTCGTCGGCGCCGGTAAGGTTCTGCTGCCAGAGGTTGTCGCCTTCGCCGCCGCGCGGGAAGCCGGGCGTGAGGTTGACGCCCTTGGCGTCCTTCACGCCGCCCCACCATGAGCGCACAGCATCGACGCCGGCTTTCGAGAGGCAGGCGTCGGTCTTCTTGCCTTTGCACTGAAGCGGACCGGGATCGAACTTGCAGCTCTCGGGATCGGAGAGGATGCCGTCCTTGAGGCCGTCCTGCGCATCGCAGGCTTCCAGCACGGCCTTGCTCAGCACCATGCGGTCCTTGTTGTCGAGGTTGCGCTTGTTCCAGTCCTTCGGGTCCGGGAAGATGCGGCGGCCGGTATCGACGCGCGGCAGCAGCAGCTGGTCGAGATTGTAGGCGGGGGCGGAGACGAGCGCCGCGTCGAAGTCATCGGGATAGCGCTGCACTTCCAGCAGGCCCTGGCGTCCGCCGTTGGAGCAGCCGGCGAAATAGGATTTCTCCGGCTGGCGGCCGTAGCGCGCGGCGGTGATCGCCTTGGCGGTCACGGTCACGCGGTGGATGGCGAGGTGGGAGAAGTTCACCTGGCGCTCGGGTCCGAGGAACGGGTCCATCGCCCAGGTCGGCGGCTTGCCGCCAGGCTCCATGACGTGGCCGGTGTCCGTGCCGGCGGTGGCGTAGCCGAGGCGTGTGGCGCCGTACTGCTGCTCGGCCATGTTCGAGACCGTGCCGGCGATGTTGCCCTGGCCGCCCATCGCAAACTTGCCGTTCCACGCATCCGGCATCTGCACGCTGAACTTAATCTCGCGGCCGATTACGCCGGTCACCGTGCACATCGGCACGGAGGGCGGGCGGGCAGGGCCGCGCGCGCCTTCGGCGGCGGGTTCGGCTGCGCCGGTCGAGGCGACGGCGTCGGAAATCTTCACGTCGGGAAGCTGCAGGCCTTTCAGCGAAGAGCAGGCGATCTGCGCCTGCGCTGCGCCCGCGCCCAGCATGGCGGCGGCGACAAGCGCGCTCGCGGAAACGATGATCCTCACGGTGTCCTCCCCAGACGTATCCTTGCGGGCGGTTCTAGCTGGTCCGGCCGTTGATCGCCAACCGCGCGCGCCAAGCCTCGCGTGAAAATGAGCGGGCAAAAGCAACCCAAGACGTGGCGGGGTTCTACCCAGCAAAAATACTGCAATGGATTGCATAGTCGCTCCGGAAACGCGCTAGATACTTGCATCGCACAATACGGAACAACGAATGCCCGAAGAACTACTCGCCTCTCACGTGCATTCGTCAAATGAAGGCCGGGTAGAGGTTCTCGACGGCTGGCGCACGCTCTGTGTTACGCTGGTGATTGTCTCGCACCTGCTTGAATACTCTAACCTGCGGTTGTCCATCAGCCCGGTGGCGATGACCTATATCGACCAGCTAGGGCGTTATGGAGTCGGCGTTTTTTTCCTGATCAGCGGATTCGTCATCTGCCGAGGTCTGCTGTCGGAAGAGCGCAAGCGCGTCGGCGTTTCACTCAGCGGTTTCTATGTGCGCCGCAGTTTCCGCATCCTTCCGCCGCTGCTGCTCTACGTGGCGGCGATCAGCTTTTTCTCCTGGCAGGGGATTCTCCCGAGAGAAGGCGCCGCGTCGATCTGGCGGACAATGACTTTCACTTGCAACATTGAAGGCGCCAACTGCGCCGGCTTCTACGGCGGCCATACCTGGAGCCTGTCGATCGAAGAGCAGTTCTACGTCGTCTTCCCGCTCCTTTTCATCTTCGCGGGACGCGCGCGGAAGGTTGGCATCTTCGCGCTGATCGCGCTGCTGATGGTGTCCGGCAAGCTGATGTCCCCGATCCTCGAGGAAGAGCACAATATTCTCTGGAAGTTCGTGCCGATCAGCATGGGCGTGGCGGCGGCGCTGCATGAGAAGACGTTGCGGCGCTGGGCGCCGAAGCTTCCCGGCGTGTTCGTCTATCTTGCACCGCTGGCCGCCTATTCGATGGCGTTTGCCGTACCCGATCACAATCGCTCGCTTATCTTCGTGATTAGCCTGTTGCTCGGCGTCGCAGTGGTGCTGACGATAGTGAAGCCGAGCAGGCTGTCGCGACTGCTGCTGAAGCCGCCAATGCTTGCGTTGGGCCGTGCGTCATATGGCATCTACCTCTGGCAGCAGCTGGTGGTCGCTCCCCACCCGGGGTGGAACGGGCTTGTTTATGTGTGCGCCATAGCGGCCTGCATTGGCTGGGCGCTCCTGTCTTTCCGCTTCATCGAGCAGCCCCTGATCCGCATCGGTGCAGGACTCTCGCAGCGCCTGGCGCGCCCCGCCAGGATCGCGCCCGCCACGCCGCACCCGGCGCCGCAGCCTGCGGTGGGCGTCGCCGGCGCAGGCTGAGGGCAGGGGCTAAAGGCTGCCCTTGGTTGAGGCCACCTGTCCCTGCAGGCGATCATCCACGATGGCGGCCGTGCGCAGCGCCCGGGCCAGCGCCTTGAAACTGGCCTCGGCGATGTGGTGCGAGTTCTCGCCATAGAGCAGCTCGAGGTGCAGGCAGACGCCCGCATTCATGGCGAAGGCGTGGAAGAATTCCTTGAACAGCTCGGTGTCCACCACGCCGACCTTGTCGCGGGTGAAACTTACCTTCCAGACCAGATAGGGCCGGTTGCACAGGTCCACAGAGGCGCGCACCAGCGTTTCGTCCATCGGGATATAGGCGTGGCCGAAGCGCACGACGCCGGAATAAGCTCCCACCGCCTGCTTGAAGGCCTGGCCGAGCACGATGCCGACATCCTCCATGGTGTGGTGCTGGTCGATATGCAGGTCGCCCTTGGCCTCGACTTCCAGATCGATGGCCGAGTGCTTGGCGAAGCTTTCCAGCATGTGATCGAAGAAGCCGACGCCGGTGGCGACCTTCGCCTTGCCTGACCCGTCGACGCTGACGCTGGCGCGGATTCGGGTTTCCTTGGTTTCCCGCAGCACTTCGGCGGAGCGCCCGCCGGCAGGATTCTGGTCTGATTTCTGGGCCATCACACGGCTTTCAACGTTAACGTCATCTTCGCAACCGAGAGCCTAGCTTTCGCGCGAAAACGTCACGGAAGGCTGAAGGCTGGAGGAACGCCCGGGGGAGTTCCGCCGAAGCCTTAAGGCGCCGGAGCGCGAAACGCTATCTGTCGGGGCCGAGTCATGCCTGCGAAGGCGCCGAAAGCCGAAGCACCGAAAAAGCCGGGCCCGAAGGCGCCGGCTGCAAAGGCTGCGACGGCCCGCACCCGGAAGGCGTTTCGCCCGGGTCTCGCCGGCCGCGTGGTTCTGATCGGCTGCGGCGCCGTCATCATCGCGACTTTCGCGCAGTGGGCCATCTTGCCAATCCTGTTCCGCGCGCAGGTGAAAAGCGCACAGGTCGCCTATTCGGCAATGTCCGCCCGACAGCTGGCGGCCATCGCCGCCGGTCCCATGTCGCGGGGCGACACGCCCGCCCTCATCGAGCTGGTGCACAAGATGGGCGATCCGCTGCCCGACGGGCAGGCCACGATCGTCGATCCGGCAGGGCAGGTGATCGCCACGACCACGGGCGGCGCTGAACTCATCAAGACGCTCAGCCCGGACGTGACCAATGGCGAGGGCAGCGTTGTCGTGCGCGGCGACCAGCGCATCGGCCTCTTCCCGATCACGATCGGCGACAAGCTGCTGGGCCGTGCGATGATTTCCATGGCGCCGCGGCCGCTGGTCGACGTCTGGATCGACGTGATGTGGCGCGCCCTCCTGGTGCTGGTGTGCGCCATCGCCGTGATCGCGCCCTTCATGTTGCCGCTCGCGCGCCGCGCGCTTTCACCGGTCACCAGCCTCGAAGACCGGATCCGCAAGCGGGCGCTCAACGACAAGTCGAAGCTCGCCGAAGGCGTCGACGACGCGCTGCTGAAGCCGCTGCTGCAATCGATCGATGAAGTGCACGACCGGTCTGACCAGGCGACGCGCCGGGCGCTGCACCTGGCCTATGCCGATCCGGTGACGCGCCTGCCCAACCGCCTGCGCTTCCTCTCGCGTCTCGAAGCGGTGATCGAGCGCGGCAAGGTCGGCGCCTATCTCATCCTTGCCGATATTGACGGCTTCAAGAAGATCAACGCCACGCTGGGCCCGCGGCTGGCCGACGAGGTGCTGGTGCAGGTGGGCGATCGCCTGAAAGCCGTAGCGGGGGAGGCGGGCGGCCCGACCTTCCTCGGCCGCATCGGCCCCGACCTGTTTGGCGTGCTTGTCGCCAATGTCGAGAAGGACGCGGTAAAGAATTTCCTTCTCGCCGCCGAGCGCGCGCTGCAGGCGCCGATCACGGTGGGATCGGAAACTCTGCGGCTGTCGATGTCGTTCGGCGCCGCCGCCGCGCCGCTGGATGCGCAGACCGCGCCTGACCTCCTGAAACAGGCCGAACTCGCACTCAAGGAAGCCAAGCGCAGCCAGGGCGCGCATCGCGCTTTCTTTGATTCAGGTCTCTTGGAAAAGGTGCGCCGCCAGCACCAGCTGGAAAGCGACCTGCGCGTCGGCCTCGACCGCGGCGAGTTCGTCGCCGTGTTCCAGCCCAAGGTGCGCTTCGACACGGGGGAGCTGATCGGCGCCGAAGCGCTGGCCCGCTGGCGCAGGCCGGATGGCAGCGTTGTCTCGCCGGGCGTCTTCGTGCCGATGGCCGAGGAGCTCGGCCTGATCTCCAAGTTGGGCGATGCGGTCATGCGCGACGCCTGCCGTGCGGCGGCGCGCTGGAACAAATCCGGCATCAACTCGCACATCGCGGTCAACGTCTCGCCGCACCAGTTCAACGACCCCGAATTCATCAACCATGTGCAGTCGGCGCTGGATGAAAGCGGCCTCAATCCCGAACTGCTCGAGCTGGAGATCACCGAAAGCGCCGCCGTCGCCGATCCGGAGCGTGTTGCGCGCATCATGTGGCCGCTGCGCAATCGCGGCGTACGTCTCGCCATCGACGATTTCGGCACCGGCCATTCCAACTTCACGTCGATCACGCGCCTGCCGTTCGACGTCTTCAAGATCGACCAGCAATTCATCCGGGCCCTCGATACGGAGCCCAACGCGCCCGCCATCGTCGAGATGATCCTCGCCATGGCCGAAGCGCTGGGGCAGGAAACTGTCGCTGAAGGCGTGGAAACGAAAAGCCAGGCCGAATTCCTGCTGCGCCGCCAGTGCACGATCGGGCAGGGCTATTATTTCTCCCCGCCCTTGCCGGCCGACGAGTTCGACGCGTTCGTTCGCTCGTGGCGGCCAAAGTCGGCGATCGATCGCTTTGCCGCCTAGCCGACGATCTCCAGCTCCACAGGGAACGCCACCGAGCGCGAGACCATGCCGGTATTGCGCGCCCGCGCGATGACATCGTAGGCGGTTGCGCCATCCGCCGTCTGGCAGCACAGCTTCATCACGGCGCGCGTCGCCGTCAGCGGATCGCCGTCCATTGCGAGGGTCACGTCGATCTCGACGTGCGCGAGCGGCGTCTTCATCTGGTGGGCCTGCTTCAGCAGGGTGTTGTGGAAACAGGTCCCGATCGCCAGCGCCAGCAGTTGCGAGCCGCTATAGCCAAGCCCCAGCCCGCCCGCCTTGCCTTCAGGACGGTCGGCGATGACCGAACGGCCCTCCACCATTCCCAGCGCTGCTTCAGTCCCTGCGATGGTGCGGAAACGGGCGGTGACAGTGGACATGATCTCTCCCACATAGAATGCGAGCGGCGGCAATATTATCGATTACCGATAAAAGTTGTTGCTGGCTCCCCGCCATCTGCTAGTTTGGTCCTTGTCAGGAAGTCTACATGTCAGAAGCCCAGTGGCACGCCACCACGATCCTTGCCGTGCGCAAGGGCAAGAAGCTTGTCGTCATCGGCGACGGGCAGGTCTCCATCGGCCAGACGGTGATGAAGGCCAACGCCCGCAAGGTGCGCCGCATGGGCGAGAAGCAGCAGATCATCGCGGGCTTCGCCGGCGCGACCGCCGACGCCTTCACGCTATTTGAGCGGCTCGAGCAGAAGCTTGAGCGGTTTCCGGGCAATCTCCAGCGCGCCGCCGTCGAGCTGGCGAAGGATTGGCGGATGGACAAGTACCTTCGCAATCTCGAAGCCATGATCATCGTCGGCGACGCGACCTCGCTGCTTGTCGTCACGGGCAGGGGGGATGTGCTGGAGCCGGATCATCCGGTCACCGCCATCGGTTCGGGCGGCAATTACGCGCTGTCCGCGGCGCGCGCGCTTTACGATTACGAGGCCGAGGCCGAGGTCATCGCGAAGAAGGCGATGGCGATTGCGGCCGACATCTGCGTCTACACCAACACCAACACGGTCATGGAAACACTCGATGTTTGACAAGGCTGACATACGCGCCGCCGTCGAAGCCGGCGCCATTTCCGCTGACGGCGCGGCGCGTTTCGAAGCCTTCCTCAGGGCGCGCAACGACCCGGACAAGATGCTGGATGCGGAGAACCTGCGCTTCCTC
>Ga0209023_10007433_pt1 | contig 11231 bp, 7 predicted proteins | sample LakOneMetagenome_FD_187468 | JGI IMG/M metagenome (GOLD analysis project Ga0209023, IMG submission 187468) | Freshwater and sediment microbial communities from Lake Erie, Canada (SPAdes) (version 2) | ecosystem: Environmental > Aquatic > Freshwater > Lentic | place: Lake Erie, Canada | collected...
GCCGTCAAAATCACTTCCCAGTCCCACATGGTCAACACCTATGAGTTTAACGATATAATCCAGGTGGTCGAGCAACATCGACAGGGGCGGGCGCAGGGCTTTTACCTCTTCCGGATATTTTTCAAAGAGGTAAACATCGCTGAAATAGGTTTCGGGATTTATTTTTAAAAGAGAATCCCTCTCTGCTTTATGACGTTCGTTAAATGCATCGTTCTTTCTGAAAAAATTACTGTCGATGAAACCCGAAAAGAAATTAAGGTGGATCACCCCGCCATTCTTACCTACCGCCAGGATCTGGTCATCCTTTAAATTTCTTCTGAACGGGCACAAGGCGTAAGCATTGCTGTGAGAAACGATCACGGGTTTGGTTGACAAGTTGATGGCATCCCAGAATGTTTGTTCACCCACGTGTGAAAGGTCTACAAGCATACCCAGCTCATTCATCTTCTTTACCACCTGTTTGCCAAAATCAGTGAGTCCCTTATGTTTTAATGAATCTCCCCTTGTGCTTTCATCCAGTGCAGATGTGGCCCAGTCGGTAGAATTGTTCCAGGTCAGGGTCATATACCTTACGCCTCTTTTATAAAAGGTTTCCAGTTTGCCCAGGTCATTCTCGATCATGTGCCCGCCTTCCACACCAAACATGGCGGCCATTTTTTTTTCTTTAACAGCCTGCATCAGTTCGGCAGGATTGCCCACCATCTTTATTTTGCCGGGGTTGCGTTTTGCAACAGCATCCAGTGTATCCATTTCCCTGAGTGCCCAGGCGTAGGGATTTTCTTTTAACCCGTCGCACCACACCGAAAACAACTCTACATCCACGCCGCCTTTTGCCCAGCGTTGCAGGTCAGAGTGGGTAATTCCGGTAAGGTCCTGGTCTATACTTACTTTTTTATCTATGGCTGTGGTAAGGATATCATTGTGGGTATCTACCACAATGGAACGGAAATGGAGCTTGTTGTAGTCCTGGGCAGATGCCGGTAAGTAACAGGCAATTGACAACAGACAAACGAGAATTTTTTTCATACCGGTCATTGTTTTAGCAGATCAGTTTAATGAGAAGTTCTTTCTATGGAATCAGTCTTCTTTCCCGGATTTATCACCTACAAACCACTGCTCTTTATTTTTAAACAAAACATTGAAGGTTGTGAGCGAACCATAGCATCTTGTAATATACTGCTGTATATTCACTTTTTCCTCATCGCTCAGTTTTTTATTGCTGTTGATGTTTTGTTCCAGTACACGCAGCCTGTCGCGGAGCATCACTATTTTATGGAAGAAATCATCGATGGGGATCTCTTTCGGTTTCAGGCTTTTGTCGGCGGCCTGCAACAACATGGTACCGCCTACCCATTTTTCACCAATGGGCACGATCTCTGTCACATCACTCCATTGCCTTAATATCTTCAGTAAGGATTTTTCAACTGCCGAAACCGTCTCCACTTCTGCGGTCACATTCTCGGGGATGATCTCATCGAGGTTGCTGTCTGTTTTGTCGATCTCTTTAATACCGTTGTGGATAAACGAAATGAGGTAGGTGGCGTAGCGTACGCCAACGATCACGCCGGGGCCATGCTGTGTATGTTGTAAACGGGTACCAATACCAAGGGTAAGCTGCTCCATACAATAAATTTTTTATCAAATTTATGTATTGTTTTGTTAGTACTGTATCTGTTTAAAATTATTCACCGCAGAGAACGAGAGCTGGCAGAGCTTGCGCAGAGCGTCTCTGCGGTGAACCGTAGCGGATTTTTTATATCGCTGTTACAAATAACTCAACCACCATTTCTCTTTATGGTTGGTTTTGTATTTATCGTACCACTTGCATAAAGGATAAAGTATGACCAGCACCCCGATCCATACGGCATAAACCACCGGCAGTCCATACCCCTCACCCTGTACAATAAATAAAAAAGGGTTCTGGTACATGGCGTTCATGGCATCATGCATGTTATGTCCGCGGGTAAAAAACAAAACCCCTGCCACAGCATGTATCAGGAATACATGCAGCAGGTAATAAAAGAAAGCGGTTCTGCCAAAGACACGGACGGTATCGGTAAAACCGTTTTTGATCCTTTCAATGAGCGCCAGGAAGAGGAAGGCAAAACCAATGGTAACGCACATGTATATCAGTGAAGGAGGATATTTATGGATATCGATAAAAGAAAGTATTGTAAACAGCCAGTTCTTCTGTGTGCCCCAGGGTTCGGGGTTGCCATAAACATTGATAAAACGGATCAGTATAAAAAAAGCAAGTAACCCAAGTCCTGTGCGCAGGAATATTTTTCTTCTTGCGGCTTCGGTATATGCAGGCGAAAAGAAAATACCCGTACAATATCCCAGCAACATCAGCCCGGTCCAGGGAACAAAAGGATACAGGATCAGCACGAAATAATTCTTTGCATAAAAGTAACCGCCGCCCTTGTGCAGGATGGTCCACAATACACCGGGTTTAAAATCCTTTGCCGATTCCGGGATGTCGAGGAGGTTGTGCCCGAAAACGATGAGGATCCCGAGTATTAAAATGAATTTAAAAGGAAGCCTGATCAGCAATCCCAGGATCACCATGCTGATGCCGATGGCCCAAAGCACCTGTATATTGATGAAATTATAAAAAGGATTGAATGTCCAGAACAAAGTATTGATGGCCACTTCGGCAAAGATGAGCCAGAGACCCCGCTTGATGACGAAGGCACTCAGTTCTTTTTTTGTTTTCCGCAGGCTCTGCAGGTAAATGGAAGTGCCGGAAAGAAATACGAATATGGGTGCACAGAAATGGGTGACCCACCGGGTAAAGAAGAGAAATGGGGTGGTGGTGGCAAGGTTCAGGGGATCATCTGTTGCCAGGTGAATATAATCCCTCGAATGGTCCAGCGCCATCAGGATCATGGCGATGCCGCGGAGGACGTCGATAGAGTCAATTCTTTTTTGGTTCAGGCTTAATGGTTGCTGCATGTTGTGGTATGAATATGAGTAACAAGCTAATATAAGCAATTCGTATTTGCAAACCCGCCCATCACTTTTTTGTGTAGTGGTACAGTTTGAAAAGCTGTGAGGTTGATCCCGCATAAGGCGGGACGAAACCGGTATGTTTCCATTAGAATCGGCCTTCGACGAGCTCTGGCTGACAATCTTTTTCCATAATGAATTTTCAAACTGTACCACTACCCTTTTTTGCCTTATATGTACCTGGCCTATACCGGCTTTATAATAAAGGGCTGCCTGATGCTCTACAGAACCCGCCCTCTTCCTGACCTTCTCCCGGAACTATAGTATGGTTTCGGGACAAGTTCAGGACAAGTTCGGGACAAGTTCAGGAGAAGGTGCCTTCCAGATAGCTTTTCAAGTGCTCTTTAACTGCCTCTTGTATAGTTACCCGCAAACGAAAAAGGAGGGAGGGTTAGTGCTGGTTCTTAATGGCATCCATTTTAAGCAGGGCAGCTTTAAATTCGTAGGAAGAATTGATGATGTACTGGTTCAGGATCAGTTCACCGGCATTGCTTACAAATTCATAGCTGGGCCGGTAGCGCAGCATGAAAGTATCGAGTTGTTCGCCCTGCAACTGGGTGATCCTTCTTACCAGGTTCTTATTGAAACGGTAGTTTATATAAGATTCCTCTTCCTGCGCTTCCAGTCTTTTTTGGAATGCATGCAGGCGTTTGTTTCTTTTGAAACGGAAAATATTGATGATCTCATTGATGTCGGCGCCCACCATACCATCGGGACTTATGCTGGTTCTTAAACCTGGTTTTTTGTAATCAAATATATCGGCGTAGGTCTTCCTGTTCTCCAGGGAATCCTGCCGGTACGACCGGGTGCGTACCACCACTTCTTTTAAAGTACTGTATTTGCCCTTAACGGTAACGCGTAACGAAATGTCGAAATGCGAGGGGTCGGGAATATTTTTTACCCCGAATTTTTGCGTGGGTTTGTTGCGGTACACAAAGGAAACAGAATCTTTTTCGGTCACTTTAATATGGTAATTCCCCATGGAGTCGGTAATGGTGAACAAGCCGTTCGTGCTTACCACCCGTACACCCTCCACCATATTTATTTTAGAAGAATCATAAACCGTTCCGCTGAGGATGAACTGCGCAGCCGCTACCCGGGGTATGCCCGCAGCGAAAAAAAGCAATAAGATGATCTTTAAAAGTATGCGCAACAGCTGATAAAATTTGAAGGCGTAATATTACGGCAACAAATCAAGAACAAACGCTGCAGGGCTTTCTTTTAACTTTTTTATACCACAGAGATTCACAAAGGATTCACAGAGTACCACAGAGAGCGCTTTAGTATTCATTAAAACAGCACTTATTTTTGGGCGTAAATTCTTTGTCCCCTCTGTGTAAAAACCTTCTGCCGAAGGCAGTTATTTCTTCACAAATTCATAAGGCGTGTATTCCACAAAATCGGCAACCTTTACCGTTACGCCCTTCACTTTACCATTCTCTACCTTAAATGGAAAAACAGCTGTACCAAATTCAGGATCGGTGAAAGCACAATAAAAACGATTAGCGCCCAGCGAACTTAGTTTTGCATACATGTTGGGATGGTGCTCAAAATGCATCCTCAATTCATTTTCTTCCAACACTACTTTCATTTTACCATATACGTCGTTGGTATAGTTGCCTGTATATGCAGCCAATGGCAGCGAAGGGGTGAGCATCATTGCAACAGAGTCTGTTAGGTTTTTACTTTCTTTTGCTTCATTGATGCGCCGGGTTTTTGTAAAGTCAAGGTATACCTTGCTGTAATTCCGATATGGCAATCCCAGGTAGGCATCCATGATCTCCCATTTCAGCGCTTCATACAAAGCATTCTGATCGGTATTGGTTAAGATGATAATGCCCAGTTTTTCAGACGGTATCATGGTCACACTGCTTACATAACCATTTACGCCCCCGGTATGCGAAACGATCCTCCTGTTTTCATAATCCTGCAGTTCCAGTCCCAGCCCATATAAAGTGAAATTGCTCTTATTGTAAATGGTACTGCCATTACCCATAATAGAATTGGGATAACGGATACTCTGGATCGCTTTCTGCGGAACAATTTCCTTTCCCTCAAATTTACCGTTGCCCAATTGCATCATCACCCATTTGCTCATATCAACGGCCGAAGAAGAGATACTGCCAGCTGCCGACAGGTTATCGATCTGGCAGTAGGGGATCTTTACAATATTTCCATTGTCTGTTGTATAAGGCGCTGCTTTATTTGCAGCATTCGGAAAGTCTCTGCTCAATGCCAGTGTATTGCTCATACCCAGCGGTGTAAATATTTTTTCTTTGAGATAATCTTCCCACTGTTTGCCGGTAACCGCAGGAATAATTTCGCCGCCGGCTACAAAAGCTGCATTGGTATAACCCCATTTAGTGCGGAAAGGGTATACCGCTTTGATAAGCCCCATCTTTGCGACCACTTCCTTACGGGTAAGGTTACTTGTCCAGTAGGTGAAGTCGCCCTGGAAGGTTTGAAAACCGATGCGGTGACAAAGAAGGTCTCTTACAATGGCCTGTTCCCCGGCGGCTTTATTTTCCAGTTTAAAAGACGGAATCCATTTGGTCACTTTATCATCGAGCGATAATTTATTTTCTGCATCCAGTGTGGCGAGGGCTGTTGCGGTAAAGGCTTTGGTATTGCTGCCGATCATGAAGAGGGTATTTTCGTCTACAGCATTGCCCACCCCTTGTTCCTTAACGCCATACCCCTTCGCCAGTACCACTTTCCCGTTCTTTACGATGGCAAGTGAAAGGCCCGGGATCTCCCAGTCCAGCATGGCTTTGCTGATGTATTTGTCGAGACTGTCTTTTACAAAAGATGGAATGGTATCAGATTGTGCTGTTGCAAACCTGCACATTAATATCATGCAGGCTGCGCAAAGTATCGCTCTTTTCATGGCGGGGTGTTTAGGATAGTAAGGTAATAATAAAAGAAGAGGATGTATCAGGCCTTCGAAATTATTTTCTCTATCTGTGCCGGGTAATTGGCGTGCTCAAGCGCGTGGATTTTCTGAGCAAGGGTGTCGGGGGTGTCGCTGGCATCAACGGTACATTTGGCCTGGAAGATGATGGCTCCGTGGTCGTACAACTCATCTACATAATGGATGGTGATGCCACTTTCATCTTCTTTGTTTAAGATCACTGCTTCGTGTACAAAATGGCCGTACATACCTGCTCCCCCGTATTTGGGCAGCAGGGCCGGGTGAATGTTCACAATCTTTTTGGGATAGGCGGAAATGATTTGCCCGGGAATCTTCCATAAAAAACCGGCCAGCACAATGAAATCGATTTTGTTGCTCTGCAATTCGGCAAGGCAGTAGCCTGTACTGAAAAAAGCATTCTTGCTCACAAGCCGGAATGGGATATTTTCTTTTTCAGCAATGGACAGAACGCCTGCGCCCGGTTTATTGCATACAACCAGGGCCACTTTTGTATCTTTTGAAGACCTGAAATGATTGATGATCTGCTGTGCATTACTGCCGGCACCCGAGGCAAAAATGGCGATCCTGGTCTTGTGTTTGCCGCTGATCTTACCCCAGATCCGGATAATATATTTTTTAAAAAAACTGAATTGTCCGAGGAAGATGCTGATCAGGATCACACATATTGGCCAAAGCAGGGTGATCAGTAAAATATACAGCAAAACCCAGCTGAATCCCTTTTCCACATGCAGCATCAGCAACACCTTGCGTCCGGCATAACCACAGAGGCTTCCACCGAGTGCAAAAGTGCACAGGATCAGGGCCAGGTTAAGGCCATTTACCTTCCAGTGCTGTTTAAGCTTTTGAAACATTCGGCAAATGTGGAATAAAAAAATGTGAAATAATGCCCCGATGCGAAAAATATTCGATTATTAAAACTGTTTACAAATACATGACAATTACCATATAGAAAGTACCACAAACCGTTGAAACCCACGCCAGGCAAGGGAAAAAAAAATTCTGGAATGTTGATATATTGTCAGCATCCTGTCTTATTTTTGCAACCAAATCAGGAAATTTTTCCACATTAGCCCCGATATTAACTGTATGAGTCGCTATAGAAAAATCTTTAACAAATTTTTTGCTTGTTTACTCTTCGCCGGATTCCTCTTTTTTTCTGAAAATACATTTGCCCAGGACGGCGAAGCCCTGTTCAAAGCCAATTGTGCCAGTTGCCACAAGCCGCTCGAGCCATTTACCGGACCGGCGTTGAAAGGAGCACGGGAAAGGGAACCAAATCCTGACTGGGCCTACAAATGGGTGAATAATACCAACGCCATGCTGGAGAGTGATCCCTATGCCAAGGCATTATTACCGAAATGGGGTAATGTAAAAATGACCCAGTTCAACTTAAAGATAGAAGAGATCAAAGCAATATTGGACTGGGCCGATACTTATGCACCTCCTGTTGCAGATAAAACAAGCCCGAATGCCCCGAAAGAAGACAGTTCCCTGCTTTTTGGTATCCTCACCCTCGTATTGGCGCTGATTGCATTTATATTATTACAAGTCAACAGCAACCTCCGCAAATTATCTGATGAAAAAGAAGGAATAAAGCGCTCTGAGCCGGTTCCTTTCTATAAGAATAAGACCTACCTGATGGCGGGTATCCTGCTTTTATTTGCTGTGGGTGGTTATTATACCATCAATGGCGCCATTGGCCTGGGCCGCCAGCAAAACTACCAGCCCGAGCAACCCATTTATTATTCTCACCAGGTACATGCGGGTACCAACCAGATCAGTTGCCTGTATTGCCATGGCAGTGCACAGGACAGCAAGATGGCCGGTGTTCCTTCAGTAAATGTGTGTATGAACTGCCATATGGCGATCAATAAATATGCAGGTCCGGATAAACTGGTAAGGGAAGACGGTACACCGGTAGACGGAACGGCTGAGATCCAGAAATTATACAGCTATGCAGGCTGGGACCCCACTGCCAATGGCGGCAAGGGCGCTTATAAGCCTGATAACAATAAAGATGGTATTCCTGATGGCGCAAAGCAGATCTCATGGATCAAGATCCACAACCTGCCCGACCACGTTTACTTTAACCATAGCCAGCACGTAAAAGTGGGCAAACAACAATGCCAAACCTGTCATGGACCAATACAGGAAATGCCTGAAGTGTACCAGTTCGCTGAACTGAGCATGGGATGGTGTGTGAACTGCCACAGGGAAAGCAAGGTTGATTTTTACAACAAACCCGACAGCAGCGGAAATAAATTTTACAGCATTTACGAGAAATTCCACCAGGATATCAAGAACAAGAAGTTAGACAGTGTAACCGTAGAGAAGATTGGTGGAACGGAGTGTCAGAAATGTCACTATTAAGCCCCGGGTTCCCGCCAGCAGTGCTGTACAGAGGGAACAGGAGCATTTAAATCTATATCAATTTATTGTACATAAAAGCCCGTTCAGGGTTGAAGTAAATAATATGAGTAAGAAAAAGTACTGGCAAAGTTTTGGAGAACTGAATCAGACCGAAAGTTTTCAGCAATCAGCCAAAGATGAATTTAAAGAGGAGTTGCTGCCCATGGCAGACCTTGATGATAAAGGTATCCTGGATGCCAAAACCCCAAGGAGAGACTTTCTTAAATACCTGGGCTTCAGTACTGCAGCGGCTGCGGTTGCGGCCAGTTGCGAAATGCCGGTTCGTAAAGTAGTGCCTTATCTCCAAAGGCCTGATAATGTGATCCCGGGTGTTGCTAACTATTATGCATCTACCTATGTGAACGGCGGAGATGTGGTATCGGTTGTGGTGAAACAAAGAGACGGCCGTCCCATTAAAATAGAAGGCAATGAATTGTCTTCGATCACAAAAGGCGCTACCAGTGCGCAGGCCCAGGCCTCGGTACTGGATCTTTATGATACCACCCGCCTTCGTTACCCCATGCAAAAAGCCGGTAACGATTTCAAAGAGGTTTCCGGGTTTGAGGCTTTCGATAAAATAGCGGGCGATGCACTTACTGCAGCTGCAGGAAAAGCGATCGTACTGCTTACCTCAACCATCAATTCCCCTTCCACATTACAGATCATTGATGAGTTCATCAAGAAATATCCCGGCAGCCGCCACGTACAATACGATGCGGTAAGCTATGCGGGAATGTTGCTGGCAAATGATGCCTGCTATGGTAAAAAGGCCATCCCTTCTTATCATTTTGATAAAGCAAAAGTGATCGTAAGCCTTGGTGCCGACTTTTTGGGAACCTGGCTCAGCCCAACAGAATTCAGCAAACAATACTCTCAAAACAGGAAGGTAACCGGTGAAAAACCCGAACTCAGCAAACACTTCCATTTTGAAAGCATGATGAGCATGACGGGAAGCAATGCCGACGACCGTTATGTACATAAACCTTCAGAAACCGGGGCTGTAGCCCTTGCCCTGCTTGCAAAACTGGGAGCGGGTTCTGCAGCGCCTTCAATTTCGGATGCCAAACTGACCAAGGGTATTGAAACAGCCGCCGCGGCACTCTCTGCCAACAAAGGAGCAGCACTGGTGGTTTGCGGAAGCAATGACGTAAACATACAAATGGTGGTAAATGCCATCAACGAAGCCATTGGCGCAAATGGTACTACCATCAACTGGGCGATGACCTCTAACTACCGCAACGGAATAGACGCGAATATGGACCAACTGGTTAAAGACATGACAGCCGGTTCGGTAGGCGCTTTGCTGGTATACGGTGCCAATCCTGTTTACAATTATGTAGAAAATAAAAAGTTTACCGAAGCGATGGGTAAGGTGACCACCATTTCCTTCAACGGAACCATGGATGAGACCTCCGAGCTTTGCAATTACATCATTCCTTCGCACCACTGGCTCGAAAGCTGGGGCGACGCTGAACCCAAAACAGGGTATTTCAGCATGATGCAGCCTACCATCAACCCTTTGTTCAAGACCAGGGCCTTCCAGACATCATTGTTGAAATGGTCTGGTAATGCAGTGGGTGATTATGAAACCTATTTCAAAAATTTCTGGACAACCAAACTGGGAAGTGCAGACCTGTACGATAAAGCTTTGCAGGATGGCGTGGTAGAACCTGCCACCGCACCTGTAAGCGGCGGATCTTTCAACGGCGCAGGAATGAGCGAAGCAACAGCAAAGATAGCAGCCATCAAAGGCGGTGCTGTTGAATTGCAACTGTACCAGAAAATATCCGTAGGAAACGGCAGCCAGGCAAACAACCCATGGTTGCAGGAATTGCCCGACCCCATCACCAAAGTGACCTGGGACAACTACGCAATGATGAGCCCGGCCATGGCCAAATCATTATTGAAACTGGATGTGATGAACCAGGAATACGGCAACCAGAGCAATTACGAGGTTCACCCCGAAAAGCCGGTTGTGAAGATCACAGCCAATGGCAATACGCTTGAACTTCCCGTGATCGTGATCCCGGGTATGCACCCGGCTGTTGTAGCTGTTGCTGTAGGTTACGGAAGACAAAGTACAAACAAAGAAAGAACTGCTGAATATATCGGAAGGGCGGCCAATGGTGCGGGTAAAAATGCCTACCAGCTTGCTGCACTTAACGGAACAACACAGTATTCTTCAGAGGCCAAAGTAGAAAAAACCGGAAATACTTACCCCCTCGCACAAACGCAGGTACACGGTTTTACAGAAAGCCGTCCCATCTTATTTGAAACCAACCTCAGCAGCTACCAGGCAAATCCTGAAGCCGTGCTGGAAGAAGTAAATAAGGAAAGGGTAACCCTGCTGGTTGACGGGAAGAAGGATTTTGTGAAAGACGGAACCATGTATCCCGATTACGAGAAACCGGGTATCAAATGGGGTATGAGCATTGACCTGAATACCTGTACCGGTTGCAGTGCCTGCGTTGTTGCCTGTACGGCAGAAAATAACGTGAGTGTGGTGGGCAAGATGCAGGTACAGCGTGCGCATGAAATGCACTGGTTACGCATCGATCGCTATTTCACCGGCGACCTGGAGAACCCGGATGTGGTATTCCAGCCAATGCTTTGCCAGCACTGCGACAATGCTCCCTGCGAGAACGTTTGCCCGGTTGCAGCTACCAACCACAGCAGCGAAGGATTGAACCAGATGACCTATAACCGTTGTATCGGAACAAGATATTGTGCCAACAACTGTCCGTATAAAGTACGCCGTTTCAACTGGATGGATTACACCGGGGCCGACAGCTTCCCGGACAACCAGAAACCGGTGATCGGAACTTATATGGATGAAGTGGTGATGCAGATGAATGACGACCTCACCCGTATGGTGTTGAAT
>Ga0209023_10007435_pt1 | contig 11227 bp, 7 predicted proteins | sample LakOneMetagenome_FD_187468 | JGI IMG/M metagenome (GOLD analysis project Ga0209023, IMG submission 187468) | Freshwater and sediment microbial communities from Lake Erie, Canada (SPAdes) (version 2) | ecosystem: Environmental > Aquatic > Freshwater > Lentic | place: Lake Erie, Canada | collected...
CTTTCGGCGCCGAAACCGGTGCCGAACCCGGTGGCGCGTGGCAAAGCTGCACGCGCGGGCGATATTTCGGCCGCGCGTGCAGCTTTCGGCCGCGCGGGGCGCTAGGCGGTGAGGTTCAAGACCTTGGCGGTGGCGGCGAGGGACGCGGCCGCGGCAGCGGGGTCGTCGGAGAGCTTCGTGCCGTAGCTCGGGATCATGGTGCGCAGCTTCGGTTCCCAGCCGGCGATACGGTCGGGGAAGCAGCGGGCCAGCAGGTCCACCATGATCGGAGCCGCGGTAGAGGCCCCCGGCGAGGCACCGAGCAATCCGGCGATCGTGCCGTCGGCGGAGGTGATGACCTCGGTGCCCATCTGCAGCACGCCGCCCTTTGCAGGGTCTTTCTTCATGACCTGCACGCGCTGGCCGGCCGTGATGAGTTCCCAGTCGCTCATCTTGGCCGTGGGCACGAACTCCTGCAGCGCCTTGAGCTTGGCGTGACGCGACGCGAACACCTCGCCGATCAGGTACTTCATCAGGTCGAAGTTGTGGCGGGCCACCGCGAGCATCGGACCCAGGTTGTGCGGGCGAATGGATAACGGCAGGTCGAGCCACGTGCTCGTCTTGAGGAACTTGGGGCTGAAACCGGCGTAGGGGCCGAACAACAGCGACAACTCACCGTCGACCACACGGGTGTCCAGGTGCGGCACCGACATGGGCGGAGCGCCGACGCCGGCCTTGCCGTAAACCTTGGCCTGGTGCTGGGCCACGAGCTCGGGGTTCGTGGTGCGGAGGAACTGGCCGCTGATCGGGAAGCCGCCGAAGCCCTTGATCTCGGGGATGCCGCTCTTCTGCAGCAGGGCGAGGCCGCCTCCGCCGGCACCCACGAACACGAACTTGGCGTTCACGGTGCTGCGCGTCTGGCCTACCTGGCGCAGCAGTTTGATGCGCCACGACCCATCGGTGTTCTGGGTGAGGTCGGTGACCTGCTGGTTCATGTGCACGGCCACGCCGTGCCGGGCGAGGTCATCGAACATGAAACTGGTCAGCGCGCCGAAGTCCACGTCCGTGCCGAGGTCACTGCGCGTGGCCGCGATTTTCTGTCCGGCCGGCCGTTTCTTGGTGAGCAGCGGGGTCCAGCCGCCAATGACGTCGGGGTCATCGCTGAATTCCATACCGGTGAACAACGGCTGGTCCTTCAGTACATCGTGACGCTCGCGCAGGTAGGCCACGTTCGCCTTGCCCTGCACGAAGGTCATGTGCGGCGTGGAGTTGATGAACCGCCCCGGCTCGGGCAGTGCACCGGTCTTCACCAGGTGCGCCCAGAGTTGACGGCTGATCTGGAACTGCTCGTTGATGCTGACAGCCTTGTCAGCGGTGAGCTTTTCACCGGCGGCCGCTTCCGGCATGTAGTTGAGTTCGCAGAGGGCTGCGTGCCCCGTGCCGGCATTGTTCCAGGGGTTCGAGCTTTCCTGGGCCAGCTCGCCCAACCGCTCGTACACTTCGATTCGCCAGGACGGCTGCAACTCTTTGAGGAGCATGCCGAGGGTGGCACTCATGATGCCGCCGCCGATGAGAACGACGTCGACGGGTTCCGTTGAATTCACGCTTCCGAGTGTACCGCCGCCGCCGCGCGGCTTAAGCCGGGCAATCGCCCCATCGTGGGTACGACCGGGCCGGGAATGACGGTGCGGGTCAGTTCGCTCGCGTCGAGCGTTCGTACGCGGCCAGGAACTCGCCGACCGGCATGTCAGCCACCGCACGCACGACAAGGTCCAAGTCCACATCGGCGAAGGTGCGAAACCGCAGGCAGCTTGTGCCCATGTCGAGCGTGCGCCCGGTGGCCACCCATTCGGCCCGGAAAGCGGCGTCCCTGGCGGGGTCGTTGGCGAGGCCCCTGAGATACAGCGAGTGGTGATTCTTCTGCGCCCCGACACTCACGTAGGACAGCGGCCGACCGTTGAAGGTGTCAGGGTATCGCGACAGCGGCACCACCCATCCCGGCATCCCGAACTGCAACCCCAGCTCATAGCCGGAGGGCATCGCATCGCGCACCGCGTCGATCACCGGATAGAGCACGGCGCGGGCGGCCGGATCGAGGTCGTCGAAGTAATTCTCCACTTCGACCGGAACGGGTTGTTTTCGCACGAATCAACGTTAGTGGCTCGCGGTGCGTCGCGTGAAGGTGTGTGTTCACTGGATCATGTACCCCCTTATAGGGGATACTGACTGAATGGGGGTTGAGTCGAACGAGAAGCGCGTGGCCGTGATCATCGAGGACGACGCCGATATCCGAGATCTGCTCGCGACCGTGCTCACCCAGGCCGGCTTCGAGGCCATCGCCACCAGCAACGGCCTTGACGGCGTGCAGGCCGTGCGGGACAACAGGCCGCTTGTGACCACCCTTGATGTGAGTATGCCCGGCATGGACGGCTTCGAGACCGCCCGCCGCATCCGGGCCTTCAGCCCCACGTACCTCGTGATGCTCACCGCACGCAGTGACGAGATCGACACTCTCCAGGGCCTTGAGTCCGGCGCTGACGATTACCTCACCAAGCCGTTCCGTCCTCGGGAGTTGCGCGCCCGGATCGACGCCATGCTGCGTCGCCCCCGCGCGCTGTCCACGGATCACACGACGCCGGGTTCGGACGCACCGGCAGGGACCGAGGCCGCCCACCGGGTCGACGTCGTTGCTGCGCCGTCGACGCCGACCGACGACTGGTTCGACCACAACGGACTGCGGCTCAACAATTCTGAACGGCTCGCACATCTCCACGGGCGTGCGCTGGATCTCACCCGCACCGAATTCGACCTGTTGGCAACGCTCCTGGAGTCGAAGCGGCGGGTGCGCAGTAAGGCCGACCTCGCCCTCCTGCTACACGGCGACAGCTACGCCGACGCCTACTTCGTGACCGACGCGGACAAGCGGGCGGTCGAGGTTCATATCGGCAACCTGCGACGCAAGCTCGGCGACGACACCACCGCGCCCCGGTGGCTGGAAACCGTGCGCGGTGTGGGGTATCAGCTTGCCGCCCAGAAGACGCACCTGGACTAATTTCGGCTTTCGCGGCAGCGAGACAGCCTCACTCTGCCGAGGAGTGCCGCGGGATAACGGCTGATTCCCGTGCGACTCAGCGGCGATGCGGGCGCCTACTGACGACTACTGACGACTACTGACGACTGCGGATCCGCTCATACGCTGTGCGGATCCGCACCTGGGAGGACCACACTGACGAGGCGTGGGCGATCACCGGCACCAGCAAACCAAAGCTCCGCGAGAGCACCCGCAGGTGCGTTCGCGTGCGCCGAGAACCGGGCAGAACCGAGTGACGGGACCGTTGCTGATAGCGGATGTTGTGGCTCACCCGATGACTGTCTCACCCCCACATCCCCCTCTTGCGTGTCATCAGCGCAGGATCAGCGCACAATTTACGCAAGATCACCGCGCCGGGCGTCTCCGAGAAACTGCCCGGACCTGGCCAGACCAGACCGGTTCAGCGATCGCTCGGTGCCGGCGGTGCCGCCAGCGGCCCGGTCGCGGCCGTTGGCGCGGCCGTTTGCGCTGCCGTGGGCGGCGCAGCAACACTCACGCCGTTGCCGCCACCGGCCTGCACCACGCGCACCGCACCATCCACGGCGGCCTGTAACGCCACAAGATCGTGACCGTGGCTGTAGGTGTCGGCGATACCGAAACTCGCTGTCAGGCGAATGCTCGACAGCTGCGCCAGCGGGTTCTGTACCAGGGCCGTTTGGATGCGTCCCACGAGCAACTCCGCGTGCTTCGGCGAGGCGGCCCGGGCGAGCACCAGGAACCGCCCAGACTCCCGGTGCCAGATCAGAGACATCACCGGCATGACGGCGCGCAGCGTCTCGGCGAACTGGTCGATCGCTTCATCGCCCGCCGCCCGCCCGAATGCCGCATTGATGGCCGGAAGGTTGTCGACCTCGGCCCCGATCAGGGCCAGGCCGACCTCGTGGCGGAACGCCCGATCAACGTGGTCGACACCCGATTGCGTGAACGACGCCAACGCGCCGGCAGCGGTATGACTGCCGCAAGTCCGTTCGCTGACCGTTGTCGCGCCTCGCTGCTCGGCGCGCAGCACCGAGACGCAGACCGTCACGATGATGACGAAGGTCAGGGCAACAAAGGCGGTGATGCCGCCGGTGACATCCTGACTGAAAACAGGACCATTCTCGCCCTTGACCAGAAGCACCACGGCCCGCAACAGGGCGAACGCCGATACGGTTCCACAGCCGACGGCCAGCAGGCGCCCGTTGACGTTGCGACCCAACCTGCCCCGGGTGGATTCCCAGCAGCCGAGCCCGGCCAGCACGGCGACGGCGAGGGCTCGCGGCATCAGCCCCGTCGCCGCAACCCCGACGATGTCGAACAGCACTGTCGTCAGGGCAACCACGCTCGCACCGACGCCGACGATCCAGAACAGGGAGGAGCGTTCATTGTGCAGGCGCATACCTGACCAGAAACCACCGATAGCGACGACGAGTCCGCTGTGACCCACCGCAACCCACCAGCCGGAGCCACCGAGACCGGGGATCCCGTAGGCGACGCCGGATATGAGAACACTGACAAACGCCAGGCTCCACATGCGCCCCGATGGGTCACCGCGCACGAAGGCCGTGTTCGCGACGAACAACACCGCGCAGATACAGATGACCAGCACACTCAGCAACATGAGCGTTCCCAAATCGATGTGCCTCAACACGTCGCCGCTCCGCTCAGGGGCAGCGTGGCGATCGCCGTTGTGCCGACGCCGTGCACCGATTCCAACCGGAGCTCACCGCCGTGCCGACGCGTGATCTCGCGGCTGATGCTGAGCCCCAGTCCCGTGCCGTGCATACTGGTTCCGCGAACGGAGTCGGCCCGGTAGAACCGCTGAAATAGGTCGCGCTGTTCGGCCTCGGTCATGCCGCGCCCCGTGTCGATCACGCGCAACTCAGCCGAAGAGTTGGTGGTTCCCAGCGTTACCGTGATGGAGCCGGCGGCTTTGTTGTACTTGATGGCATTGGAGAGCAAGTTGTCGACCACCTGGCGCAGTCGAAACGCGTCGGCCGTGAGGGCTATCGCGGGCAACCGCCCCACCTCGAAACGGATGCTGCGCTCGGCGGCGATCGGTCCGAGGGATTCCACCGCCTCCGCCACGATGACCGACAGGTCGCACGGCGCCAGCACGACGGTGAGTTCGTTGTCGATCGTGCTCGCTGCCGTCAGCAGGTCGGCCACCAGCGCGAGCAGGCGGTCGGAGTTCTTCGACGCAACCTGGAGCATGCGTCGGGTCGACGGGTCGATCGCATGGTCATCGAGGGCCAGCTCGAGATACCCCAGAATGGAGGTGAGCGGGGTGCGCAGCTCGTGGGAGACCGAGGCCACGAGGTCATCGCGGGCCCTGATCGCTCGGATTTCGGCGGTCACGTCGCGGGCCACCATGATTCCGCCGTCGGGCTGACCGTTCGCCCCGAGAATCGGGCGGGCGGAGATGAGAAATGCCAACTGGGCTGTTCCCGGCTCGCCGACCCAGATGGTGACCCGTTCCACCTTTTCACCACGGATGGCGCGCTGGTACGGGGTGTCGTCGAGGGCGTACGGCGTGACGCCATCTTCGTGGAACACGATGGTCCGAGTAATGGTGCCGTCGGCATCCGCGCCGAATCTGTCGAACAGGTCGCGCTGCGCCCGGTTAATGAAGGTGGTGTGGCCCGAGCTGTCGAATCCAACCACACCGAAGTCCACGGCGTTGAACAGGGCGTCGAGCAGCCTCTCGTGGCGGGTGGATCGTTGCAGGGCGTCCTCGAACAGGGCCGCCTGTTGGGTCAGAAGTACCCGCTGAGCCGCCGCCCGATTGGTGGTGGAATACGTGGTGGCGGCGAGGAAAGAGAGAATAGCCACCACGCTCGCCAGCCGGGGGACCTCGCCAGGATCCATCGCGCTGTCACGCAGCACGACCGTGGACAGTAGCAGTATGCTCACGACCAGAACGCTTCCCACGGCACCCCGCAACCCGAAGTGTGTGGCCAGCCAGATCACCGGGAAGATGAGCAGATACGTGACGCCGAGAACCGGCGCCCCCTCCCTCGCGATGATGATGCCGACGATGTCCAGCAGGGGCAGCACGATGATCCACCGTTTGTCGAGCCGGTTCCACGGCACTCCGGCCGCCAGAGTCGTGACGACAAGAATGAGCAGGACACCGGCGGCGTAGGGAGTGTTTCCGAGCAGTGCCGGAAAGACGGTATGCGACACGAGCACCAGCAGCACGGTCGCTGAGGCGAGCAACAACTGGGTGCGCAGAACCGAGCCGTTGATGCGCGCGCGCTCGGACGACGCCGGATTGCGGGGGTTGGTGTTCATCACGCGGGAGTCGACCCGTGCGGCAGCACAGCCGGGTCGGCAGCAACCGCCGGAACAAGCACGGGAACCAGCGCCGGCACACTCGCCGGCACACTCGCGGCAGCGCCGTATTGCGTGAGCCTGGCCAGGGTCTGTTTGAGCCCCTGCGGCTCGCCGTAGTGGAAGCCCTGGGCGCTCCGGATGCCGAGTTCACCCAGGTGAGTCGCCATCATCTCGTTTTCCACGCCTTCGACGATCATCGAATACTCGAGTTTGTCGCCAAAGCCCTGCAGAGCGGTGAGCACCTCGCGCTGGCGCACGTCGTCAAGATCGTCCACGAGGCTCTTGTCGATCTTGAGGATGTCCATCGGCAGTCGCACGAGCGAGTCCACCGACGAATCTTCGGAACCGTAGTCGTCAAGGGCGATCAGCACGCCGATGTCACGGAGGTGATCGACCTGCTCGCGAAGAGCCGGTGACACCCGGGCCACGGAGCGTTCGTTGAGTTCCAGGCAGAGGGAAATACCGGGGTAGCGTGCCGCCAGGTCCTCCACGAACGTGCCGAGCCGTTCGGGAAGCACCTGAACCGCCTCTACATTGACGGTCATACAGACAATTCTGGGTTCCACCCGCCGCACGAGAGACGCGGCGAGCATCGCCTTCTCCGCCACCTGGCGCGTGAGCTCATCGAGCAGGCCGAGACCCTTGGCTTTCGCCACCAGCGACGGCGGTGACAGGGCGCCGAGCTCCGCGTCGGTGAAGCGAACGAGCGCCTCAAACGCCCAGATCTGTTTCGTGACCAGGCTTACGATCGGTTGATAGGCCAGTTCGAGCAAGCCGTCCCGGATGGCCTCGGCCACACGGTCGTTGACCTGCGGCGAGTTGTGGCCTGAGATACTGATGCTGCTCTCATGCGCCGGGCCGCCACTGCGGCGGGATTTCTTGACCGCGAGCATGCTCCGGTCGGCGTCGCGCACGAGCTGGGCGACATCCGTTTCGCGGTGGGAAGAGAAGGCGAGCCCGATACTCAGCACGGGCCGCACCGTGTTGGCGCGCAAGATGAGCGGTTGGGTCACCGCAGCCAGAATGCCTTCGGCAATCAGCTTGGCCTCCGCGAGGGATTCCAATCGAGTGAGGATGATCACGAACTCATCGCCGCCGACGCGGGCCACCACATCGATCGGCCGCAAACACAGCCGCAGTCGATTGCCGACCGAGCGCAGCACGTCGTCGCCGGTCTCGTGGCCGAGCCGGTCATTCAGGCGCTTGAAATCGTCCAGGTCGAGGTACAGCACGGCCAACGCCTCGGACGGGTTGCGGTGATCGTTGATGGTGGCGAGGGCTATCTGGAAGGCGCCGTAGTTGGGCAGTCCGGTGAGCGGATCAGTGTTGGCGCGCACAGTGAGACCACCGATGTCGTCGCGGGCGCGCACCACAACATTTGTCGCCTTGGCCAGGGCGGTGAGGGCTTCCCGATCCTCACGCGTGAATGCCGCGTCCATCGGGTCACGATAGGCCACGACGAAGAGCAGCTCGCCTTCCACCAGGGTTACCGGGGCCGCGATCTCCCGCGTGGATCCCGGGTGGGTCTGGATGCTGACGGTTTGGGCTCCGATGGCTTCGACGGCCGCCCGTCGAATGAGGTCGGCGAACGATTCCGGGTTCGCCCCACGACCGAACGATTTGGCGTTCAGGGCGGCCGTGCCTCGAATCAGGCCGTTGAACCGGCGCCGCATGTCGCCGACACGCATCAAGGCCTTGGCCGCCACGGTGGCCACCGCGATCAGCAGTAACAGCACCATCGCATTGCGGCTCTGCACCTCCTCGCTGAAGTACGGCAAGCGAGGATCATTCCAGAAAGCGAAGACCGACAGGAGCCCCAATGACACCATGAAAGCCACGACCGAACGCAGGCCGGAGGAACGAACAAAACCGCCGAGGTACAGGGGGCCGCCGATGCTGGTGCGCCGCAGTGCTTCCGCGGCGAGGACCACGGAAACGTAGCACACGGCCGCCACGAGCACCGATGGAAGCCGTGGCACGCCCGCTGAGAGCAACACCGACACCACGAGCAGGTTCAGCGCGGCACCTCCGGTCGCGAGCCCCGAGGCGTAGAGCGCGATCGGCAACCGATGGGTGCGACCGAGCGACCGAAGAAACGTACCGAGTGCGAGAAGGCCGACAGCTATCCCCGGTTCGAAGACCGAGCCGAGAATGGGCAGCGCGATGATCGGGAGGCTGAAGGACATGCTGCGGTAGGGCACCCACCCCACCGTAAACCGGTTGGACTCGAGGGCCAGAACGCAGCCGACACCGAGCATCGCGATCACCAGCTGCACCGCGCTCATCCCGTGCAGGTGAATCAGGGCATGGAGCATTGCGGCCAGGCCCATGGCGGCGCTGAGCACAAAGCCCCCGCGCCGAACGCCGTCCCAGACCCGATTGTGACTCACATCGGGACAGTTTAGTAGACAGAACCCCCCGTCGGAGGGTGAAACGCAGTTGGATCAGGCGGCGACGAGTTCCGCGGCCACGAGTTCGGCGATCTGCACCGCGTTGAGCGCGGCACCCTTGCGCAGGTTGTCGTTGCTGATGAAGAGCGCCAGGCCGCGATTGTTCGGCACCCCCGGGTCCTGTCGGATGCGACCGACGAAGCTCGGGTCCTGTCCGGCGGCTTGGAGCGGGGTCGGCACGTCCGTGAGGGTCACGCCCGCGGCATCCGCCAACAGCTCGCGAGCACGCACGACCGTGAGCGGGTTGGCGAACTCCACGTTGATCGAGAGCGAGTGACCGGTGAACACCGGGACGCGAACGCAGGTACCGGAAACCAGCAGGTCGGGCAGTTCCAGAATCTTGCGGCTCTCGTTGCGCAGTTTCTGTTCCTCGTCAGTCTCGAAGCTGCCGTCGTCGACGATCGAACCGGCGAGCGGAATGACATCGAACGCGATGGGACGTGCGTAGATCGTGGGAGCGGGCAGGGCCACGGCGCCCCCGTCGTGAACGAGTCCGAGCAGATTCTCGTCTTGCACGGCCACGCGTACCTGGGAGGCGAGCTCGAAGGCGCCAGCCAAGCCACTCCCGGAGACGGCCTGGTACGTGCTCACGATAAGGCGTTCGAGGCCGGCCTCGTCGTGCAGCACCTTCAGCACGGGCATGGCTGCCATCGTGGTGCAGTTCGGGTTGGCGATGATGCCCTTGACGGCGAGCTTGATCGCCTCCGGATTGACCTCGCTCACCACGAGGGGCACCTCGGGGTCGGTACGCCAGCCCGAGGAATTGTCGATCACCGTGACTCCGGCGGCGGCGAACCGCGGGGCGTGCACCTTGGACAGGGTGGCTCCGGCGGAGAAGATGGCCACGTCGAGGCCGGCCGGGTCGGCCGTACTCGCGTCTTCCACCACGATGTCGGCGCCCTTCCAGACCAGGGTGGTGCCGGCGGACCGTGCCGAGGCGAAGAAGCGGATGCTCGCCACCGGGAAGTTGCGCTCGGCCAGCAGCTTGCGCACGACGGCGCCCACCTGTCCGGTGGCTCCGACGACGCCGATGTTGATTCCTGCGGTGCTGGTGGTCACGGGGGTTCCTAACGTAGAGCGGGGCGGATGCCGGGGGTGGATTAGCGGCCGGTGCCGCCGTGCACGGTGACCGGCACGTCACCGTCGAGGCCGAACGCGGTGTGAACCACGCGCATGGCCTCGTTGATGGTGTCGGCACGGGTAACCACAGAGATGCGGATCTCACTGGTGGAAATCATCTCGATGTTGATTCCGGCCTCGTACAGTGCCTCGAACAGTTTGGCCGACACACCCGTGTTGGTGCGCATGCCGCCGCCCACGAGGGCGAGCTTGCCGATCTGGTCGTCGTATTGGAGGTTGCTGAAACCCACGTTGGCCTGCTCGTTGGTGAGCGCGGTGAGAACCTGCTCCCCTTCCGATTTGGGCAGTGTGAACGAGATGTCGGTGAGGCCGGTGGACGCCGCGGACACGTTCTGAACGATCATGTCGACGTTGGCGTTGGTCTTGGCCACGATTTTGAAGATGAGCGCGGCCTTGCCGGGAATGTCGGGAACACCGACAACCGTGACCTTGGCCTCACTCAGGTCGGCGGCGATTCCGGCGATGATTGGCTCTTCCACTGTCTCTCCATTCGCGCGGGCAGTCTCGGCATTGAAGACGATGGTGCCGGTGTTGTTATTAAAAGACGACCGTACATGCAGCGTCACGCCATGGCGACGGGCATATTCCACGGCACGTATATATAGGACCTTCGCGCCCGCCGCAGCGAGTTCGAGCATCTCTTCACTGGAGACCCGGTCGAGCTTGCGGGCGTTCGGCACGACGCGCGGGTCGGCGGTGAAGATGCCGTCGACATCCGTGTAGATCTCGCAGACGTCGGCCCCCAAGGCCGCCGCGAGGGCCACCGCGGTGGTGTCGGACCCGCCGCGACCGAGGGTCGTGATGTCTTTGGTGTCCCGGTTGAACCCCTGGAAGCCGGCGACGATGGCCACCGCTCCCTCGTCGAGCGCGTCGCGGATGCGGCCAGGAGTCACGTCCACGATGCGGGCGGACCCGTGGCTGGCATCCGTGATCATGCCGGCCTGGCTGCCGGTGAACGATCGGGCGTCGTAGCCCATGCTCTTGATCGCCATGGCCAGCAGGGCCATGGAAATGCGTTCACCGGCAGTGAGCAGCATGTCGAGCTCGCGCGGGGCCGGGATCGGGGTGACCTGGTGGGCGAGGTCGAGAAGTTCATCGGTGGAATCGCCCATGGCCGACACGGCGACGACGACCTCGTTGCCCGCCTTGCGGGTGTCGACGATGCGCCGGGCGACCCGCTTGATGCTTTCGGCGTCGGCGACGGATGATCCGCCGAACTTCTGCACGATCAAAGCCACGTAGCACTCCTGAG
>Ga0209023_10007436_pt1 | contig 11227 bp, 5 predicted proteins | sample LakOneMetagenome_FD_187468 | JGI IMG/M metagenome (GOLD analysis project Ga0209023, IMG submission 187468) | Freshwater and sediment microbial communities from Lake Erie, Canada (SPAdes) (version 2) | ecosystem: Environmental > Aquatic > Freshwater > Lentic | place: Lake Erie, Canada | collected...
GGCCAGCGATTCGGGCGTGTCGGTCGGCGCATAGCGCTTCAGCACCTTGCCGTCGCGGCCGACCAGGAACTTGGTGAAGTTCCACTTGATCGCGCCGATGCCGAGCAGGCCGCCCTTTTCGTCCTTCAGCCATTTCCACAGCGGATGCGTGCCGCCGCCGTTGACCTCGACCTTGGCGAACATCGGGAAATCGACGTCGTAGGTGAGCGAGCAGAAGTTCCGGATTTCGGCCTCGTCGCCGGGTTCCTGGTGGCCGAACTGGTCGCAGGGGAAGCCGAGCACCACCAGCCCGCGGTCGCGGTATTGCCGCCAGAGCTTTTCCAGCCCGGCGTACTGCGGGGTGAATCCGCATTTCGACGCGACGTTGACCACCAGCAGCACCTTGCCGCGGTAGTCGGCGAGGGATTGTTCGTGGCCCTGGATGTCGCGGGCGCTGAAGTCGTAGGCGGTGGCCATGTGTCGCTCCGGGGGATGAGCGCACATGCTACTGCCCGCGCGGCGACACCGGCATGCCGTGCATGCTCTCCCTGCCTGTGCCAACGCGCGAACCGGCGCCCGACGGACACCCGGAGGCATCGGCGCCCTGCCTTTCGTCATGGGCGCCTTCATCCCGCCTCCGCTACGCTCGGGGGCTTCGTCAGGAGGAACCCGCCATGAACCGCCGTCCCGTCGCCTGCGCACTCGCGCTCGCCATCGCCGCCTGCTACGCCGCCCCCGTTCCCGCCGTGCGCGCGGCCGACGCGCCTGCCGCCGCGAGCGCCAATCCGTTCGACGCGCCGAGCACGCTGCCGTTCCAGGCGCCCGATTTCGCCCATATCAAGGACGCCGACTTCGCGCCGGCCTTCACCGAAGCGATGCGCCGGCAGGCGGACGAGGTCGCGAAGATCGCCGACAACCCGGACGCCCCGACATTCGACAACACCTTCGTCGCGCTGGAGAAGAGCGGGCAGATGCTGGCGCGGGTCAACATGGCCTTCAACGCGCTGACCTCGGCCAATACCGACGACGCGTTGCAGAAGACCCAGGAAGACATGGCGCCGCTGCTGGCCGCGCACGCCGATGCGATCTATCTCAATCCCAAGCTGTTCGCGCGCATCGAGTCGATCTACAAGCAGCGCGACGCGCTGAACCTCGATCCGGAATCGAAACGCCTGGTCGAGTGGACCTACCTCGACTTCGTCCACAACGGCGCGCGCCTGTCGGATGCCGACAAGGCCAGGCTGAAGGACCTGAACAAGGAGGAATCGACCCTCGATACCGCCTTCGTCAACAAGCTGCTGGCAGGGACCAAGGCCGGCGCGCTGGTGGTCGACGACAAGGCGCAGCTGGCGGGCCTCACCGACGCCGAGATCGCCGCCGCCGCGCAGGATGCCGCGGGCCGCAAGCTCGACGGCAAGTGGGTGATCCCGCTGCAGAACACCACCCAGCAACCGGCGCTGCAGTCGCTGACCGACCGCGACGTGCGCGAACGGCTGTTCAAGGCTTCTTGGCTGCGCACCGAACACGGCGACGGCAACGACACCCGCGACACCATCGCGCGCATCGCCCAGGTCCGCGCGCAGCAGGCGAAATTGCTCGGCTACGACAGCTACGCCGCGTGGAAGCTCGACGACCAGATGGCGAAGAAGCCGGAAACCGCGCTGAAGTTCCTCGACGACCTGGTGCCGGCGGCGACCGCGCGCGCCAGGCGCGAGGCCGCGGACATCCAGGCGATGATCGACAAGGACGGCGGGGGCTTCAAGCTGCAGCCCTGGGACTGGCAGCTCTACGCCGAGCAGGTGCGCAAGGCGAAGTACGACCTCGACGAGTCGCAGATCAAGCCCTACTTCGAACTGGACAACGTGCTCGAGAACGGCGTGTTCTACGCCGCCCACCAGTTGTACGGACTGGACTTCAAGGAACGCCACGACCTGCCGGTGTACCAGCCGGACGTGCGCGTGTTCGAGGTGTTCGATTCGAACGGCAAGTCGCTGGCGCTGTTCTACTGCGACTACTTCAAGCGCGACAACAAGTCCGGCGGCGCGTGGATGGACAACCTGGTCGGGCAGTCGAAGCTGCTCGGCACCAAACCGGTCATCTACAACGTCACCAACTTCACCAAGCCCGCGCCCGGGCAGCCGGCGCTGCTGAGCTTCGACGACGTGACCACGATGTTCCACGAATTCGGGCACGCGCTGCACGGCATGTTCGCCGACCAGCAGTACCCGAGCCTGTCGGGCACCAACACCGCGCGCGATTTCGTCGAGTTCCCCTCGCAGTTCAACGAGCACTGGGCGATGGAACCGAGCGTGTTCGCGCACTACGCGAAGCACTACCAGACCGGCGAACCGATGCCGCAGGAACTGGTCGACAAGATCAAGAAGAGCAGCACCTTCAACAAGGGCTACGACGTGACCGAGGCGATTTCGGCCGCCCTGCTCGACATGTCCTGGCACACCCTGCCGGCCGACGCGCCGAAGCAGGACGTGGACGCGTTCGAGGCGGCGGCGCTGAAGAAGAACGGCACCGACCTCCCCGCGGTGCCGCCGCGCTACCGCTCCAGCTATTTCATGCACATCTGGGGCAACGGTTACGCCGCGGGCTATTACGCGTATTCGTGGACGCAGATGCTGGCCGACGATGCCTTCGCCTGGTTCGACGAGCACGGTGGCCTGACCCGCGCCAACGGCGACCGCTTCCGGCAGATGGTGCTCTCGCGCGGCAATACCGAGGACCTGGCGACGATGTACCGCGACTGGCGCGGCCGCGACCCGAACGTCGACGCGATGAAGAAGGATCGCGGGTTGGAAGGCGATACGAAGTAATCGCGAACCCGCGATACGAAAACGCCGCCGAAAGGCGGCGTTTTTGTTTAGTTGATGCGAATCCTTACTTCGCGCCGGGTTCCGACACCTGCTTCACCACCTGCGCGGTCGCTTCCTGCTTGCCGGCGAGCGCGAGGTCGGCGATCGAGACGATGCCGAACAGGCGGCCGTCGCCATCGACCACCGGCACGCGGCGGATCTTCGCGCTTTCCATCAGCTTGATCGCATCCTGCACCTTGCTGTCCGCCGCCACGAACTGGCAGGGAGAACTCATCGCATCGCCTGCGGTGGCCCCGGCCTTCCCCGTCGCGACAAGGCGCACGGCGATGTCGCGGTCGGTGACCACGCCCAGCGGCTTGCCGCCGGCGTCGACCACCGGGATCTGGCCGCAATCGTGGTCGATCATCAATTGCGCCACCTGCCGGATCGGGGTCTCCGGCGTGCAGGCGGCGGGGTTGGCGGTCATCACGGATTCGATGGCGGACATGCGCGGCTCCTGGGGGAAAGCACCCAGCCTGCCGCCGCCGCGGTCGGCCCGGCGTGAACGACCGTGGCTTTCGTCATGGGCACCTTCATTGCCGGTCGGCTAGGCTGGGGGCTTCACACCGAGGAATGCCCATGAACCGCCTGCCCGCTGCCTGCGCCCTTGCGCTCGCCGTCGCCGCCTGCCTCGCAGGTCCCGCCGCCGCCCAGACGACCGCCCCCGCCGCCATGTCCCAGGACGCCAAGACCAGCAATCCGTTCTTCGCCCCGAGCCCGCTCGAATACAACTTCCCGCAGTTCGACAGGATCAAGGACGCCGACTTCGCCCCCGCCTTCGACCGCGGCATGGCCGAGCAGACGGCCGAGATCGCGAAGATCGCCGACAACCCCGAGGCCCCGAGCTTCGACAACACCATCCTCGCGATGGAACGTTCCGGCCAGGTGCTGTCGCGCGCGGCCTACGTGTTCTTCAACCTCACCAGCGCCAACACCGACGACGAACTGAACAAGCTCGAGGCCGATTACTCGCCGAAGTTCGCCGCCCAGCACGACAGCATCTACCTCAACGACAAGCTGTTCGCGCGGATCAAGGCGCTGTACGAGAAGCGCGCCGACCTCCGCCTCGATCCGCAGGCCCTGCGCCTGGTCGAGAAGTACTACGAGGACTTCGTGCATTCCGGCGCCAACCTGACGCCGGCGCAGAAGGACCGGGTCAAGCAGATCAATGCCGAGATCGCCACCCTGCAGACCACCCTGACCCAGAACGTGCTGGCCGAGGCCAACGCCGACGCGGTGATCGTGGATTCGCGCGACCAGCTCGCCGGCCTCAGCGACGAGCAGATCCAGGGCCTGGCCGACGACGCCAAGGCCAAGGGGCTCGAAGGCAAGTACCGCATCGCCCTGGTCAACACCACCGGCCAGCCGCTGGAGGCGCAGTTGGAAAACCGCGCGCTGCGCGAGCGCATCTACAAGGCCTCGGTCAACCGCGGCAGCCACGGCGGCCAGTGGGACAACACCGCGCCGATTTCGAAGCTGATGAAGTTGCGCGCCGAACGCGCCGCGGTCATGGGCTACCCGAACTACGCTGCCTTCGCCCTCGCCGACGAGACCGCGAAGAACCCCGAGGCGGTGAACGCGATGCTCGGCAGGATCGCGCCGATCGCGGTGGCCAACGCGCGCAAGGAAGGCGCGGTGCTGCAGGCGATGATCGACAGCGAACAGAAGGCCAAGGGCGAAGCGAGCTTCGAACTGCAACCATGGGATTGGGCCTATTACACCGAGAAGGTGCGCAAGGCCCAGTACGACTACGACGAGAACGAAATCAAGCCGTACATGGAGTTCAACAACGTCCTCAACAACGGCGTGTTCTTCGCCGCGCACAAGCTCTACGGCCTGGACTTCAAGCGCCGCACCGACCTGCCGGTGTACCAGCAGGACGTGCAGACCTACGACGTGTTCAACGAGGACGGCAGCAAGCTCGCGATCATCATCGTCGACCCGTACGCGCGTTCCTCCAAGCAGGGCGGCGCGTGGATGAGCTCCTACGTCGACCAGTCGGAACTGATGGGCACGCACCCGGTCATCGCCTTCCACCTCAACGTGACCAAGCCGACCGCGGGCAAGCCCTCGCTGATGACCTGGGACGACGTCAACGGCGCCTTCCACGAATTCGGCCACGTGCTGCACGGCATGTTCTCGAACGTGAAGTACCCCTACTTCGCCGGCACGAATGTCCCCCGCGACTTCGTCGAGTACCCGTCGCAGGTCAACGAGATGTGGCAGGACGACCCGACCGTGCTGGCCAACTACGCCAAGCACTGGCAGACCGGCGCGCCGATGCCGAAGGAACTGCTCGACAAGGTCATGGCGGCGTCGAAGTTCAACGAAGGCTTCGCCACCACCGAATACCTCGGCGCCGCCATGCTCGACCAGAAATGGCACCAGGTGCCGGCCTCGGCGATCCCCGACGCCAGCGGGGTGATGGCCTACGAAGCGAAGGCGCTGCACGACATCGGCCTCGATTACGCCGCGGTGCCGCCGCGCTACCGCACGCCGTACTTCAAGCACATCATGGAAGGCTACGCGGCCGGCTACTACGCCTACATCTGGTCGGAAGTGCTCGACGCCGACACCGCGAAGTGGATCCGCGACCACGGCGGGCTGACCCGCGCCAACGGCGACCGCTTCCGCGAGATGCTGCTTTCGCGCGGCGGCAGCGCGGACGCGATGGAACTGTTCAAGGCCTTCTACGGCGCGGACCCGGACATCCAGCCGCTGCTTGAACGCCGTGGCCTGACCGCGCAGTAAGCGCCGCGATGCGAACGCGCCCCGCGACAGCCCTGCTGCTGCCGGTCGCGTTCGCAGCCGCATTCACCACGACGCCGGCGCAAGCCGGCGTCTGGCAACCCTCCCCCGGCCATGTGCAGGTGCCGATCTGGCCCGAGGGCAAGGTGCCCGACGCCTTGCCCGATCCGAAGCCCGAATCGGTGGGCCCGCCGCCGGGCCGCGAATGGTGGCCGCGCGCGAACGATGTCAGCGTGCCGACGATGACGATGTACCCGCCGACCGCCCCCAACACCGGGGCGGCGATGGTGGTGTTCCCCGGCGGCGGCTACCAGTTCCTGGCGATGGACCTGGAAGGGACCGACGTCTGCGACTGGCTGGTGTCGCGCGGCATCACCTGCGTGCTGCTGAAATACCGCGTGCCGGGTTCGGGCCCGTGGTGGGACAGCGAACACGATCGCCGCGTGTATCCGAAGGTGCAAACCGCGCTGCAGGATGCGCAACGCACGCTGGGACTGGTGCGCCTGCATGCGGCGGAATGGCATGTCGATCCGCGCAAGGTCGGCGTGATCGGCTTTTCCGCGGGCGGGCATCTCGCCGCCGCGACCAGCACGCACTTCGACAAGCGCAGTTATCCGCGCGTGGATGCGGCGGACGACCGAAGCAGCCGACCCGATTTCGCCATCATCGTTTATCCCGGCCACCTCTGGTTGCACGAGGACGAGGACGACAAGACGCGCGTGCAGACCGATCTGCGGCTGCGCCCCGACATCCAGGTGACGAAGGACGCGCCACCAACCTTCCTGGTCATGGCCGAAGACGACCAGGTCGATTGCGTCGAGCAGGCGCTCGCTTACTACCTCGCGTTGCAGGCGGCCAACGTTCCCGCCGAGATGCACCTGTATCCGCAGGGCGGCCACGCCTTCGGCCTGCGTCCGGGCAAATTCCCCGTAACGCGCTGGCCAGGACTGGCGGAGCAGTGGATGCAGGGCTTGGGGATCCTGTCCGCGGCGACCGGCGGAAAGGATTAGCGAATCGTCAGGAGTGCAGGCCCAGCGGATCGGCCATGGGTTGCGAGCCCGGCACCGAAGCGCCGCGCGGTTGCAGCCCGGGGTCGCGCAGCAGGGCCACGCGCGCCGCGTGCTCGTCGGCCGCGGGCAATGCCGGCAAGGCCATGAACTCGCCCGCGACCAGGGTCGCGACGGGCAAGCCGTCGCGCCATAGCAATCGGGCGCCGGGCTGGCGCGGCACCTTGTCGCCGGGGACGATGCCACCCATCAGGTTGAGCGGATCGGCAGCGGAGACGGCGATCATCGCACCGTCGCGGGCGCGCTTGCGCACGCTGCGCAACGCCGCCACCGCTTCGGGCAAGGCGAACTGCTGGCCGACCACGCCGGCGATGAAACGCCCGCCGCGGATCTCGCCGCGCGCTTCCAGGCGCTGGTATTCGCGCAACAGGTCGCGCCAGGGCGGCAGCCACTGCGCTTCGCGTTCAAGCAGCCGCCAGCAGACCACGCCGTAGCGGCGCAGCAGTACCCGGGCGATGTGTTCGACATCGTCATTCCGTGGGGACGACCGGCCGGTCGCCCCCACGCGGGAACGACGGATCAGCGACCACCGCCCCGCATCCGCAATCCCCATCAGCGCCGCGCGACGCCCGCGCCGACCGAAGTTCGCCGGCTTCTTCGCCGCCGGCAGCAACAACGCGCGCAGGCCCGAGAAACTGTCGCAACCGACGCGGCCGCGCGCGACCAGTTCGGCCAGCGCGTCCTCGAGTTCGGTTTCCAGCAGGTGCGCGGCATCGACCAGCTCGCCGAAGAACAGCGCACCCTGTTCGTGCAGGCGGTCGGCGACTTTTTGCGCGCGCGAGGACAATGGGGATTGCCCGTCGCCGGTTTGCTGGCGCGCGGCCATGCGCGTCCACAGCGGCAGTTCGCGGCGCGGCAGCAGCACGATCGGCGCCGCCCGCACCAGCGATTCGCCCCCGGCGCGCAAGCGCGTCCATGCGACGCGGCCGGCGGTGCACAGGTCGTCCAGCCACGCGATGGAATAATCCTTGATGCGCGCCGGCAACAACTCGGATTCCCACGCACCGGCGGCGGCCTCGAACCCTTCCAGTTGCGCCAGCACGCCGGCCAGCGCTTCCGGGCCCTGCAGGCGCGTGCCAGGCGACAGCCGCTGCCAGTCGCAGAGGAAACGCACGTAGTCGCGCACATCGACCGGTTCGATTTCGCGCCGCAGCCTGCCGAGCGTATTGCGATGGATGCGCGCCAGCAGATGGCGTTCGCACCATTCGTCGCCCGTGGCGCCGGGCGTGAAACGCCCGCGCATCACGTAGCCTTCCTGCTCCAGCGCCAACAGCGAGGATTCGACCTCGCCCCGTTCCACCGCCAGTGCATCGGCGATCGCGGCGGCCGTGGTCACGGCCATGCCGCCCAGGCGCGCGCGCACCAGTTCGCGCAGCGCGTCCTCGCGCGTCCAGTCGCGGGCATGGTCGGCGGGGATCTCGAGGCAGGGCTCGCATGCCGCCTGCGGATGCAGCGCGAGCAGTTGCGGCAGGCGTTCGGCGGCGGCCCACAGCGTCGCGTCGCCGACCGACAGCGCCGCCGCGCGCCGCACCGACGCCAGTTCCGACAGCAATCCGCTCCAGTTCGAGGCTTCCGCCTCCCCCGCGGTCGCGGCACCGAGCTGCATCAGCGCCTCATGCATCTCGTCGGCATCGCGAGGCTGCGGCCAGGCATCCTCGCGCGCGCCTTCGATCGCGCCGAGATCGAGCCGGCCGAGGTCTTGCGCCTGCGACGCATCGCCAAAACCACGCGTCTGTACTGCGCGGGTGCGGCGTTCCTCCAGCGGCGCGTCGTCGAGGAACGCATAGGGCCGCGCGCCCAGCACTTCCGCGGCGAACGGCGACGGACCGGTGAGGTCGCGCGCGACGACCTGCACCTCGCCCGCCTCCAGCGCGCGCAGCAGCGCCAGCCAGCCATCCACGTCCATCGCTTCGCGCAGGCAGTCGTGCATGGTCTGCGCGACCAGCGGATGGTCCGGCACCTCGCGTTCGCCGACGATGTTCTCCAGGCACGCGACCTGGTCCGGGAACACCGTCGCCATCAGGTCCTCGGATTTCATCCTTTGCAACTGCGGCGCCACCTTCCTGCCGCCGACGAAACGCGGCAGCGCCAGCGCGGTGGTCGCGTTCCAGCGGAAGCGCGCGGGGAACAGCGGCGCGTCCAGCAAGGCCTGCACCAGCACCTGCTCGGCGCTGGACGAATGCAGGTAGGACATCACCTCGATCAGCGGGAACGAATGGCTGGTCGAGAGCGACAGCACGATGGCGTCCTCGGTCGCCGCCGCCTGCAGCTCGAAATTGAACTTGCGGCAGAAGCGCTTGCGCAGCGCCAACCCCCACGCCTTGTTGATCCGGCTGCCCCAGGGCGAATGGATGATGAGCTGGGTGCCGCCGGATTCGTCGAAGAAACGTTCGAGCGCGATCCGCGACTGCGAAGGCAGTATGCCGAAGCCGGCGAACTGCGCCATCGCATAGGTCGCGATCTGCGATGACGCGGATTCCCCCAGTTGCAATTCCGCCAGCAACCACTGCTTCAATGCCGATTCGCCGCCGTGCTCCAGCTTTTCCTGCATCGCCTCGCGCAGGCGCGACACGCTCGCCGACAGTTCGATGCTGCGGCCCGGCGCCTCGCCCAGCCAGAACGGGATGCTGGGCGGCGCGCCTTCGGCGTCCGCGACGCGCACGCGGCCGGCTTCGACGCGCAGGATCCGGTAACTGGTGTTGCCCAGCTGGAAGATGTCGCCGGCGATGCTCTCGATCGCGAAGTCCTCGTTGATCGTGCCGATCATCGTGGCCTGCGGTTCCAGCACCACCTGGTAGTCGGCGGTATCGGGAATCGTGCCGCCGGACAGCGTCGCGGTCAGGCGCGCGCCCTTGCGCCCGCGCAGCTTGCGATGCACGGCGTCGCGATGGATGTACGCGGCGCGCTGGCCGTAGCGGGTGCTGAAGCCGTCGGCCAGCATCCGCACCACGTCGTCGAAATCCTTGCGCTGCATCTGCGCGTACGGCCAGGCACGCTGCACCATCCCGAACAATGCATCCTCGTCCCATTCGCGGCAGGCGACTTCGGCCACGATCTGCTGCGCCAGCACGTCCAGCGGCGCAGGCGGCATGATCAGCGCGTCGAGTTCGCCGCGATGTACGCTGTCGAGCAAGGCCGCGCTTTCCAGCAATTCGTCGCGCGAGGTCGGGAACAGCCGGCCCTTGGGCACGCCGCCGACATGGTGACCGGAACGGCCCACGCGTTGCAGGAAGGCGGCGATGCTGCGCGGCGAACCGATCTGGCAGACGAGGTCGACGTCGCCGATGTCGATGCCCAGTTCCAGCGAGGCGGTGGCGACCAGCACCTTCAGGTCGCCGCGCTTGAGCTTCTGCTCCGCATCCAGCCGCAGCTCCTTCGCCAGCGAACCGTGGTGCGCGGCCACATGCTCCTTGCCCAGCAGTTCGCCGAGGTGGCGTGCAGCGCGTTCGGCCATGCGCCGGGTGTTGACGAACACCAGCGTGGTCGAATGTTGCCCGACCAGTTCGGCGATGCGCGCGTACACCAGTTCCCACTGCGCGTTCGACATCACCGCTTCCAGCGGCACCGGCGGCAGTTCCAGCGCGAGGTCGCGCCTGCGGGCGTGGCCGATGTCGATGAGATCTGGGTCGGCGGCGCCCATGCCGACCAGGAATCGACCCACTTCCTCGATCGGCTTCTGCGTCGCCGACAGCCCGACGCGGGTCGCGCGTTTTCCGGTCAACGCATCCAACCGTTCCAGCGACAGCGCCAGGTGGCTGCCGCGCTTGTTCTGCACCAGCGCGTGGATTTCGTCGACGATGACGGTGCGCACGCCGGCCAGCATCGCCCGCCCCGATTCGGAACCGAGCAGCACGTACAGCGATTCCGGCGTGGTCACGAGGATGTGCGGCGGTCGCTTGCGCAGCGCAGCACGCTCGGCCTGCGGGGTGTCGCCGGTGCGCACCGCGGTACGGATATCGATGTCGGGCAGGCCCTGCGCGGCGAGTTCCCCGCGGATGCCGGCCAGCGGCGCCTCGAGGTTGACGTGGATGTCGTTCGACAGGGCCTTCAGCGGCGAAACGTACAGGACCAGCGTCGTGTCCGGGAGCCCGAACGACAGGCCTTCACGGACCAGCGCATCGATCGCGGTGAGGAAGGCGGTGAGCGTCTTGCCCGAACCCGTCGGCGCGGCGACGAGGGTGTCGCGACCGGAGGCGATCGCCGGCCACGCGGCGATTTGCGCTTCGGTCGGCGCCGGGAAACTGCGCGCGAACCACGCCGCGACGGCCGGATGGAACGCGGCAAGCGCCGGATGTTGGGACATGCGCGGATTATCCGCTCCGCCGTCGCCGGGCGGATGAACGGGATGGCTGAAGGCGAGCCGGATCTGCGCGTGCACGCGCAGAGCGTGGCGTGCGTGGGTCTCGCCGGCTGCGACCGTGCTTCGAAACCGGTTTGCTAGCCGCCTGCGAACAAACCGCGCTCGGCGGGCGCGATGTGCGGAAGCAAGACCGCGGCCGGGACTTCGACGGTTTGGGTGCCGTCCGAATACGGCCCGACCTGGTAAGGCGGGAACACGAAGCGCAGCGC
>Ga0209023_10007437_pt1 | contig 11226 bp, 15 predicted proteins | sample LakOneMetagenome_FD_187468 | JGI IMG/M metagenome (GOLD analysis project Ga0209023, IMG submission 187468) | Freshwater and sediment microbial communities from Lake Erie, Canada (SPAdes) (version 2) | ecosystem: Environmental > Aquatic > Freshwater > Lentic | place: Lake Erie, Canada...
GGCTTGGGCCTTCTCAACGTTTCCGTAGGCCTTGCCGGCCCGAAGGGATTGTCGGGATTCAACCCACACGTCATCACGGTTGTAGGGCACGTACAGCACGGCACGTTGCCCGACTTGAATGGCGAAATCCACGTACGACCCGGTAGACGCTTCGGTTGTGTTGACGGCGAGGTATTCGCCCGGTCCGACGACGGGGTCGGAAGACGTGATCGTCGCAGCCGCGGCGCTGCGGAGCACCTCAGCGGCCTCAGCTGTCGCCGCGTTCGGGCCCACCAAGTTTGAGGCCAGCATCGTGGCGACAGTCACAGCGGCGGCGGCAGCCATGACGCCCACCCATCGGCGCCGAGTCATCCGTTTGGACGCTCTCGTCGTGCTCGTTCGGATTGAAACGAGTGCACCAATCGGTGCACTTTCCTCTGCGGCAATCCGCTCGAAGAGGGCGTGTTCCATTCGAGTGAACGCGGCATCGTCGGGGATGAGGGCGCTCGGGAGATCAGTGCGTTTGTTCATAGGAATCCTCCTCCAGCTGTAGTTCGTGTCGCAAGTGTGAGCGGGCTCTCGAGAGCCGATTTCGGACGCTTGCATGGCTGATGCCAAGCGTCAGGGCTGCCTGCTCGTAGCTGAAATTGTTGACGAGGCACAGCTGAACGATTTTTTGTTCCAACGGCCCGAGCCCGGCAATGATTTCGTCAAGCCGCCTCGTGAGTTGCTGCTCCGCGGCGATCACGTCTACGCCGACTGATGAGTGCGTGTCGATTTCATCGTTGAGGGAGATCGATGATTCCCGGAAGGCGGCTCTTCGTCGATTCATCGCTTGATATCGGGCGGTGGCGATCAGCCACGGAAGAGCAGAATCGTCAATGAAGTTGACTGTTGTTCGCTTCCGCCAGAGAGTGAGAAAAGTATCGGATACGACCTCCTCGGCGTCGGCTGAATTCCGCAGGATCGTGATGGCCACGCCGTAGATAATCCGACTGTGCCGCCGGAAGATTGTCGCGAATTCCCGCCGGTCGCCATCAACGCACTGTTCGACCAGTTCCTGGTCTGTTGGCAAGCCGGGCGGACTCACTCTCACTGTTGCAACGTGCATATGAACATCACGGCCCCCCTCATTTATGTTCTTTCCTAATGATGTCGGGAATGACGGATTCGTCTCAGAATCGGCGGCCGCAATGGCTCGGACGCACGGACGAAACCCGAACCGTTGAATCCAACGCGAGTGGAACACGTTGCGTCCCACAGGGCGTGGGGAATGCTCTCGATCAATGGTTGCGGCTTCAACATCCCCGATGGGGCCGTGAAGACGGTGCGATACGGTCTTATTTCGTTTCGAAGAAAGGCGAGTCTGCCGGCCAGAGTGTTCCGCCCATGCCTGTCTGAGCGGTCATGAGATCGTCAGGGCTCTCGCTACCAACAACCCACAGGTCGCCCACGAGGAACAGGTTCGTCTCGGGTCCGGCCTCGTTGAGGTCGAGAAGCCCTTTAACGTCAGCTTGGGTGGCGAATGTATTCAGAGTGTTTTCACTGTTGCGGCAGACGCCCGATTCAAAAGAACCGGACATCACGTTCTCCGTAAGTACCCATGCGCAGGGAAGACCCGTGTTGATGTACGAGTCGTGCAGTTCATCCAAAGTCAGCGTCGAGCCCGGCGTTGCATCGGCAGATGCCGTCGACTGCGCTTCTACCGTTGCTTCAGCCGTGTCGGGTGAGTCCGGGGCCGACGACGTTGTGCAGCCAGAGAGACTAGCAACAAGGATCGTTGCAACGGTCAAAGTATGTGAAATGCGCATGAAGACCCCCGAGCAGATCAGGGCGCCCAAACACCCGACTCAGTCAAGACACTATCGCGCCATCAATGCTGACTGCGTTGCACCGGCAAAATACTTTCCAAGCTGTTGGCGCAGCGAGTCAGATAGCTGTGGCCGAACCTCAAGTACCCATTCCCGCAACGGGTTCCGCAAAGGATCAGGGGCCTGAAGCTTCCAGGAGGACGCCTCAGGATCAAGAGTTCGCGTTGTCGAGGTGCTCGAAGCCCACTGAAATCTCCCTCAGGCTCGAACGTGGTCGTCGAGCGCTTTTCTCCCCGTTGCGGTGGGGCGAAGCCAGGTAATCCGACGCGCATCGTCGCGCGATGCTGACGTTTTCTTGGTGACGCTGACGAAGCCGGCGTCACTGAGTGCATTCGATTGTTTCGAGAGCGTCGCGTCGCTGACACCGAGCGTGTCACGGAGCAGGGCAAAGTCCAACTCGTCGACCGAGCGGAGGAATCCGCATATCCGCAAGCGCAGCGGTGCCTGAATGATCTCGTTGAAAATACCATCAGCGGACATAGCGAAGAAGCTCTCGTAGCCCCCGTTCAGCTTGGAGTTCCTCAAGGAGCCCGGATACAACTCGGGCGTCCTCCGACCCGCTCGCCACCACGTTGTTTTGCATGATGGTAGGTTTATCAACTCATTTTCCGCAACGGGAAGTCACTTGGTTTGGACCGGCATGGCCGAGGCTTCGAGACTGCACCCTGACCCGCCTGACCCGCCTGACCCGCCTGACCCGCCTGACGGCACGACGGGGGCCGGGACGGAGTGCCGAGTTGGCGATCTCCTGAAGTGCCGCGAGGTGCTGATCGAAGGCTCGTCGGCCTTGATTGGCGAGGGACACATTTGTGCGTGGGCGGAAGTCACTTTGGTCAGGTGATGAGTGTTTGGAGGTGGTGATGTGGCCGAGTTTCACGAGATTCCGGATGGTCTTGGAGCGGCTCGCTCCACTGACCCCGAGGAACGATGTCAGAGCGGAGACCTGAAAAGCAGCACCGCGCCAAGTATCGCTACGATCGCGGCGTTGGCGGGAGCGTTTGTTGTCGTCTCGTTGGTCATGATCGTGGCCTTCTTTTCTGGGATAGCCGGGCTGGCATTACGTACCCGACCCGGACACGTCTCGGTGAGCACCACACTCGCGGCGCCGGAGACTTCGGCGTGGACCGTTATTATTTCAACGCCCCACCGTGACCGGAGACGCACCGCCCTCGGCGTGGGAACAAGGCGCGTGCCAACCCCTATTCAAGATCAGCTATCTGGACCGACGTGCGCCCTGTTGGCTCCAATTGGCCTTCCGGTAGGGCGAGCGTAATAGGCCCAGGGAAACCACAGTGCTCCGACGCGATGCCATCCCTCGGCCTCAAGGCGATGCCGGCTGGATCCAAAAGCGGTGACTCTAAGGTGCTCCCACTGCTCGTCAGATTGGACGAGGTCATGGAAGTACATTCCATAGCCGATTGAATGCCATCCAGCGCGGCCGGCTTCGGCCAGCGCCTCCATTTCGTCAAACGCCGTAACAGGAAAGAGTCGGCGTTTCTTCCCAGAAGGCTGGGCGGTGTCGTTGTCGAGAATGCGCCCGAATCTCTGTTGCGCTGCTTGCCGGCTCATTCCAAGTCGCTGGCCAATACGTTCCCAACTCAGCCCCGCCAGTCGGGCGGACGTGACTGCAGCTTGCAATAGCCGAGCTATTTCCTGCGAGCTCCGGTGCGTCAGATCGATGAGGTCCAGATACGAGTCTGGCTCGTGCTCCAGACGCATCGCCAGCGTCGGGTCAACTGCCGCGAGCATCTCTGACAGGGCGCGAGGCAGGTCATCATCGGGCCCCTCTGCGTTTTCGCTCATCGGTCACCGGGCAGTTTGGGCCGTGCAAGGCCGCCTGCAATCGACACCCCGGTGGCGACGAGTAACAACGCGGCAACGACGAGCAGTGTGATCTTGATCGCGAGGAATGGAATCATGAGCGTTGACAGCGCGACGCCGATGGATCCAAGCGCAAGCAACGTAGATAGGAATGCCGCGCGTAATTTGCGGGACGGGATGTCGTGAGCCATGTGTCAATAATAGATTGACAACCGCCGTTGTCAAGTTTAGATTGACAATTGGGTGTGGAACAAGATGAGCGGATGCGCTCATCGTCTGCCGACCGGGGGAGGGGTCGGCTTGTGGGTTTGGATTCGGCGTAGACGCCCAACTTTAAGGCGTTGCCGCGTGGTTCGAGACGGCCTCGCTCATCAGTTCGATGGCATGACCAGTCGGCCGCCAACTTCGCAGTGGAGCGTTTCGCAGATCGCCCGGAGCGTCGAGTATCGGATTGCTTTCGCGCGGTCGTTCTTCAGTACGGAGAGGTTGACGATGCTTTGCTCTGAGGCGCTGACTTTAACCCACGCGCACAGGCCTTCCACCGAAAACATGGTTTCTTCCGCGACGGTGCGGTCAGGACTAACAACGACGGACGAGAACTTCGAATGGTCCGGGCGATCAACACGGCAGATGCCCTTTAAGAGTTTTCCTTCGATACCGGCTCCCGTTGCGTTCGTGGAACGATGGGCACATGGCAGTTGGGGTGCATCATATGGAGATTTGGGTTGTTGACTTGAGCAGCGCGCGAACTTCGTGGGGCTGGCTGCTTGTTGCTCTGGGCTGGTCGGTTGATCAGGAGTGGGACACCGGTATTTCTTGGCGGTGCGGCGAAGTCTATCTGGTCGTCACCTGTCCGCCCGCTGTGTCCGACGAGGCGCATGATCGACGGCTGTCTGGGATGAATCACATTGCCCTTCATGGCGGAACGCAGGCAGATATCGACCGCATCGTGGCCCAGGGTTCGACCCACGGCTGGAAGGCCTTATACGCGGATCGGTATCCCTATGCGGGAGGTCCCGACCACTACGCCGCTTATCTCGAAAACGACGCAGGTTTCAAGGTCGAAGTCGTCGCCGAAGCAGTGGGCTGACGCCTCGTTTCGGGATCGCCGACCACGCACTTTCAGGACTCTTCGACCGGAATCCGTTTTACTGCCCTGTAGCGTCAAGTCATGCCACGCTATGACAGCTCCGATGGGTCAACCCTTCACTACGAAGACATTCCCGGCGCCGGCAAAGGAATCCCAGTCATCCTCCTGGCCGGTGGCGCGGCCCGACACCCCAGCTACCTGGGCGATCTAGCCGGGCTGGGTGAGGAGCACCGCCTGATCGTGCCGCACTTGCGAGGTGTCGGCCGGTCCGAAGCGCCGAGTGATCCAGAACAAGGATCGTGGTGGAGCCAAGCCGTCGATGTGGAGCAGCTGCGCATTCACTTGGGGCTCAACCTGGTCGCCCTGGTCGCGCATTCGGCTGGAACCCGCTTGGCCATTGCCTACGCCGCACAATTCCCCCGCAACGTTGCGGCTTTGGTGCTGATCACCCCACCCGCAGGGTACTTAGTCGATGAGCCGACGGATGTCCCGACTCTCATCGACCGACGCCGCGGTGACACAGATTTCGACCGCGCACTACTTGCTCTAAAAGCCGGCCCAGCCACATCGACTGAAGACGATTTCACCGCCTGGCAGCGCGCCTCGGCAGCCGCAGGTTATGCGACTTGGAATGAGACCGGACGAGCACACGCACAGATCGGTTGCTGGAGCCGAGGCGCCGCGACGGCATACTTCAGCGTCGACCCACCACACGACCTCGCCGCACGGCTTCTCGAGATGACGGCACCCGTGCTCGTCATTGCGGGGGCGCAAGACTGCCTTGTCGGCTTCGAACCGGTCAAAGCCCTCGCTCGGATGTTCCCCGCAGGGCAATCCGTGACGATCGAGAAGTGCGGGCACTACCCCTGGGTCGAACAACCGACAACCTTTCAACGCGTCACGCACACGTTCCTCGAGAGTCTGAAGCAGCGCGCATCTGATGCGTAGGAGGTTCCCCTGACGGTGACGAGAAAATTGCCCGAAGTCTATTCAACGGACCTCCTCGGATCCGCCGCTAGGTATGTGTTTTCGTGACTGCCCTAGGATCAGGGAATGATTCCAGTCGACAGCACCACGCGTTCTGCGCGGCGGTGGACTGGGGGCGGCTCTCCTGCACTGAAGTTTGTGCGGGACCTCGTGGTCATCGTGGTCATCGCGATCTTGATCTCGGCCCTTCTCAAAACTTTTGTCGTGCGTTCGTTCTACATCCCCTCACCGTCGATGGCGAACACACTCCTGGTCAACGATCGAATCATTGTGAATGAACTCGTTCCCAACCTGATCCCGATTGAACACGGCGACGTCGTCGTGTTCACAGACCCGGGAAACTGGCTCCCGCCGCAACAACCCGTGCCGCTGAACCTGCTGAGCGCACTAGATGCCGCGCTCACTGTTGTGGGGCTGAGCACCGGTGACAGCAACGATCACCTCGTCAAGAGAGTCATCGGCCTTCCCGGAGACACCGTGGTCTGTTGCACGAAAGCCGGACAGCTCACCGTCAACGATGTTGCCCTCTACGAGCCATACATCCAGGTTCCTGACGGTCAATCCCCGGCGACGAAGAGTCCGTTTACGGTCACCGTGCCCGACGGAAAACTGTGGGTCATGGGCGACAACCGATACAACTCAGCCGACTCAGCGTTCCACTATCTCAACGGCTCACCCGGAGCAGGCTTCGTCCCGATCAGTAGTGTCGTCGGCCGCGCAGTCGTGGTGAGCTGGCCCGCCAGACACTGGGGATGGCTCAACAACTATCCAAAAACCTTCACGCCGTCAGCCCGCTGAATTCGGCGACGACACCCAAACTCGAAGGTGAATTCTTCAGCGCAACCTATCCCGACGGGAGTCCCTCCATGCATGCCCCGAGGTGACGTCATCCAAAGCGGGACTCGCCTGCGAATCGAGCTCTCAGTGGCGAGACCAGAAGATGATTTGCAGAACCGTTTCCCCAAAGCCCATCAGGAAGTCGGAAGATTTCGTGAGTACAAGATGTATGCGCGTCACCGCCTTGCCAGCAGGAGTTGTGGGTTCATCGTCTTCCATGTTCGGAGCTTATAACCTCGTGCGCTGTTCCTAGGCTGAACCGGTGAAAAGGCCTTTGCGACCGGTGTGCCCTGTCTCGTTCGGGTTCTGATGAGGTTGGACTCGAATTCGGCAACCATGGCGAGCACATTGACGAGGAGCCGTCGGACAGGGATGCTGGGGTCGTGAACGGATCCGCCGATGCTGAGCGTGACGTCCTTGGCATCTCGAAGGGAACGCGCCAGCTGGCTGAGCTTGGCCACAACCGCAAAGTGAACTTCGCGCCCCAAATACTCAAGAACCGCGTTGATGAGCGTTCGGTTTGCCAGCCTTTGGGCTGTGCTGGCAGATCGCGCGGGACAGGCCGGCGGCCTGTTGCATCTCTTGCTAGTGTGCGGGAATGGGGAATCGAATTTCAGTCTGGGCAGGGGCTGTTGTCGTGGGTGTGTGTGCGACGGTGATGGTGCTCACGATTGCAGTGTGGGACCCACAAGCCGCCGTCCCGGGGCTGACGTATCAGGGGATTCTTGCGGGGCTGGGTGAGGCGGGCGTGAACGCTACGACCTCCGTGCTCGGCTTGGTTCTGTGGGGTGCGGTGGGCTTCGCGATGGCCTTAGCCGTCAGCGTTCTTGCAATCCGCAGAGCAATAAACCGCCAGTGGGCACGGGTGTGAGTCGGGTCGGCACGCAGTTGGCGGTATCCGGCGCCGGCGTCGATTCTTGCGCCGTCCGGTTCGACTCGGTGAAAACGTGAAACCGCGCGACCAGAGGATGAGCACGGTTACCTCGATCGATAGTGTGATTGCGGGCCCTCACGGACCAATACCCGTGCGGCGATATTTGCCGGACATCGGCAGGACCCCGGTCTCGTCCGCGCACGTCGTATGGATCCATGGAGGTGGATTCTTCAAAGGCGGTCTCGACCAGCCGGAGTCTCATGACGTTGCTCGCTCACTGGCGGCGGCGGGATTCAACGTCACTACCGTGGATTACCGGCTCGCGACTGTCTCAAGGTTAAACCTGTCTTCTACGGGGTTTCGCTTGAGCCCGGCGGTCCACTTTCCGGTCCCGGTTGACGATGTCGTTGCCGTCGTGCGGGCCGTTCAACGGGAGGCTCCTCAGGGCGTGATTCTCGGCGGTGCCAGTGCAGGCGCGTGCCTCGCGGCTGGCGCCGTGCTTCGACTGGTGAACGACGAGGCGGCGCCTCTCGCGGGTACTTTTTTCGCCTATGGGTTCTTTCACGCCGCGCTGCCGAAGCTGGAGCGGAATTTGCGCCGCCGGCTTCGTGGCAAACGCCGTTTTGGTCACACGCCGATGCTTCTCAATTTGACGAATTTCCACTACGCGGGCACACGTAAAGCGATGTTGGAAGCACACGCATTCCCCGGGGGTCACGCCCTGCACGATTTTCCACCGACTTTGATGCTCGACGCCGATCGCGACTCCATGCGCGCGTCTGGTAGCCAGTTCGCCCGGGAGCTTGCCACGGCCGGGATAGCAGCGGACTACCACGCACTTTCCGAGACTTTCCATGGTTTCCTTAACCGTCCAAACGAGCCAGGTTTCGAGGCTGGTTTAGGTCTGATCATCGATTGGGCCCGCGGCATAGGGGCTAAGCAAGCCTGAGGCGCAGCAACGCGTACCAGTCGCCCTTTGTCCCGTAGCAGGTTCCCAACCGACACGGCGTCGGCGCGCTTAGCCGCCGGGTGGTTTGGCCCCGGATCTGTCGCGCTGGAGGTCCGGCTTGCGGGCGGCGTTCGGCGCAGTGCTCCGGGCTGCGCCGTTACTCGGGGCGATTGAGCACGTCGCCGTCCCACGTCAGGTCGGCGTCGGTTCGGATCGGGAAGACCTCGAGACCCGGGGTCTGTACGAGCTCACGGATGAGCGCCGTCGTCCCGGCAACGAGCGTCGAGTCAAAGTCGATTTCGGTGGCGAGTACCCAGGAATGATCGTCAGGCCACAGGATGCTTGGCGATTGTGCCCACATCACGCGGTCCACCCATGGCGCACGGCCGGGCCACGTAGCATCCGCGAAGGTGTTAGCGCCGGCCTCGAACAGAACGTAGTGCCGGCCAGTGCCTCCGTGGAGGTCGAAGCGTGGCCCGGCTGCGGCTTCACGAGTGAGCACGCCTGAGCCTGGTTCCGGCGTGGGGCGGGCACGGCCAGGTAGAGCGTCGATGATGGAACGCGTCCCGGCGATCCGCTGCCGGACGGCCGTGAAAAGTCTCTCCCGAAGCGTCGGATCAGCGATGTACGCGGCATCCTCTTCGGTATCGTGGGTGGACGTTCCGCCGGTTGGCTCGGGCCCGAAGTGTGCAATCCCTGCCGAGCTCACGAGACCGCCCCACCCCTCCCAGATCGCGGCAATACCCGCATCGGGAGTCGTCGTGTGACGGGCAAGAACCGTTGATGTCGTCGTCAACGAGGCTGCGTCAAGACAACCCTCATACGTGTCACCGTAGCGCCAACCGTCTGCCCCGATCGCGCCGTCGGCCTTGCCATAGTCTCGCCGCACCAGCCGCGCGTACTGTGCCTCGGCGTGCATGGTTGTGCGAAACGAAACCGCAGCTTGTGCCCACGTGCTGCGCTGCCGCTCAAGCGACGCCTCGATGTCATCGACAGTTTGGAAGTACGTCGCGGCATCGACACCCTGCCACGTCTTTGTCTCGCGCGGGCGATCGCGATCGACAGGATGAAACACCCGCGCGTACACCTCGAAACCGCGAGGAATAATCGACAGGATGCTGCCAAACGGCTCAGCTTCCAGAGGGCGAAGCCACTCACCCCGCCCGATGTCGGGCACCCACTCGAATTCTTCCGGCATACACCCTTTCCCCTAGACGAAACTGCCCGGCTTACTCGCTCGATAATTTGACCTGAGTTGGTCAGCGTTCGGCTACCGGTACCGCCCTATTTCCCGGAGATGCTCTTATCGGCGGTGGGCTGTGGACGGTTCATGCGGTCAGCAAGAACGATGGCCAAGACTGCCAGCAGCACGGTGCCACCAGTTCGGGTGAGACTCTCTAGGCTCATCAGGGCGTTAATGAAGACGATCGCGCCCTGTGTCGTCCCGAGTGCGCCGAGGACCTGTGTCAACAACCAGGATGCGGATACTGCGGCCAGCGCCCAGGCAGGTGCCCAATTCCACGGGGACGGCACGACGCCGAGGCGGCCAATTTGCATGACAGCGACGAGTGCCAGGAGGAACTGGACGAACACGTTGACATAGGCGAATGCCCGGACTGCGGTCGGCGCCGTGTCGAACGAAATTGACGAGGTCACGACGCCGGCCAGCGCCAGATCCAGCAACAACCACACGGCGAGCACGGTCAGTGCCGCCGTTCCAAGAGGGCGTCGGGCGGTGATGCTGCCAGCCCCACGATTACCGAAGGCGAAGATGAGCAGGGCAGCGGAAAACAGGACTGTGCTGAGGGTGCCGCCGCCAGGGAGTATTGCGATCGCGGGTTGGGAGACCACGATTACGATCGAGGCGAGGAACAACGCCCCGCCCAGGAACCATGCACTCGGTGCGCTACTTGTGGTGCGGGCGGTAACTCCAATGTCAGCCATACTCAGTCAGTGTACTCAGGGCCCTAACAAGTCCCGGTCAGGGTCCCGCTTACGGACACGGCCTTGAACGCCCGGTATCCGTCGTAAATAGCCTGCGTCCCTGTGCCTATTCGATGTCTGTGGCGACAAGGTTCCAAGCGCCGAGGAGGACCGGGACAAAACTAGCGCGGTGCTCTTCGGTTGGTCCCTCAGGAGATTGTCTTGGTTATGGGGGAAGTCATTGCGTTTTGTAGCGCTTCGGATGCGGTGGCGAGGTCGTAACCCAGTGAGTGGGCGATGGCCGCGTACTTTCTTGCAGCATCGGTCAAGACGGCGGTGCGTTCCGGGTTGGCAAGGCCTCGAGCGGTTCGCTCGTCGTGCGGTGCGATGGTGGTGCCTTTTTTACCGTTGGTTGTGACGGTCCCTTCGCGTTCGAGTTCTTTGTAGGCCCGGGCTACGGCCCCATTGGAAAGTCCCAGGTGGCCGGCGAGTTGCCGGATGGGGGGCAGTTGTGTTCCGGGGGGCAGCGAACCGGTGAGGACGAATCCGGTGATCTGGCTTCTGATCTGTTCGTAATGCGGAGTTGGGTTTCGCGTGTCAATCTCGAGAGCGATCATCAGTGGGAGCCGTTCCAGGGCCCTGCGGGAAGGGTGACTTCAGGGTTAGCGGTCTCGGTGCCTGAGCTCTCAGTTCGCCGATATCTGGTTGATCGGTTCGGCTGTACCCAGACGGGCTGCAGCACTGCGTACGCGCACGCTCCTATCCCGATAACAATGAGCGCGAGTCCCAAGATGGACATGACCGCGACGAGGGCTTCGTCAACTGAGTAGGAGGAGAGTCGCGCCACCTCGAGGGTTGCAATCTGAACAGCAGGCAACAGGGCACCGAGGAGCAC